>Ga0207951_100896_pt1 | contig 12455 bp, 10 predicted proteins | sample Subbio12Aug_8Bad_FD_184830 | JGI IMG/M metagenome (GOLD analysis project Ga0207951, IMG submission 184830) | Serpentinite rock and fluid subsurface biosphere microbial communities from McLaughlin Reserve, California, USA - CR12Aug_8Bad (SPAdes) | ecosystem: Environmental > Terrestrial > Deep... | reverse complement strand
CCTCCGGTCAGGGCCGTGAGCCTCGCCCTCATCGGCCATTCGGTCGGCGTTTCATTCGGAGCGATCGGCACGCCCATGGTGCCGCTTGTGGCCGCCAGCGCACTGGAGCCGCGACTGCTGTCTGGCACCATCATGGCGCTTCACGCGGGGCTGGGCTGGATGATGGTCGCCTGGGTCTATCGTCTGGCGGGAACAGGATCAGCCGGATCCGGGCGTGGAGGCATGCCGCTGATGTGGATCGGAAGTGCCTTTGCATTCTTCATTGTGCCGGCAGTTGCCATCGCCTGGCTGGTCGGCCCCGAACTGCCGACCTTGGGCGGAGCGCTTTTGGGCGGCATGGCATTTGTTGCACTGGTTCGCTGGAAAACCCCGCCGGAGCCCGCTGCCGGCCGCCCTGCCGCGCGGGACTTGCTGGTGAGCGCGGCGCCTTATGCAGTCATTCTGTTGCTCGTGCTGCTCACGCGCCTCGTGGAGCCCCTTCAGCACTGGCTTCAGGGATTGCAGATCGAATGGACACTGGCCGGCGAATTCGGCGGCACGGTGGCGCTGCTCTACCATCCCGGCACCATGCTGTTCGCCGGGCTGGTGATAGCCGGCGCCCTACGTCGTGGCGGGCTGAAACAGATCGGCCCGGCCGTGCGGGACGCCGCCGCCAGGCTTCCGACAGTTGCGGCTGCCCTGGTGGCGGTGCTTCTGCTGGCGCACCTGATGGTCCATGCCGGCATGATCGATGTTCTTGCCCTTGGAGCGGCCGGGGCGCTTGGTGGCGCCTGGGCGCTGGCGGCGCCGGCGGCAGGCGCACTGGGCACCTTCGTGACCGGATCGGCGACCGCATCCAACATCCTGCTGGGCAGCTTTCAATATTCCACCGCCCTTGCAGCAGGCGTGTCCCCGCTGCTGATCATGGCAGCCCAGGGCATGGGAGCCGCCGTCGGCAACATTGTCGCTCCGCACAATATTGTGGCGGGCGCCGCCACCGTGGGCCTGATCGGCCGGGAGGGCGAAGTGTTGAAGCGAACCCTCCCGGCCTTTGCATTGTACATCACCGTCGGCGGACTGCTGGTCTTCGCCCTCAGCCTGTTCTTCCCCCTGAGCGAGACGAGCTGAACCATGGTTCGCCGGGCTCGATGGCGAAGGCCAGGGGCGGCTTGCGACCCGCTCATGGGGAGCGAATTCCGGGTACAGCCAGCTATCCGCGTGCGGCGGGCCACTCTGCGTAAGTGCTTGTTTTGGCTTGGTTCTGGCGGAGTCGGAGGGATTCGAACCCTCGGTGCCGGTTACCCAGCACGGCAGTTTAGCAAACTGCTGGTTTCAGCCACTCACCCACGACTCCAGGAGGCAGAAAGCGGGGCTATAGCCCAGCCAATCCGGCGCCTGCAACCTCAGCGACCGATCCCACTGTACTGAAGGCCGTGTCGGGCCATCTCCTCGGGACGATAAACGTTGCGCAGGTCCACGACGACCGGCGCTTTCAGCAGGGATTTCACCCGGCCGAGGTCGAGCCCGCGGAAGGCATCCCATTCCGTCACGAGCACCATGGCGTCTGCGCCGTCGATCGCCTCGTAGGCGCCATTGGCATATTCGATGCCCGAAAGTATCAGCCTGGCCTGTTCGACACCCTCGGGATCGAAGGCAATGATGCTGGCGCCGGCATCCTGCAGCGTCTGGATGATGGTGATCGACGGGCTGTCGCGCATGTCGTCGGTGTTCGGCTTGAAAGTCAGGCCGAGAATCGCGATGCGCTTGCCCCGCGCATCCCCCCCCATTGCGGCTATCACCTTGCGCCCCATGGCGCGCTTGCGCTGATCGTTCACCTGCGCAACCGTCTCCACTATCCGCACGGGCGCGTCATGATCCTGCGCCGTCTTGATCAGCGCCAGCGTGTCCTTGGGAAAGCAGCTCCCGCCATAGCCCGGCCCGGCATTGAGGAACTTGCCGCCGATGCGGTTGTCGAGGCCTATCCCGCGCGCCACATCCTGGACATTGGCGCCAACCTTCTCGCACAGATCCGCCATTTCGTTGATGAAGGTGATCTTTGTCGCCAGGAACGCATTGGCGGCATATTTTGTCAGTTCGGCGGTGCGCCGGCTGGTCACCATGATGGGGGCCTGGTTCAGGTAGAGCGGCCGGTAGACCTCTTCCAGCACATGGCGAGCGCGCTGCTCCTCCACCCCTATGATGATGCGGTCCGGGCGCTTGAAATCGGCGATTGCAGCACCTTCGCGCAGGAATTCAGGATTGGACGCGACAACAAAGTCCGCTTCCGGGTTCGCCTCGCGGATAAAGCGCTCGACTTCGTCGCCAGTCCCGACCGGCACGGTCGATTTGGTGACGATGACGGCAAAGCCCTTCAGGCTGGAGGCGATTTCTTGCGCTGCTGCGTAAACATAGCTGAGATCGGCATGCCCATCCCCGCGGCGCGACGGCGTGCCGACGGCAATGAAGATCGCCTCGGCGCCCGCGATCCCTTGGGCAAGGTCTGTCGTGAAGGTGAGACGCCCGGCCTTCGCATTGGCTGCAACGATATCATCGAGCCCCGGCTCATAGATCGGCATCACATTGGCCTTCAGCCGCTCGATCTTGCCCGGATCCCGGTCCACGCAGACAACATCATGACCGAAATCGGCAAAGCAGGCGCCCGAAACAAGGCCCACATATCCTGAACCGATCATTGCGATGCGCATGTGTATCCCTGACCTTCACGTGGAACCGATACTGATGGCGCTTTGCCCTTGCCCGCAGCGCGCCGCAAGCTGGCGGCAGGTCAAGGCGCCGCAGCAGCAGGCACGATCGCCACCGCAAGGGCGGATGCGTCGGCCGAAGCCGCATGAAGCAGCATGCTCTCGAGCCGGTCCAGCGCCGCTTCGGCTGCAACAAGGGCGCGGGCGTCGGCAAGCCACTGGTCGCGCACGATCGAGGGCGGCATTGCCTGCAGCCGTGTGACGGCGAGCGCGACATCATCTGCGGCCAGCGCATCCCGGGCATCGGCAAGCGCGTCCCTGCCGACGGGCCCTGCCATGGTGCCGTCATACACAGTCACCAGCCCGGAAATCCGCGTCATCAGCCGTTCCCAGAAGCCGGGCGCACCCGTTCGCGCCGGTTCAACCATGGCGTCGCCCATCGTCTCCAGCCTGGCTGCGAGGGAAGCCCGGGTCTGAGGCGCCGCTGACCAGCGCTCAAGCGCACTGATCGCCGCTGCATCCTGCGCTGAAAAACGGGCCGAAAGCACAGCTTGCAACGGCCCCAGCGGGTGCCCCTTTTCCATCATCCTGCGTGCAACCGAAAGCATGAAAAGGTCGCGAACCTGGCGATCTCCGGCTGCGGCCATGCCGGCTGTTCGTTCGAGATCCAGCGCAAGCTGCCCGAGCCGGGATGCGATACTTGCATCGCTGGACTGAAAAGCTGCCGCCTGCGCCTCCAGCGCCGCAATGCGGACTGCGACTGTTTCCATGTTCTGCACGACATCGGCGCCATGCGCCGCAGCCGGCCCGGCGGCAGTCCGTGCCTCGAGTTGCCCGACGCGGGACAGCAGCGCATCCACCCGAGGATCGCGGACGACCGGCTGTTCTGCCTGCAATGCCCCGGGTATCTGGCGGCGGACCTGCTGTTCGAACCAGGGGCTCGCGATCATGCCGACAAGCAAGGCCAGCAACAAGGCGCCAACCAGCCAGGGCCAGACGGAGCGTTTTTTCGGAACCGCAATCCTGCGCGCAGACATGCTTCGCGCGGCCAGCCTGTCGAGGTCATCCTGTTGGCGAGCGGCCGTATCGGCGGTGTAATCAACCATCGGCGGCTCCTTGCCACAAGGAGCGGGCCGCCGCCAAGGTTTCTGCGAGGCCCGGCCTGGCTGCTACCGCAACGTCGCGCCACCCCGGCCCTGCCGCGTCGGCCACCGCCGGGCTCAGGGCGATCAGCCTGACCGAGGATCTCGCGATCCCCGAACGATCCGCCAACTGTGCGAAACGGCGTGCCGTGCGGGCGGAAAACAGGAGCACGGCAAAGGCGCTCCCGGAGCCCAGTGCATCAAGCACGGCGGAACCCAGCGCGTCCACCCGGTTCGCGGCATAGACGGCGCGCCGGACAAGGGTCAGCCCGGCGGGCACATGCAATGCTGCGGTGGTTTTCCCTGCAAGGTGCAGGATGGTGCGAACACCGTCGCGCGCCGCCAGCGACAGGACGGCGCTGCCATCGGTTTCCCCGGCCGCCACCACATGAAAACCGGCTTCGGCAGCGATGTCCGCTGTGCGTGCACCGACGGCATAGACAGGAAGCGCCGTCAGCGCCGGGCAGGCTGCCGCGACCAGCCTTGGGCTGCGGGCGCTGGTGAACAGGATCGCTTCGTGCCGGGACTGAGGCAGCTCCCCCGGCTCCCACGCAAGGGGCCTGATCGTCAGCAGCGGTGCAACGAGTGTCGCAAACCCGGCCTCCTGCGCTGCAGCGCATGTCCGCCCCGCCTCTTCGGCCGGGCGCGTAACGATCAGCAGCGGCCGCCTCAAGCGACCCCGGCCGGCTCCAGCGATCTGAGAATCGCCGGCGTTGCCCGGGACATCAGCGCGCGAGCAAGTGCATGCCCCAATTGCTCCGCCGAGCCATCACCCGCGCGCAAGTCGCCAGTCACCCGATCCCTGCCGTCCGGGCTCAGCAGCTCGGCGCGCAGCATCAGACCGCCTTCCAGGCTGGCATGTGCCGCCACCGCAGTGTGGCAGCTTCCGCCAAGGCCGGCGAGCAGCGCCCGTTCCGCCTGCATGCAGAGCATTGTGTCGGGATGGTTGATTGCCTGCACCAGTCCAAGCACGCCCGCATCATCCGCCCGGCAGGCAATTCCGACGACGCCCTGCGATGCAGCCGGAAGCCAGTCCTCCATTTGCAAGGTGGCGCCTTCCCCGATCCCCAGCCGGTCAAGGCCGGCCGCTGCAAGAAAGGTTGCAGCGACCGTTCCATTCCCGACATGGCGCAGCCGGGTCTGCACATTGCCGCGCAGCACGACGAGCTTCACGTCGGGCCGGCGATTGCGCAACTGGGCCTCGCGCCTCGGGCTTGATGTCCCGACCGTTGTGCCAAATGGTATGTCCGCAATGGAAGCAGCGCCGACCAGCCGGTCGCGCGGATCGGCGCGGGGCAACACGGCGGCCAGGGCAATGCCTTGCGCCAGGATCGTCTCGACGTCTTTCATGGAGTGAACCGCCAGATCAATCTCTCCGGCAATCAGCGCGCCATCGAGTTCGCGTGTCCACAATGCCTTGCCGCCAATTTCGGCCAGCCGGCGATCCTGCACCCGGTCTCCTGCGGTCTGCACCACCCTGGTCTCGATCGCTCCGGGCTGAAGGCCGTGCGCCATTTGCAGCGCCTCGACGACCAGGCGGGCCTGGGCGAGGGCCAGCGCCGAGCCGCGTGTTCCGAGCCTGAGGGGACAGGAGGGTTCAGGATGCGCGGCAGTCATGCCTTCTTCTTGCCCGCATCGCGCGGCTGCGCCAAGGCCGGAAGGATCGAAAGGATCATCAAACCACCGTGCCGGAACGTGCCCCGTTCCAAGCGCAAAGGACAGCCCGGCCTATCGTCCTGTTTTTCCATATGGGTTCCCGATATTCTCGTTCCACGGGGTCGGAATTTCTTCTGGCGGATCGCTTTGTCAACAATAGGGCTTGAAATTGTGGCCACTCTGTTGCATTGGCGCAACGCTTCGTGCCGGAATCGGCCACGCGGCGCAGGGGGAATGCGCTTACGGCCTCCAGATCCCGCGCCATGACCTGCCAATCCGGGGCAATCATGCCCCATAAAGGAGATCAGAATGAACAAGTTGCTTACACTCGCGGCGGTTGCCGGCTTTGCCCTGGTTGCCGCTTGCGGTGAAAAGAAGGATGTTGAAGTCACCGACGCCGCCGCCGACACCGTCGCGGCTGCGGAAGAAACCGTTGATGCTGCTGCCGCAACTGTCGATGCGGCCGCAGCCGATGCCGCAGCTACTGCCGACGCGGCTGTAGCCGGCGCTGCCGCCCCGGCGGCCGCCGCTGTTGCCGGCGCTGCCGCCACAGTGGCTGCTGGCGCCGACAAGATGGACGCCGCTGCGGCTGCCATGCAGGACAAAGCCACCGAGATGGCCAAGTAAGCATTCCGTTTATCCGGAAACAGTGAGGGGCTGCGGCGTTTCTGCCGCAGCCCCATCTTTCTGGTTCGGCCGACACCCGCTTCCTGTCGACCAGATCGGCTCCCGACCTGACTGCATCGGATCGGCCGCTCCATTTTCTTGTTTTTCCGCATGGTTTTCCGATGCCGGTGATTCCACCCGATCGGAACATGCTCTAGTCGGCAAGGCCGTCCCTTGCCATCTGCGCCTCGGATTCCAGCAGCCGGGCCCGGGCTATCTCGATCAGGGCCTCGACCTTGCGGGCGTCGTCTCGCCCGCCTGAAGCCGCGCCTGAAGCCGCGCCGGGGGCCGCACCGGAGGCCGCACCGGGGGCCGCACCAGCGCCGGAACCAGGAAGGAGGGCGTCGCTGCTCCCGGAAGACCGCCCGCGCTGCACCTTGCTCCTGCGCGATTCCAGCAGCCACTGCACCAGCCCAACAAGCCATTTGTCCCGCGTGTCGTTTCCGGGAAATTCGCGCGCCAGGGTCGCCATCGCCTTTTCCACCAGGATCGTCTCCAGTTGGGCGATGCAGGCGTCCAGATGCCGGTCCCACTCACGCGCAAAGCGCGGATTGCGAACCCGTTCGGCGACTGCTGCACCGGACGGGATTCCAGCCTTGGCGCACGCCTCCTCGAAACCCGCTGCGCTTCCAAGGGATGCCAGGAACAGTCGGCGCTGCGTCAGGGTCAGCGCCCGCACCGTGGGCCGGAACGCCAAAGTCGGGGCAAGGCGGAAATTGGCCATCCGCGCCATGTGCCTGAAACGCGCGGCCTGCGGAGCAAGGGTGCGGAAGTCTGCTCTTCTGTTCATAGTAAAGAAATAACCAATTAGGTTATTGTAGGGAAGATATAACAACAATCGTCCCGGATGTTGCACGCAGCGGGCGAAAAACCGGCCTGCCGATCTTTCAATTCGGAAACCGGGCACTAGTTATCCGGGCATGCAAACTGGATTGAAAGTGCGCGAGGCTCCTGCCGGATCATCGAGTGCCGGACCGGACGCCGACCTCGCCGGCCCCCCGAAGCTGGACGGGCGCCGGGAGCGTTCGGTCGACAGTCGCCGCCGCATCCTGTCGGCCATGGTCGAACTTGTCGAAAGCGGCGTGCCCGCGCCGACCGCGGAATCCGTCGCTGCACGCGCCGGCGTATCGCTGCGAACGGTATTCCGCCACTTCGAGGAAATGGAAAAGCTGCATCTCGAGATTGCAGCGCTCGTGTTCGAACGCGTCCGCCCCATAATCGACAGGCCCTTCGGTGCCCGCACCTGGCCCGAGGTTCTGCATGAAGCGATCGCCCGCCGGAGCGAATTTTTCGAGATCCTCTCGCCTTTCAAGACGGCGATCGATGTATATCGCCATCGCAGCCGGGCCATCGCGGACGAGCACCATCGGATCGGCGTGATGAGCCGGGAACTTTTGGCCGCTGCGCTCCCGTCGGCCATTGTTGCCGACCGGAATATATTCGAACTGCTCAACCTGCTCCTGTCCATCGAGGCATGGCAGCGCCTGCGCGATCAGCAGGGCCTGTCGGTTGCAGATGCGACGGCGACGGTCCGCCGCGGCGCCGAAGCGGTCGTTGCCCAGTCCGGCGTTCGCACCGCCGGCTGATCCGGCGCCGACCGTGCCTCACCGCCCGTTTGTCGGCTCGCGACCCGTTCATCGCATTGCGAGATGCCGCATGCTCGCCTAGAGCAGATTTCCTGTCTGCAGGATCGCCGGCATCGAAAAGGATGCGGAAAATGCAGGGAGACAGGGCGGTTGCCCTGATGCAGTCAGGCAGGGACCCGTTCTGAAGAGACATTGACGGCAGGAGGTTGCCGAAGGCGATGACGCGCTATGTTGCGTTCCTGAGCTACAGCCACAGGAACCGGGCGGAGACCGAATGGCTTCACCGGGCGCTCGAACGCTATCATATCCCGAAGAAGCTGGTCGGCAAGGAAACCGCCAAGGGTCCGGTTCCAGCGCGCCTGATCCCGATCTTCCGCGATCGCGACGAACTCAGCGCGTCAGCAGACCTCGGCAACGAGCTGAGGGCGGCTTTGGCCAATTCGGATCACCTTGTCGTTGTCGCCTCGCCGGCATCGGCGAAATCCGTCTATGTCCAGGAAGAAATCCGCGCCTTCAAGGAAATGCACGGCGAGGCGCGGGTGCTCGCCCTCATCGTCGATGGCGAGCCCTATGCCAGCACGATGCCCGGCCGCGAGGAGGAGGAATCCTTCCCCGCGTCGCTTCGCTTCAGGGTCGGCCCCGATGGCGCCCTTACCGACACACCGGCCGAGCCGATCGCAGCCGACATCCGCCCCAACAAGGACGGCAAACGCCTCGCGCTCCTGAAACTGGTGGCCGGCATCACCGGCCTCAGGCTGGATGATCTGGTTCAGCGCGAAGCCCAGCGTCGTGCCCGGCGCCTGACCTGGATCACCAGCGGCGCCTCGATGGGCATGCTTCTCACCACGGGTCTTGCCGTCTATGCCAACCAGCAGCGCATCTTCGCGGATAAGCAGCGCTTCATCGCCGAACGGGAAACCGCCGCTGCCCGCGCCGCAACCGACTATCTCATCGGCATCTTCGAACTCTCGGACCCGGCGACCGAAAATCCACGCACGGTCAGCGTCGTCACCATCCTCTCGCGCGGTGCCGAGCGGGCGCGCACCGAACTGAAGAACCAGCCCGAGATCGAGGCCCGCCTGGTCACGGCCGTTGGCCGGGCCTACACCAATCTCGGCCTGCTGGAAGAATCCGAAATCGCTCTCACCCGCTCCATGCCGGCGATCCGCCGCGCCGGGCCGGATGGCGCGCCGGCGCTGGTGGCGCTGGCCATCAACCATGTTCGCAAGGGCGAGCCGGGCCAAGCGCTGGCATCGCTGGCCAACGCCGAAGGCATGCTGGGGCAGGATCCGGCCAGGCACCTGACGCTCAGGGCGCAACTCGCGGCCCAGCGGGGCAACATCTCCTTTGTGAACGGCGATCCCGAACAGGCGCTTGCCCATTATGACCGCGCACGCGCCTATCTGAAGGCGGACACCGGGGCGGACCCGCGCGAACTGGCGTCGGTGCTGGATGGGCGCGGCCGGGTGCTGAACGATCTTGGCCGCTACGACGAGGCCGAGACGACGCTGCAGGAGGCCAATCGGCTGCTCAGAATGTATCGCGGCGAGCAGCATCTGGCGACAGGCCGCAATCTCTACGGGCTGGCGCTGGTCGCCTACAGCGATGGTCGCAACGATGTCGCCCAGCAGCGGATCCAGGAATCCCTCGCCATCCTCGGACGCGTGCTCGACAAGACAAACCCGCTCCGTGCCGACGCCCTGTCGCTGCAAGGTTCCATCTACCAGGCGCAGGGCGACCTTGTGCGCGCGGACCGGGCGCTGGCGGATGCCGTTGCCGCTTATCAGCAGGCCTTCAGGGGCGGGCACTATAATATCGGGATCGCCGAATTCTACCGCGCCCAGGTGGCCCTGCAGCAGGGCCGGCCCGACGCCGCCCTGAAGCATCTTGCCGCAGCGCAGCGGAACTACGAGGCCAGCTACGGCAAGGTTCACCCCAATATCGGCGAGGTCATGATCACCCGGGCCGGGATTCTCGGCAAATCCGGCCGCATGGCCGAGGCGCGCAGGGAATGCAGCGGCGGAATGACCATGCTGATCGACACCATCGGCCCGGATCACAGCTTCACTAAGGGCCTGCAGAAAGAATGCGACGCCCTGAACCAAATGTAGGTTAACGCGAAACGCTGATATCGACTCGATGCAGGTTTCCGTCTACATTTACGCCACTTCAAGCGGGGGCTTTAACATGCGTATGATTCGTGAACTTATGGCTGTTGCGGGCATGCTGGCCATGGCGGGCGGGGCCTCGGCCCAGATCGACAATTTCCAGTCCAGAACCGACGCCACCCTCAAGATCGATGGCGTGACCCAGATACTGGCCAACCCGGTCGTTTCGCCATTTTACGTCAGCGGCAGAGGCGGTGCCGGCGCAGGCTACAGCAGCACGGCCGTCGACAGCGGCGGCAGCATCTTCTTCCAGGCCGGAACAATGGCTGCGGGCGCGGGCAACTCGGCCACATCCCTTGTCGAGATCTCGCTGGACGTCACGAACAACGGCGCGGTGCCGATCGATCAGATCGTCTCGACAATCTTCGAATCGAATTTCGGCCTCTATGTCGCCAATTTCAAGAACGCCCCGGCCGCCCATGTCCAGACGCCGCCCCAGAAGCTCGCCTGCACGGGTGCCAACCTTGCCAACTGCACGCCGATAAAATCCGGCCCGGGCTTTGGCGGCTTCCGCAGCGTCGAGGATAGTACAGCGCCTTTCACCCTTGCCTTCACAAGTTTCGCATTCGAAGTGCTGCAAGATAACAAGGTGATCGGCGGTCTGGCGGGCTCCATCCAGCTGGACAGGCTGTCCAACGGCAGCCTCGCCTTCATCCAGGGGCCCGGTTTCGGGGATCTGGACGCCAAGCTCAACAATTTCTCCCTGTTCGGCACCCAACCCAACCGGGTTTATGCCTTCAGCTGGGACGACACATATTTCTTCGCCGACCTCGATCCCATTCTCCCGGGACAGAAGTCGACGTTGACTTACCGCATAACCACCGAAAGCTGGAGCGATGTGTCCTTCAAGGGCGCGTTCGACAACCTCATCGTCGCCTTCTCCTGCTTCGCTGATCCGCTGGGTCGCGGGTCGCTCTCGTCGGTGTTCACCATCCCCGGTTTCGGGCCGAGCACCTGCAACGACTATCGCAGCGGATCGCCCGACAGGCCTTCGCCCTATTCGCTGAAGTTGCCGGTCATCGACGAATACGGCCGGATCGTGTTCACCGCCGACGGCACCGCCCCCATCCCCGAGCCGGACACATGGGCCATGCTGATCCTCGGCTTCGGCCTCGTGGGCTTCAGCATGCGCCGTCGCAAGAAGCTGGAGATCACGGCCTCCTGATCGCCAATGCCCTGATCGCAGTGCCCTGATCGCAACGCGCGGCTCCAGCTGTTCTGGATGGGCCTTGCCGCCGATAGCGCGCGCTGGACATCCGGTTCGGTTCCGTAGCCCGGGAAACAATATCCGGGGAACGGCGCAGCGGGGGACGGAACCGATGCCGCAGCCGGATCGAGGACCCGCTCTCCTCGTCGCCAACCACCTTCATCCCCGCTTCGCCTGCACCTGCCTTTTCTTCCCCGGGAAAAATTCCCCTCAGGCGGCTGCGATCGTCGTCCGGTGCAGCAGGCGCGCGTGGCCGGCGTAACCGCCGGTCGCGGCATGCAGCACGGATCGATTATCCCACATCACCAACATGCCTCCTTCCCACTTGTGGCGATACTGGAATTCCTGGCGGCCCTGCCACTGATACAGTTCTAAAAGCAGCGGAACGGCCTCCGCGTCAGCCATTCCCTCGATTCCGATGATATAGCCGAAGGTGCCGAACAGCCCCGGCCTTCCGGTCTCGGGATGCGGCCGGATGATCGGGTGCAGCTGAGTCGCGCGCGCTGCTTCCGATGGCCGGATCGTCATCGAGCGGCCCTTGTCTCCTTCACCGTAAAAGCCTTCGGGCGCATAGGCCCGCTGCGCGGAATGAATGGCCATCCGCCCCTCGATCCGCGACCTGAGCGTTTCCGGCATATGCTCCAGCGCAAGGTGCTGGTTGGCGAACAGCGTGTCGCCCCCCGTTGGCGGAATCCGGATGCCGTAAAGGCAGGTGCCCGCAGGCGGCCGTGCCTGGAAGCTCCAATCGGTGTGCCAGTTCTCGGCGAAGATCGGCGAGGTTTCGTCCGCGGCACGAGCGACGGCTATCACATGCTTCCGGCCCGGGATGGGCGCGATGAACGGGTCATCGCCAAAGCCGCCGAGCGCCAGGGTGAACTGCTCCAGATCATCATCGTCCATGTCCTGGCCGGGAAACACCAGCACATGATGCTGCAGCCATGCCGCGCGAATCGCCGCCACGATGGCAGGCGAAAGTGGTGCCGAAAGATCAACTCCCGTCACGAAGGCCCCGCAGGCCTGCCCCGTCGGCTTCACTTCCATCGCGCGCCCTTTTCCTGCTGCCGTCAGCGGCAGGCCTCCATCATCCTCTCGTGCCCGCCCGTGTGCAAGCGCCATGATCCCGCTGCGCAGCAGCGCAGCCGAACACCGCGATGTTTCCCGTCTGGCGCATGAACGAATGATCGTCCAGACTGCCGGCTCCTTCCGGAGATTCCCATGACCACGCTGAAGTTCCTGTTCGATTACGGCAGCCCGACAACCTATCTCGCCTGGAAGCGGCTGCCCGGCCTTCTGGAGCGCAGCGGCGCAGCGCTCGAGCCCGTCCCCATCCTCCTTGGCGCCGTGTTCAA
>Ga0207951_100895_pt1 | contig 12469 bp, 8 predicted proteins | sample Subbio12Aug_8Bad_FD_184830 | JGI IMG/M metagenome (GOLD analysis project Ga0207951, IMG submission 184830) | Serpentinite rock and fluid subsurface biosphere microbial communities from McLaughlin Reserve, California, USA - CR12Aug_8Bad (SPAdes) | ecosystem: Environmental > Terrestrial > Deep... | reverse complement strand
TCCGCCATCCTCCAGAATATCCACCTGGCGGCGGGCTTCATAGACGATGGCCTGCTGGATGAAGCGGATGGAATTGACATTCTTGATCTCGCACCGGGTGCCGAACTTCGCGCCCGGCCGGCGGACAGAGACGTTCACATCGGCCCGCATCGAGCCTTCCTGCATGTTGCCGTCGCAGCTGCCGATGGCGCGCAGGATGGCGCGCAGCGTGGAGACATAGGCAGCAGCCTCGGCGGGCGATCGCATGTCGGGCCTGGAGACGATTTCCATCAGCGCCACGCCCGACCGGTTGAGATCGACATAGCTGGAAACGGGGCTGAGATCGTGGATCGACTTTCCGGCATCCTGCTCAAGGTGAATGCGCTCTATCCCCACGGTGTGACGGGCGCCGTCTTCCAGCTCGATGTCGATTGCGCCCTCGCCAACGACGGGGTGCTGATATTGCGAGATCTGGTAGCCCTGCGGCAGATCGGCGTAGAAATAATTCTTCCGGTCGAAGCGCGACCAGCGGTTGATGACAGCGCCAAGCGCAAGGCCGGTGCGAACCGCCTGGCGCACGCATTCCCCGTTCAGAACGGGGAGCATGCCGGGCATCGCGGCATCGACGAAACTGACCTGGCTGTTGGGCTCGGCCCCGAAATCGGTAGCCGAGCCGGAAAACAGCTTTGCCTTCGAGACGACCTGCGCGTGCACTTCGAGCCCGATCACGAGCTCCCACGGGCCGGTTCGGCCCTCGATTATGTAGGTGCCGGCGTGACCATCGGTATATGGCCCGGCCATGTGCGACGCCGGAGCCAGCGCCGAGGTTGCGGATGCAGTCGAAGCCATGCCCGCCTCTTGGCGCGGGGCGGCCCGGATGACAAGTGGATCAAATCCGCCCGGCAGCGGACAGGTGGGCCGGGCGACCGCGACTGCCCGCAAGCCGGCTGTCAGACTGCAGCGGTCGTCGCATCCTGCTGCAAGCGGAACCTTTGCTGCAGCCAGACGAGCAACCGTGTCCACACCCACCATGCAACCAATCCCATGGCGAGACCTGCTGCAACCTCGAGCAGGGGCGCCTTGGGAAGATCGAAATACCAGCGAAACGGCGTCACCAGCAAGTGCATCAGGTAAATGAACAGGGATGCGCTCGAAATCGCCAACAGGGGCGGAACTGTCGGACGCGGCATCCTGAGATGCGGCAGCAGTATCAGAAGAAGCCCCGCGCCCAGCAGGAACTGCCAGCTGTTGCGGGGCACCAGCCACCAGGAGAGACCGACAAACAGCATCAATCCTGCGGCTGTCATCCACCTGTCACGATTGGTGCGGGCAGTGGCGATCAAGGCTCCCAACGCCAGGGTGGCGAGGTGGGAGCTTGGCAGATAGGTGAAGATGTTCCCTCGGGGCATGTCTCCGGCAAGGAATCGCGGATCAACAGCGGCAGGCAGCGCGAATTTCAGCGCAAGGCCCAGTATGAATAATCCGGCTACAAGATGGAACAGATTGGATCGGAAAATCCTGAACTGCATTGCCAATGGAAGCACTATTCCAAACAAAAATATCAAATGAATCATGGCATGCACATACCATAAGGCAAGCCCATAATCGGTTCGTTCACCGCCAGCAACTTTGCTGTAATCGACAAGATCAGCAGTCATCGTAATGATTGATATATCCGGAGATCTACCTCCTATTATCTTGATAATATAAAAGCAAATTCCAAAAATAAATACCGGTGGTATCAACTTTCCAAGAAGTCTGAAGAAAGGTTTCGCACTTCCCGTTTGATGAAATTCGGCAAATTGCAATCCTCCGAGGAGAAATCCTGTTACCAGAAACATTGCCGCGGTGGCGCCTCCGCCATAATCGAAAACGCCGAAGTGAAGAAAGAGCACCATCAAGATAGCAATTGCGCGGATAACGACTGGCGTATCGACAGCCTGCAGCCATCCGCGCGCCCTGTGCCCGGTTTTTGCAAGCACATATATGGGCTGGAACTGCCAGCCTTCCGGCACGTCGCCCAATCGTCGCTCCAGCACCAGGAAGGCTTGCACGAAAGACAGGCTGTCGCCGCCGAGTTCGGCAAAGCTGCGCTGCGGTGACAGCACGCGCCGGCCCAGAATCTCCGACCAGGCCGCCATCAAGGCGGCTTCGGCCTCCGTTGGCGCGCCGTCGTTTGCGTCGGCGGCATCGGCATCCCGGGCAAGCGTGCGCAGCGCCTGGCGGTCCAGCTTTCCGTTCGCCAGCAGCGGCAGCCGTTCGAGCACATGGATGCGATGCGGAACAAGGTGCGCGGGCCGCGCCGAAGCGACCGTGCGTTGAAGATCGGGCCCGGTTGCGCTTCCGGCCTTGTCGAGTGTGACGAATGCCTCGATGCGGGTATCGTCGGGGGCGTCGAAGGCGATTGCGGCTGCCTGGCGGACCCGCGGATCGGATTCGAGCCCGGCAGCGATGTCGGCAAGTTCGACGCGATAACCGCGCACCTTCACCTGATCGTCGCGGCGTCCGGAAAGCATGATCTTGCCGGACGGCAGGCGAAACGCCCGGTCGCCCGTGCGGTATGTCCCTGCCGGGTCATGGGGGCGAACTTCGCCATTCTCTACATAACCCCGACTGAGCAGTTGCGAACGAACGACGATTTCCCCGACTTCTCCCGTCGCGGCGAGGGTACCGTCCGTCTGTTCGATGGCAAGGTCGAACCCCGGCGTCGCCACACCTACAGGAACCGCCCGCATGGGCCTGCCGCCGGTGGCATCGGAGGCGGCGTCGTTCCAGGCGATGGCCTGCGGTGTTTCGGTTGCGCCGTAGAAATTCACACTGCGCGCATTGGGTGCCATGCGCGCAAGGTCTGCCACAAGCGCGGGGCGCAGCAGATCGCCCCCCCAGAAAACCAGGCGCAGGGACGGCAGGACACCGGCGGGCGAATGGTCTGTGAGCAGCCGTCCGAGCGGCGGCGTGATGTGCATGACCGTCGGAGCTTCGGCCTTGCTCCAGCGCAGGAGACCGCCCGGTTCGGTCAGCATTTCCTGATCAGGGATGAGCAGCTCGGCGCCCATCGACAGGGGCGCGAACAGGTCCCGCATCAGGGGATCGTGCGACAGCCCGGACAACATGGTGAAGCGATCATCCGCGTGCAGTTCGAACCGGGCTTTCTGCCAGGCAAGAAAATGAACCAGAGGCCGGTGCGTCGTGGCGATGCAGCGTGGTGTGCCCGTGGTTCCCGATGTGAACAGCAGATAGGCGATTGCCTCGGGGTCGACCGCCGGAAGCGGGGGGCCGGAACCGCCAGGCGGAAGATGATGCACATCGAGGAACGGCACGCCGGAGCCGGCGGCAAGCGCCTGCGCCTGCGCCTGCGTGCCGTCCTCGCCCGCCCACAGGATCGCCACGGGGCGGACGACATCTGCCATGGCCTTCCAGCGAGCCTCGGGATAGGCGGTGTCGATCGTCGTGAATGCAGCGCCACTGCGCGAAACGCCCAGAATCGCCTTTATCGCCGCGGGGCTTCTCGATGCCAGCACCGCGACAGTCTGTCCCTCGGTGGCGCCGGCGTCCCGCAATCGATGGGCGATGGTCCGGCTCGCTGCCTCAAGCTCGGCATAGCTGGTCGGATGTCCGCGATACCGCAGGGCGGGCCGATCGGGATACGATCTCGCCATGTCGAGAAACCGCGCATGAACTGGTTCCGCCGGGACGGCCATCGGTGGAGCAGCAGCCGGAGGGGGCGTGCGATAAGGGCTCGGGATCCGGCCGACCGGCGATTCCGGGCAGTCGGCAAACAGGCGGCCGGCGGCGATGATCCTGTGCGTCACGGCCTCGGCCAGCTGCCCGCTGAGGATCCCGGGACGATAATATAGGATGAGGCGCAGGCCCTGTGCCGACTGGATGAAGCGCAGGTTCAGTTGATAGTCGGAACTGCGCCCAAGGTTCTGGGCCGGATGAACCTCAAGCGAGCGGCAGGCGATCGGCGGCATCGGCGGAAACCAGTTTATGCCGACGGTGGGATGCACGCCCGTTGCCTGCAGGACATCGTGAAAGGGAACATTCTCATGCTGCAGGGCGGCGCGCATTTCTGCGCGCACACGGCGGACCAGGCCTGCGACCGGCTCCCCCTGGTCGATGGCAAGCGACAGCACCAGCGCATTCGAGAAACAGCCCTGGGCCCGCTCGCTGCCCGGCACCGAACGACGGCTTGATGTCTGGAAAGCGGCAACCACCTGCCGATCATCCTGCAGGCGGGAGATGACCGTCAGTGCCGCTGCCAGCCAGATCGTGAAGGGGCTAACGCCCATGGCGGCCGCTGCTGCTGCAACCATCCCGGCATCGGGTTCCGGGATCGGCATTTCGCATTCCGCCGCCACGGCGCGCGGATCGTCACCCTCCAGATCGGCTGGCAGCCCGTCGGGAGGTTCGAGCCCGGCGAGGCGCTCGTTCCACCAGGCGAAGTCGGACCGGTAGCGCGGCTCGCTTCGCCAGTCAGCCGGGAACAGGCTTCGATACGCGACTGCGGGTGAGGAGGGCGCCTCGCCATCGTAGATCCCGAACAGCTCCTCCATGAAGAGGTTGAAGCTGGTTCCATCGCTCAGGGCATGGTGCATGCTGAAGATGAACCAGTGGGATTCCGGCGCGATCCTTACCAGTGCAAATCGGCACAGGGTGGCGGGCGTGAAGTCCACGGGGGCAAAAAGCCATGGCTCCAGCTCCGCACGCAGCTGTGCAAGCGACTGGCCCGGCCTCACGAGCAGCTTCAGCAGCGGGCGGGCGTCGGGAAGCACCGCCCTGGTCCATGTTGCAGGGCCATGCCGATGATAGCATGTCCGCATCACGTCATGGCGTTCTGCCATCTTCCCGAGCGCAAGCCGCAGGCGTTCGGCATCGAGCGGACCTTCGATCAGATGCGCCCATGGTGTTACATATGTCGCCGGTGTCAGGGCCTCGGCGAGGACATAACGCTCTTCGTTGGGGGCCAGATCCGAAGCGGTGGCCGGGGCGTTGTCTGCCCCGCAGCCGGGTTCTACCGCAGGATCACCACCAGGGCGTCGGTCGGGCCACAAATCCCGCCATGCGTTCCAGCGCAAAGCCTGCATTCAGCACCCCCTGTTCGTCGAGCGGCTTGCCGATGATCTGCAGCCCGAGCGGCAGGCCGGCTGCATCCAGCCCCGCTGGAACCGACATGGCCGGAAGGCCGGCCAGTGAGGCGGGGACGGTAAAGACGTCGTTCAGGTACATGGCGATCGGGTCGGCCATCTTTGCGCCAATCCCGAAGGCGGCCGTCGGCGCCGTCGGCGTGAGCAGGAGGTCACAATGCTCCCACGCGCGCTCGAAATCCTGCGCGATCAGGGCGCGGACCTTCTGCGCCTTCAGATAATAGGCATCATAATAGCCCGCCGACAGCACATAGGTGCCGATCATGATGCGGCGCTTCACCTCGTGGCCGAAGCCTGCGGCGCGCGTGGCCTCGTACATGTCGTTCAGCGTGCCGCCATCGGGCGCGACCCTGAGGCCGTAGCGCACGCCATCATAGCGGGCGAGATTGGAGGACGCCTCGGCGGGGGCCACGATATAATAGGTGGGGAGCGCTTGCCGGGTGTGGGGCAGGGACACGTCGACGATTTCCGCTCCGGCGTCGCGGGCCCAGGCGACACCCTGCTGCCACAGCGCCTCGACCGTGCTGTCCATCCCGTCCATCCGGTATTCGCGGGGGATGCCGATGCGCTTCCCCTTCAGGTTTCCGTCAAGCGCCTTTGCATAGGCCGGAACGGGCGCGTTGAGGGAGGTGGAGTCCTTCGGATCATAGCCGGCCATGGCTTCGAGCATCAGCGCGCAGTCGGTGACGGTGCGCGCCATGACGCCCGCCTGATCGAGCGAAGAGGCAAAGGCGATGATGCCCCACCGCGAGCAGCGACCATAGGTGGGCTTGATGCCGGCGATGCCAGTGAAGGCGGCAGGCTGACGGATGGAGCCGCCGGTGTCCGTGCCGGTGGCCGCAGCGCACAGGCGTGCCGAGACCGCTGCGGATGATCCGCCCGATGAGCCGCCGGGAACGAGGGCCTGTTCCGAGCCGGTGGCGCGCCAGGGCGAGATGACCGGGCCGAAGGCCGATGTCTCGTTGGACGATCCCATGGCGAATTCGTCGAGGTTTAGCTTGCCCAGCATCGCGGCGCCCGCATCGAGCAGCCTGCCCGTGACGGTGCTTTCGTAGCGCGGTGTGAAACCCTTCAGAATGGCGCTTGCCGCGGTCGTCTGCACGCCCTTGGTGCAGAACAGGTCCTTGATACCGAGCGGGATTCCCGCGAGCGGCCCGGCCGTGCCGCTCGCAAGCGCGGCATCGGCTGCATCGGCTGCCGCCAGCGCGATTTCGGGCGTTTCGATGATGAAGGCGTTGAGCGACCGCGCGGCCTCTGCGGCGGCGACATGGGCACCGACAAGCTCGCGGGCGGTGAAATCGCGGGCGACGAGCCCTTCGCGCATCGCAGCGAGCGTCAGATCGGTGAGGCCGGTCATGGCTGTCGCCTCTATTCGATGACTTTGGGCACGGCAAAAAAGCCGTGCGCGGCATCGGGCGCATTGGCGAGGACATCTTCCTGGATGCCGCCGTCGGTTACCGCATCTTCCCGCCAGGGGCGCCTGTTGGGAATGACCGCGTCCATCGGCTGGATGTTGCCGGTGTCGACCGCCTGGAGCTGATCGATCCAGCCGAGAATCCTGTTGAGTTCGTCCGCCAGCGGCGCGACCTCTCCCGGGGTCAGCTTCAGGCGCGCAAGCCCTGCGACGCGGGCCACCATGTCATGATCGACTGCCATGCCCCGCGCCTAGCAGCGCCACTGCTGCAGGGCAACATGCCCGGCAGCGCCCCCGGCGGGCAATGTTCCGGCAATCAGAGCATGGACACATCTGTCGGCAGGCCCAGCAACACCCGGCCCGCCAGCTCGTAGGTTCCCGGTTGCACCATCATGTGCTGGGTCATCGCATGCGCGTCGCGGAAACGGCGCTGGAGCGGGCTTTCCAGATAGAGCGCCGAGCCGCCGCCAAGATCATAGGCCATCCGCGTGACATCGGCTGCCGTTCGCACCATGTGCGTTGCCGCCAGCCGCAGGCGGGCGCGGGTTTGAAGGCCGACATCCCCCGTCTGGCGCGCCGTCTCCCAGGCTGCGTGCAGCGTGTCGAACAGCAGAGCGCGGGCGGCCGACAGCATGGCGTCGGCCCTCGCATATTCGACCTGCACCGTCGCGCGCTCGGCAGCGCTTTTTGTGCTGCCCATCGGCCGGCGGGCGGCAAGGCCGGATTTCAGCGCATCAAGCGCGGCGCGCGCATTGCCGCTGGCGACGCCCGCAATTCCCAGCGCGAGCATTCCAAAGACCGGGAACAGGTAAAGAGCGCCCTGCTCCACGGGCTTGTCGGCGACCAGGGAAACGGATCGCTCCTGGGGAACCAGAAGGTCCTTCACCGCCATGTCGCCCGAGCCGGTGCCCTTGAGGCCCGCCGCGTGCCAGGTATCCAGCAGATCCACGTCGGCGCGGGGCATGATCATCATGCGGGCGTCCGGGCGGCCGCCGGGAAGGGTGCGCAGTTCGCCGTTTTCGTGGATTGTCGCGCCGCCGAACAGCCAGTGGCAGTTGGCGCTGCCCGAACACCAGCTCCACCGGCCCGAAACGCGGTAATGGCCGCCTTCCACCACCGCCTTGCCCATCGGCGCGAAAACCCCGCCGGTAATGGTGGCCGGATCGGCGAAGATGGCGGCAGCGGTTTCATGCGGCAGCCAGGCGATACTCAAGTTGGTCGTCGAGCCGATCATCAGGCACCAGCCGACCGACGCATCCGCTTCGGCGACCGCCTCGATCGTGGCGACGATGTCGGCGGGGGGCAGTTCGTGCCCGCCCAGAGACTTCGGCAGCGCGATGCGGAACAGCCCGGCTTTCGCCATGCCGGCTGCAAGGTCTGCGGGCAGGCGGCGGACCGTTTCGATTTCATCGACCCGCGCCGCAATGGCGGGCTGGAAGCTGCGGGCGGTTTCGACGGGAGACCGGGGCGCGCTCACAGCTTCATCAGGCTTGCGAGATTGTTCTTCTGCATGTCGGACGATCCGCCGACGATGGGCATGCCCAGCAGATCCCGGACATGACGTTCCATCTCGTAGCTGTCGGACATGGCATAGGCCCCCATAACCTGCTGGCAGGCCAGCGCGATTTCCGTCCCGGTGTCGGCGATGAACAGCTTGGCCATGCTGGTCTCGATCGAACAGGGGCGTCCTTCATTGGCAAGCCAGGCCGCGTGCTGGAGCATGTGGCGACAGGCCTGCAGCCTGGTTGCCGCCGTGACCAGTCGATGGCGGATCGCCTGGTGCTGGCTGATGGGCTTTCCGAACTGCACGCGCTCCTGTGCGTAGTTCCACGCCTCGGTCAGCGCCGCGCGCGCGATGCCGAAGCAGCAAGCTGAAATCTCGATCTTCTCCACATCGAGCGCGCGCCCCGCGAGCAGCTTCCACCCCTGGTTCCACATCTGCGGGCCGCCGACAATGTTGGCGGCGGGAATGCGCACATTGTCGAACCAGACATCCTGGCTGGTGGTGTAGCGCAGGTTGGAATGTTTGATGTCCGTCATGCTGATACCCGGCGTGTCGGTCGGGATGAGCAGGAAACTCAGGTTGCGGTAGCGCTGGTCCGCCGGGCCGGAGCGGACGAGACAGTAGATGACATCGGCCCAGTCGGCCCCGGTGCACCAGCGCTTCGCGCCGTTGACGACGACGCAATCGCCATCCAGTTCGGCGCGGGTTTCGACGCTGGCGAGATCGCCGCCGACATTGGGTTCGGAAAGGCCGTAGGCGAAGAACAGCTCGCCCCTCGCGAGCCGCGGCAGATATTGCGTCTTCTGTTCCGGGCTGCCGTTTTCGGAGAGGTTCATGCCGCCGTAGAAGGCGGTGTGAATATAGGGGCCTGCCAGGAAAGCGCCTGCCTGCGCCAGTTCCTCGATGACGGCGACGGCAGCGACGATATCCTGCCCCGCCCCGCCATGCTCCTCGGGCACGGTCAGCGCGCAGAGGCCGAGCGTGTTCAGCTTTGCATAGACATCACGCGGCCAGCGGTGCGCCCTGTCCCACTCGATGCGCTTTTCGCGCGGGGCTTCGGCTGCGATGAAGCGGCGGAGCTGGTCGCGGATTTCCGAGACGTGGGCGGGTTCGTCGATGAAGGTCTGGCTCATATCCGCGCCAGCCTGCGGCCGAAACCGTCGCTGGAAAACAGGCCCGCGAACAGGCCCGGCAGGGATTCGATGCCTTCGCCGATGACCTCCCTTGTCTGGAGGCTTCCGTCCTTCAGCAGACCCGCGACTTCGGACTGGGCGCCGGCGAACATCGGGAGATCGTCGAACACCACCATGCCCTCCATCCGCAGCCGGCGCGCGATGAACTCGCGGGTCTGCCTGATGCCCGGCACCTGGTCAGGCGGGGTGTTGTAATCCGCCACTTGGCCGGAGATCGCAATGCGGCCGCGCATCTTCATCTGCGGAAGCATGCGGTCGATCATGGCGTTGCCGACATTGTCGAACAGGATGTCGATCCCGTCCGGCAGGGCGGCCCGCAGGGCGAGGTCGAGGGCGGGATCACGATAATCGAGCGCGGCGTCGAAGCCGCAGTCATTCACCAGCCAGCCGCGCTTTTCCGCGCTTCCCGCAAGGCCGACGACCTTCGATGCACCGAAATGGCGGGCAAGCTGGCCGGCTGTCGCGCCGACCGGCCCGGCGGCCGAGGTGACGAGGACGGTGTCTCCGGGCCGGATGGCCGCGACCCGCTTCAGCCCGAACCAGGCGGTCATCCCCGGCACGCCCAGCACCCCGATCCATGCGCTTTGGGAAACGCCGATGTCGGGCAGCGCAATACAGTAGCCGCGACCGGACAACAGCGCATGGGTGGACCAGCCGCCGCCGTGGGTGACGAGCGTCCCGACGGGAAACCGGTCGTTGCGGGATTCGACGACGCGGCCGACGGCAAAACCGTCGACGGTGGCGCCCGGCGGCAACGGCGGCGCATAGCTGGCGCCAGGAGACAGCCGCGACCGCGTGCCCGGATCGGCCGAAACGAAGCTGTTGGCGACGAGGAATCGGCCCTCCTCCACGGCGGGCATGGGGATCTCCTCCAGCCGGAAATCCTCTGCGGCCGGCAGGCCCTCGATGTGCCGCGCCAGCGCCACCCTTTTCATCGTCGCTCCCACTTGTCCTCCCGGCGGCGTTGATGTCTGGTGGCATTATGGAACAGCGGATCTCGATCGTCACCCTTGGAACCGCCGACATGGGCCGGGCCTGTGCCTTCTGGGAGGCCATGGGGCTGGAACGCAGGGCCAGAAAGACGCCGGCGATGGCCTTTTTCCAGCTGGGCGGCATGGTGCTTGGCATCTACCCGTTCGACAGGCTGGCGCAGGATTGCCACCTTGCGGGCGGCCCGCCGGCCGGCGCGACAACCATTGCCTACAATGCGCGCAGCGAGGCGGATGTGGATGCCGTTCTGGCCCAAGCCGTGGCGGCAGGCGCGAGCCTGCATGTGCCCGCGCACAAGGCCTTTTGGGGCGGCTATTCGGGATATTTCCTGGACCCGGACGGACACCCCTGGGAAGTGGCGTTCAATCCGTTTTTCCCGCTGGCCGAGGACGGCTCGCTGATCCTGCCTGGCTGACCGTCTCTGGCGGCAGGCCTGCCATCTTCGTCAGCGCGGCAGCCAGCCGTTCCTCGCCCTGCGCGCCCAGTATCAGCCCGCGTTCGGCAAGGATGAAGGCCGGAACGCCGCTGATGTTCATCTCCTGCCACCGCTCCTCCAGCGCGCGCACGGCCGAGGCGAAGCGCTGGTCGCCGAGCACTGCCTGGGCCTCCTCGCGGTCGAGCCCTGCGGCATCCGTTGCGGCCAGCAGCACGTTCCGGTCGCTCACATTGTCGTTGCGGACCAAACAGGCGTCGAACAGGGCGAGCTTCAATGCTGTCTGCCTGCCGCTGTCCTTCGCCCAGTGGAGAAGCTGGTGTGCATCGAAGCTGTTGTAGATGCGGCGGCCCGGCGTGCGGTCGAAGACGATCCCCAGCGGCTCGGCGATGCTGGCCATCTGGCTGCGGGCGGCGGCCGACTGTTCGGGTGTTGCGCCATATTTCTCGCGGATATGCTCCGTCACATCCTGCCCCTCGGGGCCCATGCCGGGGTTCAGCTCGAACGGGTGCCAGCGGATGTCGGCCTTAAGGCCGGTGATCGCCAGCGCCCTCTCGAGCTGCCTGTAACCGATGAAGCACCAAGGGCACATGATGTCGGAAATGATGTCGACCCTGATGATCCCGGCCATGGCGTGGCTCCGCTGATTGAGGCGCGGACATATTCGCGCTAGGAGCCGCGCATGTCCACACAAGCTGCTGTGCGCGCCGGCGCCGTTCCGGAAAGACGCACCTTTGCCATCATCTCCCACCCCGATGCCGGGAAGACGACGCTGACAGAACGGCTGCTGCTGGCGGGCGGCGCGATCCATGCGGCGGGCGAAGTCAAGGCGCGGGGCCAGGCGCGGCGGGCGCGGTCGGACTGGATGAAGATCGAGCAGCAGCGTGGAATTTCGGTGACATCGTCGGTGATGACGTTCGAACGCCACGGGCTGATGTTCAACCTGCTGGACACGCCCGGCCACGAGGATTTCTCCGAAGATACCTACCGGACGCTGACTGCCGTCGATTCCGCCGTTATGGTGATCGATGCGGCCAAGGGCATCGAGGCCCAGACACTGAAGCTGTTCGAGGTGTGCCGGTTGCGCAGCGTGCCGATCATCACCTTCATCAACAAGGTGGATCGGGAAGGCAGATCTCCCTTCGCGCTGATGGACGAGATAGCCGACAAGCTGGCGCTGGATGTCTGCCCGATGAGCTGGCCGGCAGGGATGGGCGGCGAATTCGAGGGACTGTGGGATATCGAGCGGCAACAGATGCAGCGCCCCGACGGCAGCATCGCCAGGGGCGCGCTGAAGGATCTGGTTTCCGGCATGATCCATGAGCGGGTTTCCGAAGAGCTGGAACTGGCGGCGATGGGCTATCCGGCGTTCGATCCAGACATCTACCGGCACGGCGACCTCACGCCGGTCTATTTCGGGTCGGCCCTGCGCGAGATCGGCATCGAGCCGCTGATCGAGGCGCTGGCCCGCTTTGCGCCCGGTCCGCGCCCGCAGCCGGCGACGCCGGCACCCGTCGATCCCGCGGGCCCGGCAGTGACGGGCTTCATCTTCAAGGTGCAGGCCAACATGAACCCGATGCACCGGGACCGCATCGCCTTTATGCGCCTGTGTTCAGGCCGGTTCAGGCGCGGGATGCGGCTGAACCAGGTGGGAACGGGCAAACAGATCGCCGTGCATTCCCCCGTGCTGTTCTTCGCGCGCGACCGGGAACTGGCCGACGAAGCCTTCCCCGGCGACATAATCGGCATCCCCAACCACGGGACCTTGCGGGTAGGCGACACGCTGACCGACGGGCCGAACGTCACGAT
>Ga0207951_100890_pt1 | contig 12490 bp, 8 predicted proteins | sample Subbio12Aug_8Bad_FD_184830 | JGI IMG/M metagenome (GOLD analysis project Ga0207951, IMG submission 184830) | Serpentinite rock and fluid subsurface biosphere microbial communities from McLaughlin Reserve, California, USA - CR12Aug_8Bad (SPAdes) | ecosystem: Environmental > Terrestrial > Deep... | reverse complement strand
CCGCGCGCGCCGCCGGCGAGCCGCTGTGGCGCCTGCTCGGCGGCGCACGGCAGACCGTGCCCTGCTATGCGACGGTCGGCCTGCCCGGCTACGACGAGGCGCGCCTCGTCGAGGTCTGCCGCGGGGCGGTGGCCGCCGGCTTCCGCGGGGTGAAGATGCTCGTCGCAGCCGGTGGCCGTGGCGTCGAGGAGGACGCCGCCCGCGTGTGCGCCGTGCGTGCCGCGATCGGCCCGGCTGCGTGGCTGATGCTGGATGCGAATTGCGGCATGACGGTCGCGCAGGCGAAGCGCCTCGCGCTGATGGTCGAGGAGTGCGACATCGCCTGGTTCGAGGAGCCGGTGCTCGACAACGACATCGCCGCGCTGGCCGAACTGCGCCGGGCCATCCGCATGCCCGTCGCGGCGGGGCAGATGATGCAGTCGTCCGCCTGGTTCCGCGATGCGCTGACGCGGGGCGCGGTGGACTGGCTGCAATGCAACGCCGCCTTCTGCGGCGGCGTCAGCGCCATGATGCGCATCCTCGCGCTGGCGGAAGCGCACGGCGTGCCGGTCTCCCATGCCGGCGGCTGGGACATCGCCAATGCCGCGGTGATGGCCGGCCACGCGCATGGCGGGCTGCTCGAGATGCACGGCGCGCAGCTCGCCCTGCGCGCACGTCTTGCGGAGGATCTGGTGCCCGAGGGCGGCGCGATGGCGCTGCCCGCCCGCCCGGGGATCGGCTTCGCCTTCCGCACGGCCTGACGGCGCGCCGCGCGGAACTCCGCTTGCCGCCATGCCGGCGGTTGTGCAGGATTGCGGCACCAGCAGGAGAGGTGACGATGAACCGTCGAGGGATGCTCGCGGCCGGCGGCGTGGCCGCGGCCACTGCGGGCCTGGCCGCGCCGGCCCTGTCGCAGGGACGGATCGAGTGGCGCATGGTGACGCTCTGGCCGCGCAACCTGCCCGGGCCGGGAGTCGCCGCGCAGAGGGTCGCGGACCGCATCGCCGCGGTGACCGCCGGGCGCATCACTGTCCGCCTGTTCGCCGCCGGCGAGGTGGTGCCCGCGCCGGGCGCCTTCGACGCGGTGGCGGCGGGCACGGCGGATCTCTATCACGGCGTGCCGTCCTTCTGGATCGCCAAGTCGCCCGCGATCGGCTTCTTCGGCTCCTTCCCCTACGGCATGACGGTCTATGAGCGGCAGGCCTGGATGATGCACGGCGGCGGCCAGGCGCTGTACGACGAGGTCTATGCCCGCTTCGGCGTGAAGCCCTTCAACACCGGCGATTCCGGGCCGCAGTGGCTCGGCTGGTTCCGCCGCGAGATCAACTCCATCGAGGATTTCCGCGGTCTGCGCTTCCGCACCGCGGGCCTGGGCGGGGAGATGTTCCGCCGCGCCGGCGCCTCGGTGGTCACGCTGCCGGCAGGCCAGATCTTCGCCGCGCTGCAGTCGGGCACGATCGACGCCGCCGAGTTCCTCGGGCCCTTCTCCGACGCTCCGCTCGGCCTGCACCAGGTCACCAAGAACTACTACTGGCCCGGCGTGCAGGAACCCTCCAGCGCGGAGGAGATCGGCATCAACATGGCGCGCTGGAACGCGCTGCCCGACGACCTCAAGAACTCCGTCCGCTTCGCCTGCCAGAGCGTGGCCGAGGAGATCACCACCGAATACGACGCCAACCACCCGCGCGCGCTCGCCGATCTCGTCGCGCGGCATGGCGTGATCCCGCGCGAGGTGCCGCGCGACGTGCTGATCGCCTTGGGCAATTCGGCGGGCGAGATCCTCGCCGAGTTCCGCGCCCACCAGGATCCGATGGTCAGGCGCGTGGCCGATTCCTACGCGGAGTTCCGCATCCGCAGCCAAGCCTATATGCTGCAATCCTACGGGGCCAACTTCCAGGCCCGCGCCCTGCCGATCCGCTGGGGCTGAGCGCTGCGCGCCCTGCTCCGCCTCGCCGAGGCGCATGACGCCGCGAGCCGCCTTCTCGCCCGCGGCGTCATGTGGCTGGTGCTCGCGACCGTGCTCGTGCAGTTCGCGGTCGTGGTGCTGCGATATGCCTTCGCCTCCTCCTTCGTCATGATGCAGGAGAGCGTGATCTACCTGCATGCCGCGGTCTTCATGCTCGCCATCGGCTATACCTATCTGGTGGACCAGCATGTGCGCGTGGACGTGTTCTACGGCGGCTGGTCGCCGCGCCGGCGCGCACTGATGGACCTCGCCTCCATCCTGGTCGCCGTGCTGCCCTTCTGCGCGCTGGTGCTCTGGGCCTCCTGGGGCTTCGCCGAGCGCTCCTGGATGCAAGGCGAAGGCCCCATTGCCTATGGTGGCCTGCCGCTGGTGCCCGCGCTGAAATCGCTGATCCCTCTCATGGCCGTCCTGCTCGGTCTGCAGGCGGTCTCGACCGCCATCCGCTGCGTGGCGGTGCTGTCTGGCGCGGCCGAGACCCATCTGCCGCACCGCGCGCACCAGGGCGGCGCATGAGCACTTCCGCCATCGGGCAGGTCCTCGACCTGCTCATGTTCGCCTCGCTGTGCCTGCTCATCCTCACCGGCGTCCCGGTGGTCTTCCTGCTGACCGGCACCGCCATCGTCTTCGGCGCGCTGGGCATCGCCTTCGGCGTCTTCGACCTGTTCCTCCTCGCCGCCCTCGCGCAGCGCATCTTCGGCACCATGACGACCGAGACGCTGGTCGCCATCCCGCTTTTCGTCTTCATGGGCATCATGCTCGAGCGCTCGCGCATCGCCGAGGACCTGCTCGAGGCCATGGGCCGGCTCTTCGGCACGGTGCGCGGCGGGCTCGCGATCAGCGTCTCGGTGGTCGGCGCGCTGCTCGCCGCTTCCACCGGCATCGTCGGCGCGACCGTCGTGACCATGGGGCTGATGGCGTTGCCGGCCATGCTCCGCCGCGGCTACGACAAGCGCTTCGCCTGCGGCAGCGTCTGCGCGGCGGGGACGCTCGGCCAGATCATCCCGCCCTCCACCGTCATGGTCATCCTGGGCGAGGTGATCTCGGCGGCCTACCAGCAGGCGCAGCTCGCGCAGGGGAAGTTCTCGATCGAGACCGTCTCGGTCGGCCAGCTCTTCGCCGGCTCGATGCTCCCGGGGCTGATGCTGGTCGGCTTCTACATCCTCTATCAGCTCGTCTTCGCCTTCCTGCGGCCGGAGAGGGCGCCCGCCATCCCGCGCGAGGAGGCCGGGCGCATCCGCACGCGCGACATGCTGGCCGCGCTGGTCCCGCCCATCGTGCTGATCGTCGCGGTGCTCGGCTCGATCCTCGCGGGCGTGGCGACGCCGACCGAGGCGGCGGCCGTCGGCGCCATCGGAGCGACGCTGCTCGCCGGGCTGCGCCAGCCGGGCCGCGCCTGGCCGATCCTGCTCGCCGCGCTGTGCGCGGTGGCGCTGGTGGTGCTGGGCGGGCTGTTCGACCTGCGGCTGGGGCGCGCCGACCCGCCGCTCGCGGATCGCATCGCGCTCGGCGTCGCGGCGGTGCTGGTGGCGGGGCTCGCGGCCGGTGTGCTCGTGGCGCTGGTGCGGACCTTCCGTGTCGGCATCCTCGCCGCCGTCTCGCACACCACCATGACCATCACCGCGATGATCTTCGCGACGCTGATCGGCGCGACCCTGTTCTCCCTCGTCTTCCGCGGCCTCGGCGGTGAGGAGACGGTGCACGCGCTGCTCTCGGCCGTGCCCGGCGGTCAGTGGGGCGCGCTGCTCGCGGTCATGGCCGTGATATTCGTGATGGGCTTCTTCCTCGACTTCGTGGAGATCACCATCATCGTGGTCCCCATCGTCGGCCCGGTGCTGCTCGCGATGGGCATCGACCCGATCTGGTTTGCGGTGCTGATCGCGCTGAACCTGCAGACCAGCTTCCTCACCCCGCCCTTCGGCTTCTCGCTGTTCTACCTCGGAGGGGTCGCGCGTAAATGGGTGGGCACGGGCGACATCTACCGCGGCGTCGTGCCCTTCGTGCTGCTGCAGATCCTCGCCATCGCGACGGTCATGGCCTTCCCCGGCCTCGCGACCTGGCTGCCGGGCGTGCTGTTCTGATAATGGCGGGTCGGATGCTTCGGCCGCCGATATCCGATTTTCCCGACCCTCAGGCGCCGGGCGCGAACCGCCGGCCCGCCTGGCTTCGCGCCACCCGGCGCGGCGCCCCTTCGGGCGCCCGGACCGCTCGAGCGACCGGTCCGTTGGCATGAAAGGCCCCATGGACGGCATGAATCCTTGACTCGTGCCGACGCCGCCAATGCGGCCTGCTCGGTCGCGGCGCTGCCCGAGACGGCAATGGCCGCAGCACCGCCCGCCGGCGCGGCGCAGGCGATGGGCAGCCCGGGGCGCTGGCAGACGAAATCACCCGATAGCGCGCTGCTCCAGGCGCGCGGAGAGGGCGCGCGCGGGCCTCGCTGCGAGATCCGCGGCGAGATGCATCGGCGCCTCGGCGAAGAGGCGCGCATCCATCGGCTTGAGGTCGGGTGCCACTGCGGGCCGGAAGCCCATGGCGGCGATGACGTCGCGCTCGGGGTCGAGGCCGGGCGCGACCTCGGTCAGCACGGGGCCTTCCGGGCCGAGGCGGAAGACCGCGCGCTCGGTCACGTAGAGCACGGATTGCCCGCGTTCGCGCGCATAGCGGCCGGAGAAGGTGACCTGCTCGACCCGCGCCACCGCCTTGGGCTTGCCGCCGGCGCTCAGCGTGCCGCCGAAGATGCAGCGCCGCGCGCCCTGGCTGATGTTGATGAAGCCGCCGGGCCCGATGAGCTTGTCGCCGAAGCGCGAGACATTGACGTTCCCCTCCGCGTCGAATTCGGCGAAGGAGAGGAAGGCGAGGTCGAGCCCGCCGCCGTCGTAGAAGTCGAACTGGTAGGGCTGGTCCACCTGGGCGTGCGGGTTCATCGCCGCGCCCGCCTCCCCGCCCGAGGCCGGCGCGCCGCCGATGTTGCCCTGCTCGTTGGTCAGGCAGACGGCGTCGAGCACGCCTTCCTCGGCCGCGACATTGGCGATACCGGTGAAGATGCCCGAGCCGAGGTTGCAGACCGCGCCGCGGAACAGTTCGAGCGCGCCGCGCCGGGCGACCACGCGGCGGGGCCCGGGCGGCAGGCGCGGGATGTCGTCCGCCGGGATGCGGAACTCGCCGGAATAGGCGGGCGAGTAGAAGGTCCCGAAGGTCTGCCACTGGCCGGGCTCGACGACCACGCAATCCACCAGGATGCCCGGGATCTTGACCATCTTGGGATGGATGGAGCCGGCGCGGGCGATGCGCTCGACCTGCACGACCACGATGCCGCCGCAGCGCTTCGTCGCCTGCGCCTCCGAGAGCATCTCGAGCGTGACGGCCTCCTTCTCCATCGAGACGTTGCCGTCCTCGTCCGCGGTGGTGCCGCGCAGGAAGGCGACGTCCACATGGAAGGGCCTGTAGAAGAGGTATTCCTCGCCGCGGAACTGCACGAGCTCGACCAGCGGTTCCGTGGCGGAGGGCGACTGCGCGCCGCCGCCCAGGCGCGGATCCACGAAGGTGTGCAGGCCGGTCTTCGTCAGCAGGCCAGGTCGTCCCGCCGCCATCTCCCGCATCAGTTGCGACAGCGCGCCCTGGGGCAGGGACCAGGCCTCGATCTCGTCGCGGAAGGCCATGGCGGCGACCGGCGGGCTGTTCACGTAGGAGCCCGCGACGTTGCGCTTCAGCAGCCCCTTCTGCGCGAGATGGCCGAGCCCGCGATGCCCGCCGTCGCCCACGCCCACCGGATGCAGCGCGGTGATGGCGCGCGGCGCGGCGGTTTCGCGGAAGCGGCGGCCGAGGGCGGCGAGCAGCGCGTCCGGCACCGCGTGGCCGCCGCCGGAGCCGCCGATCAGCAGCGTGTCGCCGTCGCGCAGGAGTGCAGCGGCTTCCTCGGCCGTGACGCGGCGCATGGCGTTTCCTCGTCCCGTTGCGGCATTCAGGCTAGCGGCGCGGCGCGGCATGGCAAGGGCAGGACACGATGGCGGGCGCGGCGCATCTGATCCGGGGCGGGATGGTCTGGCGCGGATGGCCCCGGACCGCCCGGCCGGGCGCAATGCCGTGACCGCGGAGAAGGCGAAGGCGGTCGTCCCCCGCAGCGCTGCCGGCCGCCCTCGCCTGCGGGAACGGGATGAACGTCTTCTGCTTCGCCACGGGCGACCGCGCGGAGGGCGTCCGCGCCAAGCGGGAGGCCGCCTTCAAGCGGGGAGGCCGCCGCGCTAGGATGGGCCCGGAACCCGGAGGGCCAGTCATGAGTGCGGCAAAGGAATCCGCGGCGGAAGCGCTGCTGCTGCGGGAGGATGGCGCCGACGGCGTGACGCTGCTCACGCTGAACCGTCCCGCGGCGCGCAACAGCCTGTCGCTGCCGATGCTCGAGACGCTGGAGAACGCCTTCGCCGCGATCGGGGGGGATGCCTCCGTGCGCTGTCTCGTGCTGGCGGCGAACGGGCCGGTGTTCAGCGCGGGGCACGACCTCAAGGAGATCGCGGCGCACCGGGCCGACCCCGACGGCGGCCGCGCCTTCTACGACCGCGCGATGGAGACCTGCGCGCGCGTGATGATGGCGATCACGGCGCTGCCGCAGCCGGTCATCGCCGCTGTGCAGGGGGTGGCGACGGCCGCGGGCTGCCAGCTGGTCGCGACCTGCGACCTGGCGGTGGCCTCGGACCATGCGCGCTTCGCGACGCCGGGGGTGGATATCGGCCTGTTCTGCTCGACGCCGGCGGTGCCGCTCGCCCGCGCCGTGCCGCGCAAGGCGGCGATGGAGATGCTGCTGACCGGCGGGATGATCGGCGCGGAGGAGGCGCATCGCATCGGCCTGGTGAACCGCGTGGTGCCTTCCGACCAGGTGATGGCGACCGCGATGGGTCTCGCGCGGCACATCGCCGCGCGCTCGGCGCTGACGGTTCGGCTCGGCAAGCGGGCCTTCTACGCGCAGGTCGAGAAGCCGCTGGCCGAGGCCTATCGCGAGGCCGCCTGCGCGATGACCGACAACCTCATGGCGCGCGACGCGGCCGAGGGCATCGGCGCCTTCGTCGAGAAGCGCAAGCCGGTCTGGGAAGACCGCTGAGTGGCCGAGCGGGATGCAGGCCTCGCCCGCAATGCCGCGCACCGCCGGCCGCTGACGCCGCTGCCGTCCACGGAGGGCGCGACGGCGTCGGCGGCGCCCGCACTGGCGGCCGCGCCTTCGGCATGAGCGGCGCCTCGCATCGCCGCTACGCGCTCATCCTCGGCGCGCTGGCGGCGATGGGGCCGTTCTCGGTGGACATGTACCTGCCGGCCTTCCCGGCTCTCGCGGTGTCGCTGCAGACGACGCCGGGGGCGGTGCAGGGGACGCTCGCCATCTATTTCCTCGGCATGGCGGCGGGGCAGGTCTTCTACGGGCCGCTCGCCGACCGCCTGGGACGGCGGGGGCCGTTGTTCCTGGGGCTGGGGCTGTTCAGCCTGGCCTCGGTGGCCTGCGCGCTGGCGCCCGACATCGGCGCGCTGACCGCCGCGCGCCTGGCGCAGGCGCTGGGCGGCTGCGCGGGCATGGTGATCGCGCGCGCCGTGGTGCGCGACGTGACGGACGAGCGCGGCACGATGCGGCTGATGGCCTCGCTGATGCTGGTGATGAGCGTGGCACCGATCATCGCGCCGATCGTCGGCGGCGCGCTGCTGCCGTATTTCGGCTGGCGCGGGATCTTCGCGCTGCTGGCGCTCTACGGCGCGGCGATGCTGGTGGTGGTCGCGCTGTTCCTGCCAGAGACGCTGCCGATCGAGCGGCGGCGGCGCGACGGCGTGCTCGCGACGCTGCGGGTGTGGCGCGGGCTGCTGCTCGATGCGCGCTTCATGGGCCATGCGCTGTCGGGCGGCTTCATCATCGGCGGGATGTTCGCCTACATCACGGGCTCGCCCTTCGTGTTCATGGAACTGCACGGCGTCGCGCCGGGGCATTACGGCTTCTATTTCGGGGCGAACGCCATCGGCATCATGCTGGCCGGGCAGGTCACCGCGCGGCTCGCGCAGCGCAGGCCGGCCGCGCATCTGCTGCCGGTGGTGCTGATCGTCGCGCTGGTCGCGGGGCTCGCGCTTCTCGCGGTGGCGGTGACGGGGTTCGGCGGCTTCCCGGCCATCGTCGTCATGCTGTTCTGCTATGTCGCGATGATCGGGGCGGTGATGCCGCTGACGGTCGCGCTCGGCATGGGGCCGCATGGCGCGGTGGCGGGGAATGCCTCGGCGCTGATGGGGACGATGCAGTTCGGCACGGGGGCGGTCGTGGGTGCGTTGCTCGGCGCGCTGCAGGACGGGACGGCGGTGCCGATGGCGGCGATGGTCGCGGCCTGCGGCGTCGCGGGATGGGCGGCGCGGCGGGTGCTCGCGCCGTGATGTCCGGAAGGGGCGCCTATCGCCGCGCCCTCTCCGCGTGCTTGCCCATGGTGGCATAGGGCGCATAGGGCGGCACCGCCCCGATGGCGCGCATGTCCACTTCCACCAGCGCCGGCCCTTGTACCGCCAGCGCCTGCGCCAGCACGCGCCCGACCGTCTCCGCGCCCGACACCCGGAAGAAGGGCAGCCCCGCCAGCGCGGCGAGGCCCTGCAGGTCCGGCGTCATCAGGTCGTGGCCGAACAGGCGGCCGTCGGCGACCGCGTCCTGGATGTGGCGGATCACGCCGTAGCCGCCGTCGTTCATCACCATGGTGACGAGGTCGGGCTTTTCCTGCGCCACCGTCCACAACTCGCACATCCCCAGCGAGAAGCCGCCATCCCCGCACATCGCGATGGTCTTGCGCCCCTCCGCCGCGATGGACGCGCCGATGCCGAGCGCGAGGCCCGGCCCGATGGCAGCACCCACGGGATGCACCGCGTCGCGCGGGTCGAAGATGGGGAAGACGCGGTTGCCCCAGGTGGAATTGGCGATGGTGACATCGCGCACCCAGACGCCGTCGCGTGGCAGGGCCGCACGGATGGCGTCCGGAAAAGCCGCATAGGGGCCGAGCGTGGCAAGGTATTCCTCCCGCGCGCGCGCCTTCATCGCGGCGAAGTCGGCGGCGAAGCCCGCCTCCACCGAGGTGCGCCCCTCCAGCCGGTCGGCGATGCCGCCCATGACCAGCGCCGCATCCCCGTGGATGAACAGGCTGTTGGTGTAGGTGCGGCCATTGGCGGCCGGATCGCAATCGGCGTGGATCAGGACCTTCGGCAGTTTCAGCGCGAAGTCGCCGGTCTCGTGCCCGCGCAGGCGTGATCCCACCACCAGCATCGCGTCCACGCCTTCGTAGAAGGCCTGCACGCGCGGGGAGCCATTGCCATGCATCCCGCCGAGCGTCATCGGATGGTCCTCGGGGATGGTGCCGCGGCCGTTCCAGGAGGACACCGCGCCGAAACCCATCGCCATCAGCCGCATCGCCGCGTCGCGCGCCTGCCGTGCGCCGTTGCCGAGCCACAGCATCGGGCGCTTCGCCGCCGCCAGGATCCCGGCCGCCGCATCGAGCTCCGCGGGGCTGGGCGGCAGCGGCGCGGCGATGGGCAGGACCAGCGCATCGAGCCCCGCCGGCCGCGCGATGGCGGCGCGCTGGAGGTCGATCGGGATCTCGACGCTCACCGGGCCGCGCGGGGCGGACAGCGCCTCGGCCGCGGCGCGCACGAGGACGCCGAAGGCCTCGCCCGCCGTCCGCACGCGATAGGCGGCCTTGCACGCGGCGGCCAGCATCGCCGTCTGGCCCGGCACGTCGTGCACCGTGCCGGCATCGCGGTCGAGGTGCCTCGTCGCGGTCTGGCCGGTGATGTGCAGCACGGGGGAGCCGGCGAAGCGCGCCTCCACCAGGCCCGGAATGGCGTTGGCCATGCCGGGCCCGGTGCTGGTGAACAGCACGCCGAGATGGCCGCTCACGCGCGCATAGGCATCGGCCATGTGGGCGCCGCCCATCTCTCCGCGGCACATCACGTAGCGCAGCGCGTTGCGCCGGCCGATGGCGTCCAGCATCGGGATGTTGTGCACCGAGACGATGCCGAAGACGGTGGCGACGCCCATGCGCGGCAGGATGTCCGCGACGAGGTCGGCGACGGTGTACTGGCTTTCCATGATGGCGTTCCCGCTGATGTCCCGCGCGCAGTGTGCCAGCCCTGCGCGCGGGGGCCAGTGGGTTCAGCGGCTGCGCGCCTCCGCGAGGTGGTCGAAGCGGCGGCGATAGGTGCCGAGGCCCATGGTCAGCGAACGCAGCTCGATGATGAGGTCGTGCAGCTCGGCCTCGGGCACCAGCGCCTCGACCTCGTCCCAGCCCGGCCAGTCGGGCTTCTCGGCATAGCCCAGGATCTGCCCGCGCCGTCCGCTCAGCAGCCGCTGCGCGGCGGCCGTGCCGTCCTGCGGCACCAGCACCGTGACGTGGTCCACCGGCTCGAGCATCACGGGCTCGGCCTTGGCCAGCGCCTCCTGCATCGCCATGCGGGTCGCGGTGGCGAAGGCCATGTCGGAGGAATCGACGCTGTGGAAGGCGCCGTCGAGCAGCGTCACATGGATGTCCACCACCGGATTGCCGAGCGGACCCTTCCTCGCCGCCTCCTCGGCCGCGTCGCCGACCGCGGGGATGAACTTGCGCGGCACCGCGCCGCCGACGATGCGGTCCTCGAAGGCGAAGCCCTCGCCGCGCGGGCGCGGGCCGACCTCGATGGTGACGTCGGCGAACTGCCCGTGCCCGCCGGTCTGGCGGCGGTGGCGCGCATGGTGGCGGGCGCTCGCGCGGATCGTCTCCTTGAAGGGAATGCGGGGGCGGGTGGTGGCGACGCGCAGCCCGTGCGCCTCGGCGAGTCGCGTCACCGCATGGCCGAGATGGATGTCGCCCTGGCCGCTCAGCACGATCTGGCCCGTCTCGGGGTCGTGCTGGATGCCGAGGGAGGGATCCTCCTCGACGAGGCGCTGCAGCGCCCCGGAGAGCCGGACGTCGTCCTTGCGGTCCTCGGTGGCGAGGGCGAGCGCATAGACGGGCGCGGGGGGCTCCGGGAAGGGCAGGTCGGCCGCCGTGCCGGAGGGGGAGAGCGTGGCGCCCGTCGCGACACCCTCGAGCCGGCCGAGTGCGACGATCTCCCCCATGCCGGCCTCGGCGACCTTGACGGGCTCTCCGGCGGGGAAGCGGGTGATGCCGCCGATCCGCGCGCCGTTCACCGTGGCGCCGTCCTTCAATCCGCCACGCCACAGCCGGACATAGGACAGCCGGCCGCCATGCCCGGCATGGACGGTGCGGAAGCACTGCGCGAGCGCCTCGCCCTCCGGCGCGATGCCGCGGCGGGCGGCGGTCACCTGCGGCGTCGGGGCGTCGTGGCGCAGCGCCTTCCACAACCGCAGCACGCCGTGCCGGCGCTCGGCCGCGCCGAGCAGCACGGGGACGAGCGCGCCGGCGACGACATCGGCATGGAGCGGGCGGTAAAGGTCCTCGGGCGTCGGGTTCGTGTCCTCCACGACCTTCTCGAGCAGGGCGTCGTCGTGGTCGGCGAGCGCCTCGGCCAGCGCGGCGCGGGCCTCGGCCTCGCGCGCCTGCATGGAATCGGGGATGCGGATCAGTTCGGAGGGCTCGCCGCGGCGCCAGCGATAGGCGCGCTCGCTGACCAGATCCACATAGCCGGTGACCTGGCCGCCTTCGCGGATCGGCACCTGGCGCAGCACCAGCGGCCGGCGGGAATGGGCCTGCAGCGCGGCGATGGTTTCGCGGATGGGTGTCTCGCCCAGCGTGTCGGCCTTGTTGACGAAGACCATGGCGGGCAGGCCGGCCTGCTCGAGCGCGTGGAAGGCAGGGGCGAGGGCGGCGGCCCGGGCGGGGTCGGCCTCGCAGACCACCAGCGCGAGGTCGGCGACGGCGAGGGCCGAGGCCGCTTCCTGCGCGAATTCGACGGAGCCGGGGCAGTCGAGCAGCGCCCAGGGCTCGCCGAGGAAGTCGCAATGGCCGATGCGGAGCTCGGTGCCCATGATCCGGGCGCGCGAATCGGCCCGGCGCGGCGAGGGGCTGCCGGCGGCGGCCAGCAGCGCCTCGAAAAGGGCGGATTTGCCGCTCCCCTGCGGGCCGATGAGCGCGACGGCGCGGGGCCGCGCGCCCCCCGGCGGTCTCGACGATGGTGCGGCCTTGTCGTGGGCGTTGCTCATGGACCGTCCTCCGCTGTCGGCCGTTGGCCGGCCGAGTTGGTGGCGGCTCCGGCGGAAGGGCCGCCAGGGCGAAGACTAGACCCGGGCGCCCTGCCCGGCGGGGAAAAACCTGCATGGCTGGGGCGCCGCCGCGGGGCCACAGGGTGTGACTGACATGCAACACTGCCCCGGAGATGTCGGGAGAGCGCCACGGACGCCGCGCCAATCGCGGCGGAGTGTGGTTATCTCCCGCCCAGACCCCTTGAGGGGACGACACGGGCATCGGCGGGACCGGTGCGGGCTCCGAATGCGAGGAACGACGATGAGCTTCAGGAAGACGCTTCTTGCCGCGACGCTGCTGTCGCTGCCGATGGCTGCCAACGCGCAGGGCTGGGACCCGCGGGTGCAGGGCGTGTATGTCGGCGCCGGCTTCGGCG
>Ga0207951_100889_pt1 | contig 12491 bp, 12 predicted proteins | sample Subbio12Aug_8Bad_FD_184830 | JGI IMG/M metagenome (GOLD analysis project Ga0207951, IMG submission 184830) | Serpentinite rock and fluid subsurface biosphere microbial communities from McLaughlin Reserve, California, USA - CR12Aug_8Bad (SPAdes) | ecosystem: Environmental > Terrestrial > Deep... | reverse complement strand
ATCGTCGCGCAGCAGCGCAAAGCTTCGCACCACGGGCGTGCGCGGAACATCCCGGCCCCGGATGTTGAACAGCCAGGCAATGGAATCGAGCGCTGCCAGCACCAGCGTTCCCGCGCCCCTGGCCTTCAGTTCCGCAGCAATGGCGGCGCGCTTTTCCACCGGGGACTGCCCCGAATATTCCAGTGCAAGCACTTCGGCCGGCGCGGTCGATGGTGCCGGCTGATCCGTCCGGATCGTGTCGATGGGGTTCGGGCCGACGGGCGTCAGGGTGGCGCCCTTCGGCTTCAGCGCTGCCTCCAGGCTCCTGGCGAAGGCTCTGGTCGTGAGCCACGGATCGAATCCGATTCGCCCGCCCGCGGGAACATTTGCAGCCACCCATTCGATCATCGGTTCCGCCGGGATCGAGCGATATTCATAAAGCGCGCCGTCCACCTGCTGGCGCACCTGCAGCGTGTAGCGGCCGTCGGTGAACATGGCGGCCCTGTCGATCAGGACGGCCGCGCTCCCCGCGCTTCCGGCAAAGCCCGTAAGCCACTCCAGCCGCCGGGCGTAGGCGCCGACATATTCCGACATATGCTCGTCGGTCAGCGGAACCAGGAAGCCGTCGAGGCCGTGGGCGCAAAGGGTGGCGCGCAGCGCCGCGAGTCGATCGGAATGGATGGTCATGGCCCCTTGCTAGGAAATCCTGCAGGCGCTGGCCAGCCGGGCGCGACGATCGCCATCGCCTGGAACAGCCGGCCCATGCCGCCAGGCGATACCAGCCGCACCCGCGCGGCCTCCACTTCGGCGCATCTTTCGATGGACGCCATGGCTTTCAGGGATTGAGCGCGAGCGGCAATGCCCAGCATCTCAAGGAACATGCCCTGTGCCTCGGGCCCGAACACGCGGGCATGGTTGCAGGCGGCCCGGCCTATCGCGCCGAAATCGACATGGGCGGAAATGTCCGCATCCCCCAATGTCGCCAGCGGGTCGGCGAAAACACCGGCGCGGATCGCCTGCAGCGTGTCGCCCAAGGCGGGGCCCCGGTAGCCATAGTCGATGAACAGCGCCGCGCCGCCCCCGGCTGCAACCCGCCTTGCAACGGCAGACGCCAGCGCCTCGGCGGCGAAGCTGCGCTCATGCACGCTGCCAAGCGGGGCATTGCGCAAGGCTTCCGGGATGAACGCCGCATTTGCCGCCATCGCCAGATCCCAGCCGTTGGTCCCGACGCGCCGGAGCGCCCAACCCTCGCTGGTCCGCTCGAACTGCGTCAGCGGCAGGGCATCGAGAAATTCATTGGCGACCAGCAGCATCGGCGCATCGTCGGGCACGGTCGCCGGGCTGTCGTGCCAGACCGCATTGCGAAGTGCAGCGCCGGGCAGTTTCAGCGCCTGCTCCGCCCGCAACCGGGCGCTTTTCTCAACAAGGTGCAGGCGAACCGATCCGGCCAGCCCCGGCGCTGCCTGGTCGATGGCGCGCAGCGCATCGGCCATCAGCGTGCCCCGCCCCGGCCCAAGCTCGACCAGCAGCACCGGCGAGGGCGATCCGGCGCGCTGCCAGATATCGGCCAGCCACAGCCCGACAAGCTCGCCGAACATCTGCGAGATTTCCGGTGCCGTCACGAAATCGCCCGCCGTGCCGAACGGTTCGCGCGTTGCGTAATAATTTCCGGCCGCCAGCGCCATTGCACGGGCGAGCGGCAGCGGCCCTTCGGCGACCACCCTTCTGATCGCGTCAATCATGCGCCGCCCTCGGCACTGGCTTCGGCGATGGTCTCGGCCATGGCCGGCGTCAGGCGCCCGCCGGTTTGCGCTGCCCCAGCGTTGCCAGCAGATAGACCCCCGCGATTATCAGCGGCAGGGTAAGGGCCTGACCTATTGTCAGCCCGAACAAAAGCAGCCCGATGTGGGCGTCGGGCTCGCGGTAGAATTCTATCGCGAAGCGCGAAAGGCCATAGCCCAGCACGAAGATGCCCGCCAGCAGGCCCGGTTTCAGCCGCGCGCTGGTCAGCCAGAACAGCAGGCTCAGCACCACCAGCAGCATCAGCCCTTCCAGCGCGGCTTCATAAAGCTGGCTGGGGTGGCGGGGTTCGGGGCCGGCGTCGGGAAATATGATGCCCCAGGTGCCGTCGGTGGGGCGGCCCCAAAGCTCGCCGTTGATGAAGTTCGCCAGCCGCCCCAGCAACAGGCCGATGGGCGAAACCACCGCGACATAATCGAGAATTCGCAACGTGGAGAGGCCTTGGCTGCGCGCATAGAGCCACATCGCGAACACCACGCCCGCAAGCCCGCCATGGAAGGACATGCCCCCTTCCCAGAGCTTCAGGACGGCCAGCGGATCGTCGAGATACTGGCCGGGATTGTAGAACAGCACATAGCCGAATCGCGCACCCAGAATCACGCCCAGAGTCGCCCAGGTGACAAGATCGTCGACTTGGCTGGCCGTCATCGGGCTTCCCGGCCGCTTCACCATGCGCAGCAGCAGCCACCAGCCGGCCAGAATGCCCACGATATAGGCAAGGCTGTACCAGCGCAGCGCCAGCGGGCCGAGTTGCAGGGCCACGGGGTCGAGCCCGAGGCTCCCCCATTCGACAGGTGATTGAAAAAATTCCATGAGCGGCTTCTTATCGATTGTAAGAGATGAGCGCCAGAAGGCGTGAAAGGGAGATTGCAGCATGGACGAATCGCCGGAGCATCAGGCTTTCCGCGCCGAAACGCGCGCGTGGCTGGAAGCAAATTGCCCAGCCGAGATGCGGCAGCCTGTTGAAGGGGAGGGCGATGTCTGCTGGGGCGGTCGCAAGTGGCGCTTCCGGAACGATGCGCAGAAAATCTGGCTGGAGCGCATGGCCGCAAAGGGCTGGACCGTGCCGGAATGGCCCAAGGCCTATGGCGGCGGCGGGCTTGATCGCAGCGAGAACAAGATATTGCAGTCCGAAATGCGCCGTATTCGGGCCCGCCCACCGCTGTCCAGCTTCGGTATCTGGATGTTGGGGCCGGCGCTGCTGAAATACGGCAACGAAGCGCAGAAGATCGAGCATCTGCCCAAGATCGCGCGTGGCGAAATCCGCTGGTGCCAGGGCTATTCCGAGCCGGGTGCGGGATCCGATCTCGCCTCGCTGCGCACATCGGCAATTCTGCAGGGCGACGAGTATGTCGTGAACGGCCAGAAGGTCTGGACCAGCTATGCCGACGCGGCCGACTGGATCTTCTGCCTCGTTCGCACCGATCCGTCGGCGGCCAAGCATCTGGGCATCAGCTTTCTGCTGTTCGACATGGAAAGCCCCGGCGTCTCCACCAGCCCGATCAAGCTGATTTCCGGCTATTCGCCCTTCTGCCAGACCTTCTTCGACAATGTGCGGGTGCCGAAGGACAATCTTGTCGGACAACCGGGCACGGGCTGGGACATCGCCAAATATCTCCTCACGCATGAGCGCGAGATGATCGGCGGAATGGACATGGGGTCGATGGGCCGTGATTCGATGCACCAGATGGCGAAGAAGGCCGTGGGCACGGCCAGATCCGGCAAGCTGAAGGATGGCCTGCTCCGCGCTGATATCGTTCGGCACGAGATCAATGCCATGGCGTTCGGCCTGACGATGGAGCGGGTGAAGGACGAGGCCAGGGCCGGGCAGGGCATCGGCGCACTGTCCTCGATGCTGAAATATTATGGCACCGAGCTGAACAAGCAGCGCCAGGAACTGCTGATGTCGATCCACGGCACCGACAGCCTGACATGGGAAGGCGAGGACAGGCACGACGGCGACGGTTCCAGTGGTCGCCCTCCGGGCGACATGGCCAAAAGCTGGCTAAGGAGCCGCGCCAACTCCATCGAGGGCGGCACATCCGAAGTGCAGCTCAACATCATCGCCAAGCGCGTCCTCCAGCTTCCAGGAGCCTGAACCATGCCCCTTGTCCTCAATGATGAACAGCGGATGGTGAAGGATTCGGCCGAAGGCTTCTTCGCCGGTGAAGGCCCCGTCGCCCAGCTCAGGAAGCTGCGCGACGCCGGGGACGCCGACGGGTTCGACCGCAGCCTGTGGGCGAAAATGGCCGAAATGGGCTTTGCCGGGGTCGCCATTCCAGAGCAGTTCGGCGGTGCCGGGCTGGGGATGGTGGCGGCCGGGCTGATCCAGGAAGCCATCGGACGGAACCTCACCCTGTCGCCTTTCCTTTCCTCTGCCATTGTGGCGGCAACGGCCATCGTGAAGGGCGGCACGGACGAGCAGAAGGCGGCGCTGCTGCCCGGGATGGCAGCAGCCGACATGATCGTCGCGCTCGCCGCCGACGAATTGCCGCGCCATGCACCGCAGCATGTGGCGACACGGGCCGAACCTTCGGGCAACGGCTTCCGGCTCACGGGGAGCAAGCCTTTCGTTCTGGATGGCCATGTCGCCGACAGGCTGATCGTCGCTGCGCGCACGTCGGGCGCAGACGACGACATGGCCGGCATCACCCTGTTCCTGGTCGACCCAAGGACCGCGGGTGTCGCCGTCAGCAGGCGCTCCGTGGTCGACAGCCGCAACGCGGCCGCCGTCACGCTCGATAATTGCCAGGTCGATGGCGCCGATGTGCTGGGCGCGGTGGGCGAGGGATTTGCGACGCTCGAAGCAGCGCTCGATGCGGGGCGCGCCTGCCTTGCGGCTGAAATGCTGGGTGTCTCGGCGCAGAGCTTCGAGACGACCGTCGACTATCTGAAGCAGCGCGAACAGTTCGGGCAGAAGATCGGCAGCTTTCAGGCGCTGCAGCATCGCGCCGCGCATCTGTTCTGCGAGGTGGAGCTGGCGCGTTCGGTAACGCTGAAGGCGCTGACCGCGCTCGATGCCGGAGATCCCCGTGCCCCCTTTTTCGCGAGCCTCGCCAAGGCCAAGGCCGGCGATGTCGCCAAGCTCGCCACCAACGAGGCGGTGCAGATGCACGGCGGGATCGGGATGACCGACGAATATGACATCGGCTTCTTCATGAAGCGCGCCCGTGCGGCTGGCGAAACCTTCGGCGACGGGGCGTTCCACGCAGACCGGGTGGCCCGGCTGCTGAACTACTGATCAGGCGGCCGTGCACCTGAACCATGTCACGCTGCCGGCCGAAGATTATGAATCCAGCCGGGCCTTCTATCTTGCGCTGGGCCTGACCCAGATCGTCGCCGCGCCGCCGCGCTATGCCCGGTTCGAAATGCCGGGCGGCAGCACGCTCAGTTTCGAGGTCGTGGCTGGCGGCGCGGCGGGAACGGCGGAAACCTATCTGCATTGCGGGGATGTCGATGCCGAAGTCGCAGCCGCCCGCAGGCGTGGAATCATCTTCGATTACATGCCGCGCGATGAAGAATATCTATGGCGGTGCAGCCGGGCAACAGATCCTGCCGGAAACCGGATTTTCCTCTATCATGCCGGCAAGAATCACCGTTTTCCGCCCTGGCGGCTGGATGGGCTCACAACCGATCCGGAAACAGGGCCTGACGCAAAAACCTCTGGGGAGAGACCATGCTGACCGAACTTGACAAGGCCATCGACGCTGCAACTGCCGCCATTACCGCACCGGGCGGGCAACTGGGCGTCGGCAAGGCCGTCATCCGCGGGGTCGAGCTTCCCGTGTTCGAGAATGCGCCGCCCAGCCTGCGCGAATATTTCGCTTTCTTCATGCCGGTGCATGCGGCCAGGGAGTTTCTTGTCTATGATGGCGAGCGGCTGAGCTTTGCCGAGGTCCAGGCACAGGCAGTGAAGATCGCGGCCATGCTCCAGCATCGGCACGGCGTAGCCAAGGGCGACCGGATCACGATCGCGATGCGCAACTATCCGGAATGGATTTCCACCTTCATCGGCGCGATCATGCTGGGCGCCATCGTCGTGCCCATGAACGCCTGGTGGATTTCCGACGAGCTCGCCTATGGTCTGAAGGACAGCGGCACCCGCATCGTCATCGCCGACGAGGAGCGGGCGCGCCGCATCGCCGCCATCGAGGGCATGTCGCTTCCCATCATCACCGTGCGCACCAGCCGGGCAGTGGCGCACGCCCTGGGCGCCGAGACGCTGGAGGATGCGTTGGCCGCGTCCCCGGACGCGCCATGGTATCTGCCGCCGATCTACCCGGAAGACGATGCGACCATCATGTACACGTCGGGCTCGACCGGCGCGCCCAAGGGCGCAGTCGCGACCCATCGCTCGGTCGTGTCGGGCGCGCTGAACTATCTGGTTCAGGGCCTTGCCATGCTGCAGCTTGCCATGACGCAGGGCGTTGCGCTTCCCGAGCAGCAGGTCATGCTCTTGAACGTTCCGCTTTTCCACATCACGGGATCAGTGCCCGTCATGCTGGTGTCCGTCGCCATCGGCCGCAAGCTCGTGATCATGCACAAATGGGATGCCGGCGAGGCGCTGCGCATGATCGAGAAAGAGCGGGCGACCTATTTCGTCGGTGTCCCCACCATGAGCCTCGAGCTCATCCAGCACCCCGACCGCGACAAATATGATCTCTCCTCACTGCTCGACATCGCCGGCGGCGGCGCGCCCCGCCCGGCCGAGCATGTCGATCGCATCGCAAATGCGCTGCCCGGCAAGAACCCGGCGATCGGCTACGGTCTTACCGAAACCAACGGCGTGGGCGCGGGCAACATCCGCGAAAACTACCGCCTGCGTCCCAACTCCACCGGGCGCGCCTCCAAGCCGCTCGTCGAGATTGCGATCTTCGACGACGGGATGAAGGCCTTGGGGGTTGGCGAAGTCGGCGAAGTCTGCATCCGGTCGGCGGCCAATGTGCGCGGCTACTGGAACAAGCCCGAAGCAACGGCATCCGCCTTCGCCGCCGACGGCTGGTTCAGGACCGGCGATCTCGGCATGCTCGACGAAGACGGCTACCTGACCATCGTCGACCGCAAGAAGGACATCATCATCCGCGGCGGCGAGAATATCTCGGCGGTCGAAGTGGAAGCTGCGATCTACGGCCACCCGGCGGTCGCCGAGGCCTCGGTCTTCGGCCTGCCCGACGAGCGGCTGGGCGAGATCGTCGGCGCGGTCGCCTATCTGAAGCCCGGCGAGCGCCTTGAGGCCGAGGCGCTGGTCGACTTCGTGAAGCGCGATCTTGCGGGCTTCAAGGTGCCGGCCCGGCTCTGGATTTCCGAGCAGCCGCTTCCGAAGCTGGGTTCGGGCAAGATCGACAAGGTAAGCCTGCGCGCGCAGTATCGGGCAGTGCATCTGGGCCGGGCTGCCTGATGCCGCCGGCGGAGGCCGGTTCCGTGCGGGGTTTCCGCCTGCGGCGGGCAGAGCCGGAGGATGCCGCCGGCATCGCAGGCCTGTTCCGCCGCAGCTTTACAGCGACGTTCGGGCATCTCTATCCCCCTGAAGATCTTGCCGGATTTCTTGCCGGCTGTTCCGAAGACCGGTTCCGCCAGGATTGCGCCGGCCCGGATTGCGCCGTCCTGCTGGGGGAGGATGTGGAGGGGCGCCTGCTGGGCTATTGCACGCTCGGGCCGCAGGATCTTGGAATCCGCAGCGACAGGCCGTGGTGGGTGCTGCGGCAGCTCTACCTCGACGAGGACGCCAAGGGCATCGGCCTTGCACTGGCGTTGATGAATGCGGCCATTGCCGAATCCTGCGCGCGGGGGATGGCCGAAATCTATCTGACCGTCTGGGTGGACAATCATCGCGCCCGCCGCTTCTATGATCGCCAGGGTTTCCTCGAAGTGGGCAGCTATGCCTTCAGGGTGGGCAACACCATCGATGATGACCGAATCCTGAAACTGTCGCTTTGAACCCGCCTTCCTTCTGGTAAGGAAGGCTGCGTGATCACCCGCATGCAATCCGGCCGGATTCGCGCCCGCCACGGCTTTCTCGGCAGAACCGGCGGCGTGTCCGGGGGGCTTTACGCCAGCCTCAATTGCGGCCTCGGATCAGGCGATGATCCCGCATCGGTAGCCGGGAACCGCGCACGCGCCCTGAACGCGGTCGCACCCGGCGCCCGGCTGGTGACGCTGCACCAGGTGCACAGCGCCAAAGCGGCCGAAGCCGGCGAATGGCCCGACAGCGACAGGCCGCATGCCGATGCGTTGGTCACCAGCCGCCCCGGATTCGCGCTCGGCATCCTGACGGCGGATTGCGCGCCCGTGCTGTTCGAAGACGATGCCGCGGGCGTGATCGGCGCTGCCCATGCGGGCTGGAGAGGCGCCTTTTCCGGCGTGCTCGGGGCGACGGTTTGCGCGATGGAAAGGCTGGGCGCGAACCGCGCGCGGATGACGGCCGCGATCGGGCCGTGCATCGCGCGCCGATCCTATGAGGTGGACGATGCCTTCCGCGCGCGGTTCGTGGATGCAGACACCCGCAACGACGCTTTCTTCATCGACAGCCGTCCGGGCCATGCCCGGTTCGATCTTGAAGGCTATTGCGCAGCACGCCTTGCGGATGCGGGTGTCGGGCGGGTCGAGGCGATGGGCGTGGATACATGTTCGGATCCGGCGCGGTTCTTCAGCTACCGTCGAACGACGCTGGCCGGCGAGCCGGACTATGGCCGCCAGCTGAGCCTGATCTGTTTGTGAACCTGGCCTCCCGCTGGGCTTGCGGCCCCGCGGAAGGTCAGGACTGCGCCTCAACCTCTGGTCGAGGCATGACTAGCCGGCCTCAACCTCTGGTCGAGGCATGACTAGCCGGCCTCAACCTCTGGTCGAGGCATGACTAGTCGGCCTCAACCTCTGGTCGAGGCATAAAGATCCCACAGCCCGGCGACATCGGCAAAGGGTCCGGCCGGGACGGTTCCGAATGTGGCCCGCGCTGCGGCTGTCTGGCCGCCGCGCTGCTGGGCGATTCCCCTGAACAGGGCGGCCTCTGCGGCCCGCGGGCCCCTCTGTGCTGTCGTATAGGCGGCGATCGCCTGCGGATACAGGCCAGCGCCCATGAAGGCGTGGCCAGCGGCCAGCGCTGTTGCCGGCGCCCTGGCCTGGGCTGCTGCCTGGGCCATTGCGGCCGTCTGGCGCTTGGCGGATGCGTCAAGCAGACGATTGGTCATGGCTTCGCCGGCGGGCATCACGCCGGCCTCGATGGCAACCCGCACGGCATCGGCGGCGACTCCCGGTTGGCCGGCAACGATCGCGGTCTTGGCGAATTCCTGCACATCGGCGGCGGTGGTCAGGTTTCCTGTTTCGCGCATCAGATGAAACAGGCCGAGCTTGGCATCGCGCGGCATCGGCGCGCCCTTCATGTCCACCAGCAGGGCGCGCCAGCGGGCCGGGGTCGGGTCGACCCGGATCAGCCTCTGGATGGTGGCAAGATAGGCCTGACGGTCGCCCATCTTGAACTGCGCTCCGGCAAGGTTCTGCAGCAACGTGGGATTGTTGGGGCTCCTCGCCAGCATCTGCTCGTAGATCCGGGCCGCATCGCCGGGCCTGCCCATCATCAGGTAGGATTGGGCGATGATGGTGGTCTGGCCGGATCTGCGGGCAGCGGCAATCGCCTTTTCATACTGGCGGGCCTGATAAAAGAGCGGCGCGAGTTGGCTGGCGGGCGCGCCGATCCGTTCGAGTTCGGCGGCGGCCTGCCCATATTGGCCGGCGCGCGTATGAACAAAAGCCGCCATCCGCGCGACCGTGGTGCGCTCGGCCGAGGTGGTGGCGGCCTGACGGGCCTGGTTGACGAAATTCTGGGCGGCGGCAATGTTGCCCGCGCGCGCAGCGGCAGATGCCTGCTGCAGCGGCCTGCCGACTGCGGGAGAAAGCGCCTGGGCGCTGGCCGCGCCGGAAAGAAGCCCCGGGCCGGCAACGCCTGCCAGCGGGACTGCGGCTGCAACAGCCAGCGAGAAAAGGAGCGCGGAGCGCGAAACGAACTTCATTGACGACCTTTCATTCGTGCGGGGCACATCATTTGTGCGGGGCACAGGCCCACCCGGTACCAGACCCAAGCTGGCATAAGGATGAATGACCGGAACCCCCCTCTCAGTGACCGGATTCATAATCAAACATTTCCGGCATTGGAAGCGCACTATTGTGAAGCCGGAACCGCATCGCGACGGTCGGTTTTGACAGCGGAGCGCGATGCGCTATCGGCAAGGCCCGGCAACCCGATCATCGCGAGCAGGACAGCAGTGTCGACAGCATTTATCTTTCCCGGCCAGGGCAGCCAGGCCATCGGCATGGGCCGCGCGCTCGGGGATGCAAGCCCGGCAGCCCGCGCCGTCTTCCAGGAAGTCGACGAGGCGCTCGGCCAGCATCTTTCCCGCCTGATGTTCGATGGGCCCGAAGACGAACTGACGCTGACGGCCAACGCCCAGCCCGCCATCATGGCCGTCAGCCTCGCCGCGCTTGCCATGCTGGAACGGGACGGCGGCTTCCGGCTTTCGGAAAAGGCCGGCCTCGTCGCCGGCCACAGCCTCGGCGAATATTCCGCCCTTGCGGCCGCCGGCGTTTTCACCCTTGCGGATACCGCGCGCCTTTTGCGCCTGCGCGGCGATGCGATGCAGGCGTCCGTTGCGCCCGGCAAGGGCGCGATGGCGGCGATTCTGGGGCTCGACGGCGAAGCGGTCGCACGCGCCGTTGCCGATGCGGCGCAGGGTGAAATCTGCGCCTGCGCCAACGACAATGCGCCCGGCCAGGTCGTCGTTTCCGGCCACCGCACGGCGGTCGACCGTGCGATCGAACTGGCGAAGGCGGCCGGCGCGCGGCGCGCGATGCTGTTGAACGTATCGGCGCCGTTCCACTGCGCCTTGATGGCGCCCGCCGCCGCGGCCATGGCCGCAGCGCTGGCCCAGACCGCGATGCAGGCGCCTGTCGTGCCGCTTGTCGCCAATGTCACTGCGGCCTCTGTCACCGACATGGGCGAAATCCGCCGCCTGCTGGTCGAGCAGGTCACCGGCACGGTGCGCTGGCGGGAATCGGTGGATGCCATGGCGGCATCTGGAACGGTCCGCATGGTGGAATTCGGCGCGAAGGTGCTGGGCCCGATGATCAAGCGAATCGCCCCCGATCTGCAATGCCTTTCCATTACCGGTCCCGACGATGTCGAGGCTGTGCTGAAACTTTTCTAGGGAAACACGCCATGTTCGATCTCAGCGGAAAGACTGCCCTTGTGACCGGCGCCAGCGGCGGAATCGGCGGGGCCATCGCCCGCGCGCTTGCGGCGCAAGGCGCCAGGCTCGCCCTTTCCGGCACAAGGGCCGACGCGCTGCAGGCGGTTGCGGACGGCCTCGGGGGGGCCGCCGTCCTGCCGTGCCGGCTCGACGAGCCCGCCGAGGTCGAGGCCCTGGTTCCCGCCGCCGTCGAGGCGCTTGGCGGGCTCGATATACTGGTGAACAATGCCGGCATCACGCGCGATGGTCTGGCGATGCGGATGAAGGACGATGACTGGAACGCCGTGCTGCGGGTGAACCTGGAGGCCGCGTTCCGCCTTTCCCGCGCCGCCATGCGGCCGATGATGAAGGCCCGGTTCGGCCGGATCATCGCGATCAGTTCGGTCGTGGGGTCGATCGGCAATCCCGGTCAGGCCAATTACGCTGCCGCAAAGGCCGGGCTGGAGGGGATGACCCGGTCGCTGGCTGCCGAAGTCGCATCGCGCGGGGTCACGGTGAACTGCGTCGCGCCGGGATTCATCCGCTCGGCGATGACGGATGCGCTGGACGAGACGCGACAGGCCGCGATGTTCGAGCGGATTCCAGCCGGGCGCTTCGGGGATGGCGCCGATGTCGCCGCGGCGGTCGTCTGGCTCGCCAGTGACGAGGGCGGCTATGTGACCGGCCAGGCGATCCATGTGAACGGCGGGATGTTCATGGCCTGAAGGCGTCGGCGGGAATGCGCCGCGTTGTCGAAAGGTTCGCCGCAAGGCCGGGCCGCGCAACCGCAACCCTCCGCTTGCAAGCCCGCGATGCCGGGGCTATCGCGAACTGGCAGTCAAACGGGGCCCGGCCCTGGAACGAAGGGGTTTTGGAATGAGCGACGTCGCAGACCGTGTGAAGAAGATCGTTGTCGAGCATCTGGGCGTCGAACCCGAGAAGGTGAACGAGGATGCGAGCTTCATCGATGACCTGGGTGCGGACAGCCTCGATACCGTCGAACTGGTCATGGCCTTCGAAGACGAATTCGGCGTGGAGATTCCCGACGATGCCGCCGAGAAGATCCTGACGGTGAAGGATGCCATCGCCTTCATCAACGCCAACGGCAAGTAACGCCTGTCCCGCCGCAGGCTGGGCCGGTGCGCCGGTCACGCGGCTCCGCGGCCCATGGCCCCGGAGCCGTTTGCGTGCCCGGGCAGCCACTGTATCTGGGCCGCAGTTGCATCTGGGCAGGAACGGAAATGGGAGGAGAGGCGCATGCGCCGGGTAGTCGTAACCGGACTGGGGCTTGTAACGCCGCTGGGGGGAAGTGTTGAGCAGACCTGGAGCCGGCTGATCGCCGGCCAGTCGGGCGCTGCTGCGATCACCCGCTTCGATGCGTCGGATTATGCCTGCCGCATTGCCTGCGAAGTGAAGCCCGACGATTTCGATCCCGACATCAGGGTCGATCACAAGGTGCAGCGTCAGGTCGACCCTTTCATCATCTTTGGCATCGAT
>Ga0207951_100888_pt1 | contig 12507 bp, 12 predicted proteins | sample Subbio12Aug_8Bad_FD_184830 | JGI IMG/M metagenome (GOLD analysis project Ga0207951, IMG submission 184830) | Serpentinite rock and fluid subsurface biosphere microbial communities from McLaughlin Reserve, California, USA - CR12Aug_8Bad (SPAdes) | ecosystem: Environmental > Terrestrial > Deep... | reverse complement strand
CCTGCTGCTCTACAGTCCTCTGCGTTTGCTCAAATGGCAACTGATTTATCTCCACGGCAATGCCACGCCTAGCTCGGCCAGCTTGGACAGCAGTGGTAATCAGGTATCCGTGGTCGCTGCCTATATCAGCTAAACACTCACAGGGCGCAAACATCGACAGCACCACCCCTAATCTCGAGGAAAGCAATTCCATGATTACACCATCCTATACATTAATCTAGGAAGGGCAAGGTTTTATATACTATAATATTATAATAACTGGAAACTTTTTTGAGAGAGACCTCCACTCATTGCGATGACAATTGAACAACATGCCTAGTAGTAATTGACAGACAAGTGTCATGAATATAGGATAAAACAAAGGAACCAAGGTGGGGTGAAATAATTGCGTGTTCAGCGCCTCATGGCTATAATTTTACTGTTGGAGTCGCGGGGGAAAGTAAGAGCACAGGACTTGGCAGCAGTGCTTGAGACCTCGGAGCGAACTATTTACAGAGATGTCGAGGACCTCTGTGCCGCGGGCGTACCTATAGTAGCACAAAGTGGACCACACGGCGGCCTCAGTTTGGCCGAGAGCTACAGCCTAAAACCGGAGGGGCTAGACACCGAGGATATTATCAATCTCTATATGTGTGGTATTAGCATCCGGCCCCAGGCTCAAAGTGCAGTAAATATTAATTTGAAATCTACTTTGGCAATGCTAGAGCAGGCGCTCCCCCTCGCATATCGCGCCGATGTCGAGAAGGCCCAAAAGAGCTTCTTCTTTGATCCCACTCCCTCGTGGCGAACAGCACCCGAGATTGCCCACATGGACAGGCTCCGTAAAGCCGTATGGAACACCCTGAAGATCCGTGTTCAATACATCAACGGCAGTTACTCTACCAACAGCACAATCCTGCCCTATGGCCTAGTAGTTAAGCACACAGATTGGTATGTCGTTGGGCATTGTCACATGCGTCAAACAGTGAGAGCTTTACGTTGCGACCGGATTCGTAATGTGACAGTGCTAGAGGAAAGTTTTACTGTCCCACCCTCTTTTGATCTTGAAGTATTCTGGCAGAAATGGATGCGTGAGTCTGCCAATTCTATAGACAGAGTGTAGAAACCCGTGGTACTAGGAGGAGGAACTCACTTGATGAATGTAAGATACGGACAACTAGACGACACCGAGCGCATAATGGCATTGCTAAGCAAGGTGTGGGCAGATGACTATGTCCCCCATCTGTGGACCGAGTGGGTTCAGCAGCCCGAGTGTGGCATCGTGCTAGTGGCTGAGTGCGAGGGAAGTATTGTGGGTACATGCTACGTAGATTTTATGGCGAATGACACGTGCTGGTTTCAGGCCATGCGAGTGCACCCAGGCTATAGGCGACTCGGCGTAGGTACGGAACTGACCAAGGTCTGTTTACAAGAAGCCAAGGCCCGTGGCAAGCACGCTGCCTACCTAGGGATAGAGGCCGATAACAGTGCCTCCGCCAACATGACGATCAAGCAAGGCTTCGTAAAATTACTTGACTTTAGACGGCTAATTACTAAATTGCCCCCCTGCGAAATCTTATCCCCTCGGCAAACAATGTGGCGACAAGCCACAGAGGGGGATATCGCCGCCATGTTACGGATCTGCAACACGACGATGGCGCCAGGGCCAATCTTTGCTTGCTGGCAATGGGAGCCCCTTAGCCACGATGCTTTAGAGCGCAACATCCGCCACGAGACTTTATGGGTTTGGGGTTCCTTAGGCGAAATTCGTGTATGGGCCGGGTTTGAAAACCACAAGCCTGAGTACCATTTGTTTTCACCAAGCGGCGCCGTTCAGGATATTAAGGCTGCACTAGATGACCTTTTGGACTTTATCCAAGGCCCAGACGAGGTGGCCTTAAAGTTTTGGATACACAATGAAAGCCCAGTTATCACCTATCTGAAGACCATAGGATTTATCGAGGAAGACGGCTATACCATCTGGGAGTATAATCTCAATTCACAACTGATCGCCCACTAATCAACAGCAGGCGCCCTTTGTGGCTGCCCGCTGTTCGTTTTCCTTACTGGCTATATAGTTCAATAATCTTTAGGATGACTTGAACAGCCTTCTCCATTGACTGGATGGGCACATACTCGAAAGTGCCGTGGGCATTATGACCGCCCGTGAAAAGGTTAGGGCAAGGGAGACCCATGTAGGATAGTCGTGCGCCATCAGTGCCCCCGCGCACGGGCATGGTTACTGGTTCAATGCCTAGCTCACGCATAGCCTGGCGCGCTGTCTCTACAATGTGCATTACAGGCTCAATTTGCTCCTCCATATTATAGTACGAGTCAGCAAGGTCAAGCGTAAAGGCACCCCCGTACACGCCATTGAGATAAGCGGTAATCGCCTGGATTCGTTCTTTCCGTGCAGTAAATTTAAGTTTACTATGGTCACGGATGATATATTTGAGGGTAGCTTGCTCAGGCACTCCCTGCAGCTCTGTCAGATGATAAAAGCCTTCATACCCCTCCGTGTGCACTGGGCGGTCGGAAGCTGGTAGCATGGCATTAAACTCCATGGCCATTAGTAAGGCATTCTTCATCTTATTCTTAGATGCGCCGGGGTGAATGTTTTTTCCCTTGACCGTAATCTTGGCAGAAGCAGCGTTAAATGTCTCGTACTCAATTCCGCCTACAGCCCCGCCGTCAAGGGTATACGCAAAATCGGCACCATACTTAGCTACGTCAAATTTGGCGGTGCCACGAGCAATTTCTTCATCGGGGGTAAAGGCCAGCTTAATAGTACCATGCTCTATCTCGGGATGTGCTAGTAAATACTCAACGGCTGTTAGTATTTCAGCAATTCCGGCTTTATCATCTGCACCCAGCAGAGTAGTGCCGTCGGTGGTGATGATATCTTGGCCCACATAACGCAGCAGCTCCGGGTACTCCTTCGGCGACATCGTAATGCCCTGGTCCTTATTAAGCACTAAGTCACTGCCGTCGTAATTTTTAAACACCTGTGGTTTAATATTATGTGACTGCACATCTGCTACAACATCCATATGGGCAATTAAACCGATCACGGGTATCTGTTTGGTTGTTGTTGCAGGCAGAGTGGCGTACACATAACCCCATTCGTCCATGTGTGCGTCCAGAAGCCCCATAGCCAATAATTCTGCAGCAAGAACCTTACCGAATTCCAATTGAAGGGCTGTGCTAGGCTGGATGGGTGAATTAGCGTCAGACGCCGTGTCAAAACTGACGTAATTCAAGAATCTCTCTACTACCTTGCTCATTTAAATACTTCCTCCTTAACTTACCTACAAGCCTTTATTTATTCGCTTTATTCTACTCTTTTACCTGCCCTGCCGCCAGATTATTGAATAATATCGCCCCTAGTGGTACGTTTATCCAAAAGAGATGAGGGTTGAAGAGCCTGAAGGTAGCAAGGAAAGTCAAAACTCCACCAAGGTCAGCGCAGTGTACACAGTATCTGAGAAGCATTTATATTAGGAGGGATAGGAATGAAAAAAAGGGTCTTCTACATCCTCGACGTGTTCGCGGAACAGAAATATGCAGGGAACCAGTTAGCAGTCATTCGTGACGCAACAGAGCTTACGAGTGACGAGATGCAACTGTTAACACGGGAAATGAACTATAGCGAATCTACCTTTGTTCTTTCTGATCGAGAGAGAGAAGGAGGTTATGACGTCCGCATTTTTACTCCGGGCGAGGAGGTGCCCTTTGCCGGACATCCCACCTTGGGCACGGCTTTTATTGTTCAGCAGGAAGTCATACAGCAACCTGTGGAGCAGGTCATATTGAACCTAAAGGTGGGACAGATCCCCGTCCGCTTCACATACAGAGATGACAAACCCGACGTACTATGGATGAAGCAAGTGCAACCAGAGTTTTGGCAAACCATCGAGCCAAGTGTGATGGCAGAATTACTGCAAATTGACGAGAACGATATCGACATTAGCTTTCCCATTCAAGAAGTCTCCACAGGCCTGCCGTTTATGATTGTGCCACTTAAGTCGCTTGATGCGGTACGTCGGGCTCGGCCAGACACCCGGCAGCTACTCAAGTTCGTGGAGAGCTACACTGCTAAAAACGTCCTAGTATTCGCCCCGGAGACATATAGTACCGACAATCAGTTGAATGCCCGGGTCTTCACCGATTACCTTGGCATCCCCGAGGATCCTGCCACCGGTAGCGCTAACGGATGTTTGGCTGGCTACTTAGTCAAATACCGCTATTTTGGAGAACCTCAGGTTCAGGTTCGCGTGGAGCAAGGCTATGAAATGGGTCGGCCTTCTCTCCTGCTACTCGACGCCCGAGAAGAAAACGGCGGCATTAACATTCGCGTCGGCGGCAAAGTCATTCTCGTCGCCAAGGGAGAGCTGGAATAGCTTTCCCCTAACTGCCAAGAAGCACAAAAAACCATTGACGGGATGCTAGAGATAATCAGGAAAGGGGATGGTTTAAATGAGCGATGCGGTCTTTCAAGTCCAAGATCTTAGATTTGCGTACCCCCGCAACAAGGAAGAGACCATTAAGGGTATTTCTTTTGAGTTTAGCCAAGGTGAAATCTTTGGGTTTTTGGGCCCTTCAGGCGCAGGTAAGTCGACCACGCAAAAACTCTTAATCAAGATGCTCAAAGACTATAAGGGACAGGCATTGTACCGAGGTAAAGATCTGAAGGCTTACGGTAAAGAATTCTTTAGCGAGATTGGCGTCGGCTTTGAGATGCCCGTGCATTTCTCCAAGCTAACAGCACTCGAAAACATTGAATTCTTCAAGCGCCTCTACCCCCGACACACCGATGTGGAGAGCCTAATGAAGCGCATCGGCCTGTGGGAGCACCGCAATAAGAAACTCTCCGAATACTCTAAGGGCATGAAAATGCGCCTAAACTTTGTGAGAGCGTTACTAAATGACCCCAAGGTGCTATTTCTCGATGAGCCAACTAACGGACTTGACCCGCATAACGCCCGCATCATAAAAGACATCATCCTAGAATTTAGAGCTGCAGGTGGAACTGCTTTCCTCACCACGCACCTGATGCACGACGCTGACGAACTTTGTGACCGAGTGGCTTTTATTGCCGAGGGAGAAATCCGTGAGATTGATTCACCCAAGAACCTCAAGCTGCGCTTTGGACAACGCACAATCACCGTGGAATACGAGGATGGGGAACGTTGTATAGAGACCTTCGATATGACAACCCTTAGAAAGAACGAGTTATTCTTCGATATTATGCGCACTAAAAATTTAACTACTATCCATAGTGGAGAAACGACCCTAGATGACATCTTCATCAAGGTCACAGGAGTGAAGCTCCATGGATAGGGTTTTGATCTTATACAAAGGTGAAATGAATCGGACCGTAAAATACGGCATTACAGGCGCTAGCCTAGCTGCCACGGTTTTGTGGGTACTGGCACTGCAATTTAGCCAGGCGGGTAGCGTAACAGCTCTTTTCCCTTTAGTGCTTTACATTGATACCACACTTATGTCATTCCTATTGGCTGGCGTAACCTTGGTCTTTGAAACTCAGGAAAACGTGCTTCAGTCTTTTTTGGTTACACCCATAAACACCACGGAATTTCTTCTAGCCAAAGGCCTAGCGGTGGTTACTTCTAGCGTTATAACATTTGGTCTACTCACTACGTATGGAATACTTTTCAAAAACTTGAGCGTTAACATTCTGGGTCTATTGGCAGCGGTTATCGTCATCTCCTTTGCATTTGCGCAGCTAGGGATCTTGATGACCTACTTCTCCAAAGACTTCACCGACCTCCTCATGGGTATGTTTAAGTTTGCCATCGTGTTTTCGCTTCCTACCATGCTAGTTTTCCTGAATGTATTTAACGCGCGCTGGCTTACCACACTGCAATACATCAATCCTACCAAGCATGCCATTACCCTACTACAAGCCTCAGTCTTCCCCGTTCCACAGCAAGACCTCATCATCTCTATCGTATACATTTTAGTGCTCTCTATCGCTGGATTTGTCGGTGCATACAAACTGTTTGACGGCTATGTCGTAAAAGGAGGGGCATAGATGTTTATTCTTAATTACTTCAAATTTGAGCTGAAGAAATGGTCCCGTGATTCCTTTACCAGCTTTATACTAGTTTACCCCCTGCTTATGGGGACAGCCGGTCGATACCTCGTGCCCTTAATCGAAAAGCAAATGGGAAGCGACCTTAGCCCGACCTACCCCATTATTCTTGTTGCTCTAAGCATGGTCTCGGCTAAGATCGCTGGCGCAGTAGTTGGCTTCTCCATCTTAGACGATCGTGATGATAACATCCTCTACACTGTAAAAGTCGCGCCACTCAGCATGGAAGTCTTTATTGGGCTGAAGCTATTGCTAGTGTATATACTGAGCGTTATTGGAACTGTCTTTGTGCTATGGTTCTCTAACTTAGGGCTGCTACCCTGGGGGACAATAATCAGCATTTCCCTCGTCGCTGCCATTCAGGCACCCCTTCTGGCACTGTTGATTAACTACATTGCCTCGAATAAAGTGGAAGGATTCGCAGCCATTAAAGGCCTTAATGTGCTTATCGTGTTCCCGGTTGTAGCACTCTTCTTCCATGATATCAAGGAGTTCCTTTTCGCTATTGAGCCATCGTTCTGGCCCGCTAAAGCCCTCTACGGGGCGCTGACAGGAGTGCCCCAGCAGTTGTCGTATAGTGGCTATTACATTACTGGCTTGGCATACGGACTATTGGCGACTTACCTTGCTTACAGAGCATTTGCTAAAAAGGTCTACTAATAATTATAAGAGGGTAAAGGTAGCACCCTGTTTATTACGGTTGGCGCCCTGATCTTCACTGTAGGAACGTGTTGGGTAGCATGGTAAGCAGCAGATAGGTAACACTAACTGAGTGCAAAGAATTTTCATTTGAGGAGTGAAACACATGCAACGCAGCAAAGGAAAAGAACGCGCGCTGAGGTGAGTTTATTGAAGAAATACTGGCCAATGTTCCTGTTTCCCGTAGGCCTTGTTTTTTCCACAGCGGGTTCAAGATATCCAGCAACTGTGGAGCACGTTTATTCCCGTGGGTTATACCCTCATATTTCTCGTTTACTCGCGCTGATGACTGGGTGGATACCCTTTTCTCTAGCAGAGGTGGTAGGGATACTGCTAATAGCCGGTATTATCGCCGCTTTAATCACGAGCATCTTTGATCACGACTGGAGAAACGTTGGGGAAATTACCCTGAGGCTACTGACAGGAGCTGCAACGCTATACTTCTTTTTCATTATCATGTGGGGGCTGAACTATAGCCGTATGCCCTTTGGTCAAACAGCAGGGCTCGATACCGCCAACCCCACAAAAGCGGAACTTGTGGCAGTCTGTGAGCGGTTAATCACCGAAACAAGCACCCTGCGCACACAAGTCACACAAGACGCGGCGGGTGTTATGCTCTTATCTTTGGGAGTGCCTGAAACGCTCGGACGAACGCAGCTGGGATACAATCACGCTGCAGGGTACTACCCCACCTTAGCAGGCCGTTACGGCACGCCCAAAGGGATACAGGCTTCCAAGCTTATGTCCTATCAGGGCATAGGCGGTATCTACATGCCGTTCACTGGTGAGGCCAATGTGAACATCTCAATGCCGCACTCTTCTATCCCCTTTACCGCTGCTCACGAGGCTGCTCACCAGCACGGCTACGCTAGGGAGGATGAGGCAAATTTCATTGCTTACCTTACGTGCGGCCTGCACCCAGATATAGCCTTTAGGTACTCTGGAACTTTACATGCTATGCTCTATGCCATGCGAGCTTTATACGGACAAGACCCAGAAGCTCACGCTGTACTCAATACAACTATTAGTGCCGCAGTCAAACGAGATATACGGGCAGAGCGAGATTTCTGGAAAGCACATGAAGGCATCGTTGAACGTATCTTTAACCGCATGAATGACGCCTATCTTAAGGCAAACCGCCAGCAAGATGGCGTGGCAAGCTACGGCAGAATGGTGGATTTACTGATAGCTCAGCATCGAACTCAAAGTCCTTAGAAATCAGACGTCCGTGGTGCGTCTTGTTTTTAGTAAAAAATCTACCTCGCCTATGTATGGCATGGCAGCAATTGCACCGCGTTTAGTTACGCATAAAGCAGCGCAGGCGTTAGCAAACTGCAGGGCTGTAGCCATGTTGTCGCCTTGTCCCAGAAACTCTTCCAATCCGGCAAACTCGAGCATTTTGTGCAACATACCCGCCATAAAAGCGTCACCCGCTCCGGTTGTGTCGACTGCCGCAACCTTGAAGGCTGCGACTTCTACCTGATTCACAATTCTGCTAGCGCCCGACCGAAAGAAGGCCATGCTGCCTTCGGAGCCTAAGGTTACACAAAGTAACTGTATCTGCGGGTACTTGTCCATTAGCAACACAGCTAGCTCAGGAACCAAGGCTCTATTAAGAATGTCCGTGCAGCTTCTTGCCTGAAAAGCAAAATTTAACTCTTCGCAGGAGAGCTTCACAACATCGCACCAAGGTAGGATCTTGTGTAGCTGAGCGTGGGCTAATCCCATATTTTCCCACAAGCGAAGACGCAGGTTCACATCTATACTAGTCGTAACCCCCACGGTACGAGCTAGGGCTACTGCCTGCATCAAAGTGGTTCGGGAAGGCTCGTGCGTAAGTGAGAGGGTGCCAAAGTGCAGCACTGCTGCTTGGCGCAGGTACTGCAGATTAACTTCGTCGAACCTAAGCCTTGTGTCTGCGCCGGGATTCCGTACAAAGGCAAAAGATCTTTCCCCGTTTTTGTCTAAGGCCACAAAAGCCAATGTCGTAGCTGCGTCGCTGTCCTCATACAGGTTTTCAGAGTTAACTCCCTCTGCCTCTAAAGTTCTCCTGAGGTAAGATCCAAACATATCTGTGCCTACTTTTGCACACATATAGGCTGACGTGCCTAGGCGGGACAAAGCACATGCGACATTAGCAGGTGCGCCCCCAGCATTTTGTTCAAATAGAGGGGCACCGCCTAGTAGCTCACCTGCCGAGGTAAAGTCTATCAAAACCTCGCCCAAACAAAACACATACTTCATGCCTATGCCCTTCTCTTTAACCCTGCGTCTATCGCAGGGTCGGTATAGATATCGTGTTCGTCTAAGCTCTTAGTGGAAAATTCTGATACTACAGCCCCCTCTGGCCCACCCTGAAACCAGTGCCACGTATTTGGCTGCAATGTATACTGATCACCAGGGCTAAGCTCAATTTGTCTCCACGCAGTAAAGAATTCCTCTTTCCCAGGAGGCAACACCGCAGCTGGGTTAGGGGTTGCATCGCCGGAGACGTATAAGTATACCTTCCCGTAACGACAGCGAAAGGTCTCTTCCTTACCAACATAGCCCCCTACGGGTGGGTGCTTGTGCTCAGGGCAAGTTTGGTGCGGGAATAAGATAAGTTCCTTGGCACAGCAGCGGTCGGTGTTTACGTAAACCACAAGAGATAACCCGATACTCTCAAGCATCCCCAGTCCGTATTCGGCTACTTGCATCTCTTGCCTTTCTGCGTCTGTAATGACAATACCAGCACGATTTAGATACCTTTCAGCTTTAGCGCAGGTCTGGCGGTATTCTTCGGGTGTAAGCAACGATAATTCCCCTTTTTTACTATATTTAGCATCCACTTGTCCCTAACGTCTACGCATTCCGCCGCAATGCAAATGCAGAAGAACAATACATGGTTAAGTTAAATGTGCAGTAGAGTTGATGGTATGGGTCTGCCAGCGTTGCGTCACCCACTGGTACTTAAGAATAGATAGACCAGTATTATCTACTACCAACCCTGACACAAAAGAGAATGTAATAGGTGGTAAAGATAGAGCGTGGGCCAACAAGGTCCGAACACAACCCCCGTGCGTTACAAGGCAGATGGTACCTTGGGGGTGTTTCGCCACTATACTCGACAGGCATTGGGTTGTCCTTTGCGAGAGGTCCCAATATGATTCCCCCCCGGGACGCCTAGTATTAAGAGGGTCCAACTTAAGTTGGTTAAAGATGTCGGGGCTCTTTTCTTGGGCTTGCTCGGAAGTTAAGCCTTGCCACAAGCCTATGTTAATCTCCTGCAGGTCATCTAAAGTGGTTAGGGGGCAACTTTGACCCTCAGCCACAGAATCCGCTGTAGTGTGGGCCCGAGCTAGGGGGCTACTATAGATATGATCTAACCTAAACCGTGGCGCCAGCCATTGCGAGAGCTTGCGGGCTTGTTCTCTACCTTTTTTATTGAGAGCAACATCAAGGTGCCCCTGCATAATGCCGTGTTTATTGTGGTCTGTCTCGCCATGTCTTATTATTAACACTGTGGTCATTAAGCCACCTCCTCATGAAAATACCCTTACAGTTTACCACACATTTACGCTTTCCTCATTGTTCGTTCCGTTCCTCGTAGGAGCAACGAACCAGGAACGAGTACATGGGGCCTGAAACTAAGCTTAACTGATTGGTATGCCCAACACAGGATATTGAATCTTTTCAACTGTTGAATAATAAGTGGCGCCCTAGTTCAATGTGAACTGGGGCACCACTTATTTGCTGGACTTGTTAACCACGCCCAGTTCTATGTATGCGACTCAATCCAGGAGTAGAGAGTGGGCAATGGCGGCATTGCCCACTCCTCCCCACATCATGGATTGGCTTACATGCAAATGATTGCCTTTACTACTTGAGACAAACCAGCGGAATGCGAACCCTTTACGAGCACCATTGTATTACTGTCGAGCAACTTCTGCAGTAGTTCTATAGCTCCGGCCCGCGTGACAAATGCATGAATCTTTTCCTTAAGCATTCCTGCAGACTCCGCCCCGCGGGCGATATACGCTGCTTTTCCCCCAACAGTAATGAGTCGATCTACGCGGATTGCAGCAACCTCCCTCCCCAGTTGCATGTGAATGATCGGCCATTTGGGCCCTTGCTCCTCCATATTTCCTAAGACAGCAATCGCAGTCCTTCCTCCAGCCGCAGCCTTTAACGTCTTCAACCCTGCTACAACTGATAGAGGGTTCGCATTAAAACTGTCATCAAGCACGACAGAATTGTTAATCCCTCCGTACGGAGTGAGTCTCCCCCGTAGCCGGCTGAACTTAGTTAGGCCGCACTCAATATCGGACCAAGAACACCCTAGCACTCTTGTTGCCGCAACGGCTGCAGTCGCATTATGGGCGTTGTGCTCCCCAGCTATTGGTATAGTCAGCGTTCTTTGCTCGCTTTCAGCGTGGACAACAAACGTGGTTTCTAATCCCTGAGTCTCACATTTTACAATCCTGTAATTGGCCTCAGGGGCTTTGCCATACTTGATAATACGCCCTTGAAACCCCTCAAGCCTTAGCAACTGACTCCCATGATCGTCAGCATTAATAATCAGAACACTACCCGCTCCCATACCACGGATGATCTCGCTCTTGGCCAGGATTACGCCAGCCATGCTACCGCATTTTTCGACATGACCACGATTTACGTTAGTTACTATTGCTACATCAGGCGCGGCCATGTATGAGCTCTGGGAAATCTGCCCCGGACGAGCCATGCCGAGCTCTAGTACTAAAGTCGTATCCCCAAGCGTTGCTGCTTCAATTATCTGACGCACGTGAACGGGGAGATTGAGATTGCCAGGAGTACTCTTCACCGTACGACTAAGGCGCAGAATACTGGCAATCATCTCTTTCGTTGTTGTTTTACCTGCTGTTCCTGTAACTGCGACTACTTTAAAACCTAAGCGTATGCGTTTATTACGCGTTGTGACTTGTAGTTTTAATGGTACTAAGAAATCTAGTGACATCGTTTCTCACCCCCTCTGGTATAGACTATGGTTCTCTAATGGAGGTGGTTAAACACGAAACAGGCACAGCACTGCTGTTTCTGCAACCAAGGTGGGCATCCACTAGAGCTACTGCCAAAGCGTTTTGACTCGCGAGTCAAAATATACAGGTTCTTCCAGCAGTGCTGGGCTAAGCGCCTAGCCACACAGATGGTGAAGAACCTGCCTCTCTCGAGCCGATGTGAGCGACTGTATGTTATAGCTTATGAAGCCGGGCCTATGTCGGTGGTAGTTCGGGCGGTGCGAGTTCTATGCCGGAGAAAACATACGGTTAGAGTTCTGACCCAATTGACAGGTGGACCGGAAGGCAAGTGTGCGTAGTGCAGAGTTTAGTTAAACGCAGGGCAGGTAGGTATACGATAGTCAGACGAAGAGGTCCGCACTACGACTTTCGTTTTTATTAGGCATACATATAAGGAGCTGAGATAGGTAATGCAATGCGTTAAAGGACTGCACCCCTACGGTTGCAGTCCTTTTGTGTTTGGCAAGTAAGAATTGCATAGAGTGGCAGCTAATTTGTGCATAGCATCCTGTAGTGTTTCCCTCTCCCTTCCCCCCCTAGGGGGGGAAGGGAGAATTTGCTATTACTGGTATCGGGGTTGTTTTCGGCCAAGCGCTTCTTTGTATCTATAGCTCTCGCCTGAGAAAGCTAGTATGTGTGAATGGTGCACCAACCGATCTATGAGTGCGTGGGTTAGCC
>Ga0207951_100887_pt1 | contig 12514 bp, 11 predicted proteins | sample Subbio12Aug_8Bad_FD_184830 | JGI IMG/M metagenome (GOLD analysis project Ga0207951, IMG submission 184830) | Serpentinite rock and fluid subsurface biosphere microbial communities from McLaughlin Reserve, California, USA - CR12Aug_8Bad (SPAdes) | ecosystem: Environmental > Terrestrial > Deep... | reverse complement strand
GCTGGCAGACCAGGCGATTGCCTACAGCATGGGTTTGGGCTTTGCATCGATGATAGACCCGGCCACCGGGGTGCAAGTCCCCGTCATCGGCCAGTTGTTCGTCATTGCTGCCAGTTTGCTGTTCCTGGGGCTGGACGGCCATTTGCTGCTGATCGAAATGCTGGCCCAGAGCTTTCACACCTTGCCGGTGGGGCTGCAAGGCTTTGCAGTCGGCGACCTCTGGCGGCTGGTGATCTGGAGCAGCGAAATTTTCGTCGGCGGTGTGCGGCTGGCATTGCCCATCATGGCCACCTTGCTGTTCGTCAACCTCAGTTTTGGCGTGGCCTCCAAAGCCGCGCCGCAGTTGCAGATTTTTGGCGTCGGCTTCCCAATTACCATACTGCTGGGCATGGTGCTGATCTGGATCGATCTGGCCACGATGATCGATGTTTTTGCCGAAACCCTGGATGAAGGTCTGGTGTTCATCAGTGGCCTGTTGCGGCTGACCTAAGATGGCAGACGACAGCGGCCAGGACAAAACCGAAGCCCCGTCGAGTAAACGGCTGGACGATGCCCGCCGCAAAGGCCAGGTGCCGCGCTCGCGCGAACTGAATACCTTTGTGACCCTGATCGTCAGTGCGGCATTTTTTTTCTTCACCGGGCACCAGATGACCGATGGCTTGATGGCCATGATGAAGAACCAGTTTCAGCTCGATCGCCAAGAGATATTCGATCCGGCAACCATCATCCAGCATCTGCAAACGGCGTTATTCGATGGCTTGCTGGTCATTTTGCCGTTGATGCTAGTGTTGCTGATCGTCGATCTGTTGACGCCCGTCCTGATGGGCGGCTGGAACTTTAGCAGTGAAGCCTATGAACCCAAGTTTTCCAAGCTCAATCCGCTGACTGGCATCAAGAAGATCATTGGCATCCAGGGCTTGATCGAGCTGGTCAAGGCCATCATCAAGGTGATACTCATCGGCTGGGTGTCATGGACTGTATTCATGCTGCATTTCGATGAGTTCATGGGACTCAGCCGCTTGCCGTTGCCGCAGGCGCTGCAACTCATGGCCGATGTGATCACCTTGTCGTTGCTCATCGTCAGTGCCGCCATGCTGGTACTGGTGGCCATCGACGTGCCTTACCAGCTTTGGCATCATCACGAGCAACTGAAGATGACCAAACAGGATGTGCGCGACGAAGCCAAGGAATCGGAAGGCAGTCCGGAAGTAAAGGGCAGAATACGGCAATTGCAGATGCAGGCATCACAGCGCCGCATGATGGAAGCCGTCCCAAAGGCCGATGTCATCGTCACCAATCCAACCCATTTTGCCGTGGCATTGCAATACAGCCCGGAACAGGCCGGTGCGCCGATCCTGGTGGCCAAAGGCGTCGATCTCATGGCGGCGCAAATCCGCAACATTGCCCTGGCGAACAAAGTTACCCTGGTTGCCGCGCCCGGTCTGGCCCGTGCCTTGTACTATTCGACCGAACTCGATCATGAAATCCCCCGTGGGCTGTTTCTGGCCGTGGCGCAGGTTCTGGCCTACGTTTTCCAGTTGCGTGCTGCCGTGCAAAACGGCTGGAGCAAACCGGTGCCACCCACCGACGTTGCCGTGCCGGACGAATTCAGGCATTAAGTTTTTCAGGCTGGAATACCCATGGATTTTGCAAAACTCATCGCTACGCTCAAGCTGCTGGGCGGCAAAGGTTTAGGCGCACCGCTGGCCATACTTATATTGCTGGCCTTGCTGGTGCTGCCGCTGCCGCCGTTTTTGCTGGACTTGTTTTTCAGTTTCAACATCGCCTTCTCGCTGATTATCCTGCTGGTGGTGATTTACACCCTGAAGCCACTGGAGTTTGCCGCATTTCCCACCGTCATCCTGGTGGCCACCCTGTTGCGACTGGCGCTGAACGTGGCATCGACCCGGGTGGTGTTGATGCGCGGCCATGAAGGTTCGGACGCAGCGGGTAAGGTGATCGAAGCCTTTGGCTCGTTCGTGATCGGTGGCAACTTTGCCGTAGGTGTCGTGGTGTTTGCCATTCTGGTCGTCATCAATTTCGTGGTCATCACCAAAGGCGCCGGACGGGTTGCCGAAGTCAGTGCCCGTTTCACGCTCGATGCGATGCCGGGCAAGCAGATGGCAATAGACGCCGACCTGAACGCAGGCCTGATTACCCAGGATGACGCCCGAACCCGGCGTCAGGAAGTCGCCGCCGAGGCCGATTTTTACGGCTCGATGGATGGCGCCAGCAAATTCGTGCGCGGCGATGCCGTGGCCGGCATCATCATTTTGTTCGTCAACATCATCGGTGGTCTGGCGATCGGCATGGGGCAGCACGGCATGGGCTTTGCCGAAGCCGCCGAATTGTATGTGCTGCTGAGTATCGGTGATGGTCTGGTGGCACAGATTCCGGCCTTGCTGCTATCAGTGGCGTCGGCCATGGTGGTGACCCGGGTGCGCGGCAGTACCGAGAATTTGGGCGCGCAGGTATCGGCGCAATTGTTTCAGGATACGCGGGTGCTGTACGTGTCGGCGGCGGTCATGGCGCTGCTGGGCATCATTCCGGGTATGCCCAATCTGGTGTTCGTGCTGTTGGCATCGACGCTGGCAGGCTCGGCTTATCTGCTCGACAGGCGGCGTCGGCTGGAGGAGGAAAAGACGCTGGAAATGGCGCGCATCAACCTGCCGCAACAGCAACTGGCGAAAGCCGAAGTCAAGGAGCTGGGCTGGGATGATGTCATGCCGGTCGATACCATCGGGCTGGAGGTTGGCTATCGCCTGATTCCATTGGTCGATCGACATCAGGGCGGCCAACTGATGACCCGCATCAAAGGCGTACGCAAAAAACTGTCGCAGGAGTTGGGTTTTCTGATTCCGTCGGTACACATACGCGATAATCTGGATTTATCACCGACGGCGTACCGGATTTCGTTGATGGGCGTAACCGTGGGCGAAGCCGACATACACCCGGAAAAAGACATGGCAATCAACCCGGGCCGCGTGTTCGGCACGGTGCAAGGCGTGGCCGACAAAGACCCGGCATTCGGACTGGATGCCGTCTGGATAGATTCGTCACAGCGCGATCAGGCACAAACCCTGGGTTACACCGTCGTCGATCCTGGCACGGTCGTCGCCACCCATCTCAGTCATATCCTGCAAGTGCATGCCCATGAATTGCTGGGTTATGAAGAGGCGCAGCAGCTCATGGACAATCTGGCCAAAGTGGCGCCCAGACTGGCCGAGGATTTGGTGCCCAAAACCCTGGCGCTGGGCATTGTCGCCAAGGTTTTGCAAAACCTGTTGCAAGAGCGTGTGCCCATCCGCGACATCCGTACCATCGCCGAAACTTTGGCGGAGTACGGTGCCAAGAGTCAAGACCCGGACATTCTGACCTCGGCAGCGCGTTCGTCGCTGGGGCGGTCTATCGTCCATGAAATCAATGGCATAAACCCGGAAATCCCCGTCATTACGCTTGATCCAGGTTTGGAACAGATATTGCATAGGTCGCTTCAGACGGCGAGCGAAGGCGGTGCGGGTCTGGAACCTGGCCTGGCCGAGCAAATGCATCAGTCGCTGGAGGAAAGTGCTCAGCGCCTGGAGATGGAAGGGCAACCCGCAGTACTGCTGGTGTCGTCCTTCATCCGGCCCTGGCTGGCCCGCTTCGTTCGTCATTCGATTCCCGGTTTGCGTGTGCTGGCCTACAACGAAATTCCACAGGACAGGCAAATCAAGGTGGTTTCCACCGTCGGGCAGCGTACTTGACACCTTTGAAGAGGATGGACGATGAAAATAAAACGCTTTTTCGCAGCCGACATTCGTCAGGCCATGCGTATGGTCAAAGATGAGCTGGGCGCCGATGCCGTCATCATGTCCAATCGTTCGGTCGATGGCGGTGTCGAAATCGTCGCCGCCCGCGATTTCGATGAACAAGTGATTCAGAAAAACCTGAAAGAACAATCCGGGCAGGAACGCATCGCCAACCGGCTGAAACGTCTGGATATTCCGGAATTGAGCGGCGACGACAAGCCGCATCATGTCGTTCCCAGCCCGCGTAAACGGGGCAACGAAACCGAAACGCCCAACCCGATTCGCCGCCATCTCGATCAGTATCTGGGGTATGCGGAAAAAGTGCAGTTAGGTAACGTCAAACAGACGGGCAACGTCAATGCACAAACCCTCGCCGACAAACTGAAAAGCGTCGACAAACCCGCGTGGGCGGCACCCGATGTCAAAAAACCGGCACCTGCCGCCGTCCAGCCTGTGCCGCCTGCACCAACCACAGCCGTGCCCGCCGCGACCGATCATTTTCTGGCGGAAATGCGCCAAGAGATGAAAACCTTGCGCGAATTGCTCGATGCCAAGCTATCCAACATTGCGCAACGGGTTCCGCAACCGGCCCGTCACGATGAGCCGCCTGTGAAGCAGGCGCTACTCGAACGCTTGTCCGAGTGCGGCGTATCCAGCCCTCTGGCGCGTAAAATCGTGCATCGCGTCAGTGCTCACCAGGACATCGATAGCGCTTGGCGAACCTCGCAAGAACTGCTGGCGCGCATCGTACCCGTCGCCGACGATTCGTTATTGCAGCACGGTGGCATTGCCGCCCTGGTGGGTTCGACCGGTGTCGGCAAAACCACGACGGTGGCCAAACTGGCGGCGCAATTCATCCTGAAACACGGTACCCGGCAGATTGCGCTGATCAGCACCGATAATTACCGCATCGGCGCTCATGAACAAATCCACACCTACGGCAGAATTCTCGACGTGCCGGTGCGAATTGCGGGTGATGCCGACGAGCTGCGCGCACATATCGACAGTTTCGCCGACAAGCGCCTGATTCTGATCGACACCGCTGGCATGAGTCAGCGTGACATGCGCCTGGCAGAGCAGCTAAAAACCTTGCAGCACGGCGATCTGCCGATACAGACTTATCTGGTGATGTCGGCAGCCACCCAGCACAAAGCCGCAGTCGAGATCATGGATGCCTTCCGCATGTTGTCGCCACAGGCGGCTATACTCACCAAGTTCGATGAAGCCGCCAGCAAGGCAACGGCTTTGTCGGCCATCATCGAGCGGCGCATGCCCCTGGCATTCGTCACCGATGGTCAACAAGTACCCGAAGACATTTACGTGCCCGATGCAGCCGGTCTGGTTGGCCAGTGCTTGCAGGGGGCAGAGGCGGTATCGGATAACGATGCCACAGACTATGACGCCTGGCTGGTCGAAAGCCATGCCTAGGAGCGCATTCGATCAGGCGGCAGGAATCAGACAGATGAAACCAATCAAACCCGTGCGCGTCATTGCCGTAACCAGCGGCAAGGGCGGCGTAGGCAAAACCAATCTATCGGTCAATATCGGCGTGGCACTGGCCAAGGCCGGTCGGCGCGTCGCCATTCTGGATGCCGACATGGGCTTGGCCAATGTCGACATTTTGCTGGGCCTGTTCCCGGAATTCAATTTGTCGCACGTACTGAGCGGCGAAAAAACCCTGAAACAAATCATGCTGACCGGGCCTTCCGGGGTGAAGATCATCCCGGCATCGTCCGGCATTCAGCGCATGTCGGATTTGTCCACCGCCGAACAGGCGGGCGTGATAAGAGCCTTCAGCGAAATCGACCACGAGCTGGATGTGTTGCTGGTCGATACCGCAGCGGGTATTTCAGCCAGCGTCATCAATTTCGCCCGGGCCTGTCAGGACATCATCGTGGTGGTTTGCGACGAACCCACGTCGCTGGCCGATGCCTACGCCTACATCAAATTGCTGAATCGCGATTACGGCCTGAACCGCTTTCACATCATTACCAACATGGTGCAGTCGGCTGAGCACGGTCAGGCCTTGTTCAACAAATTATGCAAAGTCACCGACCGTTACCTGGATGTGGCGCTGCAATTCGTCGGCGCGGTGCCGCAAGACGACTATCTGAAACGCGCCGTGCAAAAACAGACACCGGTTGTGGAGGCGTTTCCGCAAAGCAAGGCGGCGCTGGCAATACGCAATCTGGCGAGGAAAATCGACCAATGGCCGACCAAGCCCAAGCCAGGTGGTTATCTCGAATTTTTCGTCGAACGCATGATTCAGTACAGCACGCAAAAGGATGTGGCGTGAGCGGAGCGGCACTGTATGCCGCGATGCAGGTCGGCGGAACCGATGATCTCGTGGCTCGGCATGCGGCGTTGGTCAAGCGCATTGCCTACCATTTGATGAGCCGCTTGCCCGATAGCGTTCAAATCGACGATCTGATCCAATCCGGCATGCTGGGCCTGCTGGAAGCCAGCAAGCATTATGACGCCAGCCAGGGTGCCAGTTTCGAAACCTATGCCGGCATCCGCATTCGCGGTGCCATGCTGGATGAATTACGCCGTGCCGACTGGACGCCGCGTTCGGTGCACAGGAACGCACGCCGGGTGAGTGATGCCATTCATGAACTGGAAAACCAGTTGGGCCGGGATGCCAGGGATGTCGAGGTTGCCGATTATCTGAACCTGTCGCTGACCGAATACAACCAGATTCTGCACGATACCGTGTCATGCAAGACGTTCAGCATCGAGGAACTGGTACAAGGTGAAGAGGGGGTCATCGACACGCTGCACGACGCATCCCAACCGGAGCGCGAGGTCATCGAAGCCGGTTTTCAACAGGCGCTGGCGCGGGCCATTGCCGAACTGCCCGAGCGCGAACGCCTGGTGGTTGCCTTGTATTACGACGAGGAACTGAACCTCAAGGAGATAGGCAAGGTGCTGGGTGTCAGTGAATCCCGGGTCTGCCAGATTTCCGGTCAGGCCATGTTGCGGCTCAGGGCCAAACTTGCCGACTGGTTGGGCGATAAGGCGGATGACGACGCGCACGGATAGGAAAATGTAGATGTGTGCAAGGCTATCGTGAGGGTTATCAGATGCCGATTTTGGTATCCTGTGTCGTCGATATGTTTGTTTTTATCATTCCCAAAAAGGAGAGACTCATGAAAAAAGTGTTGTTTGCGGTAGTTGCAATGGTGTTGTCGACCGCAGCCATGGCCGAGGCGGATCACTACATCTTGCGTGATGGCAACCATGTGCAGCATCTCAAGATCGCCAAAATCGGGGACGATACCCATGTGGCGATCGATGTCGATTTCGAACCGAACACTTCAGAGCAGGGTAAACAGGCCTGTTCAGCCGATATTTCCGGCGATGCCAAGTGGATTGGCGACAAGGAGCTGGTGCTGAAAAAACAGGTTGACGGCGAGAGGCGTCATTGCCTGGTCAATATCAAGCTGACGGATAAAGGCGCGATTCTCGACCAAAGCGAGGATTGCAATTATTTCGTTACCGGAATTTGCCACTTTTCGAGTGGCGGCAAGGAATTGGTGAAAATCAGGTAAGGCAAGAAGGGGGAGACGAAAGGCAGCGCACACAGCCGTGTACGCTGCCTTTTTTGTGGTTACGCCGTTTTTTTGCGTCTTGCTATAACGATACCTGTCAACGCGGAACCAAACAGCCAGATTGCGCTGGGCACTGGAACCGGTGTGGTAAAGCCAGAGACGCTGATCAGTTTTTTCTCTATGAATGCCTTGTCAAAGGGTGCGCCCATCGAGCCTGCCAGCAGGAGGTTCTCGACTTTGGCGGTTGCGCTGGTTTGAAACGGCGCAAGACCAACGGATTGGCTCGATGTCCAAGGGGTGGTCTGAAACAGCGATGGGTTGCTGAACAACGCTGCCGCCGAGATCGCCGTGGTCAGCGGTGCGTCAGGCGCTATGGATACCGGCGTGTTGTTGACGGAGAACAGGCCGGATACGCCAACCACGGTGCTGTTCGGACTCTGTTCGAGGCGCTGGTAGCCACCTTGTTCGAAATTCGACACGCTGGTCAGCCAATAGCCAGATTTTGCCGTTATCGTGATGAGGGGTGTGGTTCCTGAAGCCCAATCGAAACCGGTAGCCTGCTGACTGGCAATGAAGTTTATCGGTGAAAACGAGAGTGTATCGCCCGATACCGAGTAAGTGCCAAAAATAGGCAGCAGGAATGCGCTATTGAAAGAGAAATTGACAGTCGATCCGGAGAGTGTGACAACCGTGGCGTTGGCGCTTGTACTTGCAAGTACCAAACTGGCGGCAGCCAGCGTGAGTTTCAGTTTGCTTGAGTTGAGCCTTCTGGCTTTTGTATTTGCCATGTGTGTACCATTTGGAAAATAAAACTACAGGGTCATCCTTGGGATGGGGCGTCCATTTTGCGTGCCTCCACCGATACATATCAATGCAGCGTATCGGCAAGATGCGGCGCAAATCATAAAGCAATAAACAGGCCAAAATAAAAGCCCTTTATTTTCATATAGTTGTATTTTAGTGTTTCCTGATGTGTAAAAAAATTCGACACCTCCTCAGCCTAGTCAAGCTGTAATCATAAATGCCCTGCGAAACCGCGTGAATTCTACACCTCGTGATAAATCGCAGCGCCTTCTTCCAGAAATTGCTTCGATTTTTCCGCCATGCCTTGTTGCAGGGCATCTTCTGCCTGTAAACCTTTTTCCTGAGCATAATTGCGCACGTCCTGGGTGATTTTCATCGAGCAGAGGTGGGCCGTCTCCCGTGGTAACAATGAGGGCAGCGGGCTGGATTGCGTCAAGTTATAGAGGTGGCTGGTGGTCTCGACTGGCATGCCAAAACGCAAGTACATGAAGGAAGCCATCCTCAGCCTTGTAGTAGATAAAGTATCCAACGCGACTGAGAAAAAGGCGACGCACGCCAACGGTGCGCGACCCTTCATATTTGGCGCCGATACCGGGTTGTTCAACCAACAAAGATACTGCCTCGCCAAAGTCGGTGGCGATGGCATTTGCAGCACTGGGGCGATTTACCGACCACCACTCAGATGCCTTGCGAACCTGATTTGCTGCTCGTGCAGCGACTCTTGCCTGAAGGGCCATTTCAGTTGCAATCCGGAATGGACTGCAATAGATCTTCCAGGCTTGCATATTCACCACGCTCAATCTCGGCCATAGCCGCAAGCAGTTCGTTTTCTTGAGCTTCGGTGAGTAAAAAACTTTCGTCAGCCCCCCGCGTAACGACGGTTACCAAGGCTCCTTCGGTAAGAGAAACCCCTTCCAGCACGATTTTTCCATTGATAACGGTTCCGGTAGCAACTTGCATAATATAAATGACCTCCGAACTGCTCAATTAAGTTGTTTTTTGCAAAAATCGTGCGTGAATTCTTCTACACCTCGTGATAAATCGCAGCGCCCTCTTCCAGAAATTGCTTCGATTTTTCCGCCATACCTTGTTTCAGAGCGTCTTCTGCCTGTAAACCTTTTTCCTGAGCATAATTGCGCACGTCCTGGGTGATTTTCATCGAGCAGAAATGCGGGCCGCACATCGAGCAGAAGTGGGCGACTTTGGCTGACTCTTTCGGCAAGGTTTCATCGTGGAACGAGCGGGCTTTTTCCGGATCCAGCGCCAGGTTGAACTGGTCTTCCCAGCGGAATTCGAAGCGGGCTTTCGACATGGCGTTGTCGCGTATCTGGGCGCCAGGGTGGCCTTTGGCCAGGTCGGCGGCATGGGCGGCGATCTTGTAGGTGACGATGCCTTCACGCACATCCTGCTTATTGGGCAGGCCCAGGTGTTCCTTCTGGGTGACGTAACACAGCATGGCGCAGCCGTACCAGCCGATGTTGGCGGCGCCGATGGCCGAGGTGATGTGGTCATAGCCGGGAGCGATGTCGGTGGTCAAAGGCCCCAAGGTGTAGAACGGCGCTTCGAAGCAATCGTCCAGTTGCTTGTCCATGTTGATTTTTATCAGTTGCAGCGGTACGTGGCCTGGGCCTTCGATCATGGTTTGCACATCGTGCTTCCAGGCGATTTGCGTCAATTCGCCCAAGGTTTCCAGCTCGCCGAACTGGGCGGCGTCGTTGGCGTCGTAGATCGAGCCGGGGCGCAAGCCGTCGCCGAGCGAGAACGACACGTCGTAGGCTTTCATGATGTCGCAGATTTCTTCAAAGTGCGTGTACAAAAAGCTTTCGGTGTGGTGGGCCAGACACCATTTGGCCATGATGGAGCCGCCGCGCGAGACGATGCCGGTCAAGCGCCTGGCGGTCAGCGGTACGTGGTGCAGGCGCACACCGGCATGGATGGTGAAATAATCGACACCTTGTTCGGCTTGTTCGATGAGCGTATCGCGGAAGATTTCCCACGTCAGTTCTTCAGCCTTGCCGCCGACTTTTTCCAGTGCCTGATAAATCGGCACCGTGCCGATGGGCACCGGCGAATTGCGCAGTATCCATTCCCGGGTTTCGTGTATGTGCTTGCCGGTGGATAAGTCCATGATGGTATCGGCGCCCCAGCGGATGCCCCACAGCATTTTTTCGACTTCTTCCTCGATGGACGAGGTGATGGCCGAATTGCCCAGGTTGCCATTGATCTTGACCAGAAAATTACGGCCTATGATCATAGGCTCCAGTTCCGGGTGATTGATGTTGGCCGGGATGATGGCGCGGCCACGGGCGACTTCGTCGCGGACGAATTCCGGGGTGATGAACGATGGTATGTTGGCACCATAGGAAAAGCCGGGGTGCTGGCCTTGGTAACGGTCGCGCATGGCGTCCAGATTCTGGTTTTCGCGTATGGCGATATACTCCATTTCCGGCGTGATGATGCCTTTGCGGGCATAGTGCATCTGACTGACGTTGTGTCCGGATTTAGCGCGGCGCGGCTGGCGGATGTGCTCGAAGCGCAGATGTGCTGTTTTGGGATCGTTCTGGCGTTCGTGGCCGAATGCCGAGCTGGGGCCTGTCAATAACTCGGTGTCGCCGCGTTCATTGATCCAGGCACTGCGCACCGAATCCAGACCTTTGTGCAGATTGATGTTTACGTCAGGGTCGGTATACGGCCCGGAGGTGTCGTAAACGTAAATAGGCGGGTTTTGTTCGGCACCGAAATGCGCGGGGGTATCCGACAGATTGATCTTGCGCATGGGCACCTGTATGTCGGTGCGGCTGCCGGGGATGTAGACTTTTTCCGATGCTGGGTAGGAATCGATTCGTACGCTACTACCGGTATCGGTCGTGATTTCATTGCGGACAGCGCTCATGCTTGGCTCCAAATCCCCTCGAAGGGGCAAATAACATAAAGAGTGCAGGCGCAGGTAAGAAATGGGCTTTCCTACGCCGGTGTTAACCGGTTCAGGTTCAAAGGGTTTTTCTCAGCCTTGACGCGGGTTTCGCGAAAAAGCACCCCTAGCCTCTCAGGTGGGCGCTAAGGTAATGGATTGCCGGGGTAAATGCAAGCCTGATTGTGGGTTTTACTGCCGTAAAAACCTTATAAAACAATGAGTTTTCTATTTTATGATCGCCGTTGAAAAGCCGGTCGGTCGAGGATGTTTTCATGAAAGCCATCAAAAAACACATCAAATCGAGATTGTCTGCCGTTGAGGAGGCCGCCAGCGAGTTGGCCTTGCTGTCGGTTGAGGTACCGTTGTTGTACGATGTGCAGGCCATGGCGACATCGGTGCTGCAAGCGTGCAGCGAGTTACGCATAAGCGTTCGCGCAGCAGACAAGGCGGATTTGCCGGGACGGTTGCTGGGCATGAATTGTCTTGGAACCCTTGAAGCCGCTCTGGATCGCGATGATGCAAGCACGATCGAGCAACGCTTTTTCGATCTGTTACCCGATCAGTCTGAGGGTGATTTGGCTGGTTTTCTGCAAGCCTGGGTGCTAAAAATCGAAAAAGCCTGTGCCAAGCTGGCACAGGCTATTCGCTGGTTGATGGCGTTGATTGAGGTCGATACGTCAGGATGCGACGTTTAATGGACGCGCTGCACGGAAAATTTGGCCAAGGCTGCCAGGGCAGTTTTGAATTCGGAATCGGGCAGGCAGGCAATGGCTGCAATGGCTACGCTGGCGGCACGTTCGGCGCAACGCTCGGTATATTCGATGGCGTTGGTGGCTTTTATGACGTTGTACACAGCGCCGAAGGCCTCGCGCGAGCCTTGGCGTATTGCCTCGGTGACGATGCTGGCCTGCTCCTGGGTGCCGTATTGCATGGCGTAAATCAACGGTAAGGTGGGTTTGCCTTCGGCTAGATCGTCGCCCAGGTTTTTGCCGAGTTCATCGGGATTGGCTTTGTAGTCGAGTGCATCGTCGATCAACTGGAAAGCCACGCCGAGTTGCTGGCCGTAAATCGCCAGGGCGTCTTCGGTTTTTGTGTCGGCGCCCGCAACGACAGCGGCCAGGCGTGTTGCGGTACTGAACAGAATCGCCGTTTTGCGGGCAATGACTTCCAGGTATTTGTCTTCCGTGGTATCGGGATTGTTGCAGTTCAATAACTGTAATACTTCGCCTTCGGCAATGGCGGTGGTGGTTTTCGACATGATGTCCATCACCCGCATACTATTGGTGCGCACCATCATTTCGAAGGCGCTGGAGTACAGGTAATCGCCCACTAGTACGCTGGCGGCATTGCCCCATACGGCATTGGCGGATTCACGGCCTCGGCGCATCACCGAACCGTCAACCACGTCATCGTGCAACAGCGTTGCGGTGTGAATGAACTCCACGACGGCGGCG
>Ga0207951_100885_pt1 | contig 12565 bp, 13 predicted proteins | sample Subbio12Aug_8Bad_FD_184830 | JGI IMG/M metagenome (GOLD analysis project Ga0207951, IMG submission 184830) | Serpentinite rock and fluid subsurface biosphere microbial communities from McLaughlin Reserve, California, USA - CR12Aug_8Bad (SPAdes) | ecosystem: Environmental > Terrestrial > Deep... | reverse complement strand
AACTTGGCCAGCATGTCGATTCCGGGAAGAAAGGAATCCTTACTTTAGCTGATCGGGACACGGCGCGCCGGGTGGTGGATTCCCGCTGCAGCCTGCCCCCGCGAAGGCGGGGGCGGGGATGACACGGTCTCCCCGCTCGCGTCGGGCTTCCCCGCGCGCGTCAGGCGCGCCGGCGAGCATCCACGCCAGCGTGTCTTCGAATTCCGGCGTCTCCATCGCGCCGAATGCGGCGTCGAGGCTGGCGCGGCTGCCGACCAGCCGGCGCACCTCCGCGCTGCGCACGAAACCCGGATTGACGGCGATCTCGGGAATGTGGCCGCACAGGTCCGACAGCGCCTGCACGACGGAGCGCAGCGAACGACCGGCGTGTGAACGGCGGTGAGGATCCGCGGATAGTTGGCGGCGAGGGGCGAGAGGCGGATTTTGTCGTTCTGATTTTTTCGCATGCGGCGCACCGTCTCTCGGCTCAGTTCGCCCATCCCTGACTCGCGCCGGGCGGCTTACTCAAGCTCGACGAGGGTCCAAAGTCTGCGCCCTACCGGCGGCGCAAACAGGAGCTATAGCTTGGTCCGCACGAACAGGCGCTCCGGCACGTGCTTGATCAGCAGCATGATCCAGCGCCAGAACCACGGCGTGTAGACGGCGCCGAAGCCGCGCGCCAGCGCATGATCGATGTCGGCCGCGACTCTGTCCGGCGCGGCCCACAGCGGGCCTTTGGGGAGCGCAGCGGTCATCGGCGTATCGACGAAGCCCGGCAGGATCGTGATCACACGCACGCTCTTGCTTGCCAGCCGGTGCCGCAGGCCACTGGCCAGGTTGGTCACCGCCGCCTTCGCCGCGCCATAGACGTAGTTGCTTGCTCGGCCACGATCGCCGGCCGGCGACGAGATCACGCCGATCGCACCGCTGCCCTGGCGCTCGAAACGGTTGGCAAGGTCGGTCAGCAGCGCCAGCACCGAGCGCGCATTGGTGTCGAACGAGGCGAGCGCTGACGCCACGCTGGCCTGGCACTCGGCCTGGTCCGGCAGCACGCCGTGCGCCACCAGCACGTGGTCGACACCGTCGAACCGGCGCCAGGCCGCATCCAGGCAGTCGGCGTGGCGGGGGATGTCGTTGGCGTCGAGTACCCAGGTCTCGACCTCCGCGGCGCCGCGCACGCGCAGGTCGGCGGCCAGCGCATCCAGCGCATCGGCGCGGCGGCCGATCAGCCCGATGCGCGCCTTGCGCGCCGCGTAACGCCGCGCAACCGCGGTGGCAATCGCCGAGGTGGCGCCGATGATCAGCAGTCGTTCGTTCATGGCTCAAGACCCCAGCAGGCAGCGCGACATCGCCGAAGACAGACCCGAATCGCGATAGCGCAGAAATTCGCCCAGCCGCGGAAAGCCGCGCTCGAGCGATTCGCGCGGCATGCAGATCGAGCTACGTTTCAATTTTCCAGAAGTCCATCGGCTTGACGATCGGAATGCCGCTGAACGACCCGAGAACGAGCAGATCCTTGTCCCCGGTAACGATGCAATCGCAACGGCCGCCGACCGCCGCTGCCAGCACCTGATCGTCGTCCGGGTCGCGGCACACCGGCTGGTCGAGAGGTCGAGGATCGACCGACTCGAACCGACGTCGCAGCAACGCCACGACTGCGTTCGCGTCTCGTACAGAGGCGCCAAATTTGCGACGCAGCGTGACGTCGAGTTCCGCCAGCAGCGTGGGCGAAGTCACCAACGTGTGGTTGCGTGCGCAGTGCTCGAACAGCTCTGTACATGCGCCCCGGGCGACGAAAGCGGCGATCAGGACATGGGTGTCGAGCAGCACCCTCATGAAACGCGGTCGAAGACGTCGTCATCGGTCACCACACCCTGCGCCAGCGCCTTGGCCATCAGGCGCAGCCGCAAGCGCCGAAAGTTGCGCACGAAGAGGTAATCGCGCAGCGATTCACGCACGACATCGCTGCGCGAGAGGCCTTCCTCGCGCACGATCCGATCGAGCTCGGCCTTGAGGTCATCGGGAACGCTGATCGTGATGGTTTCGCGCACTTGAGTCTCCTGCCGCACGTGTAATCAAATTTAATACGGACGACCGGGGCGGTCAACCGCCGCGAGTGCAGGTCTGCCCGCGGCGATCGGGTGCTGCAATGTCGGCCCCAGCGCTCGACCTGTGCTTCGGGGGAGTTCAACCGCTCGGGCAGGTCAACCGCTCGCCAAAGCCGGTGCCTCAATCGTTCGGCATATCCGTGCACGAGCGATCAACCGTCGTTCGTCCACCTGCTCAGGACCCCAGCAGGCGGCGCGACATCGCCGAGGACAGACCCGGATCGCGGTAGCGCAGGAACTCGCCCAGCCGCGGATAGCCGCGCTCGAGCAGTTCGGGCGGCATCCAGGCGTCAAGCGCATGAACGCACCGGCCCTCGCGCCGTCGATGCGCATCGCCAGAGCCGATCTGAGCCTCGACACTCTGTACGTTGTCTATCCGGGCGACCGGCGCTATGCGCTGGCCGATGGCGTCGAAGCCGTGCCGCTGGCGCACTTCGTGAAGCCGGCCTGAGACCGGCGAAATGCGCTCTGCTATCGTCCCGTGCCACCAGGCACACTCTAAACGGCAATGACCCCGCGCTTAACTGTGACCTCATCATTGGTGCGCAAAGCCAGACTGCGTCTAGTGCGAATGCACTACGAAAGTGGAGTTGGACACCTAGGAGGCAACCTTTCGTCGCTTGACGCGCTCTTGGTCGCCTTTCATGAGTTCGTTGGTGACGACGATTGTTTGATTCTCTCGAAGGGGCACTCCGCCGGCGCACTTTATGTTGCCCTATGGACCCTCGGGCGACTGAGCGACGATGATCTGAAACTCTTCCACCGCGACAACACCCTGCTAGCAGGCCACCCCCCGGCAACGGGAATCGCGGACATTCCTTTTGCGACAGGAAGTCTTGGCCACGGCCTGTCACTGGCCGCCGGAAGCGCCCTAGGCTTACGAATGAAGGGCGCAGGGCGTGTCATTTGCATAACCTCCGACGGCGAGTGGCAGGAAGGATCCACATGGGAGGCATTGATCTTTGCTGCCCATCACCGCCTGTCTAATCTCACCGTACTGGTCGACCATAACGAGCTGCAGGGATTTGGCGGGACCGCAGATGTTGCCTCGATGTCGCCGCTGTGGCAGAAAATTCAAGGCTTCAATGTAGTCGTCGACGTCATTGATGGACACGATCTCGACGCTATCCGTAATGTACTGACGCAGCCCTCCGATCAACCCCGAATTGTTGCCATGCGCACTGTCAAGGGCAAGGGGGTTAGCTTTCTAGAGCATCGAATGGACTCGCACTACTTGCCACTGTCCGAGGAACAGTTTCGTGCTGCGACGGCCGAACTGGAGCGCGCATGAGAGTTCAGTTCTGCGACGCGATGGTTGCGCAGGCCCATCAGAGAGCACAGTTGGTATTTCTTACTGGCGATCTAGGGTTCATGGCCCTCGAACCGCTGCAGGCGGCGATGGGAAGTCGGTTCATAAACGCCGGCGTAGCCGAACAGAACATGGTCTCAGTGGCCGCCGGTCTCGCGCACCAGGGTATGGAGCCGTGGGTGTACAGCATCGCTCCATTCTGCTATGCGCGCCCATTCGAGCAGATCCGCAACGACGTCACATTCCACAACCTGCCAGTGCGCCTAGTCGGCAACGGTGGCGGCTACGGCTATGGGGTGATGGGTCCAACACACCACGCCATCGAGGACTATGGCGTCTTGCTTTGCCTTCCGAACATGTCGGCACTTGTACCAGTGTTCGATGAGGACATTTCTGCCGTTGTCGACCGTGCGACCGGGATTCCGCATGCGGTCTACCTGCGTCTGGGTCGAGGGGAGAAGCCAAAGGGCTATTTGCCGCCGGTCTATGCGCCGTGGCGACAACTGGTTGACGGCGACGGCCCTGCCTTTATTGCCGTCGGACCACTTGCCGGCAGCTATATCGAGGCTTTCTGGCAGCTTTCAGCGGCGTCCAGGCCCGCGTTGTGGGCCATATCGGAGCTACCGCTGCAGGCCCATCCGCTGCCGCCCGCTCTCCTGGATCGCATCGTCTCGCGTGGCGAGGTGTTCGTGGCCGAAGAGCACGTCAGTCGAGGGAGCTTCGGCTCTGAGTTGGCGCTTCGACTTGTCCGCAATGGTGTCGGACTGCGCAAGTTCGTGCATCTGTTTGCCCAAGCTCATCATTTCGAGCGCTACGGCTCGCAACAGTTTCTGCGGCGCCAGTCCGGGCTCGATCCAGGGTCGGCGCTGGAGGCGCTGGCTGCGAGCTGAGCTAGTTGGAGCGCGTCATGCACGAGATCACAACTGAGATCCTGGCGTTGCGAGGTCCGATCCTCGTCACAGGCGCCTCCGGCTTTGTCGGGGCCAACTTGTTCCGGGCCATCGCGGCCGTGAGACCGGATGTCTACGCCGCAGTTCGCCGCGGGCGTAACTGGCGGCTCACCGACGTCAAGGACGAACAACTGGTCGCGGTTGACCTGAACGACTACGCCGCGACGCACAACCTAGTTGACAGCCTAAAACCGCAGACCGTGTTCGACTGCGTGGCATACGGCGCTTACTCGTTCGAGCAGGAGCAGGGGCTCATCTATCAGACCAATTTTCTATCGACCGTTAACCTGATTAGCCTACTGACGGAAAAGTCAATTGCTGCATTCGTTCATGCGGGCAGTTCATCAGAGTACGGCACCAATTGCTCTGCACCAAGCGAAGACGCCACATGTATTCCCAACAGTCACTACGCCGTCTCGAAGTTGGCTGTTGCAAACTATCTTCAGTATCAGGGTAAGCATCGCGCTTTCCCGTGTGCGAACCTACGCTTGTATGCCGTGTACGGGCCTTATGAAGACACTTCGCGACTCGTCCCCACGCTGCTGAGCAATGCGCTAGACGGCCGCCTGCCGCAGTTCGTCGACGCGCGTACGTCGCGCGACTTTATCCACGTCGACGACGTCGTCGCAGCTTTCGTGCGTGCCGCCACAGGTATGCGACCCGAAATCTACGGCGAGAGTCTGAACATCGGGACAGGCATCAAGACCACGATCGGCGAACTGGCGGAAACGACGCGGCGCCTATTCGGCGTAGTGGAGCAACCGAAGTTCGGCACTATGGATGGACGCGCTTGGGATCTTGCCGACTGGTACTCCGACCCTCGCAAGGCCGAGCGTATGATCGGCTGGCGCTTCCAGATCCAACTCGAAGATGGCCTGAAGCGGACTGCTGAGTGGGTTCGGACCCTCAATGCCTCCGACTTGGCAGTGGCGACCAAGCGCGACCCCAACTCGCGGCGCCGCAGCCTGTCGGCAATCATCGCGTGCTACAAGGACGGGCAGGCGATTCCGGTGATGCACCGTCGATTGACAGATGTCTTTCGAAAGCTCGATATCGACTACGAGATCATCTTTGTAAATGATTCCAGTCCGGATGAGAGCGCGACGGTCATTCGCGAATTGAGCGCGCAAGACCCGCATGTAATCGGCATTTCGCATTCGCGGAACTTTGGCTCGCAAATGGCCTTCCGCAGCGGCATGGAGTTGTGCACGAAGGACTCGGTCGTTCTACTGGACGGTGATTTGCAGGACCCACCTGAGCTCATCGAGCAGTTCTATCGTAAGTGGGATGAGGGCTTCGATGTCGTCTACGGTCGACGTGTGAGGCGCGAGATGCCGTTTCTTTGGGGGCTGCTGTACAAGGGCTTTTATCGTGTGTTCGCACGCTTCAGTTATATCCCGATACCGCACGACGCCGGTGACTTTTCTCTAATGGACCGACGAGTCGTGGGATGGCTTCTGAATTGCCCGGAGCGTGATCTGTTCGTACGCGGCTTGCGCGCCTATGTCGGCTTCAGGCAGACGGGCGTTGACTATGTGCGCCCAGAGCGACAGTTTGGCCGATCGACAAACAACCTGCTCAAGAACATCGACTGGGCGAAGAAGGGCATCTTCTCTTTCAGCAATACGCCCTTGACAATGCTCACAGCGGTGGGAGTTGTGGCGCTTGGTCTTTCGACGGTAGCCGCGGTGGCGACGGCCTTGCTCAAGATCTTTATGCCAGAAACCGCGGCACGCGGTGCGACCACTCTGCAGATCCTCATTCTCATGTTCGGTTCGGCCAACCTGTTCGCCATTGGGCTCGTTGGCGAATACATTGCAAAGATCATGGCCGAGGTCAAAGGCCGGCCAAGACTGATACGCGCCGAACTCATCCGAAACGGCCGCTCGACGCACTTGCTGCCGGACGGGAAGGCGGCTCCCTGATAGCCGCACCCCATCACCGGCACCTTATCCGCTCATGAATGAGGCGTTTCAGCCTATCGCTATCAGGCCTCCAAGCGAGAGCCAGGCTCTCTTCGCGCTGCGTTGCGTGTTCGATCTGCAGTTGCTGACGACCTATCGCTTCTTGCGTCGCGAACTGATTCAGTGCCGAGGGCGTTTTGTGGACGTCGGCGCCGGCCAATTGCCCTGGCACGAACTTGCGCCCGGCTGCACGGGTTCACGGTGCTTCGGATGGAGGAACGTGGTTCCGCGGTGTCTGTACTGGCTAACAAATTGGTCGTGCAGACCATTGCGTTATTGCGGCCGAGTCGTTGGTAGCAAGGACTTTGGACCTGGCCGCTGGCGATCACCGTGGGTTTCATCGGTACAGGCTTCGTGATGGCCGCGCGCGTGGCGTTCAGATTCGGGCTTGGGGCACGCGAGGATCCACTCGGGCATGGGGTGGTAGCCATATGCGCCTTGCCGACAACCGCGGACGGTCAGCGATGAGTGAAAGGTCGGTTCGGGATTGCCCTGTGTGCGGCACGCCTGCAAGCGCGGCGCGGCTATTCGTCCGAGAGCGACTGGATCCAACGCGCCTCAACGAGTTCAGCTTTGCGTCACGCAAGGAGCCGGAGTTCCTGTCGCATCGCATGGTCCGCTGCAGGAGCTGCGACTTGGTGTTCGTCGACGCGCCGCCGTCACAGAACGCGCTGGCCAGCGCCTACCACCAGGCCGACTACGACAGCGCCACCGAAGCCGACGACGCCGCGTCCAGTTACTTGAGCGCAATCCAGCCAGTCTTGGCGCGGCTGGCACGGCGCGATGCCGCGCTTGAGATAGGCACCGGAAGTGGTGCATTCCTCGAAGCGCTTTCCAGAGTCGGCTTTTCCGAGTTGGTCGGTGTCGAGCCCTCGCCAGCCGCGATTGCTGCGGCCCCTGTCGGCAGACGTCACTGGATTCGCGAAGCGATCTTCCGTGAGGAGGACTTCAAGCCCGGATCGTTTGACCTCATCTGCTGCTTCATGACGCTCGAGCATGTTCAGGATCCAAGCTCTGTCTCGCGCGCGGCGCAGCGTCTGCTGAGATCGGGAGGCGCTTTCGTCGCCGTGACGCACGACTACCGGAGTTTGATAAATCGTGTGTTGGGGCGTCGGTCACCGATCATCGACATTGAGCACATGCAACTCTTCTCACAGCGCAGCGTGCGGGAACTTCTTGCGCGGGCTAGTCTCGAACAAATTCACGTGGCTTCTTTTGCCAACCGGTACGCAATCAGCTACTGGACGCGCCTAATGCCGCTGCCGCGCAGCGCGAAGACACTCCTTCAGTCCGCAACGCAAGCGGCCGGACTGAGCGCGGCAAAGCTGCGATTGAACGTTGGAAACATGATCGCCTCGGGCTTCCGCGGCGCTTGACGTGATGGAATTGCTCCGTCAGCGACCGCGTCGAGCCAAGTCCGGCGACTCTCGCGAACCGCGTTCGGGGCGAGACACGTTCTTTCGATTCGTCATTGCAGGTCTGGCGAACACAGCGTTCGGGTTTTTTGTTTACACGCTATGCATCCTTGCCGGGCTGCCTTTGCTCGCCGCGTTGCTGCTAGGCAACGTACTCGGCCTTTTATTCAACTTCCTGACGCTCGGCGCCTATGCTTTTCGAGACCTATCTCGCAAAAGACTTCCAAGGTTTATTGCTGCCTACGTGGCTCTGCTAGGGGTCAATTGGCTGCTGATACGCATTGCGACTGACATTACGTCGCTCGGCCTGATCGCGGCGCAGGCTCTACTCACAGTGCCTCTGGCTTTGGCGTCGTTCCTCGTCATGAATGCCTGGGTCTTCCAGCGGCGGGAGTCGACACTGTGAACGAAGCGACTATGCGACGCCGTTCCTGAATCCGTCCCCTCGCCGCTTTCTAGGTACACTGGAACTACGGTTGTGCGCGATTGGCGACAACTTCAACGACTCGTGGGTTCATGAATGCAACCCAATGGCCACTTGAGTCGACGCCGGCGTCTGTCCGTACTTCCAACTCTATGGTGTACGTGCCAGCAACATCAATGGCGAGATCCATAGGTGCCTGTGCCCAAGCGCCCGCCGCTGCACGCGGTTGGAGCGGCACGCTCACGACCAGCGCTGGTCGTGTTGCGTGGCGAACCCTTAGGACCGCGGTCGTCCCCGCCTTCGATGGATAAACCATCGCCGCCAACGCTCTTACTCTGGCAGGCGCTGCAATCGTTACGTTACTGTAGACGTGCGCGAAGCCGGAGACGACCGTCACTGTGGGCCGAGGACCTAGCGGGCTTTCCCAGGTAGCGAGCATCGAACCTCGCCCGGATGGCGAATCAACTCCTTGGTTATTGTTAACTTGCCCGTCGGAAAACCTCTCGACAAGGTCCTTAATGACACGCTCATTTGCCCTGTGACGCTCTTCCTTCCACTCATCAGTAACGTCTACGAGTCCGCCTTCCAACTTGGTTTGCCGCAACACCATTGTCAACTCAGGTAGCGGCGCAGAGACCAGTTCCTTCACATCAGCAAAGCATCGAACCTCAACAGCCAGGCCATAGCGAAGGCGAAAGAAGTCGCCTCTACGCAGCGTCCACTCGCAGTGCTCCGCCGCGCCGACGATGGCAATGGAGCGCGGAAGGCCTGCGCCTCGTGCCATGGCGTCGACCTCTGCCGCGAAGCGCCCGGCGTAAACGAACGAAACACGTTCCAGCCTAGCGCTGTACAGAGAGTTCGAAAGCGCCTGGAGCGAGAAGAAGACTACGCCCAACAAGACAGCAAGATGGCGATGTCTAGTCAGTCCAACCGAAAGCGCGACTGCGAAGGCCAAAACGATCAGAGCGAACGGCTGTACCAACCATCGCTGCTCCAACCGAACCGTCAACAGCATCGGCACGAGCATGACGCCCGCAAGGACCACCAAAGCAACGGCCCACTCGAGTCGATATCGCGACTGCGCCTTCTCTTCAAGCGAAGCGCGGGCGACGCCAATTACAGAAAGCAGAAGGCACCCCACCCAACATGCGGCAATAGCTATAGCGACGTACAGAAGAATGGAACTTATTGAACTTGCTGAGGCCCCAATCAGGTAGTCCGGACCATGGTTGTATCCACTCAACGACAGAAGAGCCTGGCCCGCATGATCAGCAGCTCTTGCTGAATCGAAAGCTAGCGCTTTGCCATCGGTGCCCAATAGTCCGGCATTCCCCAGCAGGTAGTTCCTGACAAGAAAGTACACAGGAAGCGCGGAAACCAACCCTGCACCAGTCATCAGTCGTGCCCGCGGATGTCCTACGAGCGCCGGCCTCAGAAGCAGCACAAGCGCCACCCAAGCAACGTAAACAAGATACCTTTCGTGAGAAGCGACTGCCATTAGTGCAGCAAGGGCAGCAAGCACGACGTACACGTCGCGCCACCGGTGATCAGCTTGTGATGCTGATGAAAGGAAATGGAGGGATAACAGGAACAGAGCGAAGGCAAGACCTTCGACAAGGCCCGTTACTTGGGTCACGTGGTACAGGCCAAAGCGCGCCATGACGACCACGACTGCAACACCGCTCGCGATCGCAAAGCTCCATCCGGCCAGTTGCCAGGCGAGTCGAAACACGAGTGCGCCGATTAGGGCGTGCAACAAGACGTTGAAAAAGAGGTACGCCTTAATCGAGTCCCCAAATAATCCAAATAGTTCGCCTAATACCCAATGAAACACTGGCCGATACTTGTGCGACGGCGTTTGGGTGAACGCCTGCACAAGGTCGCTGGGGAATGACCCCTGCATGTAGTCCCAAATATTCGCCAGGTCGTCACCGAAGAAGTGGGCGGGCATCCACTCGGCAAAAACGAGGACCGTAAGCAACAGGGAGCAAAGGAACGCCCAAAGTGAGGCACTGATGATCCGGTGTCGCTCCATGGTCTCTGTCTTCATACGTGCCTCAGACTGCACCGACCACATCTTCAACGTCCAACGAGTAAGACTCAATCGACCGATCCAGACGGGACTCGCACTATCAGCCGGCGCCGGTCACGGCGCGTCTTTCGCACTCCGCCGGGGTCCAGTTTCGCCATACGCGAGGCGTGAGACCGGTCTGCTTCCTCATCACGGCAAACATCGTGGTCGGTTTCACGACCGACGCATCGGTCAACCGGTCATTGAGCAACTGCAGGAAGTCGACAAAAGCCTTGTCGCCGTCCAAGCTGGGATCGAAGTTGTGCCCAAACGCACGGTCGACAAAGACGTCGACGATGCCGCCAAACGCCAGGAACGACTCGAATCCAAACGACCTATTGAGCAGGGGAAGGATGTCCTGTGCGCGGATGCCCTCGAATCCCTCGCTCGAACAGTCCCAGTTGACGAACGCCGCCTCGAATCGATTCAGTTGCCGGTTGAACTTGTATCGGTCGGGCATGAACGCCCAGATAGATTCCACGAACTCAAGGACCTCCGGCCACCGCATGTGGCCGTTGCGACCGATCATGTCGTTGGTCACGAACACCCCTTGATCATCGAGTGATTCGCGCACAGCCGCGAAGACTTTCTCTAACTCGACGAAGTGGTGAAGCGAATGATTGGCCATGACTCCAGTGAACTGCTCGGTCGGCCTCCACTGGTTGACATCCGTGGACTGCGGCCTGACGTAACTCTCCAGTGAGTCTCTCCGGATTGCTACTTCTGCTCGCTCGATCAGGTGCGGTGACACCTCCAGGCAAACGAGTTCGAAGTCCCGCACGCCCAGGTCGCGCAGGCGTTTCGCTACGCCGATCTCGACCGAACAATCGCCCGCGCCGATGCTGAGTAAGCGTCGATCTCCGTCGCCGGACATGAGCGCCCGCTGAAACGGCAGCGCGTAAAAGTCGGATACGGTGTCGGCGCCCATTACTTCGTTCAGACGCGGACGCAGATGCTTGTTTGACCAATAGTGAAAGATGTCGGGGAGGTCGTGGATATTCGCGACTTCGCGATACTGCTCGATCTGCGCCTGAAGCTTCGTGGCGTAGCTGTCGGTTGTCATTGCCGTGGCAGTCCTTCTGAGAATTCGCGCCACAAACGTGGCGGCCTTCTTCAAGCGGTCCACACCAGGTCCGTCAATGCATAGGAGTTGCGGTCGAAGTCACCGGCGATCAAGCCCGGACACTTGCTCGATGACGCGCCGCGCGGTCACCGACGTGTTGTCCGCATCCTTCCGGTACGAACAGTAGTCCGGCGCCGTCGATACCACCTTGCGCACGAGGCCAAAGGCGTCGATCTCCGGCGCGGAGGTGGGCGCGAAAAAGGCCACCGTGGGAATGCGCTGCGCGATCGCCAGGTGCATCGCCAGGCTGTCGCTCGTGATCATCGCGTGCAGGCGGCCGACCAGCGCGGCCAACCGCAGCACCGAGTCGTCGGTGTTGGGCACGAGGATCGGCGCACCCGGCCGCGCCACGGCAAGCTCGCGGTTGCGCGCATGGTCGCCGCCGGCGCCGACCAGCATGACCGCGCAACCGGACCCGGCCGCGGACTCGCCGGCCACGATCGCGTCGATCAGCGCGTTCAACTCGGGCAGTCGCAATTCCTTCGACGGCCAGCGCCCGCCAGCGAAGGCGTTGATGCCGATGACCCGCGCCTGCCCGGCCAGCGCCTGCTCGGCCCACCGCTCGAGCCGGGGATTGCCGAAGAAATGCGGCTGCACGCCGTCAACGCCGAATATCTCGCCGAAGATTTCAGCATGGCCGCGCTGGTTGAGCTTCTTCAGTTCGTCGGCGCGCGCCTTGCCGAGTCGCGACAGCAGGCCCATGTCGAACCAGCCGGCGGCATCGTCGGTATAGCCGGGCTGGCCGTCCTGCAGCAAGGCGCCGGTGACGGCGGCGGCATCGAGGCGGACCACGCCGTCGAGAACGTCGCGCTCGTCGTCGAGCGAGTAGACGCGGTCGTAGCGGAACGGCTGCGCCTCGGCGAACGAGGTCCACAGGTCGTCGATGTGCGGGTTGAAGCGCAGCAGCGGCGCGGCGGCCGGCGCGGTCAGCCACGACAGGCGCAGCCGGTCGCCGAACTTCTCGCGCAGCGCGCGGGCGAAGTAGGAGGTGCGGACGACGTCGCCGAGGGCGCCGTGCTTGACGACCAGGATTTGCATGGAGGGGAGGCTCTCATTGTTCCTTGCGACCGAAGGCGATGTGCTCGGCGAACACGCGGCGCATCGCATCCACCGAGAAGTGCTCGCGGGCGAACGCCAGTTCGCCCGCGCAGGCCTGCAGCCAGCGTGCGTCGTCGCGCAGCAGCGCGACCACGGCCTCGGCGAACGGCAGCGGCTCGTCGGC
>Ga0207951_100884_pt1 | contig 12579 bp, 14 predicted proteins | sample Subbio12Aug_8Bad_FD_184830 | JGI IMG/M metagenome (GOLD analysis project Ga0207951, IMG submission 184830) | Serpentinite rock and fluid subsurface biosphere microbial communities from McLaughlin Reserve, California, USA - CR12Aug_8Bad (SPAdes) | ecosystem: Environmental > Terrestrial > Deep... | reverse complement strand
CACACGCTGCATCTCTTCGGGAAACGGCTCGTCGTCATCACCCGACCTGAGGCCGGCCTCCACATGGGCAAGCGGAACCCGGGCATAAGCGGCACCCAAAGCCGCCGCCAGCGCCGAAACCGTATCGCCCTGCACGATCGCAAGCTGCGGCCGATAGGCAGCGAACACCGGGGAAATATAGGTCAGAATGGCGGCCAGAAGCTGCGCCGGCGATGCGCCGGGCTGGTTTACGGCCAGATCGATATCGGCTGTCAGCCCGACTGCACGAAGCATCATGGGTGCAAGCTCGGGGTGCTGCCCCGTCGCGACGAGGACGACATGCTGGCCATGTTCCCGAAGGGCATGAATGACCGGCGCGAGCTTTATGGCCTCAGGCCGGGTTCCGCACACAGCCAGAAGCGGAGACCTGCCTCGCATTGTCATGGTACCCCTGATTCGAACTGCCTTTGCCGTGCAGTTGGCGCGCCAACCCTGCCATCGCAGCTATCAGCAACGCACCTGACGCTCCAGCGCTTTTGGCGCCATCAGAAATAAATAATGGTTAACATCAGGGCTCGTTGCCGCTGATACCGCCGGATCGATACATGCTCCAGCATACTGCGAGCCACTTGCATCAAGCCGCACTATTGCGTATCAATCGCAAACTATGGCGATCCCGCCCTGATTCGAGGCCTGGACATGATGATGGCGCTTCCCCGATGATTGTCTGCTCGTGCAACGCCCTGCGGGAATCGCAGATCAGGGAAGTTGCCCGCCAGGGTGTCCGCTGCGAGCGAAAGGCCTATTTGCGCCTTGGCTGCCGGCCCCAGTGCGGACAATGCCTCAGCTTTGCCCGCATGCTTGTCCTGGATGAAGCCGCCCGCATCCCCGCCTGAGCCGCGCACAGCCCTTCTTGAAGCTGCTTTCCGGCAGCCGTTTTCAGCCCAGAATATCCCGCGCAGCTTCGGCATCCCGCGCGATCTGCGTCTGCAGCGCCTCCAGCCCTTCCAGCCTCATCTCGGGCCGCAGGAAGTGCGTCAGGTGCACATCGATCACCTGGCCATAAAGATCGCCGGACCAGTCGAAGATCCACGTCTCCAGCAATTCCCTTGGCGGGGTGAACATCGGCCGGATGCCGAGGTTCGCCACCCCTGACCGCATCGTCCCATCGGGAAGGCGCACCCGAACCGCATAGACACCGTAACGCGGGCGCAGATAATCCCCCAGTTCCTGATTGGCTGTCGGCACCCCGATGGTGCGCCCCCGCTTTTCGCCATGCACCACCGGCGCCGCGATGGTGAAAGGACGCGACAAAAGGCTTGTGGCCAGCGGCATATCCCCGGCCTTGAGCGCCGCCCGGATCCGGGTCGAAGAAATGGCGCCCTCGCTCTGCTTCGCGGTTTCGTCCAGCGGATGGGTCACAGGAGCCAGCGCATGGGCCGTGAACCCCAGCTTCGCACCCAGTTCGGCCAGAATGGCCGCATCGCCGGATCTGCCCTTGCCGAAAGTGAAGTCCTCGCCTGTCACGACATGGGAAATGCCCAGCCGGTCGACCAGCCAGTCGCGCGCAAAGGCCTCGGCTGCAAGCCCTGCAAGCGCGGCATCGAAGGGAATCACCACGGCGCCATCCAGCCCTAGGCCGGCAAAAAGGTCCAGCTTCTGCGCTGTCGTCGTCAGTGCAAAGGGCGGCGCGTCCGGCCGGAAGAATCGCGAAGGATGCGGGTCGAAGGTCGCCGCCAGTGCCGGCCAGCCCCGCGCCCGGGCCACATCGATCGCCGAGCCGATGACGGCCTGATGCCCGCGGTGAACCCCGTCGAAATTTCCCAGCGCCAGTGACCCGCCGCGCAGGCCGGCTGGAAGGCGGCCATTTCCCCCTGCTGTCTTCATCGTCGCCCGTTAGCCGCTAGTTGGACGCGGTGCCAGATGGGCCGCCTGCATCGCGCCGCGCCAGCGTGATGAAATCATGCGCAGGCGCATCTTCCCGGGCCGCATGCGCCGTCCGCGCCGTTTCCACCCACAGCGCCGGATCCAGCCGCGGAAAAAACGTGTCGCCCTCGGGCGTCATGTGAATCCGGGTCAGCTCCACCCGCGTCGCGACAGGCAGTGCCTCGGCATAGATCTGCGCTCCGCCGATCACCATCATGTCGGGCACCCGGGGATCCGGGTTCAGCTCCGCAGCCGCAGCCGCAATCGCCTCGGCCAGGCCCGAAACAACCGTCACGCCGTCGGCCGTCCAGCCGGGCTGACGTGTCAGCACGATATTGTGTCGGCCCGGCAAGGGCCTTCCGATCGATTCAAAGGTCTTGCGCCCCATCACCACGGGCCTTCCCCAAGTCAGGCGGCGGAAGTGGCGCAGATCGGCCGGCAGGTGCCAGGGCATGGCGCCGTCCCTGCCGATCACATCATTGTCTGCGACCGCCACAACCAGCACGATCTTGGGCCGCATTCGTCTCAGCCGTTTGCGCGGGGCAACACCGTCATCGCGCGATGCATGGTGGCGATGAAGCTCAGATATATTGTGCCGATAAAGGCCGACGCCAGCGCCGCCACCGATTCGAACAGCCAGCGGCCAAGGCCCCAGCCCTCTGCCGGCTGGCCGGTCGCGACAGTCGAAATCACTCCGACGGCAGCGCCAAGCCCGTTGATGCCCACCGAGAGCATGATGAAACCCAGCACCAATATGGCCAGCATCCCGAGAATCTTCAGGGCATGTCCTTCGGTCAGCCGCCAACTGGTCCTGAGCGCATTCACCGGGTCCGGCACATCCGTCGCAATCAGCGGCATGACCAGAACCAGCCGGGACAAAAGCCACAGGCCGGGCAGGATGAACAGCAGCAGGCCGAAGCCCACCGCCAGGCCCTGCATCATGGAAGCCGCAAGCGCGGGCAGCAGCAACAACATGCTGCGCTTCAGAACCTGCGCCAGCGTGAGGCCGTCCGTTCCGTCGCGCGCGGCTATGAAAGTGATCACAAGCTGCCCGATCAGGGAAAACAGCAGCAGGAACGCCAGCGCCCCCAGATCGCCGGCCAGACGATCCGCGCCGAACAACTCGTCAGGCAACGCATCCCCGACACGCCAGTTGAACAGCAGTTGCGGCAGGAAAAGGAAGGCGAGCGCCACGGGAACCAGCAACTCGGCATGCCGTTTCACGACTGCGAGCGTCAGGGGCCATAGCCGGCCGAAGCTGAGCGGATCCAAGGTCAGTCTGGTGCCGGGCGGGATCAGCCGATGGCCTTGATGCCGGAATCGGTCATCAGGGCCTGCAGTTCACCGGCTTCGAACATTTCCATCATGATGTCCGATCCGCCGACAAATTCGCTTTTCACATAAAGCTGGGGAACGGTAGGCCAATCGGAATAGGCCTTGATGCCATGCCGGACTTCCTGATCCTGCAACACGTCCACCGAATGGAAGGCAACCTCCAGATGCTCCAGGATCGCCACCGCGCGGCTGGAAAAGCCGCATTGCGGGAACAGCGGCGTGCCCTTCATGAACAGGACGACATCGTTGTTCTTTACGATTTCGTCGATGCGTTCGGCAGTTGCGTCCATCATCTAGTTCCTTGCCGGAGTTGTAGTGGTCAGCTGCAGGGCGTGCAGCACATTGCCCATTCTTCCGCCGAGTGCCGCATAAACCATCTGATGCTGCCTTATCCGCGGCATCCCCTCGAAGACCGCAGATGTCACATGCGCCGCCCAATGATCGTTATCCCCGGCCAGATCCGTCAGCCGGACGTCCGCATCGGGAATGGCGGCCTTGATCGCCGTTTCAATTTCCTGAGCCGACATGGGCATGATTCAGCCCGCCATCCTGACCGGAGCATCAATTTGCGCCCTGGCTTCATCGGCCATCCGCGAAAGCATTTCGCGAATCTCGATGTCCCGGGTTTCAACGCCGCCCTTCAGCAGATCACCGATCAGCTTGCGGATCACATCCTCGTCGCCCGCGCCTTCGAAATCCGCCTGCACCACCGCCTTGGCATAGGAATCCGCCTCCGCCTCGGTCAGGCCCAGCTTTTCCCCGGCCCAAAGGGCAAGCAGCCGGTTGCGCCGCGCGGTGATCCGGAATTGCCGGTCGGCGTCAGCCGACAAGGGTGATCCCCCGGCGTCAGCCGACAAGGGTGATCCTCCGGCGTCAGCCGACAAGGGTGATCCTCCGGCGTCAGCCGGCAAGGGTGATCCTCCGGCGTCAGCCGGAAGATGTGCCCCGTTGCGGCCATTGCGCTCATCAGAGATGATCATGCAGCCTTCTGTCCCAGCCCGATGCTCCTGCGTCAACAGCTGTCGAGATAGGTGGAAGCGACGCAGGTTTCAACCAAGCTGTTGTCAACCGAGGCGTTGCGCGATCCCGCCAATCCTGCAACCAATGCAGCATTGCAGGCGCGCAGAAGGAGAGATGGGCATGGCGACGACCTTCGAACTGTACAAGGACAAGGTCGGCGAACACCGCTGGCGCCTCAGGCACAGCAACGGCAACGTGCTGGCCACGTCGTCCGAGGGCTATTCCTCGAAAGCCGCCGCGATGAAATGCATCGAAAATGTGAAGGCGAGCACAGACTCTCCCGTCAAGGAAGTCTGACCTTTCAAGCCCTGCGAGATCTGATCTCTCTCAACCGATTTTCGGCGGTCCTTTCGCGATGGCTATCTGGGCCGCCAGATCCTCCAGCGCCGCGCGCAGGCCATCGTCTTTCACGCCGACCAGATTGCCGATGGGCGCAAGCTCCTCGGACTGCGCTCCTGGTGCAAGCCGGGCATCGGCAGGCTGCTGCCGAACGGCGGGAAGCGGCACCCTGCCCTGCACCAGCTTCAGGCGCGCCACCGCATTGTGGCCCAATATCCGGTTCACCCGTTCGATGATCTGCGGTGCAACGTGCTGGAGCTGCACCGAAAACGGTCCCTCTACACGGATCGTCAGCGTTCCTTCCGTCTTCTGGCCGCGCGGAAAGCGCAGCGAATCGGGAACCGACCAGCGCGCATAGACCGGCCCCACGATTTCCCGCCATCGGCCCAGCAACGCACCCTGCACGAAGCCGAAACGCCTGAATGCAACCCCGCCCACGTCCGGCAGCAGCGAACCGACAGCCCTGGCACCGTTGCGTCTTGGCGAAGGTTCCGACAGGGGCCGGGGTGCCAGCCCGGACTTTCGCTGCCGCGCATCCCGCCCGGCGGGCGTGTCGTCTTTGGGAGGCTTCGCCATCACGTTCGCCTGTGCCAGAGAGAGAGCATGCCCGTCGACAGCATTTCACGCGATCTTCTGCTCTGGTACGATGACAATGCCCGGGTGCTGCCCTGGCGACACCCGCCCGGCTACCAGCAAAAGCCGGATCCATACCGGGTCTGGCTTGCCGAAATCATGCTGCAACAGACCATGGTGGCCGCAGTCGTCCCTTACTGGCGGCGGTTCGTCAGCCGCTGGCCTACCATCGAAACCCTGGCGCAGGCCGATGATGCCGATGTCATGCGCGAATGGGCCGGCCTTGGCTATTACGCCCGCGCCCGCGCCCTGCTGGCCGCTTCCCGCGCCATCGCCGCCACGGGTTTCTTCCCGAATACGGCAGCAGCCCTGCGCCAGCTCCCCGGCGTCGGCGCCTACACCGCAGCGGCCGTCGCCGCCATAGCTTTCGGGGAAGCGGCAACGGTAGTCGATGTGAACATCGAGCGCCTGGTTTCGCGCCTCTTTGCAATTCCAGCCTTGCTGCCCGCCGGCAGGCCACAGATAACGGCAGCGCTGTCACCCCATGTGCCCGCTGACCGGCCGGGCGATTTCGCGCAGGCGCTGATGGATCTTGGCGCCGGCATCTGCACGCCACGGGGCCCAAGGTGCCTCGCCTGCCCCCTGCAGCACCATTGCGCCGCCCATGCGGCCGGTAATCCCGGAACCTATCCGGTGAAAGCCGCAAGGCGCCCGCGTCCGACCAGGCAGGGCATGGCCTGGTGGATCGAACATGGCGGGGCGGTGGCCCTCGTCCGCCGTCCGCCGCGCGGTCTGCTGGGCGGGATGCCCGCCCTTCCGGGCACCGGCTGGGCGGCAGACCAGCCCTTCCATATGCCGTTCGAGGCCGACTGGCACATCCTGCCCGAACCCGTTTCGCACGGCTTCACCCATTTCCAGCTGCGCCTGTCGCTCGCCTGCACCTGTGTCGATCACCGCCCCGACCTGATCGACGGCAGCCCGATCAACTGGGTGAAGCGCGCCGACCTTCCGACCATCGGCTTTCCAACCCTCTTTGCCCGCGCGGCCCGGGCCGCGCTTTCCCACGCACAGGAGCAGGCAGACGCATGCAATTGAAATCATTACTCGGATACACTGGAAACATGCTGGATCGCGCGGATCACCTGCGCCGCGATTCCGCCGCCATCCATGCCGCCCGCATGCACCCAGCGGCCCGTTTTCTCATCCTCGACGACCTGAAGCCGATGATGACCGAAGGCGGCAGGGAGCTGTTCTGGGCCCGCCGGAGCGAGTGCCCGGAGGGCCAGCAGATCTTCCTCGGCCTCGATGCCGAAGGCGAACCCCGCTTCGCCGTGGACGGAAAGCCGGACGACGATCTCCCCTGTGTCGCAACGGATGCCCGCACGGCAGGTGCCGTGCTGGCAGACGGTCGCGCCGCCATCGTCGCCCAGGCGCGCTCCATCCTCGATTGGCACCGCCGACACGGATTCTGCGCCAGTTGCGGCGCTCCCACCCGCTCCGAAAAGGCCGGCTACAGCCGCCAGTGCGACAACTGCGGTGCCGAACATTTCCCCCGCGTGGACCCGGTTGTCATCATGCTTGCCGAAAAGGACGACATGGCGCTCGTCGGCCGCGGCCCGCGCTTTCCGGCCGGCTTCTTCTCGGCACTGGCCGGCTTCGTGGAGCCCGGCGAATCGCTGGAGGAGGCCGTCACCCGCGAACTGCACGAAGAGACCGGCCTGCGTGTCCACTCCGTCCGCTACGGCGCCAGCCAGCCCTGGCCCTTTCCGTCCAGCCTGATGATGGGCGCCTTTGCAAAAGCCGACGGATTCGAACTCATACTCGCTGAATCCGAAATCGCCGAAGCCCGCTGGGTCAGCCGCGAAGAGGTCAGGGCCGCGCTGCGCGGGGAAGGCTCCTGGTCCGCCCCGCCACCCCTGGCCATTGCGCACTGGCTGCTGCAGAGCTGGGCACAGCAGCCATAGCGGCGTCGCCCGAAGGCCACAGATCCTCCAGCGACACCAGCGGTCGCGCCCGGTCCATCAACCGCCCGGAATCCTCGGCAGACATCGGCTTGCCGAAATAATAGCCCTGGATCTGCGCGCAGCCCAGCCGCCGCATCGCCTCGAACTCGGCGCGCGTCTCTGTTCCCTCGGCAGTCGTCTCCATGCCCAGCCGGTCAGCCAGCGCTATTATGGCCTGGATGATGGCGGTCGATTCCCCGCCATTGGCCACGCTGCCCTGCACGAAGCTGCGGTCGATCTTGATCCGGGTGAACGCGATCTTCTGCAGATAGCCGAGCGAGGAATAGCCCGTCCCGAAATCGTCGAGCGCAAAGCCGACCCCCAGCTCCTTCAGCTTTTTCAGCATCTCGCTTGTCTGTGGCCGCTCGTCCAGGAACAGGCTTTCGGTCAGCTCCAGCTCCAGCCGCCCGGGCGCGATCCGCCAGCGCGCAAGGGTCTGCCTCACCATCTCCACCAGGCCCGGATCGTCGAACTGCAACGGCGACAGGTTGACTGCCAGCTTCACGTGCATCGGCCATCCAGCGGCAACCCGGCACGCCTCGTTCAGCGCCCAGGCGCCAAGTCCGCCGATAAGTCCGGCCTCCTCGGCAATCGGGATGAACACCGCAGGCGAAATCTCGCCCTCGACCGGGTGGCGCCAGCGCATCAGCGCCTCGAACCCGACAACCCGCTCGTCGATCGCATCCACCACCGGCTGGAAGACCAGCCGCAACTGCCCCTGCGAAAGCGCGCTCCTGAGGTCGAGTTCCAGAGAGCGGCGGTCCTGGGTCCGCTTGTGCATCGCCCGGTCGTAATGGCGCACACTTCCGCGTCCCTTGCCCTTCACGTCGTAGAGCGCGAGGTCGGCGGCCCGCATCAAGGCCTCCACGCTGTCGCCATCCTCGGGCCCCAGCGCCAGCCCGACACTGGCCCCGATCTGCGCAATCTTTTCTCCGATCCGGTAGGGTTCCGAAAGCCGGGCGATGATCGCCTCTCCCATCGCCAACGCGCGGGGAAGATCCGATTCGCGCAGCACCACGGCAAACTCGTCTCCGCCCAGCCGCCCCGCCAGCCCGCGCACACCGGCACCGGCCGCCAGCACATCGCGCAGCCGCAGCGCCACCTCGGCAAGCAGCAGATCACCCGCGCCATGCCCCAGGCTGTCGTTCACCGCCTTGAACCGGTCGAGGTCCACGAACAGCAGCGCCACCCCCTCCGGGGTTTTCAGACCGTCTGCCAGCGCCTGGTCGATGATCCGCCGGTTCACCAGCCCGGTCACTGCATCGAAAGTGGCAAGCTCGGCAATCCGTTCAGCCGACCGCTGCCGCTCCGTCACGTCGGAACCGACCCCGCGATACCCCACAAGCTGCCCCTCGCCGTCATATTTCGGGGTGCCGGAAAGCGACCACCAGCGAACTTCATTGTCGATCTCCACCCGCAACAGGATGTCGCGGAATGGAAGGCCCCTGATCACGAGGCCAAGAAATTCGTCGCTCACGCTGCGGTCGGGCATGAAATGCTTCCAATGCTCGCCGATCACCGCCTCTACCGGCTGGCGCAGCGCTTCGGCAAAACGGGTGGAGGCAAAGGTCAGCCGACCGAACGAATTGAACTCGAACAGCCACTCGGACCCGTTCGCCTCGAACTCGTTCAGCAGCAGGCGCACCACCTCCTCCTGTTCCCGCAGCCTGTCCTGCAGGCGAATGCCATTGAGGAAGGCGAGTGTCGTCAGCACGTTGCCGCGTGCGATGAACAGGATGAAGCCGGCCATCACCAGCGTCACCGCCCAGGCGTCACCCCAGTCGTTCAGGAACAGTCCCGCTGTCGTGCCGATCACCACCGTTCCCGACATGGCCAGCGAACCGAGCGGCCATGCGGCTGTCGAAAAGGCAAGACAGCCCATGCCCGCCATGGTCATCGCCACCACCAGCATGGCGTCGGCCGGGTCGGCGCGCGCCAGCGCCTGGGCGAACAGCACCCCCCACCCGGCCCCCACAATGAACAGCTGAACCAGGGTGGCCTGCATGTCCGCGCGACTTGCCCGGGTTCGCGCACCTTTGCCACGCCCGCCCCATAGCTGCCACAACGCAAGAACGATGGCGAGGCCCTGGGTCATGACCCAGAAGGCCAGCACCTGCGGATCGACATCTGCTGTCAGCGTCGCAACAACGATGATCCCGTGCAACAGCAGGATCGGGATGTTCATCGGAAGATAGCGTTCGAGGAAAACAAGCTGCGCCAGCCTGATCCGCTGCCAGAGCGGGTCGCTCTCGGCTCCCATCCGGAACAGATCTTGCCAGTCCGCCTCCGGATGCGTCGTTGCCGGCGGCTGGAAGATCACCGACATGGCAGGTTCCACACCTTTTGGGGCTGTTGTGCAATCCATTCCCCGCGGGGCTGTCGAATGGACATCATATCCGGAACCTCGTTTCAGCTGACCAGCAGTGAAACGGCTGCGCGAAACCCGGGTTTAGGCCAGGGAAGCGCAGCATGTTGCGCGAATCAGGGGGCCGCAATCTCCGGCGGAACCATCGGATAGCTCCCCAGCAGCCGCACCCATTTGGAATGGAACTGCAGTTCTTCCAGCGCCCGTGCCACCGCCGGATCGGATGGCCGCCCTTCGATATCGATCAGGAATTCGGCCGCCACGAACGCCCCGCCCCGCAGATGGCTTTCCAGCCGGGCGAGGTTGATGCCGTTGGTCGCAAAGCCGCCCAGTGCCTTGAACAGGGCGGCGGGCGCATTCTTCACCTCGAACGACAGCGTCGTCTTGAACGGACCCTCCATCTCCGAGACGTCGCGCGGCGTCCGCGCCAGCAACAGGAAGCGGGTGCGGTTGTGGTCGGCATCCTGAAGTCCGTCCTGCAACAGGCTGCAGCCGTAAAGCTCGGCCGCCAGCCGGGATCCGATGGCTGCTATCGCCTTGTTGCCCTCTCCCGCGACCACTGCGGCCGCGGCCGCAGTATCCGCAAAACTCACGGCCCTCAGCCCCATCGCGCGGATCCGTTTCCGGCATTGACCCAGAGCCTGCGGGTGCGACGTCACCTCGCGGATGTCGGCCAACACGGCGCCCGGCACCCCCAGCAGGCAATGTTCCACCTTCACATAATGCTCGCCAACGATGAACAGGCCCGATTCCGGCAACAGGAAATGCACGTCTGCAACCCGCCCGTGCAGGCTGTTCTCCACCGGAATCGCAGCGCGGCCCGCAGTCCCTTCGCTCACCGCATCGAGTGCATCCTCGAAACTGAAGCAGGGCAGCGGCAGGCCATCCGGAAAAGCCTCGCTTGCGGCCTGATGCGAATAGGCGCCCGGCGCGCCCTGAAAGGCAACCGCACGCGAAGGTTCAGCAGCAGCGGCAATGCGCATGGTGTCGACCATGGCCTGGGCCAGAGGAGGATAGCTTTGCATGGCCGCGCCGATTGCCCCGCCCGAACGGCGCGGTCAACCTTGCGGTGCATTCGGGCATGAATCAGGCCCCCGGCCCGCCGGCCCGCAAGCGGGCGGGCCCCGGCTGCGGCAATCGGCATGCTTCTGGCCCATTGCCAAGCCTCGCAGCCCTTTCTATGACGCGCACCAACGCCGGGGGAGCTTTGCGTGCGCAGCCGACCTCCCGCCGTCAGACACTCGGAGATCAGGACACGTGGACAGCTACGAATTCAACAAGATCGCAGGTTGGGTGCTCACCGCCCTGATCGCCGTTCTGGGTCTGTCGATCGTCACCGGCTATCTGTTCCCGACAGATGCCCCCGAGCAGAAGGCCTATGTAGTCCAGGGTGTCGAAGTCGAAGCGGCAGTCGGCGAAGAAGTCGAGGTCGAGCCGCACATAAGTGTCTTTCTGGCGTCGGCCAATCTTGAAAGGGGCGCCGCGCAATACAGGAAGTGCGCGGCCTGCCACACCATCGAAAAGGGCGGCGCACAGGGGATCGGGCCCAATCTCTATGGCATAATGGGGGCAAGGCACGCCCATATTGCTGGATTCAACTACTCCGACGCCATGCAGGCGACCGCCGACCAGATATGGGATTGGGAGGGCATGTCGGCCTGGCTGGAAAATCCGCGCAGATTCATCCCCGGCAACAAGATGGCCTTCGCAGGCATGAGCAGGCCGCAGGAGCGGGCAGACCTGATGGCCTACCTCAACTCGCAAAGCGACAACCCGTTGCCGCTTCCCGCCGTGCCGCCGCCCGCACCGGAAGCACCCGCGCCGGCCGCAGAAACAGCGCCAGCCGAGGCTGCCCCAACCACCTGATCGGCCCCTTGCCGGCCCCTTGCCGGCCAGGATCTGCATCCGGCCAGATAATCTCAGGTCTCGCCCGGATCATCCATCATGTGGGCGCACACATGCGCCCAGGCTTCCTCTGCGGTTTCCACGAAACGGAACAGTGTCAGGTCTTCGGGCGAAATCACACCCTCCTCGGCGAGCGCATCGAAGTTCACCACCCGCTCCCAGAAGGACCGGCCGAACAGCAGGATCGGGATGGGCGCGATCTTTCTCGTCTGCACCAGCGTCAAGAGCTCGAACAGTTCATCGAATGTTCCATATCCACCCGGAAACACCGCCACTGCACGCGCGCGCATCAGAAAATGCATCTTGCGCAACGCGAAATAATGGAACTGGAACGACAGGCCCGGAGTGACGAAAGCGTTGGGCAACTGCTCATGCGGCAGCACTACATTCAGCCCGACAGAAAGAGCGCCGACATCGTGCGCGCCCCGGTTTGCCGCTTCCATGATCGAAGGGCCGCCCCCCGAACACACGACGAACTCGCGCGCAGCGCCATCGGTGCAGGTCTGGCGTGAAGCCAGTGCCGCGAGCTTGCGCGCTTCCTCATAATAGCGGGACTTGGCGACCAGCCGTTCGACAACCTTCCGGCGCTCGGGCGTGTCGGCACTCTTCTGCAGCACCTCGATTTCATGCGGCCCGGGAATTCGCGCCGAACCGTAAAAGACGAATGTCGATGCAATTCCAGCCTCGGAAAGCAGCAGTTCGGGCTTCAGCAGCTCCAGCTGGAATCGAACTGGCCGCAACTCGTGACGGAGCAGAAATTCATTGTCCTGGAATGCCAGCCGATAGGCTGCATGTTCGGTCTGGGCGGTTGGCGTCGGGTGGGCTGCGAAATCCGCCTCGCGGGCGGCGGGCTTGAACGGCGTGTGCGGTTTCCTGTCTGTCATCGGCAGATTGCTAGCCCGGTTTTTCCGGCCGCGCCACCTCGCTCGCGCACAAGCCTCCACCGCCGCGGGCCGGAACAGCGCGCTTGACAGGTGGCGGCACATCTCTATTCCGGCCAGCGGGCCACGCCGCCCCAACGCGGCGCGAGCTCTCTGAGAGGAGAGAATATGACTGCCAAGCAACCCGCGCGCCCAACCGGCGCAGCCGAAAAACCTGCTCCCGCCGGCGCAGCCGAAAAACCTGCTCCCGCCG
>Ga0207951_100883_pt1 | contig 12595 bp, 13 predicted proteins | sample Subbio12Aug_8Bad_FD_184830 | JGI IMG/M metagenome (GOLD analysis project Ga0207951, IMG submission 184830) | Serpentinite rock and fluid subsurface biosphere microbial communities from McLaughlin Reserve, California, USA - CR12Aug_8Bad (SPAdes) | ecosystem: Environmental > Terrestrial > Deep... | reverse complement strand
CGTGTCGATGATCAACCCGGAAGGTTCCCGGTCGTGACCGGCGACATGGCCGTAGACGATGCGTTCACCCGGAAGCCCCCGCAGAAATGCCATCGGATCGTAGCCGTGATTGACGCTGTTGACGTAGATGTTGTTGACATCCAGATGCAGATGGCAATCGGCCTCGTCCAAGACCGCATTGATGAAAGTCAGTTCGTCCATCTCCGCTTCCGGCGGCAGGATATAGTACGAAGCGTTCTCCACAGCGATGGGACGTTCAAGAATTGCCTGAGTCTGGCGAATGCGGCCGGCGACATGCTTGACCGCTTGTTCAGTAAATGGAATCGGATACAAGTCATACAAATGGCCCTCGTCGCTGCAATAACTCAAATGTTCGGTGTACAAGGCAAAATCATGCGTATCGAGAAACTGTTTCAGCTCAAGCAGAAATGCCGTGTCGAGCGGCGTCGGGCCGCCCAGGGACAGTGCCAAACCGTGCGCCACGAAACGGTGACGCTCGGTCAGTCGGCGAAATTGCTTGCCCAGCGAACCGCCGACGCCCACCCAGTTTTCCGGCGACACTTCGAAAAAGTCGAGGGTTTCCGGCACGTGGGCAAGCAAGGGAGACAGCAGCGGACGCCGCAAACCCAGGCCGGAACCTGAGAGTCCGAAAGGATGGGATGGAAGCATCGGCGGCGCCCTCGATTTATTGACCGGTCGAACCGCTGCAACCGCCTTCCGGCATCTTGCCGCTACAGCCTCCTTCCGGCATTTTAGCGCTGCAACCGCCCTCGGCGCCTTTCATGTCTTTCATCTTGTTGGCCCCGCACTTGCCTTCGCCGCATTTGCCTTCCTTCATCTTACCGCTGCAACCGCCTTCCGCGGATTTGTCGTCGGCCGCCGCCAGTTGTTGGGCTTGATCGATGCTGGACAAGGCAAACGGATTTTCGCCGGCATGGAGCGCGGGCACCGCGCTCAATAAAGTCGAAGCCAACGCGCCGGTCAAAGTCAGGGACAAGGTTTTTTTGTTCATCGGGAAATCTCCAATAGTTAAGGTGGGTTCAGGAGGCTTAAAGCCTTCCTGCCTCATCAGTCGGAGATAACAACGATTCCTTACAATTTTTCGAGGTGATTATTGTTGTGCGTTATTTAATGCGGACGGGATGTTGAATCTTTACCTTCAAGGACACTCCGGATCCCAGATCAAGCGTGCGATATCCGACGTTTCGATGTTCCGATCAACCGGGCAATGCGGGCAATCGCGCCGATTCGGCCGATTCGGGCAATCCCGGCACTGCTCGACCAAGCCGAATGCGCTTTCAATGTCCCGCTCCAGTTGCTTGAGCTGGTCGATGTGGGCGCGAATGTCATCTTGCAGCGCCGAAAGCTGCGGCATGACGCTCGCAGCGGCTTGCGCGCCGGATTCGCACTGGCTGCGCAGCGTGGCCAATCCATGGATGACCTCCAGGCCGACCCCGCAACGGCTGAGTTTCAAGGCCACTTCCATACGTTTCAGATCTTTCCGGGCATATAGGCGGGTGCCCGCTTCCGTCCGAGCCGGAACGAGTACACCGAGCTCTTCATACAAGCGAATCGTGCGTGGGGTCGTGGAAAGCAGTTCGGCGAGTTCGCCGATTTTTAGAACATCGCGCTGATCGCGGGGCGGTAATCGCATGGCATTTTATAACGTTTATGTTAGATACTGTTGACAGGGTACATTCTTGGCAGTATAACAAGCCTACTCAGACTTACAATAACAACCATCGAGGAGAAAACCATGTCTATTCCCACCGAGCCCATCGGCAGCATTCCTCGTCCTCCTGAATTATTGGCCTGTATCCGCGATTTTCATGAAGGCCGCGTTTCGGCGGAAACCTTGCAGATCGAATACGATGCCGCCTTGCGCGATACCATTCTGCGCTTGGAAGCCACGGGTTCTCCGGTCATCAGCGATGGCGAACAAAGCAAGTCCAGCTTTGCGACCTATCCTTTGGCGGGGCTGCCGAACATCGCTCAGGACGGCATTGTGATTCCATTTTCCGATGGACATACTCGACAACTCCCGCGTTTGACTGCTGGACCTTTTTCTTACGGGGTTCATGCCGATAGTTATCTGCGCCGTGCGCTGCGCTGCGCTATGCCCGCGTGCCGGTCAAACAAGCGGTGATTTCCGCTTCCGCATTGAGTTTGCTGTATCCGGCCGAGGGTTTGGCGGAGTACGACGAACGAACTTTTCTCGATGACTTGGTCGATCAGGCCGAGCGCGATATTCGCGGCTGCCTCGAAGCCGGCGCGCATTGCGTGCAAATCGACTTTACCGAAGGGCGCCTGGCAGTCAAGCTCGATCCCACGAAAAGCTTGCTGCGCCGCTTCATCGATCTGAACAACCGCGTCCTTGAGCGCTTCGGTCCCGAATGGCGATCTCGCCTTGGCGTGCATACCTGCCCTGGCGGGGATGAGGACACGACGCACAGCGCCGATGTGGATTATGCCGAACTGCTGCCCGAATTGTTCAAGCTCAATGTCGGTAATTTTTACGTGCAAATGGCCAGCGAAAAACAGCCTGAAAAAGCGCTAGCCGTGACCAAACAACTCCTGCGCCCCGGGCAGCGCGTGTTTATCGGCGTGATCGACGTGCTCGATCCGGCGGTGGAAACGCCCGAAACAGTTCGCGACCGGGTCTTGCAGGCCGCCGAATTCATACCTTTGGATCAGCTCGGCTCGACCGACGACTGCGGCTTTTCGCCTTTCGAAGACGACACCTCGACCGGTCGCGACACCGCATTCGCGAAAATCGAGGCACGGGTTACAGGTACACGGATGGCATCCGCGCGGCTTGGCTAAGATCGGAGCAATGAAAACCGGCTTGCTGGTCCGTCAAACCGGACATCGACAATGGATTCGTTATTGGATCTGGCAAACCGTGGCGCCGAAGGTATTGGGATTGGCCATCGCGAACTCGTCCGCATAAAGGGCCGGCAGGTCGCCGGTCAGGAAGCTCCCGGCGGCTACGCTCGGATAGATGTCTTCGTAGCGTTTGGCCTGGTTGATGTCGACCCGACGAAAAATATGGCAACGATTGAGTTCCTCGCTTCGGCTCAAGCCGGCCGCGGAGAGGATGTCGGCCACGCTCTCGACGGTTTGCCGATGATAGCGAGCGACGCGCTCTATTTTGTCGGCCACCACCAGACCTCTTGCCAGCCGCCTGTTTTGCGTGGCGACGCCGGTCGGGCAGGTATCCTGGTTGCACTGCAGCGATTGGATACAGCCCAATGCCAGCATCATGCCGCGGGCGCTTCCGGCCAGATCGGCGCCGAGGGCCAGGCGTTTGACCAAATGAAAGCCGGTAAAAATCTTGCCGCTGGCAATGATTTTGATTTCTCGACGCAAATCGAAGCCGTTGAGACAATCGCTGACGAAAACCAGGGCATCCGTCAACGGCATGCCGACCGAATTGGCATATTCCAGCGGCGCCGCGCCGGTTCCGCCCTCGCCGCCATCAACGGTGATGAAATCGGGCCTGATTCCGGTTTCCAGCATGGCCTTGCACAGCGCGAAGAACTCGCCGCGTTGGCCGATGCACAATTTGAAGCCGATTGGCTTTCCGCCGGACAATGACCGCAAATGCGCGATGAACTGCATCAACTCGATCGGTGAAGAAAAGGCGCTGTGGCGTGCTGGCGAGTCGATCCGTGTATAAGCCTCGACGCCGCGGATAGCCGCAATCTCCAGCGTATTTTTGCAGGCCGGCAAGATGCCGCCGTGGCCCGGTTTGGCGCCTTGCGACAGTTTGATTTCGATCATTTTGACCGAAGGCAGGCGGGAGACTTCGGCAAAGCGCTGCGCGTCGAATTTTCCTCCTGGCGTGCGGCAGCCGAAGTAGGCGGTACCGATCTGCCAGATAAGATCGCCGCCGTGCTGCAGATGATGTTCGCTGATGCCGCCTTCGCCGGTATTATGCGCGAAACCGCCGCGCCGGGCGCCGCCATTCAAGGCCCGGATGGCGTTGGCGCTGAGCGCGCCGAAGCTCAGCGCGGAAATATTGAACAAACTGGCGCGATAAGGCTGCTGGCAGGCGCTGCCGCCGATCGTGATGCGCAAATCGTTGGGCATATTGGAAGAATTCCCACCCGCCAGCGAATGGGCGATCCATTCGTAGCCGACCCGGTAGACATCGAATTTGGTGCCGTAGGGCACGGTATCCATTTCGCCTTTGGCGCGTTGATAAACCACGGAGCGAAATATGCGGTTGATCGGAACGCCGTCGGTATCCGCTTCGATGAAATACTGTTGCACCAAAGGCCTGAGGCTTTCCATCAGCTTGCGGGTTCGACCGATGAGAGGGTAATTGCGCAGCAGGGAATGCCGGTGCTGCAGTATGTCATACATAACCAGGGCAAAAATCGGGATTTGCAACGCAAGGCTCCACAGTAAAGGCGGCCATGATGGCGCGAGGACCACCGTCAACACTAAGGATGTGCTTATGATTGTGATGATTGAAATAGCCATGACGGTTTTGATCTTATAATTGAAGAAAGTCATCGTGAAAAGTACCGAACCCAGACTTTACGCATTGTTATGGTCGTTTTGATCGGCTATAACCTTACAAGCCGAGCGAAGGCCGCCGCCGGCTGGCGATAAAATTCCGTTTTGCGTATTTCTGTAAGGACTCCGCAAACAAAAGCGACAAAACAAAGAACAAGCGGGCCATTCTTTTATGAAGGAGATGCATATGACGTCGCTGCCGGCAAAAGCCCACCTACGGGATTTACTGCACACCCTCTACAGCATGGCGTTTCTGGTCGAAGCCCGCGATCCTTACACCGGCGGGCATTTGTGGCGGGTATCGCAGTATGCGATGCGTTTGGCGTTGGCTGCCGGCTGGAGTAAACAGGGAGCCGTGACCGCCGGTTTGGGCGGTTTTTTGCATGACTTGGGTAAGGTAGGCGTGCCGGATAGTATTTTGAAATATCCCGGCAAGCTCAACGAGGCCGAGTTAGCGGTGATGAGAACCCATCCGTCGGTTGGTGGACAGGTATTGCAAGGCCATCCCTTGGCCGCGTGGGTGATGGCGGCGGTGCTGGGCCACCACGAGCGCATGGACGGCAAGGGCTATCCGTACGGATTGAACGGCGAACGCATTGCCGAAACCGCGCGGATCGTCAGTATCGCGGACGCCTTCGATGCCATGACCAGCACACGGCCTTATCGAACAGGCATACCGGTGGCCGCGGCCATTGAGCAAATCGAAGACAATTTGGACACGCAGTTCGACGGCTATTTCGGCCGCCGCTTTGTCGAGTTGGCCCGATCCGGAGAACTGGATGGCATTATCGGTCACAGCGATTCGGGCATCCCGCTCCACGAATGTCCGATGTGCGGCCCCGTGGTGGTCGCGCGCAAGCTCCAGCAGGCGGGCGACTCCGTCTTTTGCCGCGTCTGCGGCAACGGCTTCGTACTGGACATACAGCAGGGCAAACCAGCGCTGCTACCCGCCTTGAAAAAAGGTGGCGCGGCGGATTTGCAGGCAGAGATCGATCACGATTTGCTGACCCGGCAGTTGGAAGATGCATTGCCGTATTTACCGACCTTACCGACTGTCGGCGCTACCGGCAAGAATTGGCTGAAACGCCTGCGATTTTGGGGGTAGATTAGTCATCAGTGTCGGTTTTTGCTTCAAGAGTTTTTGCCCGGGTGATTTTGCAACTGGTCGATATAGCGCCGGGCTGCCTTGCGGATAAATTGGACTTGGATCTGGAAGTTTCGGCAGCGTGAACACAGCATCACATGCATGCTGATGGCCAGCCGTTCTCCTAGGCCAAGTTTCTTGTCCAAACCTTTCGAGACCAATTCGGTGATTTCCTTGCAACTACGCATGGCGTTTCTCCTGTTTTGTCGTTTTATTGAACCAGCGAAGTTCGAGGCATTCGCGTAGCCTTAAGCGGGCGCGGTGCATGGTGACCCAGTAATTGGCTTCGCTGAGGCCGGTTTCGCGGCAAATCTCTTCGGCTTCCAGGCCGACCAATTCCCGGAGCATGAAGACCTGAGCCATTTTCTGCGGCAGGCCGTTTTGGCACATTTCGTAGATCAGCCAAAATTCCTGCTGCTTGAGCGCCGCTTCCGGATCATTCCAGCTTTGAGGGCCGCCGTTCCAGTTGCCATCACTCATGAAAAAATCGTTCTCATCCCTTTCGCCGTCGTCATTGCCGGCAAATTCAACTTCAGAAAAAGCGGTTTCTCGGGCGGTGCGCCGCCAGTGGTCGGCAATCTTGTGCTTTAAAATGCCAATCAGCCAAGTGCGCTGGCCTGCTTTGCCTTGGAACATATCTGCCGATTGCCAGGCGGCGAGTAAAGTTTCTTGCACGGCATCGTCGGCAAGTTCATGATCGCGTAGTTTCAGCAAGGCATAGCGGAACAACACAGGCCGATGTTCGGCCAGTACGGCTTGGTCTATTGTTGGAGCCGTGTTGGCTGTGCCTTTCAACAACATGCGCCGTCTGCCTTGGTGACCGTGTTTTGCGGCCCCGGTACGCAATCGAACAAGCCAAAATGCCGGGATTGATCGCCCAGCACTTGAAAATGTTGACCATAGCGGCTGCTGGCCAGCATGTCGGCGGTGTTGCCGCAGACCCTGAGCGGGCGGCCGGTTTCAAAATGATGGTGATCGTCCAAATCGAAATGGTGTGGATGTTCGGCGATGCTGCCGAGATATACGGCGACTTGGCCGAAGTCTTCGCAGCGATCTTCGAGCGGCATTTTGAAAGCGCGTACCGTCACCGAATCAAACTTGACCATGCCGATTTTGGCAAACACCTCGGGGTCGTCGATGCTAATCGGATTTTGTTTGACCTTGCGTACGTCGGGACAACCCAAATCCTGCAGAATGCGCCGGAAGTCTTCCCAATACAGGGCACCGCCCAGGCATTCGCCAAGCAATACCGGATCTTGGCGCAATTCGCCGGGAATCCTGCGGTCGGCGAATACGTCGGAAAAATACAACTCGCCTCCCGGCTTCAGCACCCGGAAGATTTCCGCCAGCACCTTGGGTTTTTCCGGCGACAGGTTGATCACGCAGTTGGAAACCACCACGTCGATGCTGTTATCGGCGATACCGACCGTATGCAGATTTTCGATGTGGCCATGCAGAAATTCGACATTGGCGAATCCGAAGCGTTCGGCGTGCCAGTCGCGATGACGCACCGCCACTTCCAATTGCTCGGGGGTCATATCGACGCCGATGACACGTCCTGTAGGGCCGACCAATTTGGAAAGGAGGTAACAATCTCGGCCGCTGCCACAGCCCAAGTCCAACACCGTCATGCCTTGCAAAGCCGGCGGCAAAGGCGAGCCACATCCGTAAAAACGCTCCAATACTTCGGGATGCAAACCGGCAAGCAATGCTTTCAAGTAGCTCGGCATCGAATCGATGCTGCAACAGGCATTGGTTTTGAGATCATTACTGGATTGCAGCACTTGTCCGTAATAGTGCTGTACGGATTCGCTGATTTCGATACAGGTAGTCATTGAGATCTCTCGTGATATTATTGAATGTTGACGCCAACAGTAGTGTAATAGATTGCGGCAGAACTGACAGCTGCACATGGCAAGGTCAGCAGCCAGGATAAGGCAATGGATGTAATCACGTCGGTATTGGCCTTACCGTTGACCAAGCCGATACCGAATAATGAACCCACCGAAACATGCGTAGTGGAGACCGGCATCCCGAGCTTGCTGGCGAAAATCACTAATAGCGCTGTCACCAGATTGGCCGATAAACCTTGTTCATGCGTGATGGTGGTGATTTTATGACTCATGGTTTCCGCGACGCGTCGTGCATTGAACACTCCACCCAGCAGCATCGCCGCGGCCACCGCGACAATGATCCACTGCAAGTCGAAACCCGGCGCCAGCAACAACAGCGCGGCGATTTTTGGGGTGTCGTTCAAGCCGCGCGCAAAGCAAACCGCGCCGGCGCTGCAAACATGCAGTCCGTCGCAGAGGCGCTGCAGATCCAAGCCCAATATCAGGGTCGCTTGCTGCGCGGAGCACGTCTCTCGGTCGTTGATACTCAGAGAAGGCGCTGTCGACGCATCACTTGCCAGGTTCAAATTTGTGTTTGTAGCCAGCGAAAGACGATCCGGGTTTTCAACGCACAAGCAGAGATCCTCTTGAATGGGCCGCTGCTCAGACCAAACGCCCAGTCCACGATAAAACAATGCCGCCAACATCAACGCCACGAACGGACTCAACAGCAACGGCAAAACAAAGTTGTTCAGCAAGGGTGTCAGGCTGATGTCGCCGGCTGTCGCCAAAAAGGTGCTTCCAGCCATGGCCCCCAATAAGGCGTGTGTCGTGGAAATTGGAAAGCCGTAACACGTCGCCAAAATCACTGTCATCCCAGCGCCGCCGGCGACGGCAACCATAAATGGTAGGGTATGGATCAATTCATCCGGCGCCAAGCCTTTGCCGGAGAATTTGACCAGTAATGTTTGGGCTAAAAACAGAGCGGCAATCGAACCCGCAAAGGTTGTCAGCGACGCCCAAGTTAGCGATTGCCGAAAACTGGCCGTCCCGCTGCCGAACAAACTGGCCACCCCCTTGAAGTTGTCATTGGCGCCGTTTGCATAGGCCAGAAAGCAAACGCCGAGGAATAGCATGCTGGTTAACATCGGTGTGCTCCTTAATTAGATTTACCTCTACGTGCATTAAGTCGTCAGGGGAGTACGGTACCTTACAAAAAATTTTTTTCCATAGCTTTTCGCGAGAAACCGGTATTTGGCAACCGGTTGGGATAGCGCCCTCCGCAGCGGCCGTTCTCGCTTCTCCTTTAAATGAATGCTATCTACGGGAAATTGGGGATATATTGGAACAGGTTGGTAAATCACTTCTTATTTTGCTTGCCAAAGGAAGAACGATTGGTTTTTTCTTCCTTTTTGTTTCCCGGATGTTGTTTGGCGATATATTCATCTCGCATTTTTTGCAGTTCTGGAGGCAGACTTCCAGGCTTGACTTCTGTGGTTTCCCTCATGAACATCGGGACCTGCCCACTTGGAGCTGGGCCGATCGTATTCAATTTTCCAGATACCGATGACGGTTGTTGAGAAGATGTTGGCGGGGCTTGAAGCTCAATTTCCGATGGCACCGGAAATTCACCCTTTTTCAATTGAACCGCTCCACCGGCATCGATCAAATTTGGCTCGCCAACTTGGAGGCTGTGGTCCGAAAATGCGTTTGCCGTGGATACCGCTGATATAGCTAAAAAGGCCAGTGAAATTTTGTTCATCATTACCCTCCTTACTTAACTGTAATGCCGTTCTGTGCGTTAAATTTTTCTGCAACTTCGGCGGTTAGCTGCTTGTTCGCGTCTCTTACCGCTGACAATGCTCTGTTGACTACCGAAATAACGGTTGTCTCGACTATTTCGCGAGAATTATTCAAGAACTCATCAGCGATGGATAACTGTTTGAGTTCTCGCATACCGCTAACAATAACGCTCACGTTGCCATCTTCGCTTTCACTGGCAAACTCCTTTTTCTCAAATTCGGCTTTTGCTTGATCCAACTGCATTTTGTATTTCAACCCGAGTTCGGCCGATTTTTTTTTGTTTAATTTGTTAGGTCTCAACATGATTTCCTCTACTTTTTAGGGATTGGTGGTAAGTCGTTATCTGAAGCATTGCTTGGTTTAACTGACTGTTTGTCACTAAGATTCGACAAGGTTCCTGATACAGCGTTATCAATGTAATCTTCAGCAGTTTCAATACTTTCTCGAAGACCAGTCATCGCCGATTTGGCGGTTTTGGCTACAGGGGTAACTGTGCTGTCATAAAGCAGCGATCCTTCGTTTCGGAATGCTCTACCAGCCATTTCAGACATGTCTTTACTGTTGTCGATTTTTCCGCCATTTTCGATTTGCTGACGAACACTATCTGCTTTGTCAAGTTTTCCGCCTTTAAGAACAGCATCGATCTCCGCTTTGCGTGAATCACTTTCTTCCGATAGGCTCCCTGGTTTGATTTGTCTTGAGGCTTGCGTGATATCTGTTGTTCGTCCTGATTCGTGCTTATTGCCAGCTGCATGATTTATTGACGCTTGTTTCGGTTCGGCGGTATGGCTTGTTTTTGTGCCGTGACCCTGGTGTTCTTCTGCAGGGCGTCCAGATCCGTGCTTATTGCCAGCTGCATGATTTATTGACGGCTGTTTCGGTTCAGCAGTATGGCTAGTTTTTGTACCATGAGCCTGATGTTCCGAAGCGTGTGGCGACTGGTGCTTCATTGCGGCTTTATGATCGCCATCGCTGCCTTCAGATTCAGAATCGTTATTTCCGCGTTTTGATTGACGGCCACCCGCTAACTCGGCTTTTTCTATGGTAGGGCCATTACCCGCTTGAGTGGCGTTGCTGTTGTCATCATCACCTTGGCTTTCTTTCCAATCCGACGCCAAGGATTTAATGCCATCAGCGGATTGATCCCCCATGATGTCCTTAATGCTTTTTTGGTCGTTTTGGAATTGTGTAGCCGTAATCTCGACACCGGACCCACTGGAAGTTGGCATTAGTGCTTTGTTTACAATTTCCGCCGCTTTTATCGGATCGGCTTGGTTAAGCTTCAAGAACCCAGCCAACGCATCCCTATCGCCACCAAAAATTCCGCTGGCACTAGATCGATTGATTTCATACTGAGCATCGTCAGAAAGTTTTTGGTATGCCTCGGCTCCCATGCTTTCTGCAATGGCTTGATTTTCCAGATTGATATCCACAATCGCACCAGAATTATTAAGCCGTCTCGCCAAATCTTGGTAAGACATAGATAGCGATTTTCCAGAAGAGTCTTGCATTGACGCGGTTTGGCTGAATGTCTCGCTGGCCTGGCTCACGGCTTGTAATTGGCTTAGGTATTGTTCTGCATGCCCCTTCATCTCTTCCGAACCAAAATAGGTTTGGTCTTGATGTTGCTGAGCACTTTGCTGCATTTTCTGAACTTGAGTGCTGCCTGAGTATTCGCGGTTCCAAACGTTTTGGACGGCATCTGACAATTCTTTGGATTTTGCCGCATCCATGCCGACTTGAGACTGTAGTTGAGCGTTACCGGATGCGCCGATAGAGGAAGACTGAATACCCATGCCTGTGTTAAGACCAGCAGAAATGGCCGAACTCACACCGGTGGCGATCGCTTCCTTCTCCGCTTCTGTCCGTCCTACCTTATCGGCAATCGTTCTTCCCGTAGATGCTGCCCAACGGTCAGATTCAGCCGAAGAATTGCTCAGAGCACTCATGATGGAACTACCATCTGAGCTAGTGGTTCCCGACTTTTGAGAGGTTTGCAAGGAACTGCTAAGCGTCTGACTTGCGGACGAACTCGCGCTGCGTAGCGAGGCCTTAGCGCTTTGCGTAGCCCTACCGAATGTTGAGGATGTCGAGAACGTGGTGTCGGCCATCCCTGATTTCTTGGGCCCGATGTTCGGGGAGTATTCGGATTTTGATCCTAGCGTCATAGGCGCATCAATCTTGATCGGATCAGGGGCTGTCGCTCCTGTTTTAACGCTGCTGGATGCTGCGGAAGTCATTTTTCCAGACAAGTTTGTTGCGGCAACGGAACCGCCGTAAACAATCATCAATGCCAGCGCTGGAACGCTAGACGCTAGCATGCTGCCAGTCGCTAACCACGTCTCAATGGTTTCAAATACCTGGTCATGCATGACCATCGCATCAAGACCTGTACCATTGGAACCCGCATAGTTCGCTACGGCATCAAGAGCCCTGGTTGTGACGACGGTGATATACATATTGCATACCGCCATCAATGGGCCCCATAGCGATATCCAAAGCATGAGCTGGATATACCTGACCATCATGGTCATGCCGATAGGACCCAATGTTGTTAGAAAGGCAACAATCGGTGATATCGCCACGGTGAACATTTCAACAAATGCCATCAATGGACGGGCAATTTCATTGAACATGGTTTGTTCAGCTGCCCATTGTTGCTTTAATTGCTCTTTCGCTGGCCGATGAATGAAAGCTGCTCGCCCATCTTCAAGATAGGATTTTAATATGGCGTTTTCCATGTAGGTTTGCGAATCTTGCCCAGCCATATTGAGAGCAGCTTTGGCTTGATCGATTTTTTCAGATGCTCTTACTGATGCATCAGTGATACCCAAAACACCCGAAACATACCGATCCATTTGGTCGACGAAGTCCTGTCCTCTCAAGTATGAAGTCAATGTAGCGTAAGCGTCCTTGCAGGATTTTTGTTCTCCCTGGGGAGGCGAGGAAGGCAGTTTGACCAAGATATCGACGTTGACGAATGATGTTTTGATTGCATCGAGTAAGCCAGTCGATTTAAGAATCGATTCTTTAGTGACTTCATGATCACTTCCGTTAAGCTCCAAATCCAGCATCACACATTGTTCAAGGTATGCGTCAATCGTTTCACCAACCGATCCGGATAGGTCGCCATCTGAGCCGGCAGTCCCAAGAGACAGGTTCTGTAGTTTCATTAAGGTTTTAAGGGCATTCAAATACCCGTTTTCCAATAAGCTGGCCTCGGATGGCGTCGAAAATGCGGTCTCAAACATGGTTGTCATTTTTACACCCATGGTCGAGATAATGGACATCG
>Ga0207951_100882_pt1 | contig 12607 bp, 10 predicted proteins | sample Subbio12Aug_8Bad_FD_184830 | JGI IMG/M metagenome (GOLD analysis project Ga0207951, IMG submission 184830) | Serpentinite rock and fluid subsurface biosphere microbial communities from McLaughlin Reserve, California, USA - CR12Aug_8Bad (SPAdes) | ecosystem: Environmental > Terrestrial > Deep... | reverse complement strand
CGCTGCCGGTTGGGCGGCTGCGGTCGCAGCAGCCATGGCGGCAGCGACCGCAGTTGCGAAATGCCTGGATTTCATCGTATCATTCTCTCCGGCTGCGCGCTCGGGTGGATCAGGAAGAACGGGCGGGTCAGGAAGACCGGCTCTTCATCATGCGGTAGATCCACAGGAGAAGCACCGCGCCTGCCGTGGCGAGGGCGAGGTTCCAGATGGTGCCGCCCGTGCCGAGAAACGGCAGGGAAGTGGCGATGAAGCCGCCGAGAATGCCACCTGCAATACCGATGAGGATGGTGACGATGATCCCGCCCGGGTCATTCCCCGGCATGATCCATTTCGCCAGCGCGCCGGCGATAAGGCCGACGATGATCCAGCCGAAAAATCCGAATTCCATGCAGAGTTCCTTCCATGACCTCCAATCCGCCCGATGAGGCCTCCGATGAGGCCGTACGAGGGATTCCAAACGGCGGTGGCAGGCGCCGACTGCGACGTTTTGGCACCACCGCCAGTCTTTCACCTGAACTGTGCCTAATGCAAGGCCTTTAACTTGCGGCGCGGACTGTGTATGTGGGCCGCTTCCGGGTGGCGCGACGAGGCCGGTGTCTGCGCGCGCCCCCCGGGTGTACTTCCGGCTGTCTTTGAGGGGAGCTGTCGGGAAATAAGGGCAATGCCGGAAGGCGGGCCCCTGCTTCGAAGGTTTGCTGACGGCATGAACATGCATCTTCCCCCTCATGATCCCGACGTGCGCGCGCATCTCGAGCGCGACGCTGCCCAGGCTGCAGCCGAAATCGACGCCCGCCGTCGGCTAAAGCGCAGGACCTGGCTGATCCTCGGCGCGGTCATCCTTGCACTGGCGGCCTTCATCGGCTTTCTCGTGATGAAGGTGAATGCGCCGATGCCGGTGGCGCCGCCGTCGGGCCCGCCGGTCGTTTCCGTCATGATCCCCGGCAATGTGCTGGTCTCGGAGCGGGTTTCGGCCGTCGGCAGCATCTCGGCGCGCCGCGACATGCCCGTGGGCGTGGCTGGCGAAGGCGGCATGGTGTCGGCCGTCCGCGCCGAGGCCGGGCAGTTCGTCAGCCGGGGCCAGGTGCTGGCCGAAATCGATTCAGCCGTGCAGCGGGCGCAGTTGCAGCAGCTGGAGGCAACTGTCGTGCAGGCCGACGCCGAAGCGCGCCTTGCCCAGTCCGAGCTGGAGCGCGCAGAGGCGCTGGTTGCGCGCGGGTTCATTTCCAGAGCCGACATGGAACGGCGGACGGCAACCAGGGATTCTCAGCGCGCCCGTGTGGCGGTCGCCCGGGCGCAGGTTCGCGAAATGCAGGAGCGGATCAACCGCCTTGCCATCCGCGCGCCAGAGGCCGGCCTGGTGCTGCAGCGCATGGTCGAGCCCGGCCAGGTGGTTTCGCCCGGGTCCGGCGCGCTGTACCGCATTGCGGCCGGCGGACAGATGGAACTGCGCGCCCGGGTAGCCGAGCAGGACATGCCGCAACTCGCCGTGGGACAGACCGCGACCGTCACGCCGGTCGGATCTTCCAGCACCCATGCCGGCAGTGTATGGCTGCTGGAGCCGGTGATCGACCCGCAGACGCGCCTGGGCGTGGCCCGCGTGCAGGTGGCCGCTGCCGCCGACCTGCGCGCCGGCGGATTTGCCACTGTCGTCATCGACGGCGCGCAGGCGCTGCGCCCGCTGGTGCCGCAATCGGCCATCATGTCCGACAATGGCGAAAGTCATGTGTTCATAATCAACAGCCGGAACGTCGTCGAACGGCGTGTCGTGACGACGGGAACGATAAGCCGGGAAGGCGTGGCGATCAAATCCGGCCTTTCGGGCACCGAGAAGGTGGTGGTTTCAGCCGGCGCCTTCCTGCGGGCAGGCGAGACGGTAAGGCCCCAGTTGCGGGCCGTGCAGGCCGCCGCAGCGCCCGCCGGGGCAGGCTAGGTTCATGGACCTCCGCAATATCTCGAGCTGGTCGATCCAGAACCCGCTGCCGCCGATCATGCTGTTCGTGATGCTGACCCTGGTGGGGGCGCTGAGCTTCTACCAGATGCGGATCACGGCGATGCCCGACATCTCGGCACCGATCGTGCAGATCTCGGTCACGCAGCCGGGCGGCGCGCCGACCGAGATCGAGACGCAGATCACCCAGAAGGTGGAAGGGGCGGTTGCCGGCCTCGGCAATGTGAAATCGATCAGCAGCGTCGTGCAGGAGGGTGCCTCCTTCACCATGGTCGAGTTCCAGATGAACACGCCCGTGGACCGGGCTGTCAACGATGTGCGCGACTCCGTCACCAAGGTCCGCTCCGACCTGCCGGACGGCATCCTGGAACCGCAGGTGAGCCGGATCGAGATCGAAGGCGGACCGATCGCCTTTGTCGCGGTGAAATCGACGGGCATGACGCTCGAAGAGCTGAGCTGGTTCGTCGACAACACCATCACCAAGCGGATGCTCACCATTCCGGGCGTGGCGCAGGTGAGCCGGGGCGGCGGCGTGAGCCGGGAGATCCGCATCGACCTCGACCCCGTGCGGATGCAGTCCTTCGGAATCACGGCAGCGCAGGTGAACAGCCAGCTCCGCCAGCTGAACCTGGACGCACCCGGCGGACGGACGGAGATTTCCGGCGCCGAACAGGCTGTCCGGGTGCTGGGCGGCGCGAACACCGCGCAGGATCTGGCGCAGACGCGTATCTCGATCGGCAGCGGCCGCGACGTCCGCCTGTCGGACATCGCGTCCGTGCAGGACGGCGCATCCGAACAGCGTTCCATCGCCCGGCTGGACGGGCGGCAGGTGACGAGCTTCGGCCTTTCCAAGGCCAAGGGCGCATCGGACGTTTCCGTCTATGAAGCCATGAACGAAAAACTGGTGGAGCTGCAGGCCGAGTTCCCCGACGTGCAGTTCGCAGAGCTGTTCACCACCGTGACATACACCAAGACGGAATATTCCAGCGCGATCACCGCCATGGTGGAAGGTGCGGTCCTCGCCGTTCTGGTCGTATTCCTCTTCCTGCGGGACTGGCGGGCCACCATCATATCGGCGCTGGCCATACCGCTCTCCGCCATTCCGACCTTCTGGTTCATGGACCTGATGGGTTTCACGCTGAACACCATCAGCCTGCTGGCGCTGTCGCTGGTTGCGGGGATTCTTGTCGACGATGCGATCGTCGAGATCGAGAATATCGTGCGCCACATGCGAATGGGAAAATCCCCCTATCAGGCCGCAATGGACGCCGCCGACGAGATCGGGCTCGCCGTGGTTGCGACGACCTTCTCGATCATCGCCGTTTTCATGCCCGTAAGCTTCATGCCCGGCATCTCGGGGCAGTATTTCGAGCAGTTCGGACTGACCGTCTCGACTGCGGTCTTCATGTCGCTGCTGGTCGCGCGGCTGATCACGCCGCTGATGGCGGCCTATTTCCTGAAGCCGCATGGCCAGCGCCCGCATGGCGAGAGCGCGGCCATGAAGCGCTATCTTTCGTTCCTCAGCTGGACGATCCACCATCGCTGGAAAACGGTGATGGTGGGCGGGCTGTCATTTGTGCTGACGATTTTCCTGTTCGCGCAGATGCCGACGGCCTTCCAGCCCGACATGGACACCGGAACATCCTCGATCAGGCTGGAAATGCCGCCGGGCTCCAAGCTTGTCGACACCAAGCGCGCAGTCGACCAGACAACAGCCCTGCTCCGGCAGGAGCCCGAGGTGCAGCAGATCATGGAGTTTGTGGGCGACGACGGCGACATCCGCCGGGCCAGCCTCTACCTCCAGCTGGTGCCGTCCGACGAGCGCGCCGCAAGCACCCGGGAATTCGAACGCCGCATGGCGCCGCAGCTTTCCTCGGTTCCCGATGCGCGGATCCACTTCCAGACGCAGGGCGCCGGATTTGGCGGCCGCGAAGTGACGATCATGCTGGCGAGCGACAACCCCGTGCTGCTGGACGAGACGGCGCGCAAGGTGGAACGCGAGATGCAGGGCCTGAACGTGCTGCGGGACGCCCGTATCAGCGGCGACCTGGAGCGGCCCGAAATCCTGATCCGCCCGAAGTTCGACATGGCGGCCCAGCTGGGCGTTTCGGTTGCAGCGCTCAGCCAGACCATCCGCATCGCGACGCTGGGCGACATCGACCAGAACCTGGCGAAATTCTCGCTGGCCGACCGGCAGGTGCCGATCCGGGTGGCCCTGTCGGAGGAAGCGCGCACCGACCTTTCGATGCTGGAAAACCTGCCCGTGCCGACGGCCGGCGGAGGCTCGGTGCCGCTCAAGGTCGTGGCCGATATCAGTTTCGGCACCGGGCCGACCAAGATCCGCCGCTTCAACCAGACCCGCCGCATCACGCTGGAGGCCGACCTGAACGGCGTGGAGTTCGGCCAGGCGCTGGAAGCTGTCGCGAGGCTGCCGACCATGGCGAACCTGCCGACAGGGGTTCGCGAGGTGAAGTTCGGCCAGGCCGAAGTGATGGACGAACTGATCACGAACTTCATCGTTGCCGTGATCTCGGGCATCCTGCTGGTGTTTGCAGTGCTGGTGCTGCTTTACAAGCGGGTTCTGCCGCCGTTCGTGAACATGGCGTCGCTGCTGCTGGCGCCGCTGGGAGCCGTGATCGCGCTGATCCTCACGGGCCATGCCGTGACCTTGCCGGTGTATATCGGGCTCCTGATGCTGTTCGGCATCGTCGCCAAGAACTCGATCCTGCTTGTCGATTTCGCGATCGAGGAGATGCGCCACGGCGTGGACCGCGAGACCGCGATCATCGACGCCGGCCACAAGCGGGCCCAGCCGATCCTGATGACGACGGTCGCGATGACGGCAGGCATGCTGCCGGTCGCCATCGGCCTGCATGGCGATGGCAGCTTCCGGGCGCCGATGGCAATCGCGGTGATCGGCGGGCTGCTGCTGTCCACGGTGCTGACGCTGCTGATCGTGCCGGCCGGCTTCACGCTGGCCGATGATCTCGAGCGCTGGATCGGCCCGAAGCTGGCCGGCCTGCTGACCGGCGGCAAGGACGGCCCGAAACCCGTCGCGCCCGATGCAGCGCAGCCCGAGCCGGGCCCGCAAGCTGCCGAGTAAGCCCGACAATTTGCCCGCAAGCGAGCGGGCCGCGCAGGCCGTGCGGCTTCGCCGCTATGCCACGGGGCTCTTGTTCCTCATGGCGGCGATCTTCCTCGCATCCACCTGGGCGATGGTGAACATCCATCCCGGCTTTGTCTGGGTGCAGGCATTTTCGGAAGCAGCCCTGGTGGGCGGGCTGGCAGACTGGTTTGCCGTAACGGCATTGTTCCGGCACCCGATGGGGATACCCATTCCGCACACCGCCATCATTCCAAATTCAAAGGACCGGATCGGCGACGCGCTGGCGACCTTTCTGAAGGAGAATTTCCTCACGCCGATGAATGTCGCCCGGCGACTGGACGGATTCGACGCCGCGTCGACGCTGGCCGGCTTCCTGGAGCGGCCGGCGTCGGGCGGGCGGGTGCGGCGCGGGATTTCGCGCCTCCTTGGCCAGCTTTCGGAAACGCCCGCCGCCCGCGCGGTGATGCAGAGCCTGCAGGACGGCGCGATGGTGCGGCTGCGCGCGCTGGAGATTTCGCCCCTGCTGGGCCGGATGCTGGACGCCATGATCGCAGACGGGCGCCACCGGCCGGTCATCGATGCCTTGATCGGCTGGGCCGGCCGCGCGCTCGATTCCCAGGAAGGCCTGATCCGCGCAATGGTCGAGGAACGGACGAGCTGGCTGCTCCGGCTGGTGAATGTGGACGAGCGGATCGCAAGCGAACTTGTCGGCGGGCTGCGCGGGCTGCTGGCCGATCTTGCCGCCGACCCTGACCACCCCGTGCGCGAAAAGGCCGACCGGGCGCTGGAAAATCTGGCTTTCGACCTGCAGCACATGCCCGAAACGCGCGAGAAAGTGGAACGGATGAAGCGCGAGCTGATGGAAAACCCTGCCGTCGGCGAGTGGATGGAAGGGCTCTGGGGGCGAATGCAGGACAGCCTGAAATCGCTGGCCGACGGCGAGGGAACCCGCGAGATCACGGTCGCGATGGCAAAATCCCTGCGCGAAGACCCGGCGCTTGCCGCTGCCGTGAACCAGCTTGCCCGGCGCGCCGTGGTTGGAACCGTTGCCGACCATGGCGACGCCATCGTGGCGCTGGTTTCCGACACCGTGAAGGGCTGGGATGCCGCCACCCTCTCGGAAAAGCTGGAGAATGCGGTGCTGCGCGACCTGCAGTATATCCGCCTGAACGGAACGCTGATCGGCGGCAGCATCGGCATTGCGCTGCACGCCGTTCTGGTTCTGACCGGAGCCGCCTGACACCCGATGCCGCGCAAGCAGCCACGCGGGCAGCCACGCGGGCAGCCGCGCAAGCAACCACGCGGGCAGCCGCGCAAGCAGCCCGACGGCGGCCGGATCGGCAGAAGGACAGAATTTTCTTCTGTCATCGTCGGCCACTTCCTACATAGTCGGCCCTGATGCTGCGCCAGTATGAACTTGTCGAGCGGGTCAAGAGCTACGACCCGGATGCGGATGAGGATCTCCTCAACCGCGCCTATGTGTTTTCGATGAAGGCGCACGGGTCGCAGCTGCGCGCCTCGGGCGATCCATATTTTTCGCATCCCATTGAAGTAGCAGGCATATTGACTGAACTTCGGCTGGACGACGAAACCATCGCGACCGGCATCCTGCACGATACCATCGAAGACACGGTGGCAACGCCTGAGGATATCCAGCGATTGTTCGGGGACAACATCGCCCGCCTGGTCGATGGCGTCACCAAGCTCAGCCGCATCGAGGCGCAGAGCGAAAACGAACGGGCGGCCGAGAACCTGCGCCGCTTCCTGCTTGCCATGTCGGACGACATCCGTGTGCTGCTGGTGAAGCTGGCCGACCGTCTGCACAATATGCGGACATTGAAATATCTGAAAAACCAGGAGAAGCGCCGCCGCATCGCACGCGAAACGATGGACATCTACGCCCCCCTTGCCGAGCGGATCGGCATGTACGGCTTCATGGACGAACTGAAGGAGCTGAGCTTCGCCGAGCTGGAGCCGGAGGCCTGTCAGTCGATCACCAAGCGACTCGAATCGCTGCGGGCGGGCGGTGGCGATACCGTGAAGCGCATCGAAAGCGGCATCCGCCACACGCTGGAATCCGCCGGGGTTACGGTGGACGATGTGCGCGGTCGGGAAAAGCGCCCCTGGTCCATCTTCCGGAAGATGCAGGAGCGCCATGTGACGTTCGAGCAGCTGCCCGACGTGGTGGCGTTCCGCATCGTCACCCGAAACCCGGAGGATTGCTACCGTGCGCTGGGCGCGCTCCACAACCGCTGGCCGATGGTACCGGGCCGCTTCAAGGATTACATCTCCACTCCCAAGCGCAACGGCTACCGCTCGCTCCACACCACCCTTCTCGATCGCGCCCGCATGCGGATCGAGGTGCAGATCCGCGACATCGACATGCATGTGGAAGCCGAGTTCGGCATGGCAGCGCACTGGGCCTACAAGCAGCGTCAGGGCGCAGGAGGCGTATCCTATCCTTGGCTGACCGACCTGATCGAGATTCTTGAGCATGCGCAGAGCCCCGAGGAAGTGCTGGAGCATACCCGGATCGCGATGTTCCAGGATCAGCTGTTCTGCTTCACGCCCAAGGGGGAGCTGTTCCAGCTGCCGCGCGGCGCGACCCCGGTGGATTTCGCCTATGCCGTGCACACGACGCTGGGTGACACCTGTGTCGGCGCGCGCGTGAACGGCAAGGTCGTGCCGCTGCGAACCCGCCTCCAGAACGGCGACCAGGTGGAGATACTGCGCTCCTCGGCACAGACACCCGATCCCGCGTGGGACGGCTTCGTGGTGACGGCCAAGGCGCGTTCGGCCGTGCGACGGCACCTGCGGCTTCGGGAACGTGCCGCCCAGCTCAAGACCGGCGAGGCACTTTTCAACGAGGCGATCAGGGGCCTGAAGATCGACCTCAGCGCGGAAGCGCTTTCGGGTGCGCTGAAGCGGCTGAAGCTGCCCGATCAGTCGGCCCTGTTCGTGGCGCTGGCCCGCCAGTCCGTCCTCGACGCCCAGCTTATGGAAGCGCTCGTTCCGGGCTCCGGCACCAGGCGCAAGGCGCGCCGCAAGAGCCCGCCGAAATCAGCCGAAGGCACCATCCTGGTCGATGGCGACGCCCACGCCGGTGTCATGGAAATGGCGCAGTGCTGCATGCCCGTCCCCGGCGACCGGATCGTGGGGCTGCGCGTGGCCGACAAGGGCATCATGGTCCACGCCATCGATTGCCCGAGCCTTGCGGGGGCCTGGGACGAAAACTGGGTGGGCCTTCGCTGGGCACCCGACGTGTCATCAGGCACCGGGCGGATCGAAGTCACCGTCATGAACGAACCCGGCGCGCTGGCGCAGGTCACCGCGATCCTCGCCCAGCAGGGCGCAAACATAGTGAACCTCCAGCTGAAAGACCGGGACCGCGCCCACCACCGCTTCGTGATGGACGTAGAGGTGGATGACCTGAAGCATCTCGCGGAGCTGATTGCAGGCCTGCGCGCACCGGCCCTTGTCGTTTCCGCGGAGCGAATGCTGGGTTAGGGCATGCTTCGCGCCTGGGGAATTACAGGTACCGGGAAGCCATGCGGAAAAACAAAGGAGATGGAGCGGCCGTTCTGATGCAGTCAGATCGGGACTCGCGCTAGAGCATGTTCCGATCTGGTGGAATCACCGGCATCGGAAAACCATGCGGAATAACAGGAAAATGGAGCGGCCGATCTGATGCAGTCAGATCGGGACTCGCTCTAGCGAGCGACCGCGAGCGCTACCTCGCTGACCCACCCCTTGGCGCCGAGTTCATCTTCGACTTCCCAGAGGCCGCCCTGCTTGTTTCCGGTCGGGTAAAGCATCGATCCGGCATCCAGCGGCTTCACGACCCTGGAGGTAACAGAAGGCCCGGAGAACATCCGGCCGGGGCTCTTCATGACGACGGCCCGCTCGGCCTGCTGACCGCCGATGGCATTCTGCATGCCCCCCAGATCGTTCACCAGCCTGGTGTAGGCATCGAGATAGGCGAGCGCCACCACCTGCCCCATTTCCGTGTTGTCGTAGCCGCTGGCACCGCCGGCTCCCAGGCCGCCGCCGGCGAAGATGCCGCCACCGCCGCCCCAGCCAAGATCGGACTTTTTCGACTGTCCTTCGGCAACAAACTCTTCCGAGGACTTGTTGTTGACCACGTTGAGAACGACGTTGGCCGACCGCTTCTTGACGTTGATTCCGCCGACGAGCGACCCGAAGCCGCCGGGAATGAAGCCGCCGACGAGGCCGCCCACATTCAGCCCGCCCTTGTTGTTGTTGCTGGAAACGATGTCGGGGATGACGGTGAAATCGGCTTCCACCATCTGCCCCTTGCCGAAAGTTCCGCCGCGCCGCGTCTCTCCAGAAGCTGCAAGCGCGCGTTCGGTCTGCATTGCCGCCATTCCGCGATCCGAGCGGTTCACCAGCCTGAAGCAGCGGGACTTCTGGACATAGACCCGGATCAGCGATTCAGGGGAACTGAGCCCGAGGTCCGTCCACCACCGGGCAGTGTTCTCCGGCTGGGCCAGCGCGATCGTGCCGATCGGCTTGGTGCACACTGGAAGCTCTGCCACTTTGGCAGCGCGCGTCTTTTCCGCCTCCTGCCCGGCCTTGGATTTGATCTGCGCTGCCGCAGGCGATGCCATGGCCACCAATGCAAGTGCCGCCACGCAAGAAGTTCCCCACCCTGACATGAGATCAGCCTCCTCCCTGTTTGCCCCGCCCCACTATTGGCAAACAATGCTGAAATCTGCAACGACTTCCTGCTACAGACACCCAGGTGATAAGGCCCGCCCCATGAACCCAGAGACCATGACGGACGATGAAATCCTCGCCGAGTTCCGGGCCGCGGGCGCGCTGCTGGAAGGACATTTCATCCTCTCCTCGGGTCGCCGGTCCCCGCGCTACCTGCAATGCGCCCGGGTGCTGATGGATCCGGCCCGCGCCGAACGGCTGGCGCGCGCCCTTGCGCTCAAGCTGCCCGAGGCCGTGCGGGCCGAGGCAAAGGCCGTTATCGCGCCGGCCATGGGCGGCCTGATCTGCGGCCATGAACTGGCCCGCGCGCTCGGCATTCTGTCGATGTTCGTGGAACGGCCGACGGGCAGCTTCGAGCTGCGCCGGGGCTTCCGGCTGGAACCCGGCATGCCCGTCATCCTGATGGAGGATGTCGTCACCACCGGCCTTTCGGGCCGCGAAGCCATCGCCGCCGTCCAGTTCGCCGGCGGCAGGGTGATCCACGCCGCAAGCCTGGTGGACAGGTCGGCGGGCGCCGTCGATCTCGGCGTTCCCTTCACGCCCCTCATCCGTCTTGCCGTTCCCAGCTACCCAGCCGACGCCCTGCCGCCCGAACTCGCCGCCATCCCCGCCATGAAGCCCGGCAGCCGCGCGGCATGACAGACCGCCTGCACCCCGCCCTGCTGCGGCTGGGCGTCAACATCGATCATGTGGCCACCATCCGCAACGCCCGCGGCGGCATCCATCCCGATCCCGTTCGTGCAGCCCAACTTGCCACCGCCGCCGGGGCCGACGGGATCACCGCCCATCTGCGGGAAGATCGGCGCCACATGACCGATGCCGACATTGCGCGTCTCGTCGGTGAAATCGACCTTCCGCTGAACCTGGAAATAGCCGCCACCGGGGAAATGCTGGAAATCGCGCTGCGCAATCGCCCGCACGCTGCCTGCATCGTCCCCGAGCGCCGCGCCGAGCGCACGACGGAAGGCGGGCTCGATGTGCATGGCGAGCACGGCAGCCTGCGGCCTTTCGTGGCCCGGCTGGCGGATGCGGGCATCCGCGTTTCTCTCTTCATCGCGCCCGACGACCGCCAGATCGAGGCCGCAGCCGCGCTGGCCGTTCCGGTCGTCGAACTTCACACAGGGCCCTACGCCCACAGCGACGGCTCGGCCGACGAACTCGCCCGGCTGGCAAGGGCCGCCCGGCTGGCCGCATCGCTTGGTCTTGAAGTCCACGCCGGCCATGGCCTCAGCTTTGCCAACGTGTCGCCGGTCGCGGCGCTGGCCGAAATTGCCGAACTGAACATCGGCCACTTCCTGATCGGGGAGGCCGTCTTCACCGGGCTGGAAACCGCGATTGCGCAAATGCGCCGCCTGATGCAGGCCGCGCGCCCATGATCATTCTGGGCCTCGGCAACGATCTGTGCAACATTGAGCGGATCGAACGCTCGATCGCGCGCTATGGCCAGCGCTTCATCGACCGCATCTTCACCGAGGAGGAACAGGCCAAAGCAAGCCGCAGGCAACTCACGCGCGCGGCCACATTCGCCAAGCGATTCGCCGCCAAGGAAGCCTGCGCCAAGGCGCTCGGCACGGGAATCCGCCAGGGTGTCTTTTTCCGGGACATGGGCGTGGTGAACCTGCCGTCGGGAAAGCCCGCGCTCTCGCTGACCGGAGGCGCCGCCATCCGCCTTGCCGCCATGACGCCAGCAGGGCATAAGGCCGAAATTCACCTGACAATCACCGACGATCATCCATGGGCACAGGCTGTCGTGCTCATCACTGCCAGCCCGGAAATCGCGAGCCCCCCTGCATGAACGCCCCTGCCCCAGAGATTTCCAGGCCGGCAAAGGCCGCAAAGCCGGCAAAGGCGCCCTTCAGCTGGGCGAACGAGGCAAAGCAATGGGCGGTGCTCATCCTCATCGTGCTGGGCGTGCACAGCTTCCTCGCCAAGCCCTTCTACATTCCCTCCGAATCGATGGTGGGGACACTTCTTGTCGGCGACCGGCTGATCGTGTCGAAATTCCCCTACGGGTTCAGCTATCTCTCGCCTTCCGTGCCGGTGCTTCCCCGCATGGAAGGGCGCCTCTTCGGCTCCATGCCCGAACGGGGCGACATCATCGTGGTGAAAAGCCCGTCCGACGGGGCGGACTGGATCAAGCGCCTCGTCGGGCTGCCGGGCGACACCGTCGAACTGCGCGACGGCGAATTGTGGCTGAACGGCGCGCCGCTGTTGCGCGAAGCCCGGCCCGACACCGAAATCCTCGTCAGTCCCAACAGCGACTGCCTGTATGCGCCGCACTTCCGCGCCATCGGATCTGATGGCGCGCCCGTGTGCCGCTTCCCCACCTTCCGGGAAACCCTGCCCGGCGGCCGCTCCTATGACACGATCGACATGGCCCTGACCAACCGGGACAATTTCGGGCCCGTCACCGTTCCCGACGGGTTCCTGTTCCTGATGGGCGACAACCGCGACAATTCGCTCGACAGCCGCGTGCCCCCCGAAATAGGGGGCCTTGGCCTCGTGCCCTGGGAAAACATCGTCGGCCGCGCCGAATTCACCACTTTCAGCCTTGATGGCACCCACACGTTGAACCCGCTGACCTGGCCGGGCGCCATGCGCGGCAGCCGGCTGTTCAAGAGCCTGCGCTGACGCCGCTCCATCTTCCTGTTTTGCCGCATGGTTTTCCGATGCCGCTGATTCCGTCAGATCGGAACATACTGGTTGCGGAAGCATCCCGAACGGTGGAAACCGGTTGAACCCGCCCGTTCCCGCACCCGCTGCCAGGGCTCCCGCGGGCGCAGCCCTGCCGGGTTCGGCATGGGCATGGGCAGGGT
>Ga0207951_100879_pt1 | contig 12640 bp, 9 predicted proteins | sample Subbio12Aug_8Bad_FD_184830 | JGI IMG/M metagenome (GOLD analysis project Ga0207951, IMG submission 184830) | Serpentinite rock and fluid subsurface biosphere microbial communities from McLaughlin Reserve, California, USA - CR12Aug_8Bad (SPAdes) | ecosystem: Environmental > Terrestrial > Deep... | reverse complement strand
ACAGAAACCTGCGCAGTGAGCGCGCTCTCCAGTCGAGAATGTCCCGAATGGCGCAGTTCTGATTCGGCTGCGCCGATCGAGTCGTAACGATCGTCCTTGTGCGATAGCCCTGCGAGGAGCGGGCAGCCCCCTGGACAACCCCTGCCGCAGCCGCTACACGCCCGCCTTCGCCGACCGGCCGGGGGCCTTCCCCGGCCTTCGGCGTTTGAGGGAACGCGGGAGGGCCTTCGGGCCCGCACGGACCGCGGGCCTCTGGCAACAGCAGAGGACTGCCACAGTGGCGAAGAAGATCGCAGGCTACATCAAGCTGCAGATCCCGGCCGGCAAGGCGAACCCGTCGCCGCCCGTCGGGCCCGCGCTCGGTCAGCGCGGCCTGAACATCATGCAGTTCGTGAAGGAATTCAACGCGGCGACGCAGCAGATGGAGCCGGGCACACCGACGCCCGTCGTCATCACCGCCTACACCGACCGCACCTTCTCCTTCGTCACCAAGACGCCGCCGAACACGCACTTCCTGCTCAGGGCCGCGAAGCTCGAGAAGGGCTCCACCGCGCCGGGCAAGTCCGCGCCGATCGGCCGCGTGACGAAGTCCCAGCTGGTCGAGATCGCCAAGACCAAGATGGTGCACATGAACGCGAACGACGTGGACGCGGCCGTGCGGATGCTCGCGGGTTCCGCGCGCTCCATGGGCCTCACCGTGGTGGAGGGCTGAGCCATGGCCAGGCAGGGCAAGCGCCTCAAGGCGATCTACGGCGGCTTCGACCGCGAGCAGTCCTTCGCGTTGGATCAGGCGGTGAAGATCGCGAAGTCCAATGCCCGCGCGAAGTTCGACGAGACGATCGAGATCTCGATGAACCTCGGGATCGACCCCCGCCATGCCGACCAGATGGTCCGCGGCGTGGTCGGCCTGCCGCACGGCACCGGCAAGACCGCGCGCGTCGGCGTCTTCGCCCGTGGCGCGAAGGCCGAGGAAGCCTTGGCCGCCGGTGCGGACGTGGTGGGCGCCGACGACCTGGCCGAGAAGGTCCAGGCCGGCGAGATCAACTTCGACCGCTGCATCGCCACGCCGGACATGATGGCGCTGGTGGGTCGCCTCGGTAAGGTGCTGGGCCCGCGCGGCCTGATGCCGAACCCGAAGCTCGGCACCGTGACGATGGACGTGAAGGGCGCGGTCACCGCCGCCAAGGCTGGCCAGGTGGAATTCCGCGCCGAGAAGGCAGGCATCGTGCACGCCGGCATCGGCAAGGCCTCCTTCGGCGAGGACCAGCTGCTGGCCAATGCGCGGGCCTTCGTGGACGCGATCCAGCGCGCCAAGCCGACCGGGGCGAAGGGGACCTACCTGAAGAAGGTGGCGCTCTCCTCGACCATGGGGCCGGGCGTGAAAGTGGACATCGCGTCCCTCTCGGCCTCGGCCTGATCGAGATACGCCCGGTCCCCTCGGGGGGGCGGGCGGGCAGGGCAGGGGCCGCGCGGGCCCCCTGTCCGAAACCTGTCGGAGACCTCCTGCGGCCCCTCGGGGCCTTGATTCGGCGCCATGCCGGGCAGGGGAGAGACGGGGTACCACGGCGATGCTTCCCCGGGGCTGGCCCTGGGGCGGCTTGACTTGGTGTTCCGGCCTGACAGGCGAACCGGGGCGAGGGGCAGGTGCCCCCGCCCCCGAGTGAACCGGCCGGAGCCCTTCCACAAGGCCCCGGCCACCGACGGAGACGTGGAGTGGACCGTACGGAGAAGCGTGAGTTCGTCGCTTCGCTGGCGACCGTCTTCGCAGAGACCTCCTTCGTGCTCGTGGCCCAGAACAAGGGGCTGACGGTCACGGATGTGAGCGAACTGCGTCGGCGGATGCGCGCGGCGGGTGCGTCGTACAAGGTCGCGAAGAACCGCCTGGCCACCCTCGCCCTCGAAGGCACCCGGTTCGACGGCGTCAAGCTGCTGCTGAAGGGTCCGACCGCGCTCGCGTGGTCGACGGATCCCGTGGCGGTGGCGAAGACCGCGGTCGAGTTCGCCAAGACGAACGACAAGTTCGTTGTCCTGGGCGGTGCGCTCGGCACCCAGATGCTTGACGCCACGGGCGTGAAGGCACTGGCCGAGCTGCCGTCCCTGGAAACGCTGCGGGCGCAGCTCGTGGGTCTCATCCAGACCCCGGCGACGCGCATCGCGGGCGTGCTCCAGGCCCCCGGCGGGCAGGTGGCGCGGGTCCTTTCGGCTTACGCCAAGAAGGACGAGGCCCAGGCGGCCTGAGGGCCAATGGAACCCTCCCCCGGGCCAGGTGGCCACGGGGGAGTTGCACAACCGAAGTCAAGCCATTAAAACGAGGAGCATTCAGACATGGCCGATCTCGCGAAGCTGGTGGACGAGCTGTCGTCCCTGACCGTCCTGGAGGCCGCCGAGCTCTCCAAGATGCTTGAGGAGAAGTGGGGCGTGTCCGCCGCGGCGCCCGTCGCCGTGGCCGCCGCGCCGGCCGCCGCGGCCACCCCGCCTGCCGAGGTGCAGACCGAGTTCACCGTGATCCTTGCCGCCGCCGGCGACAAGAAGATCAACGTGATCAAGGAGATCCGCACCATCACCGGCCTCGGCCTCAAGGAGGCCAAGGATCTGGTCGAGGGCGCGCCCAAGACCGTCAAGGAAGGCGTGTCGAAGGACGAGGCGGAGAAGATCAAGAAGGTGCTGGAAGAGAACGGCGCGAAGGTTGAGGTCAAGTGATCTCGCCCTCCGTCCCCGTCCGTGGCGGGCGGGGATGGGGGAACAGTTCGGAAGGGTGCGGGTGGGGTTGCCGGAAGGGTCCGGCAACGTCGCCCGTGCCTGCGTTGCCGGGGTCGGCGGCGCGTGAACTCCCCGCCGGCCGGGGTGTTCGGGCCGGAGCAGAGAGGGAAGCAGGACAGGCATGAACGCTATCACGAAGTCGTTCACCGGGCGCAAGCGGATCCGCAAGAGCTTCGGGCGTCTGCCCGAGGTCGCGCCGATGCCGAATCTCATCGACGTGCAGCGGGCTTCCTACGAAGCCTTCCTGCAGATGGAGGTCAGCCCCGACAGCCGGCTGCATGCCGGGCTGCAGGAAGTGTTCAAATCCGTCTTCCCGATCGACGACTTCGCCGGGCGTGGCCGCCTGGAATTCGTGCAGTACGAGCTTGAGGAACCGAAATACGACGTCGAGGAATGCATCCAGCGCGGCCTGACCTTCGCCGCTCCGCTCAAGGTGCGCCTGCGCCTGATCGTGTGGGACGTGGACGAGGACACCGGCTCGCGCTCCGTCCGCGACATCAAGGAGCAGGACGTCTACATGGGCGACATGCCGCTCATGACGGACAACGGCACCTTCATCATCAACGGCACCGAGCGCGTCATCGTCTCCCAGATGCACCGCTCGCCGGGCGTGTTCTTCGACCACGACAAGGGCAAGACGCATTCCTCGGGCAAGTATCTGTTCGCGGCGCGCGTCATTCCCTATCGCGGGTCGTGGCTCGACTTCGAATTCGACGCGAAGGACATCTGCTACGTCCGCATCGACCGCAAGCGCAAGCTGCCGACCACGACGCTGCTGCTCGCGCTCGACGGCGAGCGGACCGAGGGGCTGCGCGCGCAGGCCGCGGCCGAAGGCCGTGACCTCGAGCCCAGCGAGATCCGCGGCATGGATGCCGAGGAGATCCTCAACGCCTTCTACGGCCAGGTGGTGTTCTCGCGCGGGCCGAAGGGCTGGTCGCGCGCCTTCGATCCCGAGGCGTTCCGCGGCGTGAAGCTGATCGAGCCGCTGGTGGACGCCAAGACCGGCCTGGTCGTGGCGGAGAAGGAAGCCAAGCTCACGCCGCGCACCGCGCGCAAGATCGCCGAGGCCGGCACGACCGAGGTGCTGGTCGGCCGCGCCGACCTGCTCGGCCGCTTCGTGGCCGAGGACCTCGTGGACCTCCAGAGCGGCGAGATCTGGGCCGAGGCCGGCGACGAGCTGACCGAGCCGAAGCTCGCCGCGATCGAGGCCGCGGGGCTCGATCGCCTGCCCATGCTTGCCATCGACCAGTCGGTCGGGCCCTGGATCCGCAACACGCTCGCGGTGGACAAGAACGCCAACCGCGACGAGGCGCTGATGGACATCTACCGGGTCATGCGCCCGGGCGAGCCGCCGACGCCCGACACCGCCGAAGCCCTGTTCAAGGGCCTGTTCTTCGACCCCGAGCGCTACGACCTGAGCACCGTCGGCCGCGTGAAGATGAACATGCGCCTCGGCTTCTCGATCGAGGAAGTGCCCGACCACGTCCGCACGCTCCGCAAGCACGACATCGTCTCCACGCTGCGCGTGCTGATGGACCTGAAGGACGGGCGCGGGCAGATCGACGACATCGACAATCTCGGCAACCGGCGCGTGCGATCGGTCGGCGAGCTGATGGAGAACCAGTACCGCGTCGGCCTGCTGCGCATGGAGCGCGCGATCAAGGAGCGCATGGGCTCGGTCGATATCGACACCGTCATGCCGCATGACCTGATCAACGCGAAGCCTGCCGCCGCCGCGGTGCGCGAGTTCTTCGGCAGCAGCCAGCTGTCGCAGTTCATGGACCAGACCAACCCGCTGTCGGAAGTGACGCACAAGCGGCGCCTCTCGGCACTCGGTCCGGGCGGCCTGACGCGCGAGCGCGCCGGCTTCGAGGTGCGCGACGTGCACCCGACGCATTACGGCCGCATCTGCCCGATCGAGACGCCCGAAGGGCCGAATATCGGCCTGATCAACTCCCTCGCGACCTTCGCCAAGGTGAACAAGTACGGCTTCATCGAGACGCCGTACCGTCTGGTGAAGGACGGCAGGATCGTGGGCAACCCGCGCTACCTCTCCGCCATGGAGGAGGAGCGTCTGGTCGTCGCGCAGGCGGATGCGAACGTGGATGCGGACGGGTCCTTCAGGGACGAGCTGGTTTCGGTGCGCCAGGGCGGCGATTTCCGCCTGGTGAAGCCCGAGGAGGTGACGGCGATCGACGTCTCGCCGAAGCAGCTCGTCTCGGTGGCCGCGGCGCTGATCCCGTTCCTCGAGAACGACGACGCCAACCGTGCGCTGATGGGCTCGAACATGCAGCGCCAGGCGGTGCCGCTGATCCGCGCCGACGCGCCGCTGGTGGGCACGGGCATGGAGGCTGCGGTGGCGCGCGATTCCGGCGCGACCATCGTGGCACGGCGTGACGGTGTGGTGGATTCGATCGACGGCGCGCGCATCGTGGTGCGCGCGACGGGCGAGGACGGCACGACCCGGGGCGTGGACATCTATCGCCTGCGGAAGTTCCAGCGATCCAACCAGAGCACCTGCATCAATCAGCGGCCGCTGGTGAAGGTGGGCGACGCGGTCATCGCCGGCGACATCATCGCCGACGGGCCTTCGACGGAACTGGGCGAACTGGCGCTGGGGCGGAACGTGCTCGTCGCCTTCATGCCCTGGAACGGCTACAACTTCGAGGACTCGATCCTGATCAGCGAGCGCATCGCGAAGGACGACGTCTTCACCTCGATCCACATCGAGGAATTCGAGGTCATGGCCCGCGACACCAAGCTGGGCCAGGAGGAGATCACCCGCGACATCCCGAACGTGGGCGAGGAATCGCTGCGTAACCTCGACGAGGCGGGAATCGTCTATATCGGCGCCGAGGTGAACCCGGGCGACATCCTGGTCGGCAAGGTCACGCCGAAGGGCGAGAGCCCGATGACTCCCGAGGAGAAGCTGCTGCGCGCCATCTTCGGCGAGAAGGCGTCCGACGTGCGCGACACCTCGCTGAAGCTGCCCCCCGGCGTGTCCGGCACCGTCGTGGATGTGCGCGTCTTCTCCCGCCGCGGCGTGGACAAGGACGAGCGCGCCCAGGCGATCGAGCGCGCCGAGATCGAGCGGCTTGCGAAGGACCGCGACGACGAGAAGGCGATCCAGGAACGATCCTTCTACTCCCGCCTGCGCGAGCGGCTGCTGAACCGCAAGGCCTCGGGCGGCTTCAAGGGCGTGAAGGCGGGCACGGTCATCACCGACGAGGTGCTGGACCAGTTCGCCCGCGCGACCTGGCGGCAGATCGGCGTGGCAGACGATGCCGCCATGGCCGAGATCGAGGCGCTGAAGCGCGAGTTCGACGCCGCGGTCGAGAAGCTGCAGAAGCGCTTCGAGAGCAAGGTCGAGAAGCTGCAGCGCGGCGACGAGCTGCCGCCCGGCGTGATGAAGATGGTCAAGGTCTTCGTCGCGGTGAAGCGCAAGCTTCAGCCCGGTGACAAGATGGCCGGTCGCCACGGCAACAAGGGCGTCGTCTCGCGTGTCGTCCCGATCGAGGACATGCCGTTCCTCGAAGACGGCAGCCAGGTGGATCTCGTGCTGAACCCGCTCGGCGTGCCTTCGCGCATGAATGTCGGGCAGATCCTCGAGACGCATCTCGGCTGGGCCTGCGCGAGCCTCGGCAAGCAGGTCGGCGATATGGTGGAGGAATACCGTCACCGCGGCGCGCGGCGCAGCGAACTCGAGGAGAAGCTGCGCGCGATCTATGGCGAGGAGATCTTCGCCAGCGACATCGCGCCGATGAGCGACGAGCAGCTGGTCGAGCTCGGGGAGAACCTCCGCAAGGGCATCCCGATAGCGACCCCTGTCTTCGACGGCGCGCGCATGGCGGACATCGAGGGCATGCTGACGCAGGCTGGCCTCGATACCTCCGGCCAGGTGTGGCTGCACGACGGGCGCACGGGCGAGAAGTTCGAGCGCAAGGTGACGGTCGGCTACATCTACATGCTGAAGCTGCATCACCTGGTGGACGACAAGATCCACGCGCGCTCGATCGGGCCCTACTCGCTCGTCACGCAGCAGCCGCTGGGCGGCAAGGCGCAGTTCGGCGGCCAGCGCTTCGGCGAGATGGAGGTCTGGGCGCTCGAAGCCTACGGCGCCGCCTATACCCTGCAGGAGATGCTGACGGTGAAGTCGGACGACGTCTCGGGCCGCACGAAGGTCTATGAGGCGCTCGTGCGCGACCAGGACAATTTCGAGGCGGGCATCCCGGAATCCTTCAACGTGCTGGTGAAGGAGCTGAAGTCGCTCGGCCTCAATGTCGATCTGGAGAACCGCCCGGCGTGACGCGCCGGCGCTCCATTCTTCCTTTCGAAACGCTCAGCCGCCGTGGGTCGTCCACGGCGGCGGCCTCATCCACGAGGACCGCATGAACGAGCTGATGAAGATCCTGGGCCAGACCGGCCAGGCGATGACCTTCGACCAGATCAGGATCACGATCGCATCCCCCGAGCAGATCCGGTCCTGGTCCTATGGCGAGATCAAGAAGCCCGAGACCATCAACTACCGCACCTTCAAGCCGGAGCGCGACGGGCTGTTCTGCGCGCGCATCTTCGGGCCGATCAAGGACTACGAGTGCCTGTGCGGCAAGTACAAGCGCATGAAGTTCCGCGGTATCATCTGCGAGAAGTGCGGCGTGGAGGTCACGCTGGCGAAGGTGCGCCGCGAGCGGATGGGGCATATCGAACTGGCCTCCCCCGTCGCGCATATCTGGTTCCTGAAGTCGTTGCCGAGCCGCGTCGGGCTCATGGTGGACATGAGCCTGAAGGAGCTGGAGAAGGTCCTGTATTTCGAGTCCTACGTGGTGCTCGAACCCGGCCTGACGGACCTCAAGCTCCATCAGCTGCTGAACGAGGACCAGTACCAGCAGAAGATGGACGAGTTCGGCGAGGATGCCTTCAGCGTCGGCATCGGCGCCGAAGCCGTGAAGCAGATGCTGGGCGGCATCGACCTCCAGGCCGAGGGCGTGAAGCTGCGCGCCGACCTGAAGGAGACGACGTCCGAGGCGAAGCGCAAGAAGCTGGTGAAGCGGCTGAAGCTGATCGAGAGCTTCGGCGAATCCGGCGCGCATCCGCAGTGGATGATCCTGGACGTGATCCCGGTCATCCCGCCGGAGCTGCGCCCGCTGGTGCCGCTCGATGGCGGCCGCTTCGCGACCTCCGACCTGAACGACCTCTATCGTCGCGTCATCAACCGCAACAACCGCCTCAAGCGGCTGATCGAGCTGCGCGCGCCCGACATCATCGTGCGCAACGAGAAGCGCATGCTGCAGGAGGCCGTCGACGCGTTGTTCGACAACGGCCGCCGCGGCCGAGCCATCACGGGAGCCAACAAGCGCCCGCTGAAGTCGCTGTCCGACATGCTCAAGGGCAAGCAGGGCCGCTTCCGGCAGAATCTGCTCGGCAAGCGCGTGGACTATTCGGGCCGCTCGGTGATCGTGGTCGGGCCGGAGCTGAAACTGCACCAGTGCGGGCTTCCGAAGAAGATGGCGCTCGAGCTGTTCAAGCCGTTCATCTACAGCAAGCTCGAGAAGTACGGGCACGCCACCACCATCAAGGCCGCGAAGCGGATGGTGGAGAAGGAGCGGCCCGAGGTGTGGGACATCCTCGAGGAGGTCATCCGCGAGCACCCGGTCCTGCTGAACCGCGCGCCGACGCTGCACCGGCTCGGCATCCAGGCCTTCGAACCGGTGCTGATCGAGGGCAAGGCGATCCAGCTTCACCCGCTGGTCTGCACCGCCTTCAACGCGGATTTCGACGGCGACCAGATGGCCGTGCATGTCCCGCTGTCGCTCGAAGCGCAGCTGGAGGCGCGCGTGCTGATGATGTCCACCAACAACATCCTCAGCCCCGCCAACGGCAAGCCCATCATCGTGCCTTCGCAGGACATCGTGCTCGGCATCTACTACCTCAGCCTCGAGACGCCGGAGTTCCTCGCGGCCGAGGAGAAGGACGCGCCGGCCTTCGCCTCGATGGGCGAGATCGAGCAGGCGCTCGCCGCCGGCGTGATCACCGTGCACAGCAAGATCCGCGCACGCCGCAAGGCGATGGCCGCCGACGGCTCGGTGGTGACCGAGCGCGTCGTGACGACGCCCGGGCGGATGATGATCGGCGCGCTGCTGCCGCTCGACGTGCAGCTGCCCTTCGGCCTGGTGAACCGGCTGCTGACGAAGAAGAGCGTCTCGGACGTGATCGATGCGGTTTACCGCCACTGCGGCCAGAAGGAGAGCGTGATCTTCGCCGATCGGCTGATGGGCCTCGGCTTCCGTCAGGCGGCGAAGGCCGGGATCTCCTTCGGCAAGAACGACATGGTGGTGCCCGACACCAAGGCCGAGCTGATCGCCAAGACCAAGGACGAGGTGAAGGAGTTCGAGCAGCAGTATCTCGACGGTCTGATCACCGCGGGAGAGCGCTACAACAAGGTGGTTGATGCCTGGTCGCGCTGCACGGACGAGGTCGCCGGCGCGATGATGAAGGAGATTCAGAAGCAGGAGGTCGGCACGCCGACCAACTCGGTCTGGATGATGAGCCATTCCGGCGCGCGCGGCTCGCCGGCGCAGATGCGCCAGCTGGCCGGCATGCGCGGGCTGATGGCCAAGCCCTCGGGCGAGATCATCGAGCAGCCGATCATCGCGAACTTCAAGGAGGGGCTGTCGGTCCTCGAGTACTTCAACTCCACCCACGGCGCCCGCAAGGGCCTCGCGGACACGGCGCTGAAGACCGCGAACTCGGGCTACCTGACGCGGCGCCTGGTGGATGTGGCGCAGGACTGCATCATCGTCGAGCAGGATTGCGGCACCGGGCGCGGGCTGACCGTCGCGGCGGCGATGGACGGCGCCGAGGTGGTGTCCTCGCTGTCCGAACGCATCCTCGGCCGTACCTCGCAGGAGGATGTCCTCGACCCGGCGACGGGCGAGGTGCTGGTGGCGCGCAACACGCTGATCGAGGAAGTGGACGCCGAGCGCATCGAGAAGGCCGGCGTGGAGCAGATGAAGATCCGCTCCGTTTTGACCTGCGATTCGCGCCAGGGCGTGTGCGGCCGCTGCTATGGCCGCGATCTCGCGCGCGGCACGCCGGTGAACATCGGCGAGGCGGTGGGCGTCATCGCCGCGCAGTCGATCGGCGAGCCCGGCACGCAGCTGACGATGCGCACCTTCCACATCGGCGGCGCGGCGCAGCGCGGCGCGGAGCAGTCGGCGGTCGAGGCGGCCGGCGACGGCACCATCAAGGTGGTGAACCGCGTGGTGGTCGCGAACAGCCAGAGCCAGCCGATCGTGATGTCGCGCAACTGCGAGATCGTGCTCGTGGACGGCCAGGGGCGCGAGCGTTCGCGCCAGCGCGTTCCCTACGGCGCGCGCCTGCTCGCCGAGGACGGGATGGCGGTCACGCGCGGCCAGAAGCTGGCCGAATGGGACCCCTTCACCCTGCCGATCATCACCGAGCGTGCGGGCAAGGTCGAGTTCTCCGACCTGATCGAGAACGTCACCCTGGTGGACCGCCAGGACGAGGTGACGGGCCTCTCCTTCAAGGAGGTCGTGGAATACAAGGCGCCCGGCAAGGCCGCCGACCTGCGCCCGCGCCTGATCCTGCGCGACGAGAAGAACAACGTCGTCAAGCGCGAGAACGGAACGGAGGCGATCTACTTCCTCACCCCCGGCACCATCCTCTCGATCGACAACGGCGCGGCCGTTGCCGCCGGCGACGTGCTGGCGCGCCTGCCGCGCGAATCGTCCAAGACCCGCGACATCACGGGCGGCCTGCCGCGCGTGGCGGAGCTGTTCGAGGCGCGGCGCCCGAAGGACCACGCGATCATCAGCGAGGTCGACGGGCGCGTGGAGTTCGGCAAGGACTACAAGGCGAAGCGCCGCATCCTCGTGGTGCCCGAGCAGGTGGGCGACGAGCAGCCCGTGGCGCGCGAGTACCTGGTGCCGAAGGGCAAGCACGTGTCCGTGCAGGAAGGCGACTACGTCAAGCGCGGCGACCCGCTGGTGGACGGCCCGCGCGTGCCGCACGACATCCTGCGCGTGCTGGGTGTCGAGAAGCTGGCCGACTATCTCGTGGAGCAGATCCAGGAAGTCTATCGTCTGCAGGGCGTGAAGATCAACGACAAGCACATCGAGGTGATCGTTCGGCAGATGCTGCAGAAGGTGGAGGTCACCGATCCCGGCGACACGACCTACCTGATCGGCGAGCAGGTGGACCGCATCGAGTTCGACATCGAGAACGAGAAGCGGATCGCCGCGGGCGAGCGCCCGGCGGTGGCCGAGCCGGTGCTGCAGGGCATCACCAAGGCGTCGCTGCAGACGACCTCCTTCATCTCCGCCGCCTCCTTCCAGGAGACGACGCGCGTGCTGACGGAGGCCGCTACCGCGGGCAAGGTGGACTACCTGGCGGGCCTGAAGGAGAACGTGATCGTCGGGCGGCTGATCCCGGCCGGCACGGGCTCGGTGATGAACCGCCTGCGGGCCCTGGCGGCGCAACGCGACAAGGGGAGGCTGCCGAACACGGCACCTGCCCTGCCGGAGCCGCACGCGGCCGAGTAGGGCAGCATCCGCGGATGCCTGGAGGCCGGGCTTCGCACGGGGCCCGGCCTCTTTTTGCGTCGCGCACCGGGGCGTTGGCGGAATCGGGTTCCGATGCGCTTGACTCACACGGGGGCGGGGCGTAGATAGCCGCCCCTCGGCAGGATCCCGGCAACGGGCGCCCTGCCAGGTTTTGGTCCACAACGCTGCGCCGCCGGCGCCGCCCCGAGCGACCTGGGGCTGAGGCCGGCAGCGAGACGGACGCCCGGAGGGCGCGCAGAAACGCGCGCGACCCGGGCCTTGGTCTTTGGCAAGGCCGGCGTTGGGGCTTGGATGGTTACGAAGGGGCGTCATGCCGACGATCAACCAGCTCATCGCCACGGGGCGTGAGACGAAGCCGGCCCGGAACAAGGTTCCGGCACTGAAGGGCAGCCCGCAGAAGCGGGGCGTCTGCACGCGCGTGTACACGACCACTCCGAAGAAGCCGAACTCGGCGCTTCGCAAGGTCGCCAAGGTGCGTCTGACGAACGGCTTCGAGGTCGTCAGCTACATCCCCGGCGAAGGTCACAACCTCCAGGAGCACTCGGTGGTCCTGATCCGCGGCGGCCGCGTGAAGGATCTTCCGGGCGTGCGCTACCACATCCTGCGCGGCGTGCTCGACACCCAGGGCATCGCCAAGCGTCGCCAGCGCCGTTCGCTCTACGGCGCGAAGCGTCCGAAGTGAGGATCTGAGAGATGTCCCGTCGTCACCGCGCCGAGAAGCGCGAGGTTCTGCCGGATCCGAAATTCGGCGATGTCGTGCTGAGCCGCTTCATGAACGTGCTCATGTATGACGGCAAGAAGAGCACCGCCGAGCGCATCGTCTACGCCGCGATGGACACGCTGAAGAAGCGCAGCGGGCCTAGCGGAGATCCGCTGCGCCTGTTCCACGAGGCGATGGACAACGTGAAGCCGGCGGTCGAAGTGCGCAGCCGCCGGGTCGGCGGCGCGACCTATCAGGTGCCTGTCGAGGTCCGCCCGGAGCGACGCCAGGCGTTGGCGATCCGCTGGCTGATCGAATCCGCGCGCAGGCGCGGCGAGAACACCATGGAGGAGCGCCTCTCGGGCGAGCTGATGGACGCGGCGAACAACCGCGGCACGGCCGTGAAGAAGCGCGAAGACACGCACCGGATGGCCGAAGCCAACAAGGCTTTCAGCCACTACCGCTGGTAACGAAACCCCCGATCGGGAACGACGACGATGGCGAAGGCGAAATTCGAGCGGAACAAGCCGCACTGCAACATTGGTACGATCGGGCATGTGGACCATGGCAAGACGTCGCTGACGGCGGCGATCACGAA
>Ga0207951_100878_pt1 | contig 12656 bp, 14 predicted proteins | sample Subbio12Aug_8Bad_FD_184830 | JGI IMG/M metagenome (GOLD analysis project Ga0207951, IMG submission 184830) | Serpentinite rock and fluid subsurface biosphere microbial communities from McLaughlin Reserve, California, USA - CR12Aug_8Bad (SPAdes) | ecosystem: Environmental > Terrestrial > Deep... | reverse complement strand
GGTGCGGGCCGCTGCCCGCGCCCCTGCGCGGCGTCCGGCTGCCCAGCCCGCGGCTCGCACGCCCGCCCCGGCGGCCGTTGCCGAGCCCGCCGGCGAACGGCCCTACCAGGCTCCCGCCTCAGACACGCCCGCCCAGCCGCGCCAGTCTGTGCAGTAGACTTCAGTCACCTCGGCTGTCCGCTCTTCGGACGCGCGCCGTCCGCGGAAATCGCAGCCAAGCAAAAAGGCCGCGTCCTCACGGACGCGGCCTTCGATTTTCAACGCGCCGTGGCGTCTATTCGATGTCTTCGTTCAGCAGACCGACCTTGAAGAAGCCGTTCTCCTGCAGGACGTTCATGACGCCCATGAACGAGTCATATTGCACTTCGGCCTGAGCGCGCACGAACACGCGTTCTTCCTTGCAGGCCGGGTCGCCGCCGCCGAGGGCGGCGCAGACGTCTGCGGCCAGGGTGTCGATCGACGACGCCCGTTCGGCGATGAAGATTTCGCCCGTGTCCTGGATGGTGATGTAAACCGGCTCTTCAACCTCATCGGGGTTCGCGGGGGGCTGGGCCGGCGGCAGGTCGAGGCGGATCGAAACGGTGGCCAGCGGCGCGGCGACCATGAAGATGATCAGCAGCACCAGCATGATGTCGACGAACGGCGTGACGTTGATGTCCGAGTTTTGCTCGATCGTTTTTCCGCCCTGGCCGCCGGGGCCTGAAAGTTTGGAGCCCATGTGCTTCAGTCTCTCCATCCGGCGCGCCGCAATGGCGGCGAGCACAAGCTATGACGTTCGGTCCGTGTCTTGGCGTCCCGCAACCGGCTTGTAAAGCGGGTTCGGGCTCCATGGGGTTCCACGACGGCGCGTTTCCCAAAAATACGCCTTTCAGGCGAGCCGGTCAGCCCTTTGCCAGCTTCAGGAAACGATCCTTGAGAGCCGGATCGGACTTGAAGGCTCCAGTGAACCGCGTGGTGATGGTCGAAACGTGGCGGTGGTGCACGCCGCGGGTGGTCATGCACTGGTGCTCGGCGTCAATCATGATGGCGACCCCGGCCGGCTGAAGGTTTGATTCGATCGCCTCGGCGATCAACTGGGTCAGGGTTTCCTGGGTCTGCAGGCGGCGGGCGAAGATCTCGACCACCCGCGCCAGCTTGGAAATGCCGACCACCTTTTCCCGAGGGATGTAGGCGACATAGGCCTTGCCGAGGAACGGAGCCATATGGTGCTCGCAGTGGCTCTCCACCTCGATGTCGCGCAGCAGCACCATGTCATCATAGCCCTGCACGTCCTCGAATGTCCGGGACAATTCCTTGGCCGGATCGGCGTCATAGCCGTCGAACCATTCGCCATAGGCATCGACCACCCGCTTGGGGGTGTCGCGGAGGCCCTCCCGGTCGGGGTTGTCACCCGCCCAGGCGAGCAGGGTGCGGACGGCCTTCAGGGCCTCCTCACGCGACGGGCGGGATACGGCGTCATTGACGCTCACGAGGGCAGGGGCAGCGGGCGTAGGGCTCATGTTTCAATCTTCAGCGGCATAGTGGCGCCGGGACGATGGCCCCGGATGGACGCGCGCCGCGCTCCCTCAAAGTACACCGATCCGCTGTTCGCGGATGCGATGAACCGGCTATATGGTCGATCCCGTCCGTCTCGCAAGAAAACTGAAGGTCCCCGCAGCATTATGCCGCTGACGATTTACGATACCCTGCACCGTGAAAAGCGCGTGTTTCAGCCGCGCGATCCGCAGCGGGTGACCCTCTATGTCTGCGGCCCGACGGTCTATGACTACGCTCACATCGGCAATGCCCGCCCGCCGGTGGTGTTCGACGTTCTGGTGCGGCTGCTGCGGCGCGACTACGGGGCCGACAAGGTTGTCTATGCCCGCAACGTCACCGATGTGGACGACAAGATCAACCAGAAGGCCGCGCGTGAGGGCACGCCGATCGGCGAGGTCACGGCCCGCTATGAGGCGGCCTACCTGGAAGACATGGCCCGGCTGAACGTCGCGCCGCCCGATATCGCGCCCCACGTCACAGACCATATGGACGCCATCGTCGCCCAGATCGCCGCCATCATGGAACAGGGCTGCGCCTATGCCGCCGAAGGCCATGTGCTGTTCGACGTCTCATCCTACGAAGCCTATGGCCGGCTCTCGGGCCGCAACCTCGACGACATGATCGCCGGCGCCCGGGTCGAGGTCGCGCCCTACAAGAAAAACCCCCACGACTTCGTGCTGTGGAAGCCGTCGAAGGAGGGTGAGCCGTCATGGTCGTCGCCGTGGGGCGCTGGGCGTCCGGGCTGGCATATCGAATGTTCGGCCATGATCGAGGAGACCCTCGGCCTGCCGATCGACATCCACGGCGGCGGCATCGACCTCGTTTTCCCTCATCATGAGAATGAAATCGCCCAGGGCGTCTGCGCCCACGGCCACGCCCATTCGCCCGAGGCCCACGCCCAGTACAGCCGCTACTGGATGCACAACGGCTTCCTGACCGTCGATGCGGAAAAGATGTCCAAATCGATCGGCAATGTCCTGTTGCTGCACGATCTGGTGCAGGCGATGCCGGGCGAGGTGGTGCGATGGGCCCTGCTGAGCGCCCACTACCGCCAGCCGCTGGACTGGAACCAGTCCCTGCTGGACCAGAGCCGCAAGGCGCTCGACCGTCTCTACGGCGCCCTGCACCGCGCCGCCGGCGTGGCGGCGAATGGCGACGAACCCGCCGAAGACTTCCTCAAGGCCATCGAGGACGACATCAACACGCCGGGCGCCATGGCGACCCTGTTCGCCCTGTCCAGCGAGATCGAGCGCGCGATGACCGCCGGCGACCACGGCGTCGTCGCCCGGGCCAAGGGCGAACTGGTCGCCGCCGCGGCGATCCTGGGCGTGCTTCAGGCCGATCCTGCGATCTGGTTCGACGCGGGCGTCGACGATGCCTTCAAGGGCGAGGTCGAAACCCTGCTTGAACAGCGCGCCGCGGCGCGCGCCGGCAAGGACTGGTCAGAGGCGGACCGTATCCGCGACCGGCTCAACGCGCTGAACGTGGTGGTGATGGACGGCCCGCAGGGTGCGACCTGGCGGATCAAGGGCTGACGCCGGTCAGGTGATCCGTTTCGCCGCCACCGGGTCGCTGGCGGGGAAGGTCTCTTCCAGCCCCTCGTCCAGCAGGGCTTCCTGCCGATTTTCGGCGATGCGTTGCTTTTCGCGGAGTTGATCCGGCTTGCCGTGCTCAGCCGCGGCCTTTCTGGCGTAGGGCGCGTCCGTATCGCCGTCCGGGTGATTGGTCGATTTCGTCTGGTCGGTTGGTTTGGTCATATTGGCCTCATCATTTGGCAGGATGATCATCGTCGCCGTCGGGGCCGTAACCCAGACTGGCGATATCGTCGTCGGACAGCCGTCTGGCCTCCCAGTGAGCGGCGCTGGCCTGGGCGCCACGGACGTTCCGCATCAGCCCGGTGTAAACCAGCTCGACCTCGTCGGCGCCGCGCTGCCCGGCGCTTTCGCTGTCGATCTCGGTCAGTCGCTCTCCCTCCAGGCCCAGAAGGGCGTCAGCGTCCGCCTCTATGCCCGCGGACCCCTGCACCTCTTCGAGATCCAGTTCCTCGTCTTCGTCGAAATCGTCTTCGTCGGCGTCCCCGTCGACCTGGGTGACGTCGAGAACGGGGTCGGCCTCGTCGGGAAGGATGTCGCCGTCGCCCTCGTCGTCGATGTGAGTCTCGTCGTAGACCTCCGACTGATCCTGGTCGTCGGAGTAGCCGTCGATCTGGGCCATGCCGGTCTCCCTGTTCGGAGGATCAACGCGGCGCCGCTGTTCCGCGTTCCCGTGCGGTGAGGGCTCTGCGTCACAAGACATGGTTAACCACGATTGTTTACCGTGTGTTCGTTCCCGGCTTCCTAACGTCGCCGGCAGCCGATCAGGAGACGCTCCCGCAAATGCCGCTCAAGCTGTCTTTGAAGCCCGGCGAAAAATTCGTGCTCAACGGCGCCGTCGTTCAGAACGGTGATCGTCGAGGGGTGCTGATCCTGCAGAACAAGGCCTCGGTGCTGCGCGAAAAGGACATCCTTCAGCCGGAGGAGGTCAACAGTCCGGCGAAACGCGTCTATTTCCCGGTCATGATGATGTACCTGGACGAGGCCGGGGCCCCAAAAATCTATGACGAGTTCGCCCTGCGCCTGACCGAGTTCATGGGCGCATCGCGCAATCCGCAGGTGCTGGCTGACTGTGTCGCCGCCTCGCGACACGTGATGGCGCGGGAATACTACAAGGCGTTGATGGCCGCCCGAAAACTGGTGGATTACGAGGAAGGTCTGGCCAATGTCGCTTCAGGCGTACAAGACCGCGGCAACGCGGGCTGAGAACCCGCGAGAGATGGAGTATCGGCTGTTCGGGCAGGTGACCCGGGCGCTGATGCACGCCTCGACGGTGGATCGCTCCGACGTCGCCACGCGCATCGACGCCCTCGACTGGAACCGTCGGCTCTGGTCGACGCTGGCGACCGACTGCACCGACCCGAACAACAGGATGAGCCATGCGCTCAGGGCCCAGATCATCTCCATCAGCCTGTTCGTCAGCCGTCATTCCTCTGTGGTCATGCGCGGCGAGGATGATTTCGACGCCCTGATCGACATCAACAAGATGGTCATGCAGGGTCTCGCCGGACCGGGAGCCCAGCCCGTGGCCTGACCGCCGTCCGGCGGCGAAGGTAGAAGCCAGGTTCCGGGACGTGCAGACGAAGCTGCCGTTGGGTTTCAGGCCCTCGGCCTCGCCAGCCAGGCTCCTCAGCCTGTGTCGTCGCTGTTCCGGCAATAATTGAGGTTTGCGCAGATGCGCGAGAGGGAAACCTCTCCTGCGTTTCGTTGGTTCAGACCAGGCCGGCGATCCAGTCCAGAGTAGGACCAAGCGCGGTGCTGACCAGTTCCCAGGCCAGCCAGATGAAGACGCCGACGCCGCCGACGCCGGCCCAACCTATCAGGACCACCAGACCGTCACGCTGCATCAGGCCGAAGCCGAAGGTCGAGATGATCAGCGCTGGAACCAGATTTCCGCCCCAGATCGGCAAAACCAGGATGCAGGAGAGAAGCACGGTCGCGATACCGATCAGGACCTCGGACGCCTCATTGGTCATCACGGACAGGCGCGGGCTGGACAACCGCTCCACCATCCGCACCCGCGGCAGCACCTTCTCCACGCCCGAGCGGTAGGCGGCGCGCTCGATCCAGCGCCGCAGGGCCCATTTCGGCAGCCACAGCTGGTCCTGCCGGATTGCCAGTTGCAGGCCCATCAGCAGCAACGGCGCGCCGAGGACCGTCGTCGTGCCCGGGATGATGCCGATGGCGATGTTCAGCAGGCCGAAAAACAGCATCAGGGCGCCGAAACCCCGCTCGCCGAAGGCATTGACCAGTTCGCCGAGATACAATCTGGGGTCGGGCTTAAGCCCGATGTCCTCGATCACCTGCGAGAAGGTCCGCGTGTCAGCCTGGTAGTCGTAGTCGGGCATCGGCGACGGGTGTCCGGACGGGGATGTCGTGATCTAGGCCGGACGATAGATCGGCGCCACTGAACAAACGTCAATCCTTGGCTGTCGCCGACGGATCGACGAAGCCCTTCCGCACCTAGCTGCCCAACAACTCACGCCCGATGAGGAAGCGGCGGATCTCATTGGTGCCCGCGCCGATGTCATAGAGTTTGGCGTCGCGCACCAGTCGCTCGACCGGCCATTCCTTGGTGTAGCCGGCGCCGCCCAGGGCCTGGACGGCCTCCAGACTGACCTTTACCGCATTTTCCGACGCCAGGAGGATCGCTCCGGCGGCGTCGTAACGCGTTGTCTTGCCCTGATCGCAGGCCTTGGCCACAGCGTAGACATAAGCCCGGGCGCTGTTCAGGGCGACATACATGTCGGCGACCTTGGCCTGCATCAGCTGGAACGATCCGATCGGTTTGCCGAACTGTTTGCGCTCGCGAAGGTAAGGCAGGACCACGTCCAGCGCCGCCTGCATGATGCCCAGAGGTCCCGCTGCGAGCACGGCGCGTTCATAGTCCAGGCCGCTCATCAACACGCCGGCGCCGCCGCCGACGGGGCCCATGACATTCTCTTCCGGGACCTCGCAATCCTCGAACACCAGTTCGGCCGTGTCCGAGCCGCGCATGCCCATCTTGTCCAGCTTCTTGGAGACGCTGAACCCCTTCATTCCCTTTTCGATCAGAAAGGCGGTGACCCCGCCGTTGCCCTCGCCGGTCCGGGCGTAGACCACGAGCGTCTCCGCATGCGGAGCGTTGGTGATCCAGAATTTGGTTCCGTTCAGGACGTAGCGGTCGCCCTCCTTGCGGGCCTGGGTGCGCATCGACATGACGTCGGAGCCCGATCCGGCCTCGGACATGGCCAGGGAACCGACGTGTTCGCCGCTGATCAGCTTGGGCAGATATTTCTGCTTCTGCGCTTCCGTGCCCCAGCGGCGGATCTGGTTGACGCAAAGGTTGGAGTGGGCCCCGTAGGCGAGGCCGATCGAGGCCGAGGCCCTGCTGACCTCTTCCATCGCCACGACGTGTTCGAGATAGCCGAGGCCGAGGCCGCCATACTCTTCCTCGACGGTGACGCCGTGCAGCCCAAGTTCTCCCATCTCGGGCCAGAGCTCGCGCTTGAAGGCGTTGGTTTCGTCGATTTCGGCGGCCAGCGGCGCCAGACGGTCGGTCGCCCAGCGGGCGGTGGTCTCGCGGATCATATCGGCGTTCTCGCCGAGGCCGAATTCCATCGATTGGGGGGCGTTGGGAATACTCATGGCGGCGGGCGTAGCACCGCCTGAGCCCGACGCAAAGTCGGTCAAACCGTCTCGCAGTCTAGACGCCCTGTCAGTCGGGCTTGCCCCAGCGGACGTAGAGCTTCCAGGACGACACACCGACGCATATCACGCCGATCAGGGCCAGTGACCAGGCCACGACGGTGGTCTCGCCCATCGGCGACGGCTGTTCGACCGCCAGGCGGAAAGCGGCGGCCGAGGCGCCGCAGGCGACGAGGCCTACACCGCCCATGACCAGATAGGCGCCGGTCTCGCTCCAGTCGAACCGCCGCGGTGAGGTCGTCTCGACTTCATGGCGCAGGACCGACAGGGTCGGCTCGTCCTCGAACAGCACCGTCTCCACGGTCTCCTCCGCCGCGGGCGGCGCCGGCCGCTGTTCCTCGGGCCATGGGTGACGAGGCGCTGTATCGGCGAAGTCCGCCTCGGTCGCAGGCGTCAGAACCAGTTCCTGGTCCATCGGCGGGAAGGGCGAGGGCAGGGGCGGGGCCGAGACCATCACCGCCACCGGTGCGGCGGGTTCGATAGCCTCCGGGGCAACGATGTCCGCGGGCTTGACCGCCGCCGTCGGAGGTTCCGGGTCAGCCGGACCAAAGCCCGGCAAGGGCCCGATGATCACAGCGGCATAGGGCGAATAGCGGTTCAGATTGACGGTTGTGACGGCGTCGGCGGGCTGAAAGGCCTGGGGCTCGAAGGGGGGCTCTTCAGGCGCCCAGGTCGGCTGCGGCGCGTCAGGCTCGGTCGGCTGCGTGGATACCGGGGCGGCGTCGCCATCGACATCCGGCGGGACAGCGACCGGGGATGCAGGCTCGGCGGCAGGCGGCAACGGGGCGGCGAGCAGGTCGGCAAGGGTGACGGCGACCGAGGGATCAGCGACGAACAGGGCCCGTTCGGCCGCGCGGCGACGCAGTCGGTCATCCGGAGTCACTTTCTCGGGCCAGCCGATCAAGGCGTCGGCGGCCTGGCCTTCGTGACCCGCGTTCAGTCGCTGCAGGACGTCCGACGCGAGGAAGCGCTCGACCCCGACCGAGACCGCGAAGCTGGCGAGGGCGTCGAACTGGTGCTGATTCAGGGGGACGGTCACGCCGTCGTTCAGGGCCTTCACCACCGGTAGCAGGTCGTATTGCAGCAGGAGTTCGGCGTCCTGTTCGCCCACCGCCAAACCCTCGCGCGCAGAGGTCGTGTGGCCGTAGCCGATGACCCAGCGGCCATCCTCGCCGCGCACAGCGCGCGGGCGAAAGCCCTCGAAGCTCTTGATGAGCACGACCCCCTCGCGGGAGACCTTCAGACGTGGCGTGATCGCTGCGGACACGGATTGACCCAAAACGAGACGGGCCTGCTCGCCCTGTCGGGGAACCAGCAAGCCCCGCGCCGTCCCTACAACAGCACGATGGTGGCCAGACCGAGGAAGATAAGAAAGCCGAAGAAGTCGGTGGCAGCCGTCACGAACACCGCGGAAGACACCGCGGGGTCGAATTTGAGCCGGGACAGGGTCAGGGGCGTCAGCATGCCCACCGTTGCCGCGACCAGCAGGTTCAGAACCATGGCTCCGGCGATGACGGCCCCGATGCTCCAGTCCTGGAACCACCAGGCCGCGGCGCCGCCGATCAGCGGCGCGAGCACAAGGCCGTTGGCCAGGCCGACCACGAACTCCCGGCGGAACGTGCGCGGCGCATTGGAACTGTTCAGTTCGCGCGTAGCTAGGGCGCGGACCGTAACGGTCATGGCCTGGGTGCCGGCGCTGCCGCCGATCGCCGAGACGATGGGAAGCAGAATGACCAGGGCGACGATCTGTTCGATCGTCGCCTCGAACCAGGAGATGACCACCGCGCTGAGAACCGCCGTCCCGAGGTTGATCGCCAGCCAAGGTACGCGACCGCGGACGATTTCGGACACCGACGAGCCCCGGTCCTCGTCGGACACCCCCGCCAGACGCAGGATGTCCTCGCGGTTCTCTTCCTGGATGATGTTGACGATATCATCGACGGTGATCTGGCCCACCAGACGTCCGGCCTCGTCGACCACGGGCGCCGAGATCAGGTGGTATTTCTCGAAGATGTAGGCGACCTCTTCCTGGTCCTGGTCGACCGCGATCTCATTGACCGGCTCCATGATGTCGGAGAGGGCGACCGAGCGCGGCGCCCGCAACAGCCCGCTGACCGGCACGCTGCCGACCGGACGGTTGAGCGGATCGACCACATAGATGTCGAAGAACAGCTCCGGCAGGTCCTCGCCCTGTTTGCGGACATGGTCGATGGTGTCGCCGACGTTCCAGAACTCGGGCGCGGCCATCACCTCGCGCTGCATCAGACGGCCGGCGGAATCCTCGGCATAGCCCAGCGAGCTCTCGATGGCGGCGCGGTCGACGTCAGGCATGGCGGCCAGAACGCGTTCGCGCTGGTCGTCCTCGAGATCCTCGACCACGGCGGCGGCGTCGTCGGAGTCCAGTTCCTGCAGCGCCTCGGCCAGGATCAGGTGGGGCACCCGCTCCAGCACCTCCTCGCGGATGCCGTCGTCCAGTTCGGGCAGGGTTTCGGCCAGCAGGTCGGCGGGCAGCCAGACCACCACCACGGCGCGGTGCTCGGCGGTGAGGAAGCCCATCAGGTCGGCGACGTCGGCGGGGTGGAGGTCTTCCAGCAGGGACCGGAGCCTCGGGCCGTCGCCGGCGTCGGAGGCGTCGACGACCTTTTCGACAAAGGCGGCCGTCAGGACGTAGTCATCGTCCAGGGCGTCGTGGTCGATATCGGGGGCAGGCGGCAGGGGGGCGTTCGGTGCGGTAGTCACGCGAGGCCTCCCTGCCATTTATCAGCGATAAGTCGTTGATTTGCCCTACAAAAAACGATGGTGCGGTCGAGAAGACTCGAACTTCCACTCCGGTTAGGGAACAGCGACCTCAACGCTGCGCGTCTACCAATTCCGCCACGACCGCTCGCATCGGAGGGGGGCTGATAGCGGAGAGATGGGCGGCTGCCAAGCCGTATCAGGCGGCTCCGGCCATGAAGTCGTAGACATCGGCCGCCCGGGTGACGGTGATGGCGATGCGGTCGTCGCGGATTTCGATCTCGCCGCGGGCCACCGGGTGGTTGTTGGCGAGGATCCAGACCTCGTCATGCTCGGAGGCGTCGAGCGGAATCACCGCCCCGCGGCCCATCCGCAGCAGCTGGCTCATCGGCAGTACGGAGCGCCCCAGGACGACCGAGATCTCGACTTCAACGGCTTCGATCTGGCTCACGGGGGACTCGGATACTGACTGTGACTGGGCGGTCTGGACTTGCATGGCGCTCCCGGTCCCCACATTGGGGGCGTCATGCTTTCCCAAGCCTTAAGCGACGCCGTATCGAAATTGATTCGCGCCGACGGCCGTCCGGTCGAATGGACGGTGTCGGGCGGCCGGGTCCCCTATGAGGATGCGGTCGCGGCCATGGAGGCGCGGGCGGCGGCGATCGCGGCGGGCGAGGCCCCCGAACTGGTCTGGCTGCTGGAGCATCCGCCGCTCTACACGGCGGGGGTCTCGTCGAAGGACGACGACCTGCTGGATGCGGCGCGCTTTCCGGTGCACCGCAGCGGGCGCGGCGGGCAGTTCACCTATCACGGCCCCGGCCAGCGGGTGGCCTATGTGATGCTGGACCTCAATGCGCGGGGCCGCGACGTCCGGACCTTCGTGCGCGGGCTGGAACAGTGGATCATCGGCGCCCTCGGCGAGTTCGGCGTGCCCGCCGATGTGCGAGAGGGCCGGGTCGGGGTCTGGGTGGAACGCAAAGGGCCGGGCCGGGCGCGCCCCCCCCTCGTCGGCTTCGCCGACACTCCCCCCGAGGACGGGGGGAGAGAGGACAAGATCGCCGCCATCGGCGTCAAGGTCCGCAAATGGGTCAGCTTCCACGGCATCAGCCTGAATGTGGAGCCGGACCTTGACCATTTCAGCGGCATCGTTCCCTGCGGCATCGCCGACCACGGCGTCACCAGCCTGGTCGATCTGGGCGTGCCGGCGACCATGGACGAGGCCGATGCGGCGCTGAAGACCCATTTTCAACGGCTGTTCGGACCCGTGACCTGACAGGTTCCAGCGCGCCTTGACGATCCCCGGACACGCGGTGAAGCTTGGCCATCATGCGCCAGTCCCAAACCCTGTTCGCCGCGCTCGCAGCCTGTCTCCCGGGCCTGATCTGCCTCGCGACCGCCGAGGTCGCGCGGGCGCAGTCGCCGGGCCCGGCCGAGCCCGATCTGGTCGGAATACGCAGCAGCCTGATGCCGACGCGCATGCAGCTGGAGATCGCCGGTCAACCCTTCCGCCGGCTGGAACTGCGACTTGGGGCCAATCCCGACTACCGGCGTCCCACGGTCGCCCCCGATCCGGATGATCAGGGCACCTGGGCGGATCCGGCTTCGCCCTGGGGGATCTGCCGGGTCACGCCGACTGTGGAGATCGGTGGAGGCTTCCGGGTCCGTCTCGAGGAAATGTGCGAGGACCCCACCAACAGCGAGACGATCACCTACCCCGAGCCCCTTTACTGCTGGGCCATCTATCCGCCGGCGCGGCCGCCCTACCCCGGGGACGTTTCGCTCTGGCTGCAGGTCGCCCGCCAGGACGGCTTCCGTTTTGGCGGCGCGCGCAATCTGGGCCTGATGGAGATCGACGTCCCGGTGTCCGAAATGGAGTCGCGGGCGGGCGAGGAGATGCGCCCCTGCGAACGCAACACCCATCCGGCGGGAGAGCAGCGGCGCAAGCCGGATGCCCTGGTCGCCTTCGTCTGGCCGCCGCAGACGCTGGACCCCTGGTAGGGAGGTCCCGGCCGGGCGAGCGCCGTCGCGGCCCTTCTGTGACAGGCTCCGGAAGGCCATCTTAACCCCGGCCGGTGCAAGACCCGTTTGCATCCCCTTCGCGCTGCAGGATTCCGCTTGATGCCAGCCCCGTTGTCCAGCCCCGATCCGGACGCCGACGCCCTGGCCATCGGCACCTTCTTCGATGTGTCGCTGGACCTGCTGGTGATCCGCGAGCTGGACGGCACGGTGGTCCAGGCCAGCCCGTCGTGGGAGACCCTGCTCGGCTGGCGGCCCGACGAAATGGTGGGCCAGCCGCTGCTGCGGCTGCTGCATCCCGACGACGAGATCGCAACGCTGGAGAGCGCCGTCGAGGTCGAGACCCGCGGCCCCCGCGACCCGGTGGTCGATTTCAGGAACCGCTATCGCCACAGGGACGGAAGCTACCGCACCCTGGAATGGCGCGCGCGGCGCGCCGGCGACCGCATCTATGGCGTGGCCCGCGACGTTACCGACCGCGTCGCCGCCGAGCGCGAACTGATCGCGGCCAAGGCCGCCGCCGAGGTCGCCAACCAGGCCAAGACCGACTTCCTGGCCAATATGAGCCACGAGATCCGCACCCCGCTGAACGGCGTGCTGGGTCTGGTCGGGGTGCTGGCCCAGGACGACCTGACGCCGCACCAGCGCGAGCTGGTCTCCCTGATCGAACAGTCGGGCGTGACCCTGGAACGGCTGGTGTCCGACATCCTCGATGTGGCCAAGATCGAGGCCGGCCATCTGGACTTCACCATCGGCGACATGGATCTGGAGCGCGAACTGGACGCGGTCATCGACACCGCCCGGGTCAAGGCCGAGGCCAAGGGGCTGAATTTCCGGGTCGACCGCGGGCCCGGCGCCCGCGGAGACTTCCTCGGCGACGCCACCCGCATCCGCCAGGTGCTGGCCAATCTGTTGTCCAACGCCGTCAAATTCACCGCCGAGGGCGAGGTCGCCGTCTCCCTCGAGGTGCTGGACGACATGCCGTCGCCCGGGATCGCCACCCTGAAATTCGAGGTGCGCGACACCGGCGTCGGCTTTGACGCGGCGGCGGGCGAGGCCCTGTTCCAGCGCTTCAGCCAGGCCGACAGC
>Ga0207951_100877_pt1 | contig 12668 bp, 13 predicted proteins | sample Subbio12Aug_8Bad_FD_184830 | JGI IMG/M metagenome (GOLD analysis project Ga0207951, IMG submission 184830) | Serpentinite rock and fluid subsurface biosphere microbial communities from McLaughlin Reserve, California, USA - CR12Aug_8Bad (SPAdes) | ecosystem: Environmental > Terrestrial > Deep... | reverse complement strand
GACGATTTCTGTTTCCGAGGCCACCACGGGTTCAACATTGAAGCCGGTCATAAATTTGATCTCATCGATGACGACAATATTGCTGGGGTCGGCCATCGCCAGCGTCAATTTTGGGCCCAAACGATTAATGGGGATGATAAAATATTTTTTGGAGATACTCGGAGGAATCAATTTAACGATGTTGGGGTTGATTTCCATTTTCGAGATTTTTATGGAGGGAACCCGATACTGGGCGCTCAAGAAGGAGAGAAGTTCATCCTCTTTAATATAGCCCAACTTTACCAGGTTCGATTCTAATCGTCCGCCCTTCAGTTTCTGCTCATCCTGCGCCTTTTTCAGTTGCTCAGGGGTAATAAAATTTCTTTTAATGAGCAGTTCGCCTAATCTTTCAGACAAATCTTACTCCCTTGTAATGGCCTTCAGTAAAGAACCCCGCCCAAGGGCGGGGCTTTAAAACCTAAATTCTAAATCCAAAACCGAGATCCCGAAACAAGTTCGGGATGACAAAAAGACCAGAACCAAACCCTCTTGTCATGCTGAACTTGTTTCAGCATCTGGTTGGCTTTTTTCTGCTTTCAGCAGACGCATCTTTCATCCCCCCCACAGGAAGGGGTTTTCAGATGCGATTTTAATAAATAAAGCTTATTAAATCAAACAAAATCACGTCAAGCCAGAAAATAAAGAAGCAAAATGGGTGCCAAAATTTGCCATTTTATAATCCATTGAAATAATAAGATTAATTTAATTCTTTAATTTTTAATCTTTGAATGGATGCGAAAAAAAGGGGTTCCATTGGTTAATAATTATCCAGGTTCTCTATCGGGGGGGAATAGAATAGAGAGGTAATTTGACAATAAAGGAGCTTCCTTTTCCGGGTTCGCTTTCAACGGTGATCTCGCCTTGGTGAGCCTCGACAATCCACTTGCAGATGCTGAGCCCGAGGCCGCTGCCTCCCTGTTCCCTTGAACGGGCCTTGTCCACCCTAAAAAATCGATTAAAAATTTTCTCCTGATCCTCCCTGGCAATTCCAATGCCCGTGTCTGCAACGATAATTTTAGCAAACGGCGCGGCTTTTTTTTCTTTTGGAGTCAGCGGGTTTACGGAATCACCTGCCCTCCGCAAGGCTTCTGGAGGCGGGTCCGTCTCTTTTGTCAGAGTGATCAGGATGCTCCCCCCCGCTTCAGTATACTTTATTCCGTTTTCGATCAAATTGATAAAGAGTTCCCTCATCCGGAGGGTGTCTCCAAGGACATGGATCTCATTCTGGTGATTCGAAATTTCGATCCGGATGTTCTTGGGCTGGGCCAAAATCTTCATCTGTTCGGTCAAACCAGCGATGAACCGGGTCAAATGGATATCTTCTCTATTCAACCGGATCTCGCCGATATCCGCTTTGGAGAGCAGCAGAAGGTCTTCCACAATCTTCGACATTCGGTCTATCTCTTCGAGATTGCTCTCCAGAACCTGTTCATATTCGTGAAGCGGTCTTTTCTTCCGGAGAGCGACCTCCACCTCTCCCTTGAGGATGGTCAGAGGGGTTTTTAATTCGTGAGAAGCATCTGTGGTGAATTGTTTGACCTGGCGAAACGACTGATCCAGTCGGGAGATCATCTCGTTGAAGGTATCGATCAGCCTCGATATCTCATCCTTCACCTTGAGGGTCTGAATCCTCTGGTTTAAATTTTGCGAGGTGATCATTCGAGCTGCCTGGGTCACGCGATCGACCGGTTTCAATGCCTTATTGGCAAGAAATTGCCCTCCGAGGCTGGCAATCACGAGAATCGATGGAACCGTGACGATCAGGATGACCAACAGGGTGTTGATGGCATCCTCCACATCTTCAAGGGAGGAGGCGACCTGAATCATCTTGGTCACCTGATTGTTCTCTTTTACAGGGTAGGTGATGATCCGCAACGGAGTGTTTCCCAATGAATGATTGGTTTCATAAGTGATTAAACCCTTTGAGCCGTTCCTGAGGGCATTCAGGCTGATCGGGAGCTGAACGCTTTTTAAGTTTTCGGACGTTCGACCGATTCTCCCCGATTCGTCGAGAACCTGAATGAATTTCCCGATCGGCTTTAAATTCATGGAAGCCTCAAGGGTCTGATCGATGTTCCCGAAACCGAATTTGGATAATGGCGAGGTTGATTCCAAGGCGATCAGTTCGGCAAGAGACCTCAATTTATGATCCACATCACGATAGAGACTTCTGGAGAGGGTAAGGTATAAAAAACTGCTGAAGGAGATCAATAGAATTCCCAGGATGAGGACATACCATAGGGTGAGTTTAAAACGAAGGCTTCTGAAATCCATTTATTCCCTTTTAGCCTCTTCCTTGTCCGGAGAGAGGATATATCCGACCCCCCGGATGGTATGGATCAGTTTAGGTTGGAATCCCTTATCGATCTTTTTCCTGAGGTAGTTGACATAGACATCGACGACATTCGTCATGGAGTCAAAGTGGTAATCCCAGACATGCTCTGAAATCATGGTCCGAGTCAGCACCTTGTTCGGATTCCTCATAAAATATTCTAAGAGTCCATATTCCTTGCTGGTAAGTTCGATCTCTTTCTCTCCTCTTGTGACCCTGTGTGTAACCGGGGATAGGATTAAGTCAGCCAACTTTAGAATCGGTTCCGCATCCACCTTCTCCCGGCGTAAAAGGGCGCGGACACGGGCCAAAAACACTTTAAATTCAAATGGTTTGGTCAAGTAGTCATCGCATCCCGAGTCCAACCCTTTCACAATATCTTCGGCCGTGTCCTTTGCCGTGACAACCAGAATGGGAACCTTATTTTTATTACTCCGGATTCTCCTTAAAACATCGAGCCCGGCTATTTTGGGGATCATCAAATCGAGCACAATCAAATCGTAATCGTTCACTTCAGACATATAAAGGCCCGACTCTCCATCGAGGACCGTATCAACGGCGTAGCGCTCCTCTTCGAGCCCTTTTTTAATGAAATTGGCCACTTTGATTTCGTCTTCTATGACCAGAATTCTCATCTGCGATTTCCCATCGGGCAAAACCCAATCTTTATGAACTCGTAAAAAGTCGAAAAAGCCTAACGATCGTCATTCCCCGACTTGATCGGGGAATCCAGTCTTTTCAAGTAATTATTAGTCCACTGGACACCGGTTCCTGCCGCAGGACCGGTGAGACGACTTTATACGAGTTCATCAATCTTTATGACATTATAAATTTAATATAAAAAATTGCAATACCAAATTGTTTTTCCTTTTGCTTGACACCATCCCTCCAACTCTGTTAGCATTTTTAGAATTTTTGTAACACTTTAGTGCTTTGAAAAAACTGATCTAATCCCCCTTCATCCCCCTTTGTCAAAAGGGGGAAACCTTTCTCCTCCCTTTGGTCTCCGACCCAGAGCGGTCTCTGACCCGGAGGGAAAAGGGAGGTTGGGAGGGATTTTACAAGATGATTTCAAACAACTGAATTGATATGAATTTTTCAAACAAGAGAGATGACCATTGATCAAGCTGGCGGGAATCCAGACATCTTGTAATGAAGAAAAAGAGAAGAACATCGAAAAGGCGATAAAATTTGCACAAATTGCTGTCGAGCGGGGAGCCAACATCATCTGCTTTCAGGAACTTTTTGCCACGCACTGGTTTCCAAGAGAGATGAATCCCGGCCATTTTCTCTTGGCCGAGACAGCGGACGGCCCAACCGTTATGAGGATGCAAGAATTGGCTAAACAGTGCGGGGTGGTTTTGGTCTGCCCCATTTTTGAAAAAGACGAGCAGACGTTTTATAATTCCGCAGTGGTCATCGATGCGGGAGGAGAGGTTTTAGGAAGCTATCGAAAGGTCCATGTTCCACAGATTCCCCTCTGGGAAGAGAGATTCTATTTCTCTTCCGGTAACCTTGGATTTCCTGTGTTTCAAACGAAGTTTGCCGTGATCGGCGTTCAAATCTGTTGGGACAATTTTTTTCCGGAAGGATCCAGAATATTGGCCCTGAAGGGAGCCCAGATCATCTGTTCCCCTACGGCAGCTGCTTTTGCCTCACAGGAGAGATGGAAGACAGTGATTTCGAGCAATGCGATGACAAATGGGGTATTTATCTTCAGGGTGAACCGGGTGGGAAGCGAAGAGAAACAGGACTTCTACGGTAAATCCTTCTGCGTGTCTCCGGAGGGGGAATTGATGGACAAACCCAGTGGAATGAAGGAAGGCATCGCTTTAATCGACATCGATCTCAAAAACATCGACCGGGTCAGAAAGGAATGGCCTTTTTTAAAAGACAGGAAGCCGGAAACGTATAAGGAGATGGTTACATAGGGATATATAGAAAATAGGTTTCGTCAAGGAAAAACGATGAATAAGCGAAAAATTATTAAAGAGTATTTAGAGCCAATCCTTATTGCCATATTGATAGCCCTTTTTATCCGGGCCTTTGTCGTTCAGGCATTCAAAATTCCCTCCAGTTCGATGGAGCCGACCCTGCAGGTAGGAGATCATATCCTTGTCAGTAAATTTATTTACGGGATTAAAATCCCCTTTACCCAAACAAAACCGTTTCAATTCAAAAAACCTCAGAGGGGGGATGTGATCGTTTTCATCTACCCGAAAGATCCTTCCAAAGACTTCATCAAGAGGGTGGTTGGAGTCGGAGAGGACCGGGTCGATATCGAGGGGAACAAAATCTATATCAATGGGAAGCAAATGGAGGACCCATGGGGACAATACGACACGAAAAACGAATGGAGGAAAAACCTTGGCCCTGTCGGCCCGTTTGAACGTGTGGTCGTGCCGAAAGATCACCTCTTTGTCCTGGGGGATAACCGGGACAACAGTCAGGACAGCCGTTTTTGGGGGTTTGTGCATGTGAACGAGGTGAAGGGGAAAGCCTTTATCATTTATTTTTCCGGGCCAAGTATCTTAAATATTTTATTTCCCTGGATATGGGATGAGATCAGGTGGGGGAGGTTTGGCAAATTAATTCACTGATTTCGAAAAACATTCGCTTCGGCCCATTCGATATCTTTTCTTATCTGCTTGATCAACCCTTCTGTTGAAGGAAAACGGATTTCATCACGGATTCTTTCTGTAAAGTACACCTGGAGCTCCTCGCCGTAGATCTCCCGGTCAAAGTTTAAGATATGGACCTCCAATGAAACAGCCTTCGCATCGAAGGTCGGATTGACCCCGATGTTGGCCAGGCCATTGAAACACCGGCGATGCCAATTCACCCTGACCGCATACACCCCTGGTTTTGGATAAAGTTCTTCTGCCATTTCGAGATTGGCTGTCGGAAAACCAAGAGCATGACCCCTTTTCGTCCCCTCGATCACCCGCCCGATCACGGGATAATCTCTCCCCAGTAATTTCGAGGCCTTTACAACCTCTCCATTTCTAATGAGCTCTCTGATCTTCGAGCTGCTGACGATGGTGTCATCCACGGTTAATGCTTTCACCACCTCCACTTCGATCCCGAAGAGGGCGCAATTTTCTTTAAGGGAATCCACATCCCCGCTCTTTCCTCTGCCAAACCGATAATTATATCCGACAATGATCTTTCTGGCTTCGACCTTCCCCACCAGAACGCTCTTCACAAATTCAAGGGGTGAAAGCTCTGCAAAAGCCCTGGTAAATTGAATGCAAAGGACTTTCTCCACCCCGGTATTTTCGATTAACATCATTTTCTTTTTAAAAGGAGTGAGCAGGGGAGGGCATTGCTCGGGGGAGAGTATTTTCAGGGGATGGGGTTCAAAAGTGACGACAACAGATTCTCCGCCAATCTTTCTTGCTTCCTCTTTGACTTTTTCAAATATTCTCTGGTGTCCCAGATGGACGCCATCAAAATTTCCCAGCGTGACAGCGGGATTCCTGAAGGGTCCTTTCAAATTTTCAATCCCTTTGATGATTTCCATAATTTTTACTTAGAAAATAACCCTATAATCCCCCTCTCCCTTGGTGGGAGAGGGTGGGGGTGAGGGGGAAAACGACCTATCTACCCACACCTCAATCCTTCATTACTTGACTTTAAACAAAAAAAATATAAAATAGTATCGTAATTATTTCAATTCTGTGGTCGTAAAAAGCCGAAGTGGCGGAATTGGTAGACGCGCTAGATTCAGGGTCTAGTGGGATGTACGTCCTGTGGGGGTTCAAATCCCCCCTTCGGCACCAAAGAAAAATTGGAATGTTGGAATATTGGAATACTGGAATGTTGGGTAAACCCCGTTAGAAATTCCAGTCTTTGCGGATCGAAGCCGAGCGGGGCATTATTTCTAACGGGGTAAATCTTATTTCTAGGCCTTCGCCCTTCTCATTATTCCATCATTCCATTAATCCATCATTCCGGTTTCGTATCTCACCTGTTTTTTGAAGAAAGATTCATATCGAATTTGAAGAAATCGGTGGTTGCAACAGATCGGGACGAAGTCTTTGGGGTAGGTCCTGTTCCTTCCTTGAAACATTCAAGAACTCCTCCTTTATCCGAACCCATCTGACCTGTTTTAGGATCGATCTTCATAAACTCAATCCCTTCGGGGATAGGGAAATCCTTTACCTCTTTGTCCTTCAACGCCTTTGACATAAAAGCGACCCAGATGGGAGAGGCCGCACGGGCGCCGGTCTCATTTTCACCAAGGGACCTGTCTTCATCAAAACCCACCCACACGCCGGTAACAAGTTCAGGAGTATAACCGACAAACCAGGCGTCAAAAAATTGGTCGGTGGTTCCTGTCTTTGCCGCTACAGGTCTTCCGAGCGCCCTTGCCCTCCATCCTGTCCCGTTCTGAACCACACTTTCCAGAAGGCTTGTCATGAGAAAGGCTGTTTGTGGGTTAATGACCCGTTCTGAATCGTTCGATTCTTTTTGGAAATAAGAAGGGAGATGTTCTTCGAGCAAATTCCCGTCCCGGTCCAGAATTTTTTTGATAAAAAGAGGTTTGAACTTCTTACCCTGGTTGGCAAAGACGGCATAGGCTTTCGTTAATTCATAGAGCGAGAGGTCTGAAGAGCCCAGGGCCATGGCAAGGTTGTCGTGAAGAGGAGAGGAGATGCCGAGATTTTTAGCATAGTCCTTGATATAATCGACCCCGACATCGCGGGCAATCTTTACGGCGACGACATTGATCGAGTGTGTGAGCGCATTTCTGAGGGTGGTCGGTCCGGAAAATTTGTCCTCGAAATTTTTCGGTTTCCATTTTTTATTTCCGAATTCGAACACGATTGGAGCGTCGACGACAATGGAGGCAGGGGTATACCCTTTATCCAGGGCTGAAGCAAAGATAATGGGCTTAAAGGCCGATCCGCTCTGTCTTCGGGCCTGGGTAGTTCGGTTGAACTGACTTTTTCTGAAGTCTCTTCCGCCCACCATCGCCCTGACGTATCCCGTTTCTAAGTCGAAGCAGATCAACGCCCCTTCCAAAATGGAAGACATCTCCCCGGGAAGGCGCTTCTGTCTTTTTTCAATCTCTTTTAACCCCGCCCCGACCGCTTCCTGAGCGATGCTTTGAGCATATAGATCGATGGTTGTATAGACCTGGAGGCCATTTTTATAAAGACCATCCTTCCCATATCTCTCTTCGACATATCTCCTCACATGCTCCACAAAATGGGGGGCCTTTTCAAAAGAGGGGGCCTGCTTTCCCTTAATCTTTATCGGGGTCTGTAAGGCCCTCAGCGATTCAGCGTAAGAGATGAATCCTTCCTCAACCATTCGATTCAGGATATAGTTCTGCCTCTTTTTCGCCTGTTCAGGATATTGATGAGGAGAATATTTGGAGGGGGCCTGGGGAAGCCCTGCAAGCAAGGCGGATTCCGCAAGGTTCAGCTCTTCGACGGGCTTTCCGAAATAATTTTCAGCGGCCGTTGCCGTTCCATAGGCTCCGTGTCCCAGATAGATTTGATTGAGATAAAGGTGGAGAATCTCTTCCTTGGAAAGATACTTTTCAATTTTAAAGGACAGGATGGCCTCGCGTATCTTTCTTGATAGACTCTTTTCCGGAGTGAGGAGAAGTGATTTGACAACCTGCTGGGTGATGGTGCTGCCGCCCTGTATAATCTCTCCGGAGAAGATATTCTTAAATAGGGCTCTCAGAATAGCCCAGTAATCCAATCCCTTATGTTGGAAAAACCTGGCGTCCTCCCCTGCGACAAAGGCCTGGATTAAAAAGTTGGGGAGCCTATCGAGAGAGACAACCTCTCTCTTCTCAACAAAAAATTCTCCTATAATCTCCCCATCTTCAGAAAAGAATTTGGTGATGGCAGGAGGTTTGTAATTTTTCAAATTTTCAATGCTTGGGAGGTCATGACTGAAATAGAAGTAAGAAGCCGCTCCGATTACCATAAAAGAGGTGACAGTGATCATGATAATCGAAATGAAAATCTTGACTGTCCTTTCAAAATGGATGGTTCTCATTTTTAAAATGCAAGGTGGATCAATATTCCTGACATCTCAAACAACTCTGGACCCTCCTCGTCCGGCAACTCTGGGCAGATCGCTATCATCCAATACTTTAAATTGTATGGTCATAATTTTGATGAATTCGTAAAAAGGTCATTCTCATGAAACTCGTCCTCGAAGGCATGAATCTTCACAACTTTCACAACCTGAACCACCATGAAATAAAGTCATTCGCAATTTTTATGACCTTTTCACTCTTTTCTTTAATTTCATTGGCATCATCAGTGGAATACTCCTCCGAGGGTATCCACAATTTTCCAGCGTCTACCCCGGGATAACGGCTCCATGTTACTTCAGGCTCAACTTCGTTACTAATCTTTGCAATGTTGTAGGGGAAGCCCCTCCGTGGGTTCCTCAATAAGGCGGCCACAGAGGGCCGCCCATATGAATGTTGGAACAATTTTCGTGGTTCGAGGGTGGCGCTCCGTCACGAAGGATTGTTCAGAAAATAATCCCCCAGATACTTCCTCTCCCCTTGGTGGGAGAGGATTGAGGTGAGGGGGAAATAGATTATGTCCACCCCCACCCTTGCCCTCCCCCCTCGAAGAGGGAGGGGATTGGTTAGAACTTAGAATCCATTTTCATTGTTCGAGGGTGACGAACCCGTTATGAAGGATTATCTACAAAATGGTTTTTTTAAACTCAAAGCAACGTAGCCTCTCTAAACAAAACAGGATAACTCCAGCCATCGGGGTGTTTTATTAGCCCTTTTTGAACGATGTATCTCTTTGTCTCGTCCATTAAATTTTTAATAAAATCCTCTGTATCTTTTAAAATTATCCCTTCTGAAGCGATATCTAAAAACAGGGGATTGTGATTCTCGAAATTCGATATGCATTCCTCATGTGTTAAAAGCAAAATATCGAACGGATATCCAAAAAATAGATGTTCTTTGATGGATGCAATCTCTTTTCCCCTCCTTTGTCTTTTGGGGTTGATATCATTGGAGATCAGTAATATGTCAACGTCTGAATCCTTTGTCTGTTCCTTTCTTGTCCAGGACCCATAAATCACCGCTGATATTATTGTAATAGACAAGGACGAAAGGGTTGTGGTTATTTGATTTTTTATCTCTTCAATCATCACCGTCTCCCCTGCTTGTCAAAATCATTATAACCCTTTTTTTAATATTTTTAAAAATTGTTCACATTATTTCACAAACTGTCACGCTTTAGCTCTAATCCCCCTTCATCATAACCCCCTATCCCTTCCTTATTTTAAGGGGGGAGAAAGGGGGGGGCTCCTCCCTTTGGCAAAGGGAGGTTGGGAGGGATTTTATGAAACATTTTTCAAAACACTAAATTGTTACCACAAACTAGATTTTTACGCAAATTTCAATCCAACTTCTTATTTAAACTGGTTCATTGAAATCGGATTTTTGGTATGCCTGATAAATCTATCTTCGAGAAGATGTCCCCGGAGAAACGCCGGCTCATTATTTACGGCCAGCTCAACCCTGCCTATGCAAAATATTACACAAGATCCGAAGCCGAGAATCTGCTTTTGAATGGAGGCTTCATTAATGTCCGGATTCACCATCGCCACGGATACAGTTGGACTGTGATAGGAACCCAACCCTTAATTTGAATCTTTGGTGTAAGGGTTAGATTCTTACACAACAAAGTATGATAATTTATCTCTAACACTTTAAAAAATGGTGTCATGCTGAACTTGGTTCAGCATCTCGTTTTGTCCAAAGGGTGAGATCCTGACACGAAGTGATGAACGAATGTGAATCAACGAGTTCAGGATGACAAGTCGTGAAATTTCAAATATCTTTGGTTAGGGTTAAGACGCCCGTTTAGTTAATGGGTTAGGTCGTTTGTCTAAAAATATTAGCCTTAACCCCCGTCTGTGGCAGGCAGGCAAACCGGCCTCCTCACCTTCGCCCAATGACTTCTTCCTTTCCTGGCTTCCTTATAGGGGGAAAGCGGGCGAGCGAAATCTCAGGGTCTTTTGAGAAGATCGTGGGTTCCGATCCTCCGGAGTAAATAAAAATTCCCCTGGATTTGGAACGTGAAGCGGTAGTTCTTGTAACCCGGGCTTCCCATATGTTCGGAAAGCCCTTCATTTTTTGAGTCTTAAAGAGGGGTGTCGGGGGTTTTCTAAAAGGATTTTCAATTGCTCATTAGTCCTTTTACGGAGCAGGGGCGGCAGGTTTTTGTAGTCATGGGCAAATTTAGGGCTGGGTTTTAATTCCATGGGCGTGGTGTTTAGCCCTCGATGGCGGTCTTAAACTGCTCCACTGTGCTAAAGGGGCCAATGAACTTACCCTCGGTAATCTCCTTTTGCGCTTCCCTCTCGCCTTTCTGCCATTCTTCGGTCCACCACCAAGACTGGTCGTGTTCAATAATTCCTACCTTCACCGCCACAGCAATTTCCTCATCGGATAATCCTTCAGAATGAACCATATCCTGGTTGATTTTTTCAATTTTCGCCTGGGTTTTTTTCAGGATTTTTTGTTCCTCTTTGATGAGCGGAATGACATCGGTTTTAGTCACTAACTTTTTGGGGATGGGGACAATTTTTTGGTCTTCGGCTTTGGCCTCGATAAAATCCCCCTCTTCAAGTTGGAGTTTGTTGAAAATCTCTTTTGGTATTGTCACCTGGCGCCTTGGCCTCACTTTGACTACAGACATGGTCTTGTCTCCTTAAAAATGTTTGCTGATCATATAATACGACTTTCTTGCATTCTTGTTATTAGGAATTCATGAATCCATGAAGTAAAGAATTCATGATTTTTCCTGTTCCTGTGTTCCTGGTTTCCTTATTATAATAGAAATTTTAAAAAGGCATGTCAAGGGGTAGCGCCTGGCGATCATCAAAACTAAAAGGAATTGCGTGGTTTATCGCCTCGAGGCATGAATCCATGAAAAAGATTTTTAAATTTCCTGCATTCCTGGCTTCCTTATTAGGAAACCATGAAGCCAGGAAAAAAACCAAAATAAAGGAATTTGAATTTTTCCTGCATTCCTGGCTTCCTTATAGGGGACTTGGTTAAACCTTTTCCGGTTGTGAAATCCATTCCAAGATATATCTTGAAAATAATCTAAAATCTTCTAAACCCTCTAAACTCTCATAAAGTTTTTCTGCATCAAATTCATTTGGCAAATAATCGTGGATAATCCTATTTCGAAATGAAGGCATTCCCTTTATCTTCTCGGCAAATTCCTTTGGAATGATTCCCTCTTCGGCCAAAGCCAGGATGGCTTCAGCTTCGCTCTCCCTGACCTTCCATAGGGAAAGGGTTGAGGCGATATGAGCCGAGATGCGAGTTATATCCTGAATAGCACAGGCCAGACTATATTTGATTGCTTTAATCTGGATGGAATTTCCCCTGTTAAGGAAAAAGTCTTTACCCAGAATGGGGATCGATCTGATGTCCTTTAGCTGTCTTTCGATATTGTCGAGATATTCGATGATCCTTTCTGTCCTGATCAACTCTTTTGATTTCATTTAGATACCCGTTTGAATTCTCAAAAAAAGCATCTCCCTATACTCATCAAGGTAAGGCTTTAAATCGAAAAACCTGTTCATCACCCTGGTCTCAAAGTCAATCCTTTCTTGCTCATCTTTAATCAAAATAGGAATCCCTTCCTTGAGTACACGATATTGTAGAAGGAGAGGCAGGACATTAAGAATTCTAAGATCAATTCTGTCAGTGTGAATCTTATCAATTAAGATGGAGAGGATTCTTTTTTCCTTTTTAAGGTATTCCTTCATATCTGAAGGGGTAAGATAAACAGCTACATCAATATCACTCTCAGAATGGGCGACACCGTATGCATACGAACCATACAGGTAGGCAAAGAGGACGCCTTCCTTTCCTTCCATTACCTCTTTAAGAGCTTTTAAAAGAATATTTCTATTTTCAACCCCATTTTCCATGGTTTGAGGGTAGCATAATTTATTAAAGAAGTAAACTTTCGGGAATTAAACTCCGCCCAGGCCACCGGCAGGCAGGCGAACCGGCCTCCTCACCTTCGCCCAATGACTTCTTACTTTCCTGGATTCCTGGCTTCCTTATTAGGAAACCAAGAACCCATGAATAAAGAATTCATGATTTTTCCTGGATTCCTGGCTTATTATTAGGAATCTTCTCATTAGGAACCCAGGAAACCATGAATAAAATCTTAGTAACGTAGAATTTAGGAGACCTGAGTAAGAGTAATTGCCCTCCAATATGGTATTTATGTTTCGTCGAAAACAAAATCCATAGAAGGAGGGCAAT
>Ga0207951_100875_pt1 | contig 12711 bp, 10 predicted proteins | sample Subbio12Aug_8Bad_FD_184830 | JGI IMG/M metagenome (GOLD analysis project Ga0207951, IMG submission 184830) | Serpentinite rock and fluid subsurface biosphere microbial communities from McLaughlin Reserve, California, USA - CR12Aug_8Bad (SPAdes) | ecosystem: Environmental > Terrestrial > Deep... | reverse complement strand
TCACCCCGCTTCAGCTCGCGGCTGGGGTAGTCCCGGACGCGCACCGCCTGAGGCGGCGGCGGGGCGTGCGTAAGGCCTGATGAGAACGGTACCGTCATACCCTTATTGTAACGGGTAGCGAAGCGTTGTGGCAGTAAGTCAAGCACATCGCGGCTAACCGCCGACATGTTTCCCGCGCACAAAGGTCGCTACCGGCCAGCCCTGCAGCTCCCAGCCGTCCCAGGGGCTGAACTTGGCCTTGCTCTTAAAGGCGCTGGGAGTGACGGGCCTGGCACTTTCCAGATCGAGTACGGTCAGATCAGCCGGGGTGCCAGGGGCCAGGCTCGGCGCAGGCCAGCCCATCACCTTGGCCGGGCCACTCTGGAAGTAGTGGAGCAAGCCGGCTAGCGTCAGCACCCCGTCCAGCACCAGCTTGGTGTACAAGAGCGGGAAGGCCACCTCGAGGTTGGCGATGCCAAAAGGAGCTTGCAGCAGGTCGAGGTCTTTCTCGGCGCGGGTGTGCGGGGCGTGATCGGTGCCGATGCAGTCCACCACCGCTCGAGCCAGTGCCGCGCGCAGATAAGCCACATCCTCGGCGGTGCGCAAGGGCGGCGCCACCTTATAGAGCGGATCGAAGGTGCCCAAGGCCTCGTCGGTCAGGGTGAGGTGGTGCGGCGTGACCTCGGCGGTAACCGGCGCGCCTTGCGCCTTGAACCACTCGATAAGTTGCAGACCGCGCCGTGAGGAGACGTGGGCGATATGGACCCGGGCGCCGGTCATCAGGGCCAGCTCGCAATCCCGGTAGATCATGACCGCCTCGGCCTGCGCCGGGTTGCCGGGCAGGCCCAGGCGCTGGCTCACGGCACCCTCGTTCATCACCCCGCCCTGGCGCAGGCTGGGCTCCTCGGAGTGGGTCTGGATAAGGAGGCCCAGCTCAGCGGCGTACTCGCAGGCGCGGCGCATCAGATGAGCGTCGGCCACAGGGATACCGTCGTCGGTAAGCATCACCGCTCCGGCAGCTTGCAGCGCGGCAAAGTCGGTGAGCTGCGTGCCCTTAAGGCCGCGGCTCAGCGCCGCCGCCGGGCGGAGCCGGGCTAGCCCTAGCCGCTCGGCCTTGGCGAGCAGATCGGTCACCAGGCCGGGGTCGTCGATGACCGGGTCGGTGTTGGCCATGCTGACCACGGTGCCATACCCTCCGGCTGCTGCTGCCGCTAGGCCGCTGGCTAAATCCTCCTTGACCTCCTGGCCCGGTTCGCGCAGGTGAGTGTGCAGGTCGATAAAGGCCGGGGTAACAAGCTTACCCGCGGCGTCGAAGGTGTGGCTCACCTCACCGCCGAGGTTAATCCCTTCAATCAGGCCGTCCTTTAGATACAGGTCGGCTAAGCTCTGCTCGCCGATCAGGCGCGCGTTGGTAATAACGCTTCGGCTCATTTCTTACCTACCAAGAGGGTGTAGAGAACGGCCATCCGCACCGGGACGCCATTAGCCACCTGCCGCTCGATGACGCTGCGGGGCGAGTCGGCCAGGCTGCCCGCTATCTCCACGTCGCGGTTCATGGGGCCGGGGTGCATGACCAGGGCGTCAGGATGAGCTAACGCCATTACCGCCTCGGTCACTTGATAGCGCGCCCGGTACTCGGCTAACGAGGGCAGCAGCCCGCTAGTCATCCGCTCTTGCTGCAGGCGCAGCGCCATCACCGCATGGGCCCCCTCGAGGGCGGGCTCGAGCCGGTGATGCAGGCTCAGCCTCGGCTGCTCGAGCTCGCGCGGCAGCAGCGTAGCCGGCCCGCACAGCGCCACCGTGGCACCCAGGCGGGTCCACAGCTCGAGGTTCGAGCGGGCTACCCGCGAGTGCAGAATGTCTCCGACAATAGCCAGCTTCTTGCCGGCAAAGCCGTCACAGCCGGGGAAGCTGGTGTGGAAGGTGTAGGCGTCCAGCAGCGCCTGAGTGGGGTGGGCCCGCCGGCCGTCGCCGGCGTTGACGATGGCGGCATCGGTCCAGCGCGCCAGTTGGTAGGGCACCCCCGCCGCCGCATGGCGCACCACGTAGAGGTCGGCCTGCATGGCGTCAATCGTGCGCAAGGTATCCTTAATGGACTCGCCCTTGGCCAGGCTCGAGCCCCCCGCCGCGAAACTGACTACGTCCGCCGACTGTGCTCTGGCGGCGCGCTCAAAACTCAAGCGGGTGCGCGTGGAGCTTTCAAAAAACAGCGTGCTGACGGTAAAGCCTTGCAGCGCCGGGACTTTTTTAATGGTCCGCTGCAACACCTGAGCCATCACGTCGGTGGTCTCGAACAGCGCCAGCAGTTCGTCCGCCGTCCAACCGTTAAAGTCGAGCAGATGGCGGTGCCGATTCATGTTAGCTCCAGCAGATCGACCCCGTCATCCCCATCGACCTCTTTAAGTTTGACTTTGACAATCTCCTGGCGGCTGGTCGGCACGTTCTTACCGACATAATCGGCGCGGATCGGCAGCTCGCGGTGGCCGCGGTCGATCAGCACGGCTAACTGGATTACCGCCGGCCGGCCCATGTCGATGAGCGCATCGAGCGCGGCCCGGGCGGTGCGACCGGTGTAGAGCACGTCGTCGCAGAGCACGATGCGCATACCGTGTACCTGCTCCACCTCGGTCTTTTTCACTACCGGTTGCAGGGCAATCTCGGACAAGTCGTCGCGGTATAGAGTGATGTCGAGCTTGCCGAGCGGTGGTCTGACCCCCTCAAACTCGCCGATCAAGCCCGCCAAGCGCTCGGCGATCGGCACGCCGCGGGTATGAATGCCGATCAGCACCAACTTATCAGCCCCCTTGTTGCGCTCGATGATCTCGTGGGCGATGCGGGTGAGGGCTCGAGCCACCTCCACCTTGCTCATTAGCTTGGCCTTAATGTTCACATAAACCTCCGCCGAAAATCAGTAGTCAGAAGCCAGGAGCCAGTAGTCAGTAGGGGCGACCCCACGTGGTCGCCCTGGTTTCATGGGTGGTACCGCTTGTGGCATGGACCCCTTGATACGCGATGCCGGAGTTTAGCGGCCATAAAAAAAGCGCCCGCACGGCGCCTCTCAACACCTTTGTCTTGTGGATGTACCATAACTACCCCTTTCCGGCCTCGCGGGACCGAGTTAAAGGAAACTTACGCCACTCTACCCCTGGCGCCTGGCAGCGTCAAGGGCGGAACCTGGGCGTCTTGAACCGACCGCTAAACTGGGGCCGCTTAGCTATGGAGCTTGGCGCTTAGCTTTATTTCAGGTCCGGCCAGCGCTTTGGAGACCGGGCAGTTCTGCTTGGCGTTCTCAGCCAGCTCTAAAAACTTGGCCTCATCGAGGCCCGGCACGACGGCTTCGGTGGCAAGTTCAATGGTGTGGATGGTCGGCCCTTCGCCTAGATGCACCTTGGCCATCGTGCTGACGCGGGTGGGCGGGGTGCCGTTAGTGGTGAGTAGCGCCGACAGGAACATCGAAAAACAGCCGGCCTGGGCAGCCCCGATCAGCTCTTCGGGGTTAGTCCCCGGCGTCTCGCCGAAGCGGGTGTTGAACGAAAACGGCCCCTCAAACGCGCCGCTGCCAAGCTTCATGACGCCCCGGCCTTCCTTTAAGGTCCCTTCCCAGACTGCCTGTGCTGAACGTACCGGCATGGTTATCCTCCCTTTAGGCTCTTGGCGGAGATGCAGGCGCAGTCCCGCCGTGAATGTTAGTGTAACGCATTCCGGCGGCCCTACTCCTTGGTGGGCGACTTGCCCAAGCCGTCGCGGATGGCGACGCCCGCGTAAAGGTAACGTACACCTGCGGCCCTACTCCTTGGTGAGCGACCCGGTTGCTGATATGGTCACGGCGAATGGTGCCGCTTTAAGCCACGAGCGAAGGCGGATACGCCGCTGCTACCACAGCAGCCGAATATCGAACTGCTTGAAAGTCTCATCACAGGAGATCAAGGTCAACTCTTCGCACTGCGCCTGAGCCGCCAGCATCCGGTCGAACGGGTCTTTATGGTTGACGCCGAAGAGCCCGGCTTTGATGGCGTGACGATGGCCCATGACCAAGAGTTCGGCCTCGAGGCTTGAAGCGTGCCGCTCGAACTCCTCGAGGAGCACGGCGGCCTGGGGGAGTTTGCCTAAGCGGTACTTGGTAGCGAGTTCCCAGGCGGTCGCACTGCTTAGCCACAAGGTGGTGTGGGGATCGTAGATGGCGTCACGCGCGGCTTGCGAGAGCCGTTCGGGCGCAGTGAGGCACCAGACGAAGACGTGGGTATCGAGGAGCGCGTTTAGTCCCACGGCGCGCCGCTGTTTTCCCAGGTCTCGAGCTCTTCAGCCGGGAGCGGATCGAAGAACACGCTGTCGTCGATCAGGGGGAGCTTGCCCTTGAGGGCACCGAGCTTGCGACGCTTGCGCACAGGCTCGAGCGGCACTAGGCGCGCGTAAGGCTTGCCCGCTTTGGCGAGGACGATCTCTTCACCGTGATGCGCACGCTCTAAAAGCTTGGATAGGTGTGTCTTGGCCTCGTGGACGTTGATCATCTTAGGCATAGACTTAGCTTAGCTAAGTCTAGTCAATTTGACAAGAGGGTGGATTGCGAGCTGTGGCGATCCAGTATCTACACCGCTCACGGCCAGGGAGCTAGCGATGGTTGTTGGTTACGCGCCTGCCGGTGCATAATTCTCTGGCTCATAGGCCAGGTTCGGCGCTAGCCAACGCTCCACTTCTGCCACACTCAACCCCTTGCGCCGGGCATAGTCCTCGATCTGATCGCGCTGTAGCTTGCCGACGCCGAAGTAGCGGCTCTCCGGATGGGCAAAGTAGAGGCCGCTGACGGCGCTGGCGGGGAGCATGGCGTAAGCCTCGGTAAGGTGCATGCCGACAGCTTTTTCGGCGTCCAGGAGTTTGAAGAGGGTGCGCTTTTCAGTGTGGTCGGGGCAGGCGGGGTAGCCCGGCGCCGGGCGGATGCCGCGATAGCGCTCCTTAATCAGCTCTTCGTTGCTTAACTCTTCATCTTTGGCGTAGCCCCAGAACTCCCGGCGGACACGCTCGTGGAGCCGTTCGGCAAAGGCTTCGGCGAGGCGGTCGGCTAGCGCCTTAACCATGATGGCGCGGTAGTCGTCGTGGTCTCGTTCAAAGCGCACCGCCAGCGCGTCGGCGCCGTGGATAGCGACGGCAAAGGCGCCCACGTAGTCCACCTCTGCCTCCTTGGGGGCCACGAAGTCGGCCAGCGCCAGATTCGGCTGGCCCGGGCGTTTGGCGTGCTGCTGGCGCAGCGTGTGCAGCACGGCGATCACGTTGCTGCGACTCTCATCTGCGTAGAGTTCAAGGTCGTCGCCAACGCGGTTGGCAGGAAAGAGGCCGAGTACCCCTCGCGCAGTGAGGCGTTCCTTCTCAACGATCTCATGGAGCATCGCCTGGGCGTCGTCAAAAAGCGAGCGCGCTGCCGCACCAATTGTGGGATCATCCAAAATCTGTGGATAGCGTCCGGAGAGCTCCCAGGCGATAAAAAACGGGGTCCAGTCGATGTAACGAATGAGTTCGTTAAGGGGATAAGCGCTAAAGCTGCGGGTTCCTAGCAGCGCCGGCTTCACGATAGCGCACTCGAGCCGGGGCGCGTTGGCCCTGGCCTCGGCCAAGCTTACTAGCTGGGGCTCGCGGCGCTCGAACTGCTTTAGCAGCGCCTGGTACTGTTCGCTAACCTCTACCTTGAGCTTTGGGCGCTCCGTCTCCGAACAGGCGCGGCTGGCCACCCCGACGCTGCGGCTGGCGTCTAAAACATGTACCGTCAGGCCGGAGTAGTGTGGCGCAATTTTTACCGCGGTGTGAAGGCGGCTGGTGGTGGCGCCGCCGATCAGCAGCGGCGTTGTGAAGCCTTGCCGCTCCAGCTCCTTGGCGACGTGAACCATCTCATCTAGGCTGGGGGTAATCAGCCCCGAGAGGCCGATGATATCGACACCCTCCCGCCGGGCAGTCTCCAGGATCTTCTCAGCCGGAACCATCACACCGAGGTCGATGATCTTAAAGCCGTTGCAGGCCAAGACCACTCCGACGATGTTCTTGCCGATATCGTGGACGTCGCCCTTGACGGTGGCCAGGAGCACCTTGCCACCCCCACCCCCCCCTCGGCCCCCCCCCAAAGTTGGGGGGGGATGCAAGGGGGGGGCGAGGTAGGGCTGCAAGTAAGCCACCGCACGCTTCATCACCCGAGCGCTTTTGACCACCTGCGGCAGGAACATCTTGCCCGCGCCGAAGAGGTCGCCGACTACGTTCATCCCGGCCATCAACGGGCCTTCGATGACGGCGAGAGGGCCGTACTGCCGCCGGGCCTCTTCCACATCAACTTCGATATAGTCGTCAAGCCCCTTGACTAGGGCGTGCTTAAGCCTATCCTCGACCGTCCCTTGCCGCCACGCCTCCTCCTTCTGTTTAACTCTGCCGTCACGCTTGACCGTCTCGGCGTAGGCCAAGAGCCGCTCGGTAGCGTCCGAACGGCGATTCAAGAGCACGTCCTCGACCAGCTCCAGCAGCTCCTTGGGAATCTCTTCGTAGACCGTCAGCGCACTCGGATTGACGATCCCCATGTCCATGCCGGCTTGAATCGCGTGGTACAAAAACGCTGCGTGCATCGCCTCGCGCACATGGTCATTGCCGCGAAAAGCGAAACTCACATTTGAGACACCGCCCGAGACCAGCGCACCCGGCAGGTGCTCCTTGATCCACCTGGTCGCCCGGATGAAGTCGAGGGCGTAAGAGGCGTGCTCCTCGAGGCCGGTACCCACCGGGAAGATGTTGGGGTCGAAGATGACGTCCTGCGGCTTAAAGCCCAGCTCGTGCATCAGGATGCGGTAAGCGCGCTGGCAGATCTCGATGCGGCGCTCGAAGGTATCGGCCTGGCCCGTTTCGTCGAAGGCCATCACGATCACCGCCGCGCCGTAGCGCCTGGCGAGCTTCGCCTGGCGTCTGAATACGCCCTCGCCCTCCTTGAGGCTGAGCGAATTGACTAGCCCCTTGCCCTGCAAGCGCTTTAAGCCCGCCTCGATGACGGCCCACCTGCTGGAGTCGATGACGACCGGGACTCTGGCGATATCCGGTTCGGCGGCGATCAGGTTCAGAAACTGCACCATGGCCGCTTCGCTATCGAGCATGGCTTCGTCCAGGTTGATATCGATCATCTGGGCGCCGCCTTCGACCTGCTCGCGGGCCACGGCCAGCGCCGCCTCGTACTTCCCGTCTTGAATCAGATGCAGGAACTGGCGCGAACCGGTGACGTTGGTACGCTCGCCGATATTGACGAAATTGGTGTTGGGGCGAACCACTAAGGGCTCGAGCCCCGAAAACCTCGGATAGGGCGGCACCGTAGGCGGCACACGCGGCGGGTACCTCTCCGCCACTTCGGCAAAGGCGCGGATGTGCTCAGGAGTAGTGCCACAGCAGCCGCCCAGGAGATTGACCCAGCCCTCGCGCAGCCACTCCTCCATCACCCGCACCATCGACTCGGGCGTCTCGTCGTAGCCGCCAAAGGCGTTGGGCAGCCCAGCGTTAGGGTAGGCGAAGGTAAAGATGGGCGCTAAGCCGGAGAGCTCCTCGACGTGGGCGCGCAGCTCCTGGGGGCCGAGCGCGCAGTTGAGGCCGACCGCCAGCAGGTCCGCGTGCATGACGCTGATCCAGAAGGCCTCGAGCGTCTGTCCCGAGAGCGTGCGCCCGCTGGCGTCGGTGATCGTCCCCGAGACCATCACCGGCAGGCGCCGACCCAGCTCGTCAAAGACCATCTCCGCTGCAAAGAGCGCCGCCTTGCAGTTTAAGGTGTCGAAGACGGTCTCGATCAACACCAGGTCGATGCCGCCCGCTATCAGCCCCCGGAGCTGTTCGCCGTAGTCGCGCACCAGTTCGTCAAAGGTAATCGCCCGGAAGCCGGGGCGGTTCACATCCGGCGACAGGCTGGCGGTGCGGTTAGTGGGCCCCAGCGAGCCCGCCACGAAGCGCGGCCTCTTGGGCGTGCTGTAAGTGTTCGCCGCCTGTCTGGCCAGCCGCGCTGCGGCGGTGTTCAGTTCGAAGATGACCTCGTCTAAGCCGTACTCGGCCAGGCCCACGCGGGTGGCGTTGAAGGTGTTGGTTTCAATAATGTCGGCGCCCGCTGCGAGATAGGCGCGGTGAATCCCGGCGATAAGCTCCGGCTGCGTCAGGCACAAAATATCGTTGGCCCCCTGAAGGTCTTTGGGATGATCGCGAAAGCGCTCGCCGCGAAAGCCCTCCTCGCCCAGGGCCTGACGCTGGATCATGGTGCCCATGGCGCCGTCTAGGATCAGCACCCGGTGGCGTAAGCACTCGCGAAGCAAAGGCTCCATCGAGCTATCCTAACGCAACGGGTTAAAAGCCGCCACGCGCCGTTATAAAGTCCAGCACCTCGTCGTGGTAGCCCATGAAGTTAGCACAGCCATGCCGCATCACCACAATCGCCCCACAGGCATTGCCCAGGCGGGCGCTTTTAAACCAGTCCCAGCCTTTGCTGCGGCCGTAGATGAAGCCGGCGGCAAAGGCGTCGCCGGCGCCTAACACATTGTAGATCTCGACCGGAAACCCCGGCACGTCGATCACATGGCCATCGCGCAAGTGAACGGTCGCCCCCTTTGCCCCGCGCTTGACCACTAAGGCTGAGGGGCCGTTCGGCACGCCCAGAATGGCCGCGATATTGGCCTCGATATCGCCTCTGATTTCGGGCGCCGAGATCTGCTGATGACGGATAACGATCTCTTCAGGACTTTGCACCATGGCGGCGTTGACCTCTTCAACGGTACCGATAGCCACGGTGACTATGGGCAAGAGGGCCCGCACCATCACCCCGAAGGCGCGCGGGTCGTGCCACTGGTCGGCGCGGAAATCCAGATCGAGGTAGACCGGCTTGCCGGCCCGTCGCGCCAGCTCGGCAGCGTAAAAGGTGGCGCTACGGCTCGGCTCGCGGCTTAAGCCGGTGCCGGAGATTTCTAGTGCGCCAGCCTCGGCGATAGGGATCGCCAGCACGTCGTCGATGGTGAGCTGAATGTCGGCGGCGTTGTCACGGTAGTAGACCAGCGGGAAGCGGTCAGGCGGTTCGATGCCCAGAATGACCGCGCTGCTCCGGGTCCCAGGCCGCCGGGGGATGTAGCGCGTCTCGACCCCCTCGTCACGCAGAAACTTGAGGATAAAGTCGCCGACCTTATCCTCCCCGACAGCGGTCAGCACCGCTACTTCGAGCCCTAAACGCTTAGCGCCGACCGCGATGTTGGTCGGGCTACCGCCGACATAAGCGGCAAAGCTCTTGATCTCTTCGAACGGCGCGCCGATGTCGTTGGCGTACAGATCGATGGACGAGCGGCCCATGGTGATGAGGTCGAAGATCTTAACGCTCATGGAGTTCGTCGCGCGTCCAACAGGCTTTACCATAAGTGCCTAGGTCAAAACCTCTGCTCGCCACCTCCATGAACTCTCGGCGAGCCCGTCCATAATCGCTCTCTTCCTGAATCAACGTCTCGAGCTTCTCCTTAGGCAGGGCCAAGGTGATATGGCGCGTCTCCGACTTCACGATATTAAGTGTAGCACGAGAAGAAGTGGAAACTGCTTTCGAATCAGCTTCCGCACGCTAGAACTTCCGGCTCCAGGCGCTCGGCCAGCGCTCAATGACCACCTTAGTCTGGGTGTAGAACTCCACGCCGTGATGCGCCTGGGCGTGCAGGTCGCCGAAGAACGATTCGCCCCAGCCCGAGAAGGGAAAGAAGGCCATCGGCGCCGCTACCCCTAAGTTGATGCCGATGTTGCCGGCCTGCACCTTGTGACGAAACTCGCGAGCGGCTGCGCCAGAGCTAGTAAAGAGGCAGGCCTGGTTGCCATAGGCGCGGAGATTGGCTATCTCAATGGCTTCCTCGAAAGTATCGGCCTGCATCAGCGACAGGACCGGGCCGAAGATTTCGGTGTGGGCGAAGGTGCTGTTGGGGTTGACCTCATCGAGCACGGTGGGGTGGATGAAGTAGCCGTTGCGGAACGCTTCGTCACCTACTGGTTTGCCGCGTCCGTCAACGAGCAGCCTGGCCCCCTCCTTAACCCCCTGGTCGATGAGCCCTTCGATCCGCTGCTTGCTCTGCGCGCTGATAACCGGCCCCATCTGCACGTCTTCTCGCAGGCCGTAGCCCACTTTGCGGGAGGCCGCGTCGGCCACGATCCGCTCGGTGAACTCGCCCCTGGCCTCGCCCACGGTGATGATCGCTGACGTGGCGAGACAGCGCTGACCGGCGCAGCCGAAGGCCGAGTCCGAGAGGATGCGGGTGGCCAGCTCCATGTCGGCGTCAGGCAGGACCACAGCGGGGTTCTTAGCGCCGCCTTGGCACTGGGCGCGCTTGCCGTTGGCGGTGGCCCGGCTGTAGATATATCTGGCAACCGGCGTGGAGCCTACGAACGACACCCCCTTAACAAGCGGGTGGTCTAGCAGGGCATCGACCGTCTCCTGGCCGCCGTTGATGAGGCTCAAGACCCCTTTGGGGAAGCCGGCCTGCTCTAAGAGCCTGAAAAGTTTCTGCGTGGTCATGGGGACCTTTTCGCTCGGCTTGAGCACAAAGGCGTTCCCCGTCGCCACGGCATAAGGCAAAAACCACAACGGGATCATGCCGGGGAAGTTAAACGGCGTGATCGCTACTACCACCCCGAGGGGCTGGCGGATCATCTGCTCGTCGATGCCGCGGGCGATATCTTCGTTGTTGTAGCCCTGCATCAGGAGCGGCGCGCCGCACGCGACTTCGACGTTCTCGATGCCGCGGCGCAGCTCCCCGACGCTCTCGGCATAGGTCTTGCCGCACTCGTTGGTGATGGTCTTGGCCAGCTCGTCAAGCTGCTCTTCCAATAGCGCTTTGAGCTTGAACAGGGGCTGGATGCGCTCGGTAACGGGCACCTGCCGCCATTCGAGGTAGGCGCCATGGGCCTTCTGGACGGCCTCGTTCACCTCTGCTTGGGCCGACAGCGGCACCTTGGCGATCGTTTCGGCAGTGGCCGGATTGCGCACCTCGAGGTAGTCGCTGGCCGAGGAGCGCCGCCACTCGCCGCCGATGTAGTTTAGGAGCTCCCTTGCGGCTGTTATGGTCATAGTGCCTCCCGAAAATCAGTAGTCAAGTATTCAAGTATTCAAGTATTCGAGTAGGGGCGACCCCACGTGATCGCCCTGTTTTCATCCTTGGGACGGCTTCGCCTCGGCCCCTTCACTTCGCAGGCTCAGTGCAAGCGCTGCGCTCAGGCTTTGCCCTGAGGCTCAGTCCGAAGGGACAAGGCTTCGCTGACGGTGAACGATAGTTCATGGGCAATTCCTCCTAAATGGCGATTAAAGATTAAAGGTTCAAGATTTAAAAATCAGAATCCTGGCCAGCAATCTTAAATCTTCAATTTTCAATCTTTAATCATCTTTTCCCCTTAAGCGGCAACCTTAGCCTATCCTCCGCCCCTTCCCAGCTCCCTCGCACCCAGGCGAGCTGCGGGTCGTCCTTGGCCGCCCAGGTCGGGGTGTCGCCCGCTAAAAAGTTGAGGTAGTAGCAGTCATAGCCCGGTGCCGTTACCACCGGGTGATACCCCCGGCGGATCAGCGCCGTATCACCGTGTTTGGCCAGCACCACCTCATCTAAGCTGCGGTCGTCGGTATAGAGGCGCTGCATGGCCCAGCCGTCGTGGGGCTGGAAGCGGTAGTGATAGACCTCTTCCAGGTCAACTTCCTCCGGTGGGTTGTGAGCGTCGTGCTTATGCGGCGGGTAGCTCGACCAGTTACCCGAAGGGGTGTAGACCTCGACGCAGAGGAGCTTCTCCGCATCGCCGGGGTCGAGGATGTGGGAGATCTGCCGGGTGACGTTGTGGCCACCACGGATTTCGACCTTGACCTCCTCGGGCGTGATTAGGCGGGGCTCGATCTTCCCCTCGGCGGGCGCACTGCCGACCGCGACCTCCAATGCGCCCTTGGCCGTCACCATATAGCGATGGTCGGGCGGCACGTAGACGGCGTGCGGCAAACCGGCGAACACCCCGCGCCGTCCAGGGATCGTCCACTGGTTACCGTCGACCTCGACCTCGGCGTCGCCACTGAGGAATACCATGCAGACCTCGCAGCCTAGACTCTCGGTGTCGATGCGCTGGCCAGACGTCATCGCGTGAACCTGGAAAGACAGGTACCTCCAGCCGGCAATGTCGGGTGTGACATCGGTAAGGACCGTAATGTTCGCATTCTTGTGAATAACGTGTCGCATCAGGGCCCCTTTCAACGGGCGGTCGTCTAGCATGCACTGTCGGGCATCGGCTAGTCACAACCCTAAGTCGCGCAGGTACTCGCGGTTGCGCCTAGCGCTCTCTTTGGGCGTCCCCATGCCTGGCAGGACGTCTTGTTCGACAGTGATCCAGTCGTCGTAGCCCGCATCCTGCAAAAACGCCACGATGGCTGCGAAATCGACACTCCCTTGGCCAAGCTCACAGAAGACGCCGTGCTTAACGGCCGTTGTGTAGTCCCAGCCATCGCGGCGAGCCCGCGCTGCTACTGTGGGCTGGCAGTCTTTGAAGTGAACGTACCAGACTCGCTCCCCAAAGCGCCTCATGCCCTCAAGCGCCAGGCTGCCGTCATCACTTTGGCCGGTACCATAGACGTAGTGGCCGGTATCGAAGACCAGGCCGATCAGCTCCGGGTCGGTCAGGTCGAGAAAGTGCGCGATCTCCCCGGGCGTTTCGACAAAGGCGGCGCAGTGATGGTGGAAGACCGTCTTGAGCCCG
>Ga0207951_100870_pt1 | contig 12727 bp, 15 predicted proteins | sample Subbio12Aug_8Bad_FD_184830 | JGI IMG/M metagenome (GOLD analysis project Ga0207951, IMG submission 184830) | Serpentinite rock and fluid subsurface biosphere microbial communities from McLaughlin Reserve, California, USA - CR12Aug_8Bad (SPAdes) | ecosystem: Environmental > Terrestrial > Deep... | reverse complement strand
GAACTGGCGCGGATAGAACTGACCAACCAGAGTGATAGTATCCATATTACCAGCGGTGATCCTGAATGGGATGCTGTATTCATGCTCGCTCAACGGACAGCCAACCAACTCATTTTTCCAGGTTCCAAAGCTCTGCCCAATCCTTCCTTCGTGCTGACACGCCAGCCTGATAATGGTTATTCGATGCGCGGCGATGGCAGCGATTATAACCACGTTTGGAATGGGCAAACCGTTTTGGATGCCTGCTACTTGGGAGATATACTCCTCCCCGCCCGGGTTGAGTTGGTCCGCGGATGGGTAGAAAATTTTTTGGCATCTGGCCTGCAAAATGGTTTTGTGGATTGGAAACCCGGCCTGGCTGGCCAACGAAGCGCAAGGCTTGCCCAACCCTTGTTAGCCCACCTGGCATGGCAAGCCCATGAGATTCTTGAGGATAAAGCCTGGCTTACCAGGATATATCCCAAATTGCTGGCGTTTCTGCGCTTCTGGCTGGAGATTGATAACGATCGCGATCAGGATGGGTTTCCCGAGTGCAGCCATCCGTACCAATTGGGTTTGGACGAATCGCCACTTTTCAACCTGCTTCAAGACAGCGGCCAGGCGGTGGAGGTAAGTGCAATTGAGACCCCGGCCTTGGCGGTCATGCTCATCAAAGAGTCAAGAGCATTAGAAAAAATGGCCCGGGTTTTGAAGAATGAGCAGGATACTGCCTGGCTGAATGGGCAAATCGAAAAATTACAAAGTCTTGTTGAGGAAACCTGGGATGAGCAAATCTCCAGTTATCGGTCGCGCGACACGCTTACCCATCAAAGTCTTAAAGGTGAAGACCTCTCGCTGATTCATGAACCAGGGGAGTATTCACTTTCCCATGAATTTAGGTTTCCCCAACGGGTGATCCTCAAAGTGACCTCGCCAGAAGAGATAACCCGGCGGACACACATTAAGTTAAGCGGAAAGAATGGCCAAAAACGAATCATGGAGGATATCCCTCCGCGCGCCATCCAATGGCTGCACGGCACCGGCCGGTATACAAGTAAAAACCATTTTACATTTTTAAAAGAAATCACCGTCACCGGATTAGCCCCCGGCGAGACTTGCCATTTTGCGACGATCGATTTCAGCCTGGAAGATATCTCCTTATTACTCCCCTTGTGGGCAGGCATTCCTTCTCCTCAGCGGGCTAAAAAAATCGTCGAACACACCATCCCGACTCGTTACCAGCAGGATTTTGGCCTGACCATCTGCCCGCAGGACCACCCGGAGCAGTATGGCGATTCGACCTTTCTGGTTCGCCTTCCGTGGAACCAAATGATCATCGAAGGGTTGTTACACTACCTATACCGAAAAGAAGCTGCGGCACTTTTTGAAGGGGTGATGCGAGCGATCATCCAGACCTATCGAAGCGACCATGCCAGCCGTGAGTTCTATCATGCGATGAACGGGACAGGCAGGGGTGAACGAAATATCCTAACCGGATTAGCACCGGTTGGGTTGTTTTTGAAAATCATCGGTTTGCAAAAAATCAGCGGTAAAAAATTAATCATCCACGGATTTAACCCATTTTCATGGCCAGTTACGGTACAATATCGAGGCACGACAATGGAGTTTTTTAACGACAACACCCAAATTACTTTTCTTGGAAGGAGGCCGGTGATCATCAGCGGCGATGGCCCGCACGAGATCAGCCTGGCTTGAAGGGTTGGATCACTCTTCCTGAAAGGAGCGTGGGAGGAATGCACATTCCAAAAGACATCCAACAGCCCGATATTTGTATGTGGATCATCGTCCAGGCCCAGGATGCGGAAAATGCCGAAACCGCCCTTGAGGACCTTGGGATGACGGTGACCCGCTTACCCAGTTTTGGCGGTTTTTTAGGCCGCCGCAACGCAACCTTACTGGTCGCCTTATCGTCCAATCGCCGCCAGGATGCATTGGACACCTTAAACGAAAACTGCCGGCAGCGGATCGAATATATCGCCGTACCCTTGGAGAGCGCGCCCTTACCCCTGCCAACACCCACCCCAATCGTTATCGGCGGTGCGACGATCTTCACCCTCAAGATTGATCATTACGAGGAGTTGTAGCCATGAAACTGATCATTGCTATCGTACGAGATTCCGAGAGTGACCATGTTTCGCAAGCCCTGACCTCCCATGACTTCCGCGTAACCGGTATCGCCTCTTCGGGCGGATTTCTGCGCCGCGGCAAGAGCACTTTGTTGATCGGCCTGGAAGATGACCAGGTGGACAAAGCCCTGCAGCTGATCCGTGGTGCCGTTTCAGCTTCGATTAGTGATGGGGGCGAGCAGCGAGCGGTCATCTTTGTTGTAAATATCGATCATTTCGACCATTTCTAGGCCTGCACAACCATGCTTAAGAAAAAAAGATAAGTCTATCAAAAAAATTAGTAAGCCAGGAAAGAGCGCAAAGAAATGGGGAAAGCAAAGGTTAATCCCCCAGTAAACCTCCGCTTTTCTAACCAGCGGGCTGCAACCTTGCAAGTGGATCACACGTATATAGGGTAGAAATTCAATCAACTTACCTAAATGACATCGGATTTAATGTAAAGGAGTAAGGATTTAATGCAGCTACAACCCGTTCAATCCAATAACATGTACCAAAAACCAGGCATGGTAACCGCCCTGGGGATTATGACTTTGGTCAGCGGCATCTTGAACATTTTGACTGCCCTGGGTTTGACGTTTGGGATCGTATTGGGAACACTGGGGATCGGCTTGTTGTGCGCCCCAATCACGATGTTACCCGGTGTATTGGGAATATTTGAAATCCTGTATGCTGTCAAAATCATCGCCAACCCACCGGTTGCGGTCAAATTCTCGCAAACGATCGCCATTTTAGAAATCTGCTGTGTAGTGGTTGGCAATGTGGTTGCAATGACCGTTGGCATCCTTGCCCTGGTGTTCTACAACGACGCTGCGGTTAAAGCCTATTTCGATCGCATTAACCTACCGGAAAGCATGTAAACCAGGGGCACAAGGGCAACTACCTTTAATCTTAAGTTTAGCCCTTTCCGTCGGTGTTTTGCTGACCACGAGTTTAAATTCTCAAGCGCCAATGCGCCCACCACTCATCCGGCCAAACCGGCGCCACGGGTGGGTCCAGGTATTTCTCACCGGCGGTCAATAACGAGGCTCTTCCCGCCCCAAAAAACGCCAGGCAGGGAGATTCTATGGGGTGTTGGTCATTCTTCGCGATTTTGCCCTAAACGCAAGCCTATTTTCTCTTGAAAAAAAGGTTGAAAGTGGCTATAGTAATGAGGTTGCATTAATAATTTTTTTTCAAACCGCAGAAAAACTATACAGGGAGATCTTATTATGAATTTCGGCCTGGCATTTTCTTATGTATTTAAGGATCCGGATTGGTTTAAGAAAGTAGCGATTGCCGGAGCCATCCTGCTTATCCCTATCCTCGGTCAAATGGTTGTTCACGGCTGGACCTTGAACATCACCAAACGGGTCATCAACCGCGATCCAGAAACTCTGCCCAATGTAGATTTTGGCAGCGACCTGGGGCGCGGCTTCTCGGCTTTTATTATCACCTTTGTATACGTACTGCCAATTATCCTTTTCATCTTTATTTTAGGGTTCATCAGTGCTGGCCTAACCACCCAAGCCACCTCGGATGCGGCCGGTTGGGGGGTGGCAATTCTAAGCGACTGTATTGGCTTGTTTGCCCTGGTTTATGGCTTTGTGTGTGCCTTACTCCTACCAGCCGCCTACGGTACGTTTGTTACTAAGGGCTCCTTAAGCGCAGCTTTCAACGTCGGGCAGGTCTTCGGTCTGGTGAAAAAGTCGATCGGGGCTTACCTTATGGTTTTCCTGGGGATGTTATTGGTCGGGTTCATCGCTCCCATCGGATATATCGCCTGTTTCATTGGCGTATACCTGACGGTGGCGTACAGCCATGCAGTCATGGGACATTTATACGGTCAGGCCTACAACGAGGCTAGCAATAACCTGGCCTACATTCCAGGCGAGTAAGGGAGAAATATAAATAGGGTGAGGGGTATGCTAACAGCTCACATGCCGTTAGTGTACCCTTAGGATTATTTTTGACCTTCGTGAAATTCCTCAACCTGATAGGTTAATACCTTCAGGTTTTTTATTCGCCACAAGGATTTCGGCGCGCCCATTTTTTTACACAGGTGGTCAAAGAAAGCAGCCGGATCGGGCAGGCTCTCCCACACCTGAGGCAAAAAAGTAGCCCGCCGGCTACCGTCTTTGATCACCACCCCATCGATACCCGGACGAAGTTTTTGGAGCAGTTCTAAAGGGTTTGAATATTCGAGTGGTTGCAGTTGGGAAAGATAGGAAATTTCAATCTTTAACAATCCAACCTCATCGGCTTGTACCGGGGGGAAGCGAAAATCATCGATTGCGGCTGCGAGAGCATGTTCGCGTACATCTTCAGCCAGCGGCTGATAGGCCTCCAATACACCGATGCAGCCGCGCAAAGCCCCATCTTTTGTCAAAGTGACGAAAGTCGCTCCCGGTTGGCGCAGACGCAGGGGAAGTTTTTCCAGATCGAGTGGCGGTGGGGGTTTGCCGATAACTGCCGCCTGGATCGTCTCCCGGGCCAGATTTAATAGGAATTTTTTTTCTTCACGGGTTAACCCACCCTCATTCATTATCCTAACCTGTGATAGATGCGGTTATGATAAACCAATGGTTGTCCCTCACGGGTGTGTTTTACCTCAACAACCTCAGCCACGTAAAGAATAGACATGTTCATTTCGTAAGGGTATACCACCTTGCAATCCAGGCTTACCAGGCCATTTTCCAATAGCGGCACATCGCTGAGCAGGGTAAAAAACTCCAAACCAGCAAAACGGTCTCCGTCATCAGGGATCCTTCCAGCAAAGCGGTCCGCAAGGTCAGCCTGATCTTCTGCCAGAATGGTGATCCCAATCCGCCCGGATTGTTCCACAAGCCTGCAGGTACGGGTAGAGCGCGCCAAAGTAACTGCGACGAGTGGTGGTTCGAGCGAGATCGAAATAAAAGAATTGACGGTCATGCCATGCTGCAACTCACCAAACCGGCTCGTAACGATCGCCACGCCGGTCGTCCATTGGCGCAAAGCATGGCGTAAAACCTCGGGTGTAACTTGGGTTATCATTACCTCCCAAAATCACAAATTAAGTTCATTGGCAAAGTTGGTAAAACATTTGCGCCAAATCAAACCATCAGCACAAATTTCGAGGGAAAAAAGCCATCAGGTTGGCAGGTTAATTGCACCCCCACCTTATAACTTCGTTTATACTTGGGTCTCGATTACAAGTCAAGAGGAATTTGCCAGTGTATAATTAACCAGCTCTACTTATTTCTATGCGAACTTCATCCTTGCCTTTTCCAATCGAGTTAAGGTACTATCTAATCAGGTCGATATGAGTGAAGACAGTCTTTCTCAACCATCTAGTTCAAAAACGGTAAAAAATCCCAATGTGTTCAGCTCGCTTTGGACGATCTTGACCGTTGCCCTGGTAATGGCAACCTTGTTCACGTTATGGACCCCTGCCAACCTGTTTTCCAACCAGTTCCTGGATAGAATGTTTCAGGCGGCGCAGACAGATCCGACTCTGACCTTCCCAACACCGACCAGTATGCCAAGAATACGGATTGGGATAGTTGCCGGGCATTGGGGAAATGACCCAGGGGCGGTTTGCGCCGATGGTCTTACCGAGGTAGAAGTCAATTTAGAAATCGCCACCCGCGTCCAAAATCAGCTTCTTGCCGAAGGGTTCGAGGTCGATTTATTGGAGGAATTCGATGAGCGCCTGTACGAATACCAGGCGCTTGCTCTGGTATCGATCCATAACGACTCTTGTGTTTATATCAATGACCTGGCAACCGGTTTTAAAGTGGCGGCGGCCGCTTCCAGTGCTTTCCCCGAGAAGGCTAACCGGTTAAATGCCTGCCTGATTGACCGCTACGCAAAGACTACCGGGATGAAATTCCATGCTCATTCCATTACCCCCGACATGACACATTATCACACCTTCAGTGAGGTACACACCAATACGACTGCGGCCATTATCGAAACCGGCTTTCTCAACCTGGACCGCCGCATCCTGACCGAACAGCCTGAACTGGTTGCCCAGGGGATTACCTACGGTATTTTATGCTACATTCGGAATGAGCCAGTACCAGCCATGGATAGCCCCGAATGAACGAAGCCAACCGCCATCAAGCAGCCATCTGGATTAGGCAAGCCCATCAGGCGCTCCGCCAAGGAAACCGGACAGATGCCCACCAACTAGCCTCGCAGGCTGCCCACCTCGCGCCCGAGATGGAAGATCCTTGGTTAATCCTGGCGGCGTTGGCAGAAGGTCGGGCGAGTATTGATTACCTTCGGAAAGCCTTAGAGATCAATCCGACCAGCGAACGCGCCCGCAAGGGAATGCATTGGGCTGCCCAGCGCTTGCGGGCAGCGGAGCACTCCCAGGTATTCCCGGCAGGCAATGATCAACCAACCGGACAACCCGACCCGGGAGAAACGCTGCCGGTTGTCACCAAACAGATCAAGCAAACCTCCCTTGATGTTCCCCCGCCGGTCGTGCAGTCAAAAGCGGACAAAAGACCAAAAACGCCCCAGGCGGTTGTCCAGAAACCCGGAACTATGGCCTGGGCAATTACCGCCTCAATGGCGGTTTTATTCATTTGGGTGGGGCTGCTCGTTTGGCTGTTCTTGCCTAATTTAAAGATCGCTCTGGCTGGCAACCCTGGCGCGCCGCGCCCCGTTGGAGTGTTTTTTAAGGTCACAATCACTCCAACTGCCACAGCAACTTTTACACCCACACCAACCGCCACGCCGACAGCCACGCCAACAGCCACCCCAACCGAAACCCCCACACCCACCCCGCTGCCCACCGAACCGCCCCCTGCGGTCGGACAACGCCCGGCAGATGTGGCCAGCGATGAACGATGGATCAATATCAACTTAACCGAGCAAATGGTTTATGCAATGGTTGGCGATGAGGTGGTCAATAGTTTTCTGGTCTCGACCGGCACCTGGCGCACGCCTACGGTAACCGGACAATTCAGAATATACGTAAAATACCGTTACACCAATATGTCGGGCCCAGGATATTTTCTTGAAGACGTACCCTATACCATGTATTTTTATAAAGGTTATGGTTTGCACGGCACCTATTGGCATGATAACTTCGGGACCCCGATGAGTTATGGCTGCGTTAATTTAAGGACGGAAGACGCCGGCTGGTTGTTCGATTTTGCTTCGGTAGGAACGGTTGTCAACATTCATTATTAATCCCCACGATGAATAGCCTGACCCCTTATCAACCCCGGTCGCATTCACGTCGGGATTTTCTTAAACTCTCCGCTGGCGCTCTGGGTAGTTTGTTGCTCTTGCCGTTGAACCTCACCGGGTTAAAAGCAGGTAGGCTGGCCGCCCTAGAACAGTCCGCACCGAAACTTGGGCGGGTGACCGCCACTAAAATTGATGGTTTTAAGCAACCATCCTTCAAGGGGGACCTGATGGTGAGTTACTGGCGCGATCTGGTTATTCCAATTACTGGGGTGACCGTTGGCGATCCAGAATCAGGCCATAATCGGGTTTGGTACCAGGTAGAGAACGACGTCTTCGTCCATTCTGGCGACCTTCAACCGGTGGATGTGCATACCAACCCTCCCGACCTTTCGATCCCGGCTTCTGGTAAGCTCGCCGAGATCAGCGTGCCATTTAGCGATGCCTTGTGGGATATCCGCCGCCCAGATTGGGTTGCCTACCGGCTGTATTACGGCAGCACTTATTGGGTGCATGAGGTCGTTCAGGACAAAGTTGGGACCTACTGGTACCGGATCAAGGACGACAAATGGCAGATTTTTTATTTCGTCAACAGCGCTCACTTGCACATCATCACCCCGGAAGAAATAGCCCCGATATCACCCCTTGTTCCGGCTCACGAAAAAAGAATTGAAATCCGACTGCCAGAACAATTTGTGATCGCGTATGAATATAACCGGCCGGTCTGGATGGCGCGCACAGCCACCGGTGCTCGTTTTATTGACGGCGATTATCGCACTCCACCAGGGACCTATATAACGAATCGTAAGCGGCCATCCCGCCACATGGCAGCCGGTGACCGCGCCGCACCCAACAGCTTCGATCTACCAGGAGTCCCTTGGGTTTCTTATCTGATGGAAAACGGAATTTCTTTTCACGGCACCTACTGGCATAATAATTTTGGACGACCACGCAGCCGAGGGTGTATCAACCTTTCGATCCCAGATTCGCGCTGGATTTACCGTTGGTGTTTACCGGTTGTTCCGCTCGGCACCGTGACGAAGAAAGAAAAAACCGGTACAATGGTACATATTATCGATCAACCACTCGAAATTTGAGAGGAACCCCATGACCCAGGCTCTATTTGCCGGATTAGTGATTGACGAAAACGATCATCTCGTTGAAACTGCCTTTGTTGGCGACGAACCCGTGTATGTGGTCAACGATGCCGGTTTTCGCCGCCATATTCCAGCCGAGCAAGTTGACCGCCAAATTTTAGGCATGATGAAGGACCAGATCAGCGGCCATGAAGACCAAATTAGCGAACAGACCTCCAAAATGCTTGGTCAGGAAGACCTGTTTTCGAAAGCGATGATCGACAATCAAATTAAAAATATCGATAGGCAGTTCGAGGCATTGCTCAAGTCTGGCATTCCTGAAGCTGGGAGAGCCTATATGGGGATGTTGGGGTTTCGGGTGGTGATCAATTTTCATGGTGAAGTGATCCGTTTAGACCAACCCACCATCGCCAGCAGCGAAGGGGATGAATAACCCCTCCATTCCATACCTAACCCCCTGACTAGAATCCAATAGAAATCTTATGCCCAATCATTATATTGTTACGTAGATTGATTTTCCTTAACCATAAGATTAATGGAGTAAATCGATGATGACGCCCGAGTTCATAATCGACGTTACAGAAGCAGATTTTGAATACGAAGTGATTGCCTATTCCCAAAATACACCGGTAGTAGTGGATTTCTGGGCGGAATGGTGCCGCCCGTGCAAACCTTTAGCGGTACTTTTAGAAAAACTTACTCGCCAGGCCCAAGGCGGATTCAGGTTAGCGCGTGTCGACGTGGACCAAAACCCTAACCTTGCCCTGCGATACGCCATCCGCAGCATACCGAACGTGAAAGCCTTTAGCGGCGGCGAGGTTGTGGCCGATTTTAGCGGGGTTATTCCAGAAGGACGCCTGCGGGAATTTCTCAGCCGTATCCAACCACCCAGCCCGGCCGTACTGACGATTGAACGAGGGTCAGGGTTGCTCACCTCCGAACAGTGGAGCGAAGCGGAACAACACTTCCGCGAAGCACTCACCCATGTACCGGATCATCCGGAAGGTTTATTAGGTTTGGCGCGCGCTTTGTTGGCTCAGGGTAAGGGGCACGAAGGTCTGTCGATTTTGACATCTTTTCCTGCCAGCCGCCAATTTTCACGCGCCGAAAATTTACGCCCCTTCGCGCTCGACTTGACCAACTTGAAGCACCACCCGATGGGTGAGGAAGCCGACGATCAAAGCGCAGCCTATTGGAACGCCATCCGCCTGGCTGCCCGCGGACAAATTCTGGCAGCCCTGGATGGGCTGCTCGATCTGTTGCGCGATGATCGCCAAAATCCACAGACCCGCCAGGTTGCCCTTAGCTTGCTCGAACTGCTGGGGGACGAGAATCCGCAAGCTCGCACCTACCGGCGTGAGCTTGCTTCGATCTTGTTCTAATTCCTTTGTAAACGATGGCTTTCGGCTGAGTATCAGGAAATTAGAAATTCTACCGGTTTAGGGTTAATAAGGCCCAGGTAGTGGGATTGGTCAGGCTGCGGTTGGCCACATTCGAGACCATGCTCTGTTGAACATTAGCAGCCGGGTTGTCGTTATCTGAAATTGAGACTAAAAAACCGTATTGCTGTCCGGAAGCCGGGTTAATGCCAAAAAGAGTCCAGGGGATGGCGATTTCAACCCGGTATAATCCATCACCGCCTTCAGATGCAATGACCACATCTGTGCGAGCGCCAACCCTGGCAGATGGGTAATACAGGTAGGCTTCCTTGGGACCTGCGATGCCGCCCCTGCCAGGTGAAATTACAAGCTGGTAATCATCCTGGTTAAGCTCGGTGGAGTTCAAATCACCCTGCAAATCGACATCGAAAAGCAGCTCGATCGAATCACCTTTAAAAATATCCACGCCGGTGGCATTCTGGACATACTCGTCATCGATCACTTTGACAGCCAGGTAGAGATAGGTGCTGTCCCAGCCAATGCGGAAAGAACCTTCCTGATCCTCTTTGCCATCGTGGTTTTCTTCTCCGAAAACAACCAGGCGGGCCGGGAAGGCGGTCGTCCCCCACTCATCCCAAACACCATCCATTACCGGCGGAGTGCTAAGAAAAGCAGCAGCAGCTCTACCTGCCGGTCGCAGTTCTGCAGCCTTGGTCGGCGTAACAGTAGCAGGGGGGAGCGGGGTCGTGGCAGCCGTTGGCGAAGGTGAACTGACCATTTCGGTCGCGGTGGAGAGCTGCAAATCCGGTGTGTTCACGACTGATGGCGGTGCCAGGGTCACTTGTTGGGTGATGATTTGAAATAGGGCCGTCATGGTCCTGTTGGGGGTTGGTTCCGAGGGCGTGGGCTCCGCTGTTCTGCCCGGCAAATTACAAGCCAGCATTGCAGCCAACAAGGCGACTGCAACCAGGCTGATCCGAATACGCAGGTTCATCCTTCCACTCCTTTGTTGATGTTCAACCAATCCGTCCAATTTCAATTTCAGTTATAATCTATCTTAACCCGATTCGGTACCGTATGGAAGCCCTAAATTTTTCCGAAGAAAATATCCTCGCCCATGCAGATCTTGAAATTCGCGTGGTAGTTTTTGGCCTGCAAGAGAGCTGCCTGCAAGTTTTACTATGTGCGTCTGAAGATGCGTCTTTCGTGGATCAATGGACTTTGCCAGCGGGAATCCTTCGTAAGTATGTTTCGCTGGAAGCAAGCGCAGCCGAATGCATTGTCGCACTAACCAAACCCAACGAAGTATATCTGGAACAATTGTACACCTATGGTGATCCAGAACGCCACCCTGCCCGGCGGCTGATTTCGGTCGTGTATTTTGCCCTCATTCCTTCCAATTCTATGGATGGTGAACTGACGAATAAGGAAAAGACGAAGTGGTATGCGGTTGAAAACCTGCCGGCAATGACGATGGACCACAATGAAATCCTGGCTTACGCTCTCCGCCGCCTCAGGTATAAACTGGAGTATACCGCCATCGGGTTTGAGCTGCTTCCTGAAACCTTTACGCTAAGCGAGCTGCAAGATACCTACGAATTAATTCTAAGTGAAAAATTGGACAAACGCAATTTCCGGCGGCGGATTCTGGAAGCCGAAATCATTGAAGCGACAGCATTCCGGCGGATCGGCGAAGGCCGCCCAGCGCAGCTTTACCGTTACCGCCCAGATGCTGTGGCAGAAGTTAAAGCGCGGCGGTTGTTTCCGTAAGCAGGGCATGTTTTCAAATAGCGGATAAAAAAGCGATCTCCTCCCGGTGATCCTCCAGCAGGTGACCGTGCTGCTCCAACGCGCGGACGATGAGCGTATACTTATCGGGATCGCTGATGGGATTTTCCCAACCAGAAAGCTTTGCCAGGCTGGCGCGCACCCGCGGATAAGGCAACAGGTGTTCCAAATAGTGGGAAGCGAACACATCCCAATAATCGCCCCATTGGTCCGGTCCTGGCGTAAATGCGTTCCGAGACGTGCTTAACGCCTCAAAATAACCGGAGAGGACCCGATCCACCTCTTCATCGACCACATCCAGGTTGACCTGCAGCGTCCCCTGGGGGTGAATGCGATATTCCAACAGGATCTGATCTACAAAGAGAGGCTCTTCAACCAGCATGACGCGCAGGAGGTAATCCCAATCGTGACAGGTGACGTAAGGCGCAAGCGGACCGACTCGCTCAAAAAGCCCGCGCTGGAAGAAAAAGTTGCTGGTGGTGGCGGCGATATTGTGGCGCAGCAGCTCAAAGGTCACGCTTGGGAAAAGCCTGGCTTCCTGCAGCTGCTGGAGATAGTTTTGCTGGTAGGGGTGCGGCTGTCCGTCCGGGTCGATATGCAAAATTTTCGAAAAGGCAAAACGCCGGCCGCAGGTTTGCAGGGCATTCAACAGGGTGAAAAGACGAGTGGAGTGGTAGCGGTCGTCGGAGTTGAGGACGGCCAGGTATTCACCGCCAGCCAGCTGGATGCCGCGGTTGATGGCGGCATGCGCGACCTGGTGGTGGATTACGAATACGACGCCTACGGGCGGGTGATCAAGCAGACGGTGCCTTACGATACAAATGTGGGAAATGATGATTATAAAGGACAGTCGCTCAATTTCCAGCCGGTGACGTCGACCAGCTACGACGTGCTCGGTCGGCCCTTGCAGGTTATCGGGACGGACGGGCTGGTGCAGCGCAGTATGACCTACGACGGGCTGACGACCACCCTGCGTGATTCCAAGAATCAGGCCACCACCCAGACGGTGGACGTCTGGGGGCTTCGGCCTTGGTCAGGCCGCCAACCGGCCCGAAGACGCAGTACAGCTACGACCGGCTCGACCGGCTGACGGAAGCCAGACAGATCGACCGCAATGGGTCGACGCCTTTCGCCACGACGACGATCACCTACGACCCCGGCGGGCGCAAGACAGCGATGA
>Ga0207951_100868_pt1 | contig 12764 bp, 11 predicted proteins | sample Subbio12Aug_8Bad_FD_184830 | JGI IMG/M metagenome (GOLD analysis project Ga0207951, IMG submission 184830) | Serpentinite rock and fluid subsurface biosphere microbial communities from McLaughlin Reserve, California, USA - CR12Aug_8Bad (SPAdes) | ecosystem: Environmental > Terrestrial > Deep... | reverse complement strand
TCCGTCACGGCGCGAAGGCGCGCCGCGACACCTCCCCCGACGGGGGAGGACTTTGCCCCCAGTCCGCCCCCATTCCTCCCCCAACGGGGGTGGAGGAGGATCGCATGCGATCCGACGACGAGACCGCCCGCAGGGCGGTGGAGGGGTCCCACCCCCGCACCTGTGGTTAAAAAGAACAAAAAGCGAACGCAGAGATTGACTCCGCCCGCCGCGGACGGCTGGATCGGTCCGGGTCGGCGGTTTTGAAATGAAGGAATACAGTCCATGCCGGTCCCGGCCCCCGACGCCCTCGCCGCCCGCCTGCTCCACTCCCTGGGCGGCCTCGACCTGACCAGCGCCGACGGCCGCGCCGGCATCCAGACCCTGCTGGCCGAGATCGAGCGCGCCTGCCCCGGCGCCATCCTGCAACAGGCGGCGGGGATCGAACTGGGGCGGCTGGGGTGGCGCGGCGCCCGGGCGGCGTCTCGTCATCCCGGCGAAGGCCGGGACGAGCGCTAGCGCCCTACCTTCATGGGACGCCGTAACCTGGACCGCTACACGGCCGCCGACTGGCAGGAGGCGGGCCGCACGGTCGGCGCCATCCGCGCCAACCGCTGGCTGGTCTATACCGAATGCGACCCGTGGGCCTTGTCATCCCCGCGAAAGCGGGGACGCATCGCCCGCGAGCGCGGCGCGAACTTCGTCCTGTGGGGCCGGGCCACGACCTGCCGGCGGATGGGCTGTCCGGGGCGGGTCACGTTCTGGGTGCGGCCGCATGGGGCGAACGGGGATGTGGCGATGACGTAAGGGTCATTTCCGATACCCGATCGAAGCCCGCGCGCTCCCTCTGGCCGCAGGCGGAAGAACTCAACGTCAAGATCGTCGCCCCGCGTCGGTCATCCGCACCCGAATAGATTGAAGTGCCGCGATATACGCGCGATTGTGGGCAAGAATAGATTCTGGGGGCGCTGTGGCGAACGGACCGAAAAGGAACCCAGCGAACAAGCTGGAGCGCTGGGAGGTGGCGCTGGTGAAAGGTCTTCTGAGTTCGTCTCTTAATGACCAAGACATACTGGCTTACTTTACTCGGCCCACTCGCAGCATCAATCACGCGAGAATCGCCGAAATCAGAAGCGGCGAGAAGCACAAAGGCGTGGCGGCCGCTACCGAGGAAGAAGTCGCGATCTTTCTTCGAACTTGGCCGCACATTGATTATAAGACCGGCTTACACGTTCGGGGCGACGAGAGGCTGATCAAGGCTCGCGAGGCCATGCTAAGCGCAGTCCAAGGTTACAACGATCCAAAAACGTTGTTCAAGAGCGAGCTTTTTATATGCACGATCGTTATCGCATATACTTACTTGCTTCATTGGCACTACGGCCGCGCCGGTATCGATATTCGGCACCTTCGCGAGGTCAAAGACCAGCCTGGAATTTGGGAGGTAGCGAAGACCAAACACGGTGCGGACAAGCTATGGGAACTTGAGACGTGCCTTAAGTCGGTCGACTGTCCGTTGGACGATGCCACAAAAGCCAACCTTCGTTTTCTTCTCGAAATTCGGCACGAGATTGAACACCAGATGACTACGCGGATCGATGACGCAATCTCCGCCAAACTTCAGGCATGTTGCCTCAATTTCAACCGCGCGATCAAAGCGATCGCTGGCTCCCAGTATGGCTTGGACGGCGAACTAAGTTTCGCGTTGCAGTTCAGTACAATCGATAGGGAGCAGCGAGATATTCTTCTCGCAGAGACCGACCTACCTGCACACATCCAGGCGGCCCAAGTCGCTTTCGAGGATGCCCTGACTGATGAGATGGTTGCCGACCCCCGGTACTCTTACCGGGTCGCCTACATCGAGCAATCCGTGAACTCGAAAGGCAAGGCCGATCAGGTCGTAGAATTTATCAAGGGCGACAGTGAGAGGGGCGAGAAGCTTCGACTTCTCCTTAAGGAGACAGAGCGGCCGAAGCTGAAGCCGGCGCAGGTGGTCGAAGCCATGAGGACAGCCGGGTATCGTAGGTTCTCGATGCATGCCCATACGCAGCTTTGGAAAGATCAAGATGCGAAAGCGACTGGAAAGCACTTCGGGGTAAAGCTCACTGACGGCCAATGGTATTGGTATCCGGCTTGGGTCGAATTCGTCCGCCAGCACTTGGAAGCCGACCGCGTCAGGTGGACTTGAAGAACGCCTTAGCTGGGGTTCGCCCGCCTGCAAGAATCCGTCAGGCCTTTGATCTCGGAGTCTTGCGCTGACTTGCCTTCCGGGCGGGTCTGGCTGATGGCGACTTGGGCGTATTGGAGCCCCCATCTTTGGAAGTCCCAAGATCAGGTCGCTTCGGGATATCCGGATTTCGCCGACTCCGCTTCATCCCAAAAGCCTCCGTCAGATCGCCCTTGAGTCTTGGCGAGCCCTCCCTAAGGCGTGCTTCATAGCCTCCGATACCAAACGCCTCATCAGGCAATAGCTTTCCGTGCTCCGGTTCCAAAAGGAGGGGCGGAATATTGTCAAACAGCTTGTGCGCGACAGCAAGCGGTATGAATTTCTTCCCCGGTTCGGACACTGCGCAGTTGTAGTAAAGAACGATTAGTTCTTGATTGGATATTTGTGCGCGAAGAATTTTGATAAACTTAGACGAGTCTTTGCTGTCTTGCAGTAGCAAAATTGTGTTGTATAGGTAGCGAAAGTAGTGAGCTAGCTGACCTTGCGCGTCCTTAAACGCCTGGTCGTATGCGTACTGGAGTGCCTTTAGGTCGCCTGCGTGAGGGTGGTTCTCACGTTTCTCGCGATATACTCTCCTAATATTGCTGTATACGATGTTAAACGCATCGCGGCCACGTACTTCATGCTTACGAACCGGGTCTTCCACACCGATTGCGTTGACGATATCGTTGAAGGTGGCCAGCAACTGGAAGAAACTCGTTTGATAGTTTTGGTCGCGAGCGGCGTCGTTCTGCTCGGCAAGAGCCCGTGACGATTCCTCAAAACGGAGGCGCGACTCTCGGAGTTCTTGGCGCTGCAAATTTAGAGTGTAGACGAGGGCGGCAAGCGTAAACGCCGTGATGATCGGGTTCAGTACGCCGCCGAGCAGATCGCCCTGAGAGCCAAGATTTTCGACCTGCGCGACGTTGGAGGTGGAAATCAGAAATAGCAGATATCCCGCTATTGTGGCCAGCAGTGCCAGCCCAATCGCAACGACTAGGGGAAACCGGTATCTGGTGTTTTGCGCCGGGCTCTCGGAAGTTTTATTCACGCTCTCTCCCCTTCGTGACGGGGCGAACCTTCACCGGTGTCCCCAATCGCGCAATGGACCGCACTCCATCGGACGAAGTTTTTCGTGGCGTCAGCGCGCGTTCTCAATGCGCCTCGTCCCAGTTCCCCGCCGCCCTTGCATCCACCACCAGCGGCACCGTCAGGGCCACGGCCGGTTCCGCCGCCCCCTCCATGGTGCGTTTGATCACGGCGATGGCGCGGTCGGCCTCGGCCTCGGGGGCCTCGAACACCAGTTCGTCGTGGACCTGCAAAAGCATGCGGGTTGAAAGGCCCGCCGCCTCCAGGGCCCCCGGCATGCGGATCATGGCGCGGCGGATGATGTCGGCGGCGGCGCCCTGGATCGGGGCGTTGATGGCGGCGCGTTCGCCGAACTGGCGCTCGGCGCCGGACTTGGAATGAATGGCGGGGATGTGGATGCGGCGGCCGAAGACGGTCGAGACCGTTCCGGTCTCGCGCACCTCCAGCTTCGTCTTGTCCATATAGGCGCGGATGCCGGGGAAGCGCTCGAAATAGGTCTTGATATAGGCGCCGGCCTCGCCCTGGTCGATGTTCAGCTGGGCGGCCAGGCCGAAGGCGCTGATGCCGTAGACGATGCCGAAATTGATCGCCTTGGCGCGGCGGCGGGTCTCGGGGTCCATCTGGTCGACGGGGACGCCGAACATCTCGCTGGCCGTGGCGGTGTGGATGTCGATGCCGGCGGCGAAGGCGCGCTTGAGCTCGGGGATGTCGCCGATATGGGCCAGCAGGCGCAGCTCGATCTGGCTGTAGTCGGCGCTGATCAGGACATGGCCGGGGGCGGCGATGAAGGCCTGGCGGATCTGGCGGCCGGTCTCGGTGCGGATCGGGATGTTCTGCAGGTTCGGGTCGGAGGAGGCGAGGCGGCCGGTGGTGGCGGCGGCCAGCTGGTACGATGTGTGGACGCGGTCGGTGGTCTTGTCGGCGGCCTCGATCAGGGCGTCGGTATAGGTGCCCTTCAGCTTGGCCAGCTGGCGCCAGTCCAGCAGGACGCGCGGCAGGTCGTGGGCCCCCTCGCCGGACATCTGGGCCAGGGTCTCCAAGGTGGCGGCGCCGGTCTCCCACTGGCCGCTGGCGGTGCGTTTGCCGCCGGGCAGGTTGAGCTCGCCGAACAATATGTCGCCGATCTGGCGCGGGGAGCCGATGTTGAACGGGCGGCCGGCTATCTGATGGGCCTGGGCCTCCAGCTCGGCCATGCGCAGGCCGAACTCGGAGGACAGCCGTTTGAGCCGGTCGGGGTCGACGCGGATGCCGGCCTGTTCCATGGCGGCCAGGACCGCGGGCATGCCGCGCTCGAGGGTTTCATAGACGGTGGTCAGGTGTTCCTCGGCCAGCCGCGGCTTGAGGATGCGCCACAGGCGCAGGGTGACGTCGGCGTCCTCGGCGGCATAGCAGGTGGCCGGTTTCAGCTCGACATGTTTGAACGATTTCTGCGCCTTGCCCGTGCCCGCCACGGTCTTGAAGGCGATGGGGTCGTGGCCGAGGTGGAGCCGGGCCAGCTCGTCCATGCCGTGGCCGTGCAGGCCGCCCTCCAGCACATAGGAGATCAGCATGGTGTCGTCGAAGGGGGCGATGCGGATGCCGCGCCGGGCCATGACGGCGATGTCGTATTTGCCGTTCTGCATCACCTTGAGGACGGCGGGGTCTTCCAGCAGCGGTTTGAGCCGGGCCAGGGCCTCGGCCTTGACGATCTGGGTGATGGGTTCGCGGGTGTCGGTCTCGCCGCCGAAATCGAGGCCGCCGGCATTGGGCGCGGGCGGATGCTCGTGGGTCAGGGGGATGTAGCAGGCGTCATTGGGGCCGATGGCCAGGGAGACGCCGCACAGGCCGGCGTGGGTGGCGCTGAGGGCGTCGGTCTCGGTGTCGAAGCCGATGACGCCGGCCTCGGTCGCGCGGGCGATCCACTGGTCGAGGTCTGCGAGGGTCTGGACGCAGTGGTAGGCCTCGGTGTCGACGGTTTGTGCGATGGCGGGACCGGCCACAACCTGGCCGTAGCGGGGCGTGGCCACGGGGGCGCCGAGGGGGGCTTTCGGCCGGGCGACGAAGGCGGTGCCGTTGGTGGCCGGGGCCTTGCCGTCGCCGACGCGGCTGCGCAGGGAGCGGAACTCCATCTTGTCGAGGAAGGCGGCCAGGGTCTCGGGGTCGGGGTCGCGGATGGCGAAGTCGGAGATGGGCTCGGGGGCCGGGGCGTTGCAGTCGAGGCGGCACAGTTCGCGGCTGAGCCGGATCTGGTCGGCGAATTCGATCAGGGTCTCGCGCCGTTTGGGCTGTTTGATCTCGCCGGCGCGGGCCAGCAGGGTGTCGAGGTCGCCGTATTCGCCGAGCAGCTGGGCCGCGGTCTTGGGGCCGATGCCGGGGGCGCCGGGGACATTGTCGGTGCTGTCGCCGATCAGGGCCTGGACCTCGACCACCTTGTCGGGCGCAACCCCGAACTTTTCGAACACGGCCTCCTCGGCGAGGCGGCGCTCCTTCATCGGGTCCCACATGACGACCGAGGGGCCGATCAGCTGCATCAGGTCCTTGTCGGAGGAGACGATGACGGCCTCGCCGCCGGCGTCGCGGGCGCGGCAGGCATAGGTGGCGATCAGGTCGTCGGCCTCCCAGCCGGGCAGTTCGATACAGTGGACGCCGAAGGCGGCGGTGGCCTCCCGCACCAGCGGGAACTGCGGGATCAGGTCCTCGGGCGGAGCCGAGCGGTTGGCCTTGTACTGGTCGTACATGGCGTTGCGGAAGGTCTTCTCGGAATGGTCGAAGACGGCGACCAGATGGGTCGGGCCGTCGTCGCCCTTCATGTCGCGGATCAGCTTCCACAGCATGTTGCAGTAGCCCTGGACGGCGCCGACGGGCAGGCCGTCGGACTTGCGCGTCAGGGGCGGCAGGGCGTGATAGGCGCGGAAGATATAGGCCGAGGCGTCGATCATCCACAGCCGCACGGCGGGGCCGTCCTGGGTGAGGGGGCGGGCGGTGGTTTCGGCGGGCGCGTCGGTCATGGGCGGAACATAGGGGCGCCGGGCGCCGCCGTCACCGCCTCTACTTCGAACGAAGCCCGGTGATCGTGCGGTTGGGGGCGATGTCCTCGGCCGAGGTGATCAGATGGACGAGGGCCGGGCGGCCCCCAGTCCCCCTGGTTGCGCCGCGCGCGGCGGCGAGGGCGGCGGGGAAGTCCGCCGTCGTTTCGCACCGGATGCCGAAGGCGCCGAAGGCCTCGGCGTATTTGACGAAGTCGGGGTTCTTCAGGTCGGTGGCCATGGTCCGCTGCGCGCCCGGATAGTGCATCTCCTGGTGCATGCGGATGGTGCCGTAGGTCCCGTTGTCGACCACCACGACCACGACATTGATGCCGTACTGGACCGCGGTGGCGAGCTCCTGACCGGTCATCAGATAGTCGCCGTCGCCGGCGATGCAGATGACCTCGCGGTCGGGGTGGACGGACTTGGCGGCGATGGCGGCGGGATAACCATAGCCCATGGCCCCCGAGGTCGGGGCCAGCTGGGTGCGGCAGGCGCGGTGGCGGTAGAAGCGGTGCAGCCAGGCGGCGAAATTGCCGGCGCCATTGGTGACGATGGCGGTCGGCGGCAGGCTGTCGTGCAGGTGGGCCATGCACTCGCTCATATTGACCGCCCCGGTGACCGGCACGGGGGTCGAGAAGGCCTGGTAGTCGGCATGGGCGGCGGCGGCCTCGTCATGCCAGGTCCGGCCGGGGTCGATCGCCGACAGGGCGTGGGCGGCGAGGGAATTGTCGGCGGTGGCGCTGAGCGCCGGGGTCCAGACGCGGCCCAGCTCCTCGGCGCCGGGATGGATGTGGATGAGGGTCTCCGCCGTGTGGGCGCGGTCGAACAGGGTATAGCCTTGGGTCGGGTTCTCGCCGAGCCGGGCCCCGATGGCGATGATCAGGTCGGCGGCCCTGGCCCGCGCCGTCAGTTTGGGATTGCAGCCGAGGCCGAGGTCGCCGGCGTAGTTGGGCCGGGCGTTGGACAGGATGTCCTTGCGCCGGAACGACAGGCTGACCGGCAGGCCGATCTTTTCCGCCCAGTCGCCGATGGCGGCGGCGGCTTCTTCGGTCCAGCCGGAGCCGCCCAGCACCAGCAGGGGCCGTTCGGCCGTCGCCAGACGCGCGCGGACCTGTTCGACGAAGGCCGGGTCCAGCGCCGCCCTCGCGGGCGTTACGGGCCGGATCGGCGCCGGGCCGCCGTCGGCGTGGAGGATGTCCTCGGGCAGGGCGATGACGACGGGGCCCATCCGGCCCTGCAAGGCGGTGGCGAAGGCGCGTTCGACGACCTCGACGGTGCGTTCGGGGCTTTCAATCTCGGTGGCCCATTTGGCCAGGCCGCCGAAGACCTCGCGATAGTCGACCTCCTGGAAGGCGCCGCGGCCGCGGTCGGTCAGGGCGATCTGGCCGACGAACAGGATCATCGGCGTGGAGTCCTGATGGGCGGTGTGCACCCCGATGGAGGCGTGGGTCGCGCCGGGGCCGCGGGTGACTATGCAGACGCCAGGCCTGCCGGTCAGCTTGCCGTAAGCCTCGGCCATGTTGGCGGCGCCGGCCTCATGGCGGCAGGCGATGACCTGGATCCGGTCGCGGACGTCGGCGAGGGCGTCGAGCACGGCCAGATAGCTCTCGCCCGGCACACAGAAGACGCGGTCGATGCCGTTCATGACGAGGGTGTCGACGATGCGGCGGGCGGCGGTGTCAGCGGGCTGGCTCATGCCTTTGCGGTTAGCAGATTGGTGCGGGGCTTGGCCATGCGGGAGGGAAGGCCGGGGAGGTTCATCACAACGGGCACAACGAAGACACAACGGACACGACGGGATCGGAGATGTGTCGGAGACCGCGGGCTTGTCTCGTCGGGCGACCGATTGCGGCTTCGCCGCCTTCAGGGTGACGCCTTCGGTGTGCCGAGGTGCGTCGTAGATGTGTCAGTTGGAGGGACGACGCTGCCGTGTCCGCCGCCCCGGTCCCGTGGTGTCCGTTGTGTCTTCGTTGTGCCCGTTGTGATGAACCCGCCGGCGTTCGCGGCGCGGGGGACCTAGTATCGCACGCCCGTCAGATAGAGGCCCGTGGAGGGGGCGACGGGCCCGCAGGCGCTGCGGTCGCGGGCGGCAAGCGCCGCCGCGACGTCCTCGACGGCCCAACGCCCCAGCCCGACCTCGACCAGGGTGCCGGTCATCGACCGGACCTGTCGGTGCAGGAAGCTGCGCGCCTCGAACACCAGATGGACCTCGTCGCCGACGCGGGCGACATCGGCGACATCGAGGGTCTTTTCCGGCGATTTCGACTGGCAGTTCACATCGCGGAAGGTGGTGAAGTCGTGCAGGCCGACGAGGCTGTGCGCCGCCGCCTGCATGGCCCCGGCGTCCAGCGGCTTGCGCATGTGCCAGACGCGGCCGCGGTCCAGCGCCGGCGGGCCCGGGCGGTTGAGGATGCGGTACAGATAGCGCCGGCCGGTGGCCGAGAAGCGGGCGTGCCAGTCGTCGTCGACGCCGACGCAGTCCAGCACCGAGACCGCCTCGCCGACCAGATGGGCGTTGAGGGCGTTCATCACCGTCCGGGCGGGCCAGTCCCTGGCGAGATCGAAACTGATCACCTGACCGGTGGCGTGGACGCCGGTGTCGGTGCGGCCCGCGGCGGCCAGACGCACGGTCTCGCCGCAGAAGGCGGTGAGGGCGGTCTCGACCGCGCCCTGCACCGTCGGCTGGTCGGTCTGGGCCTGGAAGCCGTTGTAGCCCGAGCCGTCATACTCCAGCGTCAGGCGATACCGCGGCATGCCTTATTCTTTCCCTACCGCTCGCCCCGCGGGGGGCTCGCTGCTTGAAGGGGACAGCACCGTTCCGGCCGGCAGCGGGAAACCCCGCAGCATCTCTTCGGCCGACTGGGCCGCCTTGCCCGCGCGCTGGACCCGGAGCAGTTCGACCGCGCCGTCGCCGCAGGCGATGCGCAGGGCGCCGTCCAGAACCTGACCCGGCGCGCCCGATCCGTCCGGCGCGACGCGCGACATCAGGAGCTTGATCCGCACCGGCCCATCCTCGCCCGGAACCTCGAACCAGGCGCCGGGGAAGGGCGACAGGCCACGGATATGTGCGTCGACCTCGGCCGCCGGGCAGGTCCAGTCGATCCGGGCCTCGGCCGGGGTGATCTTCTTCGCCCAGGTCGGCTCCCCGACCTGTTCCGTGCCCTCGACGCCGCCGCGCTCGATGGCGGCCAGGGCGCGGGGCCAAAGGCCGGCGCCGATGTGGGACATGCGCTCGCCGAGGGTGGCGGCGGTGTCGTCGGCGCGGATGTCGAGGATTTCGGACAGCAGGATCGGCCCTTCGTCGAGGCCTTCGGACATGCGCATGATCTGGACGCCGGTCTGGCGGTCGCCGGCCATGATGGCGCGCTGGATCGGGGCCGCGCCGCGCCAGCGCGGCAGCAGGGACCCATGCAGGTTGAAACAGCCGAGCCGAGGGGCGTCGAGCACCTCGCGTTTGAGAATCTGGCCGTAGGCGACGACGCAGGCGGCGTCGACCTCGAGGCTGCGGAAGGTCTCGATGGCCTCGGCGGATTTCATCGAGGCGGGGGTGAAGACCGGCAGGCCCATGGTCTCGGCGAAGGCCTGGACCGGTGAGGGGGTCAGTTTCTGACCCCGCCCCTTCGGCTTCGGCGGCTGCGAATAGACAGCGACGATCTCATGGCCCGAGGCGATGAGCTCGGCCAGCGAAGGCACGGCGAAGTCGGGGGTTCCCATGAAGGCGAGGCGCATGGGCGAGGGTGTGCCTCAGGCGCGCGGCGGGGACAAGGCGAGGAGGGCCGAGGCGTGGGGCAGGACCGGTTTCCGCCGGTCAGGGGAAGTCCGCTTCCGACCATTGCAGACATTGTGTTGCCCCGCCTCCATAATGGTCTGGTTCGACCAGGGAGGCTTCAATGAGCAGGCTCGTGCTGGCAGCGGCCCTCCTGCTAGGGGCTGTGTCTCCAAGTAACGCCCAGAGCGTTCCAGAGGGAATCCATAGTCTCGCGGACGGCCCAGCCGCGATGTGTGGGATCGTTGGGGCGGATGCCTCTGATCTCTTGGCGACGGCTCGCCGGTCGCCCGACCTGAGAGCGGTACCAATCGCCTCTGACCGCTTCGAAATGTTCGAAGGGGGCGATCCTGTAAGATATCAAATGGTCGCCACGCTACCCACGGAGCCCGCGTATCCGGCGGTTTCTTGTCGCGAGCTATATGAAGCGGGCGGGGCACTTCGGATGAAGCGATCCATGCGCTGCGATGCCGAACGCGCCGACTGTGACGCGCTGTTTCAAGAGTTCCAAGCACTGGACGCAGAGGTCACCAGAGCAATGCGAGGCGGAGGCCGCTGACATGCGTCCGCTCACGGGCGTCCCGGCAAGCCTACTGCCAGCGCGTATGGACGCCGCCGCCTTCGTCCCATTCGCCGCCGGCGTCGAAGGCGTCGTCGAAATTCAGCAGCCGGTCCAGCAGCACGCCGGCGACCACGCCGGCCGCCGCCACGCCCAGCAGCACGGCCAGGCTGCCGATGCCGATCTTTTCGTTGCGGGTCAGGCGGCGGCGACCCTGGGGGTCGATGATCCGGTCGCGGCCGCGCTTGAGAGGTGTGCTGGATCGGGCCATCAGGCGGCCAGCCTTGCGTTCTTCTTGACCCTGGCCACGGCGCGCTCGCGCTTCAGCCGGGACAGGTGGTCGATGAAGAGAACGCCGTTGAGGTGGTCCATCTCGTGCTGGACGCAGACGGCGTAGAGGCCGTCGCACTCCTCTTCGACGGGTCGGCCGTTATAGTCGAGGTAGCGGATGCGGGCCCGGGCCGGGCGTTCGACCGAGTCGAAATACTCCGGGATCGACAGGCAGCCCTCCTCGTAGGGAACGGTCTCGTCCGAGGTCCAGAGGATTTCGGGATTGATGAAGAAGCGCGGGTTGCGGCGCTCCGCCTCCCATTTGGCCCGCTCCGCGTCGGACATTTCGGCGGGGTCGACATCACAGGTCGCGCCGTCCCTATCGCCGAGGTCCATGACGATGACCCGGCGCGTGTCGCCGATCTGGACGGCGGCCAGGCCGATGCCGGGCGCGGCGTACATGGTTTCGAGCATGTCATCCATCAGCCGGCGCAGCTCGTCGGTGACCGGTCCTTCGACCGGAACCGAGACCTGCTTCAGCACCGCCAGGTCGGCGGGGTTGTCGATGGTGAGGATGCGACGTACGGCCATCCCCGCGAGGTAGGGCCGCGGGCCCCAAAGGTCAAGATTTCGCGGCGTCGCGCCGGGTCAGGCGGCGGCGTCCGGCAGCGGTCGCGGCTGGCCGTCCGGGCCGATGGCGACATAGGTGAAGACGCCCTCGGTGACCCGGACGGAGGCGGCGCGGGCGTCGTTGCGGGGGCGTTTCCAGGCCTCGACATGGACCCGGATCGAGGTCCGGCCGGTCCGGATCACCCGGGCGTAGATCGAGACCTCGTCGCCGACCGAAACCGGCTGGTGGAAGACCATGGCGTCCAGCGCGATGGTGACGCAGCGGCCCCGGGCCCGTTCGAAGGCGGGGGTCGAGCCCGCCAGGTCCATATGCGCCAGCAGCCAGCCGCCGAAGATGTCGCCCTCGGGATTGGTGTCGGCCGGCATGGCGATGACCCGCCCGACAGGCTGGCCTTGCGTCAGGTTGGGAAGGGCGTCGGTCAAGCGGGCGGCTCCGGGGATGGTCGGGACGGGGGACCTAGATCAGTTCGCTGGCGTCGACGAGGGGCTGTTTGCACGGCCGCATCAATGGACTTCCGCCGGTGGTCGCGTCAGCGTGCCGGGAATGGCCGAATCGACGACCCGCGAAACCGCGTCCCGCGGCTTCTACGAATTCTTCGCCGGCGGCGGGATGGTGCGCGCCGGGCTGGGCGACGGCTGGCAATGCCTGTTCGCCAATGATTTCGATCCGAAGAAGGCTGAATCATACAGGGCCAACTGGGGCGGGGCCGATCTGGCGGTCGGCGACATCGCCGCCCTGGAGGCCGCCGACCTGCCGGGGACGGCGGCGCTGATGTGGGGGTCGTTTCCCTGCCAGGACCTGTCGCTGGCCGGCGCCGGCGCCGGTCTGGGCGGGGCGCGGTCGGGGACGTTTCATGACTTCTGGGGCCTGGCGCGGGGGCTGGCGGCCGAGGGGCGGGCTCCGCGGATCGTGGCGGTGGAGAATGTCTGCGGCACGCTGACGTCGCGCGGGGGACGGGATTTCGAGACCATCTGCCGGACCTTCGCCGAGGCGGGCTATCGCTGCGGCGCCCTGGTGGTAAACGCCGACCGCTTCCTGCCGCAGTCGCGGCCGAGGCTGTTCGTGATCGGCCTGCGCGCGGATGTGGCGCTCGATCCCGGCCTGAGCACGGCCGGGCCCGAGGGGCTGTTCCATCCGCCGGCGCTGTGTCGGGCGGCGGAACGGTTGCCGGACGCGCTGCGGCGCGGGCTGGTCTGGTGGCGGTTGCCGGAGCCCGGGCCGCGGCCGGACGGGCTGGCGGCGCTGATCGAGGCGGACCC
>Ga0207951_100867_pt1 | contig 12786 bp, 15 predicted proteins | sample Subbio12Aug_8Bad_FD_184830 | JGI IMG/M metagenome (GOLD analysis project Ga0207951, IMG submission 184830) | Serpentinite rock and fluid subsurface biosphere microbial communities from McLaughlin Reserve, California, USA - CR12Aug_8Bad (SPAdes) | ecosystem: Environmental > Terrestrial > Deep... | reverse complement strand
GGCCCTCGCGCCGAGCGGCAGGGCGTCGCGGATCGACGTCCAGAGCGCGCGCGACTCGGCGCCTTCGATCACCTGCACCGCGCCATGCGGGGCGAGGTCTTCGGCCAGGCGCCCCGTCCGATAGGCGACGGAGGGCGCGAAATCCTCGATGCGGAGGAAGGCGAGGGTCTCCGCCGGCCCGTCCGGCGCCGCGCCGGCCGGCACCACCGCCGCGCCCGTCACGCCGTAGGGGCTGCCGAGCCCGGCGCTCAGTGCCCGCACGCCCGCCGCGGCGTCCGGCACCCGCACGGCGATGGTCGCCTGCGCCTGGGGTGCAGGCAGGACCTTGAGCGTGATCTCCGTCATCACCCCGAGCGTGCCGTAGGACCCCGCGAGCAGCTTGCACAGGTCGAGCCCCGTCACGTTCTTCAGCACCCGCCCGCCCGAGCGCAGCACCTCCCCCTCCCCGTTCACGAAGCGGATGCCGAGGACGTGGTCGCGCATCGCGCCCCAGGCGATGCGGCGCGGGCCGGAAAGGTTGGCGGCGACGATGCCGCCGAGCGTCGCCGGCGCCTGGGTGCCGAAGACCGCGCGCGTGTCGGGCGGTTCGGTGATCAGGTGCTGGCCCTTCTCGGCGAGCGCGGCCTCGATGTGCGGGAGCGGCGTGCCCGCGCGCGCCGAGATCACGAGTTCCGACGGCCGGTAGAGCGTGATGCCCGCGAGGTTGCGCGTGGACAGCGTGCGCGCCGCCTGCACCGGCCGCAGCAGGCCGCGCTTCGATCCGTTGCCCTCGACGGCGATCGGCTCGCGCGCGGCATGGGCGGCGGCGACGGCGGCGGCGAGGCCGGCCTCGTCGGCGGGCAGCAGGAGGTCGCTCATTCGGCCGCCAGCGGCACCGGCGCGCCCTCGAGCGGGAAGACCTTCGAGGGGTTCAGCAGCCATTGCGGGTCGAAGGCGGTCTTGATCCGGCGCTGCTGGTCGAGTTCGTGCGGGGCGAACTGCACGCTCATCAGGTCGCGCTTCTCGACGCCGACGCCGTGCTCGCCGGTCAGGCAGCCGCCGACTTCCACGCACAGCGTGAGGATGGCGGCGCCGAATTCCTCGGCGCGGCGGAAGCTGTCGGGGTCGTTCGCGTCGAACATGATCAGCGGATGGAGGTTGCCGTCGCCGGCGTGGAACACGTTCGCGACCTTCAGCGCGTACTGCTCGCTCATCTCCCCGATGCGCTTGAGCACGAAGGGCAGTTCCGATGTCGGGATGGTGCCGTCCATGCACAGGTAGTCGGGGCTGATGCGGCCCACCGCCCCGAAGGCGCCCTTGCGGCCTTTCCAGATGGCGAGCGACTGCTCCGCGCTTTCCGCGACCTTCAGGCTGATCGGGTCGAAGCGCTCGCAGATCGCCTTGATGCGGGCGAGCAGGTCGTCCTGCTCGGCGACGGAGCCTTCCACCTCGATGATCAGCATCGCCTCGGCATCGAGAGGGTAGCCGGCATGCGCGAAGGCCTCGCAGGCATGGATGCAGGGCCTGTCCATGAATTCCAGCGCGACCGGGATGATGCCCGAGCCGATGATGGCATCGACCGCCGCGCCCGCGATCTCGGCGCCCTTGAAGGCGGCGAGCATGGCGCGCGCGCCCTCGGGCCCGCGCAGGATCCGCACGATCACCTCGGTTACGATGCCGAGCTGCCCCTCGGACCCCGTGATCAGCCCGAGCCAGTCATAGCCCGCGGCATCGAGATGCGCCCCGCCGATCTCGATCACCTCGCCCTCGATCGTCACGAAGGTCACGCCCAGCAGGTTGTTCGCGGTCACGCCGTATTTCAGGCAATGCGCGCCGCCCGAGTTCATCATCACGTTGCCGCCGATCATGCAGGCGAGCTGGCTCGACGGATCGGGCGCGTAGAAGAAGCCGTCGTCCTCCACCGCCCTGGTGATGCCGATATTGGTCACGCCGGCCTCGACCACGGCGAAGCGGTCATCGAGGTCGATCTGCAGGATGCGGTTCATGCGCATCAGCCCGACCACCACCGCGTCCGCCATCGGCAGCGCCCCGCCCGAGAGCGATGTCCCCGCCCCGCGCGGCACGACGCGCACGCCGTTCCCGTGGCAGTAGCGCAGCACCGCGGCGACCTGCCCGGTGTTGTCGGGCAGCACCACGGCGAGCGGCACCTGGCGGTAGGCCGCGAGGCCATCGGTCTCGTAGGGCTTGAGGCGCGTCTCGTCGGCGATGACGCCGTCACCGGGGACGATGGCGCGCAGCGCGGCGACGATCTCCTCCCGGCGGGCAAGAATCCCGGGCTTCGGGGCAGGCAGCGCGATCACGGCGAGGTCCTCCGCATGGCGGGAAGATGCGCATCGCCCGCTCCGGGGGCAAGCGCGCCGTTGCGCCGGGCGGCGCACCGGCCGCGTCCTGGCAGACGGGCGGGTGCGGGCGCATGTGCTACCAACGGGCCGGTCGCTTGACCGGTCCGGCCGCCCGAAGGGGCGCCGCGCCGAGTGGCGCGAAGCCAGGCGAACCGGAGGTTCGCCCCCGGCGCCTGAGGATCAGGAGAAGCGGATTCCGACGGTCGAAGCACTCGACCGCCGGCATGAGCGTCGCGGCGGCGGCAGGCGCCTGCCGTGCCGAGGGAGGCGGCGGCGCCGTGCGGACATGGCAAGGGGGGCCGAGCCCCCCTGCCGTCGGCGCATCGAACCGGGGCGCGCGCGGCCCCGGCGGCGCGTTCAGCCCTGGCGGGCCTTCAGGCGCGGGTTCTTCTTGTTGATCACGTAGACGCGGCCGCGCCGGCGCACCAGCACGCAGTTCTTGTCGCGGATCTTCGCGGTCTTCAGGGAATTGCGGATCTTCATGGCAAACCTCGTGGAGGCGCGCTTCTAGGGGGGTGAGGCGGTCAAGTCAACCATGCGGGCCTCGGCAAAGGGCGAGGCATCCGCCCGCTGTCCCGCCTGCGCCGCCAGCGGGCAGGCCGCCGGCAGCAGCGCGCGCTTCCTCGCGATGATCGCGGACGAGGACTGCTCCAGGTAGTGCGCGATCGTCTCGATGCGGATCCTCAGCGATCCCGCCGGCTTCGTCGCGTCGAGTTCCTGGAAGGAGAAGAACAGCGTCCCCGAATGCTCGACGATGGCCTGCACCGGCGTGAAGGTCGGCTGGTCCATCCCGCATTCGTAGCTGGTCAGACGCACCACGCAGGTGATCCAGGGCAGCCGCGCCGCGACCTTCGCCCCCCACAGGATCTCGTTGGTGTTGGCGCTGTAGGATGACGGCCAGACATCGGCGACGTCGAAGGGCGAGCGCATCAGGCCGGCGCGCACCTCCTCGCCGAACAGCCACTCCATCAGGTCGTCGTCGGTCGGCAGGTGCTGGCCCCACAGGATGGGGTAGCCGCGCGCCTGGAGGTCGTTATCGATCTCGTGCCCGATGCCCGGATCCATGTGGTAGGGGCGCGCGAGGACGAGGATGCAGGGCATGTCGGCGGCGGCGGCGCGGGCCAGCACCTCGCGGCTGCGGCCGCGCAACTCCGCATCGAAGCGCTCCAGCGCCGCGAGGCCGGCGGCGACGGCCGCCTCGGTCTCCGCCGGCGTGAGGCCGGGCAGCACCCCCTCCAGCGCCTCGTGCAATTGGCGCGGCAGCAGCGCGGGCTCGGCGAAGGTGACGAAGGGCGCGACGTAGCGGATGCCCGCCTCGGCGAACAGGTCCTTCTCCCGCGTGAATCCGGCGCGCACCATCTCGGGCCCGGCCATGACGCGCGGGCAGGCGAGGCTGTCCACCGCATGCCCGTGCAGCATCGAGGGCAGCGAATAGATCAGCGGCGAGAACAGCACGTCGAGCTTGCGCTTCTGGCCGAACATCAGTTCGCCGTAATGCGCGGCCGCGCATTTCACCGGCCAGCAGCAATCCACCGTGCCGCGGCCGCGGCCATGCTCGCGGAACTGCTCCTCGGATGTGTCGGAGGAGAACACCAGCCGCTGCGGCGGCACGCCGAGCGCATCGAAGAAGCCCAGCCAGAAGCGGTGCGTGGACCACAGGTTCAGGACGCGCGGGATGCCGATCCTGAGCCTGGCCCGTGCCTCGCGCTCAGCCGGAGAGGCGGACGGCGCGGAAGGCGTCCTCGCGAACCACCGCGCCCAGGTTCGGTGAGACACTCTGGCTCTCCTCCATCGCGGCCTTCACGGCGCGCATCTCGTTGGCGTCCTCGAGCAGGCCCTTGGGGCAGGAATTGCCGGCGATCACGCGTTCCCAGCCGGGTTCGAGCGGCACCTTGCTCCAGGGCCGGCCCGCGGCGCCGGGCAGCCGCACGTCGATGAAGCTCCGCTTGCAGTTCACCGCGCACCAGCGGCAGACCGTGTCCTCGGTCGTGGTGGCGCGGTAGTCGAGCGACTCCACCGCCTCGAAGCCCCGGAAGCGGGAGCGCATGGCGGGATGCCAGGCGTCGCTCAGCGTCAGCGCGGCGCCGAGCGCGCCGGCCTCCCCGGCATGGGGATGGACGCGGATCTCGGCATCCGGCACGCGGGCGGTGATGAAGTCCACCTGCGCCTTGACCACCGCGAGGTTGCGGTGCGTGCCGCCCTGCAGCACGAAGCGCCGTCCCGCCGCGCGCAGGTTGTTGAGCTGGCCGGCATAGATCCAGACGTTCTGCGGCAGCACGGCCGCCAGCGCGGCCATGATCTCCTCCGCGGCCCAGCCCTTGCGCTGCTGGTTCACGATGTCCGATTGCAGGAACACGCCGCATCCCATGGCCAGGGCGGGCATGGCGCGCGCGGCGAAGGCCTTCTCCGCATACTCCTCGAGAGCGATGCCGTAGCGTTCGGCGACGCCTTGCAGGAAGGCGCCGTTGCCCGAGGAGCATTGCGAGTTCAGCCGGAAATCCGACACCGTGCCCTGGCGCAGTATCATGATCTTCACGTCGGTGCCGCCGACGTCGCAGATCACGTCCGCGTCGGGGAACACCTCGATGGCGGCGCGCGCATGCGCGACGGTCTCGACCACCGCCTCGTCGGCGCCGAGGATGCCGCGCAGCAGATCCTTCCCGTAGCCCGTCAGCGCCAGCCCGCCGACATCCGCGAAGCCGGCCTGCCGGATCTCCCGGAACAGCGCCTTGGCGTCCTCGATCGGATTCCCGCGGGAGGGCGCATAGGCGGTGTGCAGCACCTCCCCCTCCGTCGAGAGCGCCACCACCTTGGCCGTGGTGCTGCCGAAGTCGCAGCCGAGCAGCACCGGCCCCTCATGAGGCTCGCCGCGCGCGGGGCGGGGCGCCTGCGTCGTGCCGTAGACCGCACGGAAGGCCGCGAGCGCGGCCGGCTCGCCGCCCAGCGCCGCACCGCCTTCCTTCGCCTTCGCCTCGTGCTGGCCCTCCGCCACCCACCAGGCGAGGCGCTCGCGCCCGGCATAGACGGCGCCATCCCGCGCGTCGGCAAGCTGCACGCAGCCGAGCGCACCGTAGTACAGGCCGTCCTGCGGCACGGTGATGAGCGTCTCCAGCGTCGCGCCGGCCGGCAGCGCGACCCCGCGCTCGGCCCAGAGCAGGCCGAGATGGTGGCGCCAGGCCTCCTGCAGGCCGGCGAAGAAGCAGTTCGGCCCGCCGAGCAGCAGCACCTCCGGCATCGGGGTGTTGCCCTTGGTCAGCGTCGCGAGGTTCTGGTAGACCACCGCCTCGAACAGGCTCGCGACGATCTCGTCCACCGGCACGCCGCTCTTGAGCAGGCTGTTCGCGTCGGTCTCGGCGAAGATGCCGCATTTCGAGCTGATCTTGTGCAGCGCCCGCCCGGCATAGGGCATGGCGGCGAGTTCCTCGGGGGCGACGCGCAGCTTGCGCGCGGTCTTCTCGATGAAGGTGCCGGTGCCGCCGCTGCACGCCGCCTGCATGAAGATCTGCTTGCCGCGCCCGGCCTCGCCGGCGCTGAAGAAGATCGTCTTCATGTCCTCGCCGCCGATCTCGGAGACGAAGCGCACCGCGGGGTGCAGGTGCTCGGCCGCGGCAGCGACGGCCACCACCTCCTGCACCAGCCGCCCGCCGACCAGCGGTGCGATCAGCCCGGCGCCCGAGCCGGTCAGCACCACGCGGTCGGTGCCCGGTTCGAGGCCGCATTCGGCCTCCATGCGGCGCAGGAAATCCAGCACCTTGTCCGCCTGGTGCGTGTTGTGCCGCTGGTAGTCGCGCCAGCGCACCTCGCCGTCCTGCTGCAGCACCGCCTTGACGGTGGTGGAGCCGACATCGAGCCCGACGATCCTCATGCGGTTTCCCTCCGGCCGGCGAGATGCAGCAGCAGGTTGGCGGCGGTGCCGGCGCGGCCCAGATGCGGCACGCGCCAGGTGGCCTGGCGCAGCGCTGGATCCTCTGCGACGCGGGCCCTGGCCTGGTCGAGCGTCATGCCGCTTTCGGCGAGCGCCTGGTCGAATTCCGCTGCGGCGCGCTTCCTGGCTTCCGTCAGGATCATCTGGCAGCGCGACAGGGCATGCACTTCGGCATCGCCCTTCACCTCGATCGGCGCGTAGAGCAGGTCGGGGTGGTCGCCCAGCACGCGCGCCATGGCGCCGATGCTCATGGTGTTCGGCATGCAGGCATAGGGCGAGAGTTCGCAGATCATGTGCGCGTGCTTGTGGGTGTGCGCCCAGATCGCCTTGCCGATCAGCATGTCGCCCTCCCCGCCCGACATGCGGTGGTGGAAATAGGGCGCGGCCAGCCGGCGCAGCTCCTCCTGCCGGGGCAGAAGGTGCGGGACGTCGTTGAGCGCGGCGCGCAGCCGGTCATGGGTGAAGCGCAGCAGCCGCAGCAGGAAGCGCCCGGCGGCGATGCGCGCCCCGGCGTGGCGCAACGTGGCGCGCCGGTCCTCGACCTCCTGCACGGCGAAGCGGATCAGGTATTCGAGCCACACCGCGGTCGCCGCCGGCTGCACCTCGGCGCCCTCGGATTCCAGCCAGCGGTGGATGTTGTAGTTCGGCTCGCCCTCGACCGACTGCAGGTAGAACTCGCCGGTGATCTTCACCAGCGGCTTCGGCCGCAGCCGGTCCACCTCCACCGCGTCGAAGCGCGCGCGCGCCCGGCGCAGCGCCCGGACGAAGTGCGGCGTCACGAGATACCAGGCGAGGCTGCCCCATTTGCGTCCGACCTTCGGCCGGTTGGTGAAGGCCTCGACGAGGATCTCCATGCTCTCGCGCGTGGCGCGCTCGGCCGCGCCGGGCTCCACCTCATAGGGGCGGGTGCGGTATTCCATCGCCTGGATCAGGTCGCCGCAAAGCACCGCCCAGATGCATCCCAGCGTCATCGGCATGTCGAGCCGGAAGGCTTCCTCCGCCCCCGCCTCCTGCTCCACCCGGTCCTGGGCGAGCAGCATCATGCGGAAGCCGTCGAGGCCGATGTTCCGCAGCGCCAGTTCGTAACTCTGGTGGTACTGCCCGAAGCGGCAGGCGCCGCAGGATCCGGCGGTGGCGAAGACGTAGCGCTCGCGCACCGCCGCGGAGCCGTGCTCCGCGGCCTCCCGGCGGAGGAAATTCGCCAGGTTGCCGGTGGTGAAGGAGGTCGGGCAGCACTGGCCGATATCGGCCAGTTCGCGCCCTGTCAGCAGATCCTGCTTCGTCGCGGTGGGCAGGGCGCGGGCGACGAGGCCCTCGCTCGCGAAGGCGGCCTCAATCAGCCGCTCGGCGCGCCAGTGCAGCCCGCCAAAGAGGAATTCGACGCCCCGCGCCGCCGCGCTCGAGAGCGGCGCGGGGCGCGTGGAGCGCCAGTGGTGGCTCGCGATCTCGTTCATCGGCTGGGCTCTCCTGGGCATCCGATCGTGAACAAGTGGCATATTGGCGGCCGCCTTATCAATGACAAAGATCAAGACATCGCGCGCTGTCGGGCTTTTTGCCTCGGCGTTCGGGGCTTCCGCGCCGCTCTGGCCCGCCACTGGCGGAGCCTGCACAGGGCCGGCACCGCCCCGGTCCGGGCGCGCGGCGATCCCTTCTCGTTCGAACTCGGCGCCGGGCGCGTGATCCAGGGCTGGGACAGCGGCTTCGCCGGCATGAAGGTGGGTGGGCAGCGCACGCTGGTGATCCCGCCGCCCGAGCAGGGCTATGGCGCGGCGGCGGGAGCGGGGCCCGCGGCGGCCAGGAACGCCACCCGCATCAGCGCCGGCAGGCGATGCGGCAGATGGCGCCGAGCTGCCCGTCGGAGACGAGCGGCGAGCCGCCGGGCATGGCGAGCACGCCCGCCGGGCCGCCGGAGAAGCGCTGGTTCGCCTCGCCGAGGAAGCCGGTCAGGAAGTCTTCCTGCACCGGGGGGGCCGCCTGCGGCCTCGCGCAACACGACCGCCTTGCAGCCCGCCGGGCGTTCGCGTCTCTCCCTCCCGTCCACGCCCATCCGGGCCGTCGCGCCTCGTGGGGCTGCAAACCGCCGTGCCTCGCCTGCGCTTGTCGAACGTCGTCGGCCCGGCCCCGTGACGACGGCGCGCATCCGCCGTCGCCCCGCCGGCCTCCCGTTCACGCAGCAGGCCGATCAGCCCGACATTCGGCGACGGCCGGTGCATTGACCGCGGCGGCGTCGGGCGGCAAGCAAGCGCGCATGAGCGCGACCGTCACCATCCACGGCATCCGGAACTGCGACACGATGAAGAAGGCGCGCGCCTGGCTCGACGGCCACGGCGTCGCGCATGGCTTCCACGACTACAAGGCGGCGGGCATCGACCGCGCCACGCTCGAGGCATGGGCAGGGCGCGTGGGCTGGGAGGCGCTGCTGAACCGCGCCGGCACCACCTTCCGCAAACTGCCCGAGGCCGAGAAGCAGGGCCTGACCGGGGCACGCGCCATCGCGCTGATGCTGGCGCAGCCCTCGGTCATCAGGCGGCCGGTGCTGACGGCGGGCGATACCCTCCTCGTCGGCTTCGATCCCGCCCGCTACGCGGCCGCGTTCAAGGCGTGAGCGTGCGGGCGAGCGCGACGAGCCGGTCCGTCGCCCTGTTCCCGCCTCCGGCGAAGCCCTTCGCGGCGTGCCTCTCGCGCGCCCTGGCCGTCGCATGCAGCGCGACGGCGCGGTATCGCGTGCCGCCGGCGACGGGATCGAAGGTGATGACGCCGGTGAAGAACGGCGCCGAGCCGGGACGGAAGCCCTCGGTCAACGCACCGGTCCAGGCGAGCCGGCGCTCCGGCGCGACCTCGAGGCAGCAGCCGCGGCCGGGCATCGCCTCGCTGTCCGGGCCGCGAATGACGGAGTTGAAGCGGCCGCCTGGGCGGAGGTCGATCTCGCCGTCGGTCGCACGCCAGGGGAGGGGGCAGAACCGGCGTTCCGGCAGCGCCGGCCGGGTCCGGCAGGCCCAGAGCGGCGCCGCCGGAAGGGCGGTCTCGCGCTCGATGACGAGATCGAGCGCGGGGCCGAAGCCGGTCACGGCTGGCCCGGAGCGACGGCGCCCACCATCCAGGTGACGCCGAAGCGGTTCTGCACCATGCCGAAGGCGGGGCTCCAGAAGGTCGCGGCGATCGGCATGCGTACCTCGCCGCCATCGCTGAGCGCCACGAAGAGCTGCCGCGCATGGGCCGCGTCGCGCGCCGGCAGGTGGAGCGAGAAGCCGGCGAACTGGCCCGGCGCGCCGCAATGCCCGTCCGAGAGCATCACCATGTCGCCGCCGATGCTGATCTCGGCGTGCATGATGCGGTCCTCCTGGCCGGGCTGCAGGCCGCCCGGCGGCGGCTCGGGGCTGTCGCGGTAGCGCATGAGCATGGTCGTCTCGGCGCCGATCGCGGCAGCGTAGAAGGCGATTGCCTCCTCCGCGCGGCTGTCGAGGAAAAGGGTAGGGGGTGATGGCCATGGATCAGGCCTCCAGCAGGACGGCGAAGCCGCCATGGATCATGCGCTTGCCGTCGAACGGCATGGTCGCGGGGTCCATCTTCATGCGCGGGTCGGCCATGATCTTCGTCCAGCCCTCGTCGCGCGCCGCCTTGGACGGCCAGGTCATCCAGGAGAAGACGACGGTCTCGTCATCCGCCTGATTCACGGCCATGCGGAAGGAGGTGAGCTTGCCCTCCGGCACGTCCTCGCCCCAGCATTCGACCATGCCGGTCATGCCGTGCTCCTTCAGCAGCGGCACCATGGCCTCCGCGTGGCGGCGGTACTCCTCCTTCTTCGCGGTCGGCACGGCCAGCACGAAGCCGTCGATGTAGGACATGGTCGTCTCCTTCCTGTTCGGTTCAGGATGCGTGGAACGCCGCCTCGAGCGCGGCGACGTCGATCTTCACCGTCTGCATCAGGGCGGCCATGACGCGGCCGCGCTGCGCGACGTCGCCCGCGCCCATCAGACGCGGCAGAGCCTCGGGCACCACCTGCCAGGCGACGCCGAAGCGGTCCTGGAGCCAGCCGCAGGCCATGGGCTTGCCGCCCGCGAGCAGCGCATCCCACACGCGGTCCAGTTCCGCCTGGTCGGCGCAGGTGGCCACGAGGGAAATCCCGGCGGTGAAGCCGGGTTGCGGATTGCCGTTCATGGCGAGGCACGCGGTCCCGCCGATCCGGAAGGAGACGAGCATGGCCGTCCCCTCGGGCCCTGGGCCGCCTGGCGGTGCGCGCACCACCTCCCCGAGTTCCGCACCGGGGATCGCGGCGCAGTAGAAGCGCGCGGCCTCCTCCGCCTCGGTCGCGAACCAGAGGCTGGTGGCGATCGTGGTCATGCCTGGCTTCCTTCCCTCAGCGGCGCAGCAAGGAGGCCTTCGACATAGCGGCGGAGGTGGCGCAGGTCGTCCACCGCCGCGGCGGGGTCGCCCTCCGCCTCGGCGAGCACGAAGGCGCCCTGGATCACCGCCATGACGTGATGCGCGAGGCTTCCGGGCGTGAAGCCCGAGACGCCGCGCGAGGCCATCGCCGCGGCGATCTCCTGCTGCAGGGGTGCGAGGTGGCTGCGGATGCCGGTGTCGCAGGCCGCGCGCAGGGCGGGGTGGGAGGCATGGATCTCCTGCACCATCGTGCCGAGCAGGCAGGTGAAGTGCGGATCCGGCGCGCCGGACCCTGGCGCGGCATCGAGGGCGTCGAGTTCGCCACCCTCGGTTGGGTGGATTGGTTCAACAACCGCCGCCTCCTGGAGCCGATCGGCTATGTGCCGCCGGCCGAAGCCGAGGCACGCTGCTACGCCGCCAAGGGAACCCTTCCCCTGGCGGCATGACTCAAACCAGACAGCCTCCGGCGAACCCGGCGCGGTTCACGCCACCCGGCAACCGGGGGCGGAGAACCCCGATGCCGGCGGTCGGGGGATGGGGCCGGCGGCATCAGCCCACCGGCACCGTCTGTGCCATCGGCCGCAGCTTCGACACCTCGGCGAACCAGGCCGCCAGGCGCGGATGCGCCTCCCGCCAGGGCTCGTGCGGGAAGCGGAAATCGAGGTAGCCGAGCGCGCAGGCCACCGAGATCGCGCCGATATCCGCCAGCCCCGCCGGCGGGTCGCGCTCGAGGCTCGCGAGGGCGCGCTCCACCGCCGCCTTCTGGCGGGCGTCGAAGGCGCGCCGCGCCTCGTCCTGCGGGTGCTGCGCCTGCATCCGCCGCGCCACCGCGGCATCGAGGATGCCGTCGGCCGCCGCCTGGCGCAGCAGCGCCTTGAGCCGCTGCGGGCTGCCCACGGGCGGAAACAGCGGCGGGGCATCGCCGTGCGAATCCAGGAACTCGCAGATCACCGGGCTGTCGAAGACCGCGATGCCGTCGGGCGTGAGCAGCGCCGGCACCTTTGAAAGCGGGTTGCTCGCCAGCAGGTCGTCCGGCGAGGCGTGGGGGTTGGTGGTGATCTTCTCGATCCCGCCCTCGAGCCCGCGGGCGATGGCGCAGGCCATCACCTTCCGCACATAGGGGCTGGCGGCGGAAAAATGCAGCTTCATCCCGGAATCCTCCTCAGCGGAAATTGTCCTTGGCCGCGCGGATAAGCGCAAGAGCCGCGGCATCGCCGGCGCGCATGAACGGATTGGCGGCGAGTTCCTCGCCGATCGTGGTCGGCACCGTCGCGCGGCCCTCGATGCGCTGGCGCGCGATCTCGTCGGCGCGGGCGCGCAGCGCGGGGTTCCCGGGTTCCACCGTCAGCGCGAAGCGGGCATTGCTCTCGCTGTATTCGTGGCCGCAGCAGACCAGCGTCTCCGGCGGCAGGGCGGCGAGGCGCCGGAGGCTCTCGAACATCTCCGCCGCCGTGCCCTCGAGCAGCCGCCCGCAGCCGAGCGAGAACAGCGTGTCGCCGCACAGCAGGATGCCGCAGTCGGGGAAATCGTAGGCGATGTGGCCGCGCGTATGCCCGTCGCTGGCGATGATCCCGGCCGTCACGCCGAGCACGTCGGCCGTCTGCCCGGCGCTGACCGCGACATCGAGAGGCGGCAGCCGGTGCGCGTCGGCCGCATTGCCCATCACCTTCGCGCCATAGCGCTTCGCCAGTTCCGCCGCGCCGCCGACATGGTCGCCGTGGTGGTGCGTCAGCAGGATCAGGTCGAGCCGCCCGCCGGCCGCATCCACCGCCGCCGCGATCGGGCCGGCCTCCCCGGGGTCGCAAACGCCGACGCGCCCGTCCGGGGCGCGCAGCAGCCAGGCATAGTTGTCGGAAAGACACGGAACGGCGGTCACCGTGATGGGCATCGGGCGTCCACTCCTCCAGCAAGGCGCCCGACCATCCCATGCCGCGCGCGCCGCCCCTATATCCACCCCATGGCGGCGGAGGTCCACGGGCTCGCAAAGTTCTACGGCTCCGCGCCGGGCGCGGCGGCGGCGCGGCTGGTCGCGCAGCGGCTGCGCGTGCTGTGGCCGTCGCTGCGCGGGCTCGGCCTGCTCGGCATTGGCCATGCCGCGCCCTACCTGCCGCTGTGGCAGGCCGACGCGGCGCGGGC
>Ga0207951_100865_pt1 | contig 12805 bp, 14 predicted proteins | sample Subbio12Aug_8Bad_FD_184830 | JGI IMG/M metagenome (GOLD analysis project Ga0207951, IMG submission 184830) | Serpentinite rock and fluid subsurface biosphere microbial communities from McLaughlin Reserve, California, USA - CR12Aug_8Bad (SPAdes) | ecosystem: Environmental > Terrestrial > Deep... | reverse complement strand
GCGAGGGACCGTCGGCGCGCTCGGTGCGCATCGACCTGGCCCCCTTCACCCTGGTCGGGGCGACGACACGGGCCGGCCTGCTGGCCACGCCGCTGAGAGACCGGTTCGGCATCCCTTTGCGGCTGGAATTCTACACCCCCGAGGAACTGGTCCGGGTGATCACCGGGGCCGCGCGCAAGATGGGCGTGGCCGTCAATGACGAGGGCGCCCGCGAGATCGCAAGTCGGTCGCGCGGCACGCCTCGCGTCGCCGGGCGACTGCTGCGCCGTGTGCGGGACTTCGCCGAGGCCGAGGGTGCGCCGGTCATCGACCGGCTTGCCGCGGCGCGAGCCCTGGCGCGGCTGGAGGTCGACGAGGCCGGGCTGGACGGCCTCGACCGCCGCTTCCTGCGCGCCCTGATCGAGAACTACGGCGGCGGCCCCGTCGGCATGGACACCCTCGCCGCCGCCATCGCCGAGGCCCGCGACGCGGTCGAGGACGTCATTGAACCCTATCTGCTGCAGCAGGGCTTCATCCAGCGCACCCCGCGCGGCCGCATGGCCTGCGCGAGGGCCTATGCCCACCTCGGCCTGACGGAGCCCCCGAAGCCGGTGGAGCAGGGCGGCCTGTTCGGGGCGAAGTGAGCGCTTCACCTCGGCGGCGAACCTCGGCATGGTCGACCGTGAGGGGGGTGCATGGCGCGCAGGACAATACGAACAGACAGGCTGATCACCGTTCTGGCCGTGGCCGTGCTGGCGCTCGGCGCAGCCACGATCTGGTTTGCCACCCGAAATCCGGGTTCGGGCTTCACCGAGGAGGCGCCCTCGCGTCGCGTGTTACGCCAGGCCCGCGAGCAACTGGGGCGGACGGCTGAGGTGCAGCTGATCGAGCCGGGCCGGGGTCGCGTGGTCTGCGGCTATATCGCCGCCGAACGCGGCGGCCGGGCCGTCGGCTTCATCTCGCGCCCGAACCGGATGCTGTTGAGCGAGGATCCCCTCAACGTCGAGTTTCGCGCCATGATCGCCTCGGACTGTCCGGGCTTCCCCAAGCCGCCGCCCCTGCGGGGCGCGCCGTGACGGTCTCCGATCGCCCCACCGCCGGCCGCTTCGAGGGGCGCGAGCATCGCCTGCCGGTCCGGGTCTATTACGAGGACACCGACTTCACCGGCCTCGTCTATCACGCCAACTATGTCCGCTATTTCGAGCGCGGGCGGTCGGACTGCCTTCGCCTCATGGGCATCGGCCATGCCGAACTTCTCGACGGCGACAAGCCCATGGCCTTTGTGGTCTCGACGATGGGGCTTGGCTTCCTCAAGCCTGCCCGGATCGATGACGAACTGTTGGTCCATACGCGCTACGACGCGATCAAGGGCCCGCGGCTGCTGATCTCCCAGGACATCACGCGCGGCGATGACGTCCTGTGCCGGGCCGAGGTCGTGGTGGTCTGCATCCACATGGACGGCCGGCCGCGCCGGCCGACCGCGACCCTGATTGAAAAGGTCAAACCCTGGCTGGCGGGGGAAGCTTGACCATTTCGCCCGCCTCTCGCGTGCAGACACGTGACGGCGCGGCCACACCTCGCTAGACCCGGGCCAAACCGCCACATAACCGCCACGCCCGTCCGGTGCACAGGGGACGGACCGACGACAGGATACTCCGAATGACTCTCGCCGCCGACGCCCCCGCACTGCTGGACCCCGTCTACCTGTTTGTTCGGGCGGACATCGTCGTCAAGACGGTCATGATCGGCCTGGCGGTCGCCTCCCTGTGGTCCTGGGCCGTGATCATCGACAAGGGCCTGCGCTTCGCCGCGCTGAACCGCCAGGCCAACGCCTTCGAGGATGCGGTCGGTTCCGGCCGGTCACTGGAGGATGTCGCCGCCCAGGCTGGCCCCAACCCGGACCATCCCCTGCCGCGGATGCTGATCATCGCCCTGGCCGACTGGCGCGAGGCGCGCACGCGCGGGCCGTTGACCGAGAACCAGTCCAATCTGCTGATGTCGCGCATTGACCGGGCCCTCGACAGCCTGATCGCGCGCGAGGGGCAGCGGGTCGAAAACGGCCTCGGCGTGCTGTCGGTGGTGGCGACGTCCTCGCCCTTCATCGGCCTCTTCGGCACAGTCTGGGGCATCATGAACGCCTTCGCGGCCATCGCCTCCTCTGGCAATACCAATCTGACCACTGTGGCGCCGGCCATCGCCGAGGCCCTGTTCGCCACCGCTATCGGCCTCGGCGCCGCCATCCCGGCCTATATCGCCTACAACAAATTCTCGATCGACGCGGGCAAGTTCACCGGGCGTCTGGAAAGCTTCGCCGATGACCTCCAGGCCGCCGTGGCGCGCCGCCTCGGCGGACCGTCCAGCCCCGCGCCGCAGTCCTCCCCGTCGGCCGGCCCGGCCGGTTCCAGCCGCCGGGAGTTCTGAGCATGGCGCTCGCAGGCGGAGGCGGAGGTGGACATGTCCGGGGTCGCAGGCGGCCCCGCAAAAGACCCCTGAGCGAGATCAACGTCACTCCGTTGGTCGATGTGATGCTGGTGCTGCTTATCATCTTCATGATCTCGGCGCCGCTGCTGAACGTCGCCGTGCCGGTGGAGCTGCCCCAGACCGAGGCCAGCGCCGTCGACGCCTCGGACGACCCCGTGGTCGTGTCCGTCCAGCGCGATGGCCAGATCTTCGTCGGCGAGAGCGAGGTCGGCTTTGAGCGTCTGGTGCTGGCGGTGGCCGAGGCGGGCGGCGACGGCGCGCGGGAACGGCCTGTCTCCGTGCGCGGCGACGGACAGGTGCCCTACCAGGCCGTGGCCCGGGTCATGGCGCGGCTGTCCTCAGCCGGCTTCACGAAACTCAACCTGATCACCGACACGGTCGGCGAGACCGCGACGGACGAGGAGGGCTGACGGCTTGGAAAGGCCCGGTTCCGCCCTGGTCGCATCGATCCTCGTCCACGCCGCCGTGGTTCTGGGCGTGATCGGCTACGGCCTGCTCAGCCCCGCCCCCCTGCCGGTGAAGGTCGAGATGGCGGTGCCGGTCTCGATTATCTCGGAAACCATCGTCGAGGCCGCAGCCCCCGACAACCCCAGCGAGGAACTGGTCACCGAGGACGCCGCGACGGCGCCGGTGGAGCCGACGCCGCCCGAACCTGTCCCGCCGGAGCCCACGCCGCCGGCGCCCACGCCGCCGGTCCCGACCCCCGCCGTCAAGAAAGCTCCGGCTCCGGCGCCGCGTCCCACGCCGACGCCGCCCCGCGCGCAGCCTACGCCGCCCCGCCCCGCGCCGACCCCGCCGCGGCGTGAGGAGACCCTCGACCTCGACGCCCTCGCCGGTCCGCCTCGCCCGGTGACCCGGCCCGGCGCCCAGGCCGCGACGGGACAGACCGGCCGCGGCGCCGCTCCCCGTGCCGTGGGAAGGGCCTCGCTCCAGGCCCTCGCAGGCCAGGTGACGCCGCACTGGGACGTGAATTGCGACATCCCGGGCGGGGCCGACCTTACCATCGGGGTGCGGGTCACCCTCGATGCGCGGGGGAGAATTGTCGGCAGCCCGCGCCTGACCCAGCCCCGCAGCGAGCCGGGCTGGCGCGCCGCCGCGGACTCGGTGCTGCGCGCCATCCTGGCGGCGGCGCCGTTCGACATGCCGGCGGGATATGAACAGCAGGAGCTTCCGTTTTCGTTCCGAACGGCGTCCATGTGCGGCAATCGATGATCGCGCCTTCACCAAAGGGTGATGCTTGGGCGTCACCTATGGCGTGGGTGCGGCTCGCCTGACCCGATTATCGCCGCAATCACGCCCAAGCTGGCGATAGTGCGGGCTGCATGCCTTGACGCCGTCCGCGCAGACGACTGGAGACCTTGATGCGACTGACCCTGATGCTGGCCTCCGCCGCCCTGGCGGCGACCTTCGCCGCCGAGACCGCGACCGCCCAGACCCCGCCCCCGCCGCAGCAGGAAGACATCGTCGTCGACCAAGGCGTGCTGCGGCCGACGCCTATCGCGGTGGTCAATTTTTCCGGTGAGAACGGGTCCGCCCTCGGCGGGGTGATCCGCTCGAACCTGCGCCGTTCCGGCTATTTCGAGCCGCTCGACCCGGCGGGCTTCGTCGAGACCGGCCTGACCCTGGCCAACGCCCCCAATTTCCCGCAGTGGACCTCGATCGGAGCCCAGGCCGTGCTGTACGGAGCGGTGACCCGCCGTCCGGATGGCCGCAACGACTTCGGCTTCCGCCTCTACGACCCCTATCGCCAGTGCCAGCTGGCCTCCTACCAGTTCACCGCCACGCCCGAGCAGTGGCGCCGTATCGGCCACAAGATCGCCGATCTGGTCTATCAGCGCATGACCGGCGAGACCGGCCTGTTCGACAGCCGGGTGATCTTCGTCTCCGAGAGCGGCACCCAGCTGAACCGCCTTTCGCGCCTGACCATCTCGGACCAGGACGGGTTCGACCCCGTTTACCTGACCCAGGGCGACGAGGTGATCATGTCGCCCCGCTTCTCGCTGAGCGACCCCAACGAGATCACCTATGTGGCGCTGGGCCGGGATTACAGCCGCATCTATCTGTACAATCTGTCCACCGGGCGCCGCGAGAGCCTGGGCGAGTTCGACGGTCAGGTTCTGGCCCCGCGCTTCTCCAACGACGGGTCGAAGATGGCCTTCTCGATCATCCGCGGCGGCAATACCGACGTCTATGTCATGGACCTGGCCAGCCGCCAGCTGCGCCGCCTGACCAATGACCCCGGCATCGACACCTCGCCGTCGTTCAGCCCTGACAACAGCCAGATCGTCTTCACCTCGGACCGGTCCGGCAGCGCCCGGCTCTACACCATGCGGGCCGACGGCTCCGGCCAGCGCCCGATCTCGCGCGGCGGCGGTCTCTACACCGCCCCGAACTGGAGCCCGCGCGGCGACCTGATCGCCTTTACCAAACAGAGCGGCGGCCGCTTCTCGACCGGCGTCATGCGGCCTGACGGCGGCGGCGAGCGGATCCTGTCGTCCAGCTATTTCGAGGAGGGTCCGTCCTGGGCCCCGAACGGCCGCTACATCATGTTCGCGCGCCAGGCCCCGGGGGGGGACACCCGGCTCTGGACCGTCGATCTGTCGGGCCGGGTCATCGCCCAGTCCGGCTATACCGGCCGCGGCACCGACCCCGCCTGGTCGCCGCTGCTGGACGAACAGCCCACCAACCTCGGTGGCGGCGGCCCCGACGGCTGCCCGACTTGAGTGAACTCTGAGCCAATCCGCTCAAACCCGCGTTATCGCGACTGGCGAAATCGCTGGCGTGTCAGTAGCAATCGAATAAGCCACGGATGGAGGTGCGCCCTCCACCCCCAACAGGAGACGACCCGATGATGAAGCCCTCGATCCTCCTCCGTCTGGCCGCCGTCGGCGTGGCCGCGACGGCGATCGCCGCCTGTACCCCGCGGACACCGGCCGACAGCGGCGCCGGCAACGAGATTCCGCCTGCGCCGAACAACCAGTATGGCGACACCCGCGGCGGGAATGTCGAGGGCGGCTCGCTCGGCGCCGCGGCCCCCGGTTCGGCCCAGGACTTCATCGTCAATGTCGGAGACCGGGTCTATTTCGACCTCGACAGCTACCAGATCCGCCCCGAGGCCTATCCGCGCATGGACGCCCAGGTCGCTTGGCTGCAGCGCTATCCTTCGGTCACGGTCCGCATTGAAGGCAATGCCGACGAACGCGGCACCCGCGAGTACAACCTCGCGCTCGGGGCCCGTCGCGCCGAATCGATCCGCGCCTATCTGGTCGAGCGCGGCGTTTCCGCCGGCCGCATCGACACCATCAGCTATGGCAAGGAACGGCCGATCGCGGCCGGTTCGAACGAAGAGGCCTGGGCCCGCAACCGCAACGCCCACACCGCCATCGTCTCGGGCGCCACCCGCTAGGACGCAGCGACGGAGAGGAGCCGGCCAGTGCTGGCCCCTCTCTGGCTCCCGCCCTTGTCTTGAACCGGCCTCAAATCGGTGGAACGACAACGACCATGCTCAAGTTTCCGCCCGTTCTCCGCTCGCGCAACGCCCTGGTCACCGTCCTCGGCGTCGTGCTGATCGCGGGCACGACCACGGTCGTGGCCCAGACCGCCCCCCTCGAGCCGATCCAGTGGGACAAGCGTCGTCTGGAGCAGCTGGACCGCAACGTCCGCCGCCTCGAGCGGGCGGTGACCCAACGCAACGCGGCCGGTCAGCCGGTGCTGGTTGAACCGGACCCCGAGGTCGTGGCGCTTCAGGGCCGCGTCGGGCTGATGGATCAGCGCGTGCGGGACATGGAGGCGACGCTGCAGAGGGTGAACGGCGACCTTGAACGCCTGACCTTCCAGCTCGACGAGACGGCGCGCGACAACACCGCCCTCGGCGCCCGGCTGCGCGATGCCGAGACCCGGGTGCGGACGATGGAGGAGGCCGCCGAGCGCGAGGCGGAGCTGAACGGCCCCATCTCCACCACCTCGCCGACCGGCGACGCCGCCCGCGACCTGACCGCCGCGGTCCGCCTGGCCGCCAGTGATCCCGCCCGTGGCGACCGCGCCTTCCAGACCATCATCGCCGCCTGGCCCGATACGCCGCAGGCTCGCGAGGCCTCCAGCCGCCTCGGCGATCTGCGCGTCGCGGCAGGTGACAACGCCGGGGCCGTCGCCGCCTATGCAACCGCCCTTCAGGGCTGGCCGACGACGCCCTGGGCACCGGCCACCACCCTCGAACTCGCCAATGCGCTCAACGCCACCGATCGCAAGACCCAGGCCTGCACGGCCCTGACCGAGTTCGAGCGGCGCTATGCCGAGGCCGCCAGCGCCGCCGTGCGGACACGGGCCGGCCAGGTCCGGACCCGGATCGGCTGCCCTGCCGCCCCGGCCCGGAGACCGGGCTGACGGACGACCCCGCCGGCTGGACCGGGGCCGTCGAGGCCGCCCTGTCCGCACGGCTGGAACGGAATGTCGAACAACCGCTGGCCCTCGCCCTTTCGGGCGGCGGCGACTCCCTTGCCCTGCTGCATCTCGCCGCCGACTGGGCGCGGGCCAACGGCCGGCGTCTGCTGGCCCTGACCGTCGATCACGGCCTCAATCCCGATAGTGCGCGGTGGAACGCCTTCGCCGAGGCGGCGGCCCGGACGGCAGGGGCGGACTGGCGCCGGCTCGACTGGGGCGGCGAAAAGCCTGCGACCGGTCTGCCGGCCGCCGCCCGCAGGGCCCGCCACAGCCTGATCGCCGACGCAGCCCGCGCCGCCGGGGCCCGCGTCGTCCTGTTCGGCCAGACGGCCGACGATCACGCCGAGGGCGAACTCATGCGGGCGGAAGGCTCGACCCTGGGCAGTCTCCGCGAGTGGTCGCCGTCGCCCGCCTGGCCCGAGGGGCGCGGTCTGATGCTGCTGCGCCCCATGCTGGGCGCCCGTCGCCCTGAAATCCGGGCCTGGCTTGAAGGGCGCGGGGCAGCCTGGATCGACGATCCTGCCAATGGAGATCTGCGCTTCGGGCGCAGCCGGGCGCGACGGGCCCTCGGTGCCGTCGGGGAGGCCGGGGCGCCCACCCTCGCCGGGCCGACGCCAGCGCCCGCGAGTGCGGCGCCCGCCGTGGCTGCGGAGGGCTGGATGCGGCTGGACCGCAACGTCGACGCGGCTGTCCTCGCCGCCGCCCTCGTTTGCGCCGGCGGCGGCGACCGGACCCCACGCGGTGCGCGACTGGCGGGCATGCTGCACCGGCTTGAATCGGGCGCAGGCTTCACCGCCGTGCTCTGCGGAGCCCGGGTCGAGGCGATGGGAACCACAGCGCTTGTGGCCCGCGAGCCCGGCGAGTTCGCCCGCCGGCCCTGTCTGCCCCGGCCGCTGATCCCGGGCGTCGAGACGGTATGGGATGGCCGCTGGATCATCACGACGGAGGAAGCCGGCTGGTCGGTCGTGCCCGCCGCCGGACGGATCGCGACCCTGTCAGACGCTGATCGCTCTCTGCTCAGGACCCTGCCCCCCGCCGCGAGGGGCGGCATGCCTGTGCTGATCCGGAACGACGGAACTGCCCCGGTTCTTGCAGGGTGCAGGGCCAGGGCGGGGTCGCTGGTCGGTCAGAGACTGGCGCTCGCACTGGACCGAATGACGCACGAGAGGGACCTTGGCGCGCCTATGCATGGCGCAACGCCTCGGAACCTCCTATTTTCTACCGGACACAGCTGAACGGGCTCCGCGAGCGCCCCGAGGGACGAGACGAATGAACCTGCGCAATCTGGCTATCTGGGGCGTTGTCATACTGGGCGCCATGGCCTTCTATGTCGCCGTCAGCCGCCCGGGCGGCATCGCCGCCCCTCCGGGAGGCAAGGCCGCGGCCGAACGTCCGGCGGAATTGAGCTATTCGAATCTGCTGAAGGCGCGGGACGAGGGCACGATCGCCAAGATCGAGGTCAGAGGCGAGACCGTGAAGTCCACCCTGCGGGACGGCGAGGTGTTCACGACCATCACGCCCGTCCCTAACGCGGCTCTGGTCGACAGCATTCAAGAGACGGGCGCCGAGGTCGACGTCAAGACCAGCCGCCAGTCGATCTGGGTCACCGCCCTGCTGGGCCTGCTGCCCTTCATCCTGATCATCGGCCTGTGGATTCTGATCATGCGTCAGATGCAGGGCGGGGCGCGCGGGGCCATGGGCTTCGGCAAGTCCAAGGCCAAGCTGCTGACCGAGCACAAGGGCCGCAAGACCTTCGACGACGTCGCCGGCGTGGACGAGGCCAAGGAAGAGCTGCAGGAGGTCGTCGACTTCCTCAAGGACCCGGGCAAATTCCAGCGCCTCGGCGGCAAGATTCCCAAGGGCGCCCTGCTGGTCGGCCCTCCCGGCACCGGCAAGACCCTGCTGGCCCGCGCCGTCGCGGGCGAGGCCGGCGTGCCCTTCTTCTCCATCTCGGGCTCGGACTTCGTCGAGATGTTCGTCGGCGTCGGCGCCAGCCGCGTGCGCGACATGTTCGAACAGGCCAAGAAGAACGCCCCCTGCATCATCTTCATCGACGAGATCGACGCCGTCGGCCGTCACCGCGGCGCCGGACTCGGCGGCGGCAATGACGAGCGCGAACAGACGCTGAACCAGCTGCTGGTCGAGATGGACGGCTTCGAGGCCAATGAGGGCATCATCCTGATCGCCGCCACCAACCGTCCCGATGTGCTGGACCCGGCCCTGCTGCGTCCCGGCCGTTTCGACCGCCAGGTGGTGGTGCCCAACCCCGATGTCATGGGCCGCGAGAAGATCCTGCGCGTCCACATGAAGGACGTGCCCCTGGCCGCCGACGTCAACACCAAGACCATCGCCCGCGGCACGCCCGGCTTCTCCGGCGCCGATCTGGCCAACCTCGTCAACGAGGCGGCCCTGATGGCGGCCCGCAAGGACCGTCGCATGGTCACCCATCGCGACTTCGAGGACGCCAAGGACAAGGTCATGATGGGCGCCGAGCGCAAGTCCATGGCCATGAACGAGGAAGAGCGTCGCCTGACCGCCTATCACGAAGGCGGCCACGCCATCGTGGCCATGAACGTCAAGATGGCCGACCCGGTGCACAAGGCGACCATCGTCCCGCGCGGCCAGGCCCTGGGCATGGTCATGCAGTTGCCGGAAGGCGACCGCTATTCGATGAAATACCAGCAGATGGTCGATCGCATCGCCATCATGGCCGGCGGCCGCGTCGCCGAGGAGCTGATCTTCGGCAAGGAGAACATCACCTCGGGCGCCAGCTCCGACATCCAGCAGGCCTCGAAACTGGCCCGCCGGATGGTCACCCAGTGGGGCTTCTCCGACGTCCTCGGCACTGTGGCCTATGGCGAGAACGAGCAGGAGGTCTTCCTCGGCCACTCGGTCGCCCGCAGTCAGAACGTCTCGGAAGACACGGCCCGGATCATCGACGCTGAGGTCAAACGCCTCGTCACCGAGGGCTGGGACGAGGCGCGCAAGATCCTGACCGACAAGGCCGCCGATCTGGAAACCCTGGCCCAGGCCCTGCTCGAATACGAAACCATGTCAGGCCAGGAGATCAAGGACCTGCTTGAAAAGGGCGTGGCCCCGAACCGCGACGAGAGCAATTTCCCCAACGCCGGTCCCTCGGTCTCGGTGCCGATCACCCCGGTCTCGGACGGAACCACGGTGGAGCCGCAGACGGTTCACCGATCGGCGGACTGATCCGTCAGCTGGCCGGTCCGGCCCCGACAGGGCGGGCGAAGGCCGTCATGGTGATCAGGCGGTCGGTGCTGAACGGCACGTTGCAAGGGTAGAAGACCAGCCGCGGCGGCCGACCACCCTCGGTGATCTCGGCGATGACAGGCGCCGACCCGGAGCATTCGCGCACACGGGCGCGGCCGCCGGTATCCGGTCGGAGCAGGGGCGTGGCCCAGGGCGCGCTGTCGGGCTCCCAGGCGCGGCAGGGGTCGGCCCAGGCCGCCTCCATACGCGCCGCCGCCTCGGCGGACAGCCGACCGCTGACGGGAGGGAACCGGACTTCCTCTGCCCGCGGCGGGGCGGGCGGCTCTCCGGGCAGCGGCGGCGGGGGAGGCGGGGTAAGCGGCTCACCCCATTCCAGCCATCGGCTCCATGCCCACCATTGGCCGTCCGGCTCGCGCCAGGTCATGCCCAGATATTCCGTTGGCGTATGGTGATGGCGGGGGCCGACGAAGGCCCGGATCACGATCACCGCCTCGGCCGACGGTTGATGCAGGCCGGCCCCGGCCTCTGTGCGGATGCGGTCCATCGCGGCCTGCCGCTGCCCTGTGGCCTCGGCGCGCTCGGCCTCGTCGGCTGTTTCCCCCGGCGCGAAACGCTTCGCCCAGGGGTCGAACCGCCGCCAGTTGATATTTCGCACCCCCTCGCATTCGGCGATGGGCGGGCGGCCGTCGGCGCGTTCGGCCAAGTCTGGCGGCAGCGTCGGCATACAGCCGCTGACGGTCACGGCCAGCGCCGTGGTCCATGCGACCCTGCCGAAAGGCGCAGGAAACCGCCGCACACCCGGTTCCGCCGGTTCTGTCATGAGGCTGGCTGGGGCTGTCAGTTTTGGTGTCCGTACCCGTGAGGGGGCCTGCGGGGCCGGTTCCGTTGGGGGTCGCGATCGGGGTTGCGGTGCTTCTTGTAAGCTGACGGCGGCGTATAGGGGGGGTGTACGACCACGCCGGGCGGCAGGGGGCAGAACGTCATCCATTCGCCGCTCGAGCTCAGGTGTCTGTAACAGCGCGCTTCCTCGGCCATATAGGCGGTTTCCGCCGCGATCGACTGGGTCGCCATGGCCAGGCCTTCAAGGAAGGCCGGGTCGGTCACGCAGGCTGACAGACCGACGCTGGCGACGCCTACCAGAGCGAGTCCGCGGATACGCTTGATCGGATAGGTCATGCACGATCCCTTCCTGAGCGGTCGGCGGAGTGGAAACACCCGTCGCGCGACGAACATTGTGATGTGAATACAATGGCCACGCTTGGACGGCCAGCCTGAACGCTTGATGAACAACAGGCGACCCCATGCGGGCGGGTGGTCGGCGCCTGCTGCGAGACCGTCTTCCGGGGCTGACGCCATGGCTCGGGCGGTCTAGGAAAAGCGTCGGGGGTGCGACAATGGGTTTTCTGTCTTCCTGGTTCGGGTTGCGGCCTTCGCGGCCGATCGTTGACAGGGTCTCCGACCTGCTCGATCGGCCGCCGTCGGCGGATTTGGTTGCGGCGATCACTGCCACGGCGGATCGTCTGACCGACGCCCGGCTGGGGCGGAGGCTCAGATCGCTGCGGCCGCAACTGGTGTTGGCTTTCGCCCGCCAGTCCGCCGACGCGGCGAAGCGCATGTCGTCCGCCCACTGGACCTCCGATCGCGGCCGCAATGTGGGGCTGGACGTTCTTCAGGCCAACGAGCAGGCCCTCGGGCTCGTTCTCCAGGTGCTCGAGTCCCGCCCCGCCGCCCGGCGGCCGCTTCAGGCTACCATCAAGGCCCTGGACGGTCTTATCGAACGGCGGCGTGGCGAACCCGGCGACGAAGACGGCTACGGTCTCGCCACGCTGCACGAAATCCGGCGGGATCTCGCGCTTCTGGACGGACCGCGGGGCCGGCCAGATCGGCGGCACGGATAAGAAGACGAAAGACAAGTTTGCAAAACAGACTAGTCTATGAGATATGGGTCCCGTCAGAGGGGAGCCATGATCATGTCGTCATCCGAAACCCGTTCGTCCGAACGCCTGCACGGACTGGACGCCCTGCGGGGCGCCGCCCTGCTGCTGGGCGTCGTTCTGCACGCCTCGCTCAGCTATCTGCCGACCGTCATCTGGCCGTTCGCGGACGAACAGACCTCGCCCGCGGCGACAGTCATCTTCTTCGCCATCCATCTGTTCCGGATGACGACCTTCTTCCTCATCGCCGGCCTTTTCGCCCATATGCTGCTTGCGCGCCGCGGGACTTGGGGCTTCGTCCGCGACCGGCTGGGGCGGATCGCCGGCCCGCTGTTCGGCCTCTGGTGGGTGGTCTTTCCGGCCGTCATCGCCGTCTTCATCTGGAAGGCCGCGATCGACAACGGCGGGACCATCCCGACCGGCGGCCCGCCGCCGCCGCCGCTCACCTTCGAGACCTTCCCTCTGCTGCACCTGTGGTTCCTGTGGGTGCTGCTGATTCTCTACGCCGCCTTCCTGCTGCTGCGCACACCCTTCGCCCTGCTCGACCGCGACGGCGCCGTCGGCCGCCTCGTCGATCGCCTGACCGGCGCCCTGATCGGCCCCTGGACGCCCGCCGTCATGGCCGCGCCCCTCGCCCTCGCCCTTTGGCTGACGCCCGACTGGATCGCGGTCTTCGGCATCCCCACGCCCGACAAAGGCTTCGTCCCCAACCCAGCCGCCCTGACCGCCTTCGGCTC
>Ga0207951_100864_pt1 | contig 12806 bp, 11 predicted proteins | sample Subbio12Aug_8Bad_FD_184830 | JGI IMG/M metagenome (GOLD analysis project Ga0207951, IMG submission 184830) | Serpentinite rock and fluid subsurface biosphere microbial communities from McLaughlin Reserve, California, USA - CR12Aug_8Bad (SPAdes) | ecosystem: Environmental > Terrestrial > Deep... | reverse complement strand
CCGTGATTGGCAAGGCGCACCGGCTGGGCCTGGCCGCGCGCCCGTCTCCGCTGAAGACCAGCGAACCGAAAAGCGCGGATGCAAAACCCGCAGCCCGCAAGACCGAAAGCAAGGCCGAGCCCAAGCTGGTCGCAAGGCCTGCTGCGGAATCTGTCGCGGAAGTTCCCTCCCTGCCCGAGAAGGCCCCGGCGGCGGCTGCGCCTGTCGTGCAATCTGTGCCGGCGCCTGTCGCCGAAACGCCGATGCCGATCGCTCCTGCGCGCGCGCAGCAGCCGGCGCGTGCCAAGGGCGCCAAGGTGACGCTGCTCGATCTCAACGACCGGATCTGCAAATGGCCGATCGGCCACCCGGACGAGGCGGATTTCCACTTCTGCGGCAAGCCCGTGAACGCCGGATTTCCCTATTGCCAGGAACATTGCCTGGTTGCCTATCAGGCGCAGATGCCCCGCCGCGACCGCCCGGGCGGGCCGCCCCGGCCGTTCGGGCCGAATCTGCCCCGGCCGCGGTAACGCGGCGCACTCTGCCCCGGCCGCGGTAACGCGGCGTAAACTGTTCCGGCCGCGGTAACGCGGCATAAACTGTTCCGGCCGCGGTAACGCGGCGTAAACTGTTCCGGCCGCGGTAACGCGGCGTAAACTGTTCCGGCCGCGGTAACGCCGCTGGAGATCAGTCGGGCCGAAACATCCGCCCCGGCAAAAAATGGCCTGGCAGATCGCTCTGCCAGGCCAGGTTGGTTCCTTGGGGAGGAACTTGTAAAAAGGCGGCCCCCGAGGGAGGGGGCGGCCCTGCACTCAGTAGTTGTAGGCGCGCTCTCCGTGTTCGCCGAGATCGAGGCCTTCGCGCTCGACTTCGGGGGTGACGCGCAGCCCGGTGAGGGCCTTGGCGATATAGAAGGCGATGGCAGCGCCGACCCCGACCCAGATGATGGCGACAACCACCGACTTGATCTGGATCCACAGCTGGGCGCCGAGTTGGTAATCTTCTCCTGCCGGGCCGCCGAGCACGGCCAGCATGGTGACTGCGGTACCGATGGAGCCGATGATTCCTCCGATCCCGTGGATGCCGAACACATCCAGCGAATCGTCTATGCCGAGCTTCGGTTTCGCCTTCATGACGAAGAGGCAGCAGGCGATACCGGCCAGAGCGCCCAGCAGGACAGCGCCGAAGGGCCCCGAGTTGCCGGCAGCCGGCGTGACCGCGACGAGGCCGGCAATGGCGCCCGAGCAGGCCCCCAGCAGCGATCCCGAGTGGCCGAGCAGCTTTTCCGTGAGCATCCAGAAGAGGACACCGGCAGCCGTAGCCGTGAAGGTGTTGATGAGGGCGAGGCCAGCGATGCCATTGGCTTCGAGCGCGGAGCCGGCGTTGAAGCCGAACCAGCCCACCCAGAGCAGTCCGGTGCCGACGAAGGTCATCGTCAGCGAATGCGGGGCCATCAGTTCCTTCTGATAGCCCATGCGCTTGCCCAGGATGAGGGCGCCGACCAGGGCCGTGATGCCGGCATTGATGTGGACGACCGTGCCGCCGGCGAAATCGAGCGCACCCCAGCCGTAGATGAGGCCGGTGGTGGCTGCATCGCCGCCAGCATACCAGACCATGTGCGCGACCGGGTAATAGACGATGGTGAGCCAGACGATCGCGAAGACCATCATGGCGGAGAATTTCATCCGCTCCACGAGGCCGCCGACGATCAGCGCGATAGTGATGGCCGAGAAGGTCATCTGGAAGGCGACAAAGACGAACTCGGGAATGACCACGCCGTCGGTGAAGGTGGCGACATTGCTGTCGGCGGTAACGCCGGCGAGGAAGAACTTGCCGGCGGAGATGAACTGGTTGAAATCCCCCCCGAAGGAGAGGCCGTAGCCAAAGATGATCCACATGACCATCGCGAGGCTTGCCACCGCGATGGTCTGCGTGAGAACCGAGGCCATGTTCTTGGTGCGGACGAGACCGCCATAGAACAGTGCGATGCCCGGGATTATCATCAGCATGACGAGAGCCGTCGCCATCATCATCCAGGCCGTATCGCCCTTGTTTGGAACCGGGTCGGCCGCGGCGGCTTCGGCAACAACCGCGGCGGCATCCTGGGCAAAGGCGGGCGCAGCCAGCGCAATGCCGGCAAGTCCCATCCCCCATGTCAGATATCCAAGTCGCATCTAGGACCCCTTCTGAAAATTTTGCTGAAGATCAGCCACTGAACCGGGTATCTCGCGGTCAGATGGCGGTGTCGTTGGTTTCGCCAGTGCGGATGCGCACAGCGCCCGCCATGTCGAAAATGAATATCTTGCCGTCGCCGATGGCGCCCGTATGAGCCGCCTGCTGGATGGCCTCCACCACGCGCGGAGCAAGACCGGAGGTGACGGCCACCTCGATCTTCATCTTGGGCACCATGTTGGTGGTATATTCGGTTCCGCGGTAGATTTCGGTATGGCCCTTCTGGCGCCCGAATCCCTTCACCTCGGTGGCGGTCATGCCCGTTGCGCCAAGCGCGGTCAGCGCCTCGCGGACATCGTCCAGTTTGAACGGTTTGATGATTGCGACAATCAGCTTCACGGTTGGCTACCCCCTTCTTGCAAGGTGTCTGGGTAACAGCCATGCACGAATCGTGCCAAGCGTCCTGCCGTATTGCGGTGCAGCAAAGCAGGGCGATTTTTGCCTTAATTTATGGCATGTGTGAAAATGAGGCCAAGTCTGTGCCTGATTTCAGGGCATATCGAGAATCTTGCGAGCCTGGTTCTCGCTTTCTTCCGCCACCATCAGGCGAATGCCGGGAAATCCGCCGCCCAGCAGGCTTGAAAAGCCGGCATCGAACAGATGCGCTTCTATCCCTTCGGACAGCAGGCGGCCGTGCAGGATCTGCGCCAGCGCCACGTCGTTGAGCCTCGCGATTTCGACAAGACTCATGCGCCGGGGCTCATGCGCCGGCCCCGGCTGGCGGCACGTTCAAGCGGTGCCGCCCACGGTCAGCCCCTCGATCAGCAGTGTTGGCTGGCCGACGCCCGCTGGCACGGATTGGCCGCCCTTGCCGCAGGTGCCGACGCCTTCGTCGAGCGCCATGTCGTTGCCGATGGCGACGATCCGCTTCATCACGTCCGGGCCGTTGCCGATGAGCGTTGCGCCCTTGACCGGCGCGCCCGTCCTGCCGTTTTCGATCAGATAGGCTTCGGTGCAGCCGAACACGAACTTGCCCGACACGATATCGACCTGGCCGCCACCGAAGCTCTTGGCGTAGATGCCCTTTTTCACACCACGCAGGATTTCGCCGGGGTCTTCCCGGCCGCCCGCCATGAAGGTGTTGGTCATTCGCGGCATCGGCGGGTGGCGGAAGCTTTCGCGCCGTCCGTTGCCGGTCGGCGCCACGCCCATCAGCCGGGCGTTCATCCGGTCCTGCATGTAGCCGCACAGGATGCCGTCCTCGATCAGGACGGTGCGTTCAGCAGGAGTGCCTTCGTCATCGACGCTCAGCGACCCGCGGCGGTCGGGCAGCGTTGCGTCGTCGATGACGGTAACGCCCGGCGACGCCACGCGCTGGCCGACCCGGCCCGAGAAGGCGGACGTGCCCTTGCGGTTGAAATCGCCCTCCAGCCCGTGGCCGACCGCTTCGTGCAGCAGAATGCCCGGCCAGCCGGGGCCCAGCACGACCGGCATTTCGCCAGCGGGTGCGGGAATCGATTCGAGATTGGTGAGCGCCTGGCCCAGCGCCAGGTCGATCGCACGGCTCCACTCGGCCACTTCGAACAGGTGATCGTAGAGGATGCGCCCGCCAAAACCCCAGCTGCCGGATTCGCGGCGTCCATCCTTTTCAGCAACGATGCCCACGTTCAGGCGGACCAGCGGGCGGACATCGCGCACCTTCAGGCCGTCGGCGCGGATGATCTCGATCAGGCTCCAGCTGGCAGCGAGACTGGCTGTCACCTGCACGACGCGCGGATCGCGCGCGCGCGCGGTGGCGTCGATCGTTTCCAGCAGGGCCACCTTCCGGGCGAAAGGAACGCCCGACAGCGGGTCGGCATCCGTGTAAATGCGGCGGTTGGTGCCGCGCGGGCCTTGCGCTGGCGCCACGCCGCCGTGGCCGGACCTGACGGCTGCGATGGTTTCGGCCGCGCGGCGGATGGCGGCTTGGCTGATCTCGTTGGCGTGGGCGTAGGCGCTGACTTCGCCGACCACGCCCCGCAGCCCGAACCCCCTCGATTGATCGAAGCTGGCGGATTTCAGCCGCCCGTCATCGAAGGCGAAGCTTTCCGATGTTGCGATCTGCAGGAAGAGTTCCCCGTCCTCCATCCCGTCCAGCGCCTGTTTCGTCAGGCGCTCGGCGGCGTGCGGATCGAGTTCGGCGTAAAGAAGGCTGTCCATGCCCCGAACATAGGGCTTCCGGGCGGGAAGGCCAGAGCATGTTCCGATCCGGTGGAATCACCGGCACGCAACATTCCCTATCCCGCCCGATAGATCAGGATCAGGTTGTTGGCCGGCATCTCGTGCACCGTATCCAGCTTCAGGCCCGCGGTTGCGGCCTCGGCCGTAACCGTCTCCACCGATCGCAGCCCCCATTCCGGGTTGCGGGACTTCAGGTCGGCATCGAAGGCAAGGTTCGATGCAACCGTTACCACACCGGCGCGGACATAGGGGCCATAAAGCAGCAACGGGCCGCCCGGCGGCAGCAGCCTTGCTGCGCCGCGCATCAATCCCTGCGTCGCAGCCCAGGGGCTGATGTGAACCATGTTGATGCAGATGATCGCATCGGCGCGTTCCAGCGGCCAGTCGCCAGCAGCCGCATCGATGGCGATCGGCTGCCGGATGGCCGCCAGCCCGGCGGCCGCGATCCGGCGGGCGATCATGGCCAGTGCTTCGGGGTTCGTATCGCCTGGCTGCTCGCTCGGTTGCCACGTCGGCCCCGGCAGGGAGCCGGCGAAATGCACCACATGCTCGCCGCTGCCGCTGGCGATTTCCAGAACGAGGCCATGGCGCGGCAGCAGCGTGCGCAGCACATCCAGGATCGGGCCCCGATTGCGCAGCGCCGCCGGAGAGGAGCGCGTTCCCGGGCTGTGGGGCAGGGCCCGAAACGGGTCCGGGTTCGTCACAGAGGCCCGCTGCCTGCCCTGTAGCGCGCCAGGCCGTCCTCGATCACCCGGGCAACGTCCGCCCGTTCGGCCGGAGAGAGGAACCGGCCCACGGGATGCCGCGCGCCATGCACTTTCAGCCATAGCCGGTTCTCGTTGTCGCCCAGCGACTCCAGTTCCACCTTGGCCCAATGGGCCTGAAGCCGGGTGCGGTGCGCAGCGCCACGAGGTGCGATGCGGATCAGCTCCAGCCCATCGGCATCAAGCCGCAGATGTTCGGATTCGCGGCCCGAACGATAGGAGGCGTGCAACGCCCACCACAGCAATCCGACATCGGCCAGCATGAAGGGAATGATGGGCCATGCCCCCATGAACAGGAAGCGCACACCCATCAAGAGAAAGATCGCGGCAACGCCCGCGACCAGCAGCCGGAAATGGCGCGGATCAAGAGAGCGGTTGGGCCGAAGCTCCAGATCGAAAAAGGCGGGCTTGCCGTTCTGCATGGGGGCTGCTGTAGCAGGAGAATGACACTCCCTCCACGCGGCAAGATGTCTGGCGCCCCGGTTTCCCGCGGGGCGGCGCCTGCACGGAAAGCCGGGCGTCGCGGGATCCCCAGGGCCGATGCCGAAGCGATTTTCGATACGCTGGGCGCCGCAAACCCCGCACCCCGGACCGAGCTGGATTTCGTGAACCCCTACACTTTGCTTGTCGCCGTCGTGCTGTCGGCCCAGGCGACGGATGCCGGCGTGAACAGGGCGACACGGCAGCTGTTCCAGCATGTCCGGGAACCGGCCGCAATGCTGGCGCTCGGGATCGACGGGCTGAAAGCGCATATCCGCACCATAGGCCTGTTCAACGCCAAGGCCGCCAATGTCATCCGCCTGTCGGAACAGCTGATCGAGCGGCACGGCGGGCAGGTGCCCGCCGACCGGGCCGCGCTCGAAGCGCTGGCGGGCGTTGGCCGCAAGACCGCGAATGTGGTTCTGAACGAGGCCTTTGGTGAACATACGCTGGCGGTCGACACCCATGTCTTCCGGGTTGCGCGGCGGATCGGCTTCTCGGCGGGCAAGACACCCGACGCCGTCGAGCGCGACCTTGTCCCCCTTGTGCCCGCCCGCTGGGGCCGGGAGGCGCACCATCTTCTGATCCTGCACGGGCGCTACCTGTGCAAGGCGCGGACACCCGAATGCTGGCGATGCTCCTTGGCGCGCTGGTGCCGCTTTCCGGAAAAGACGGTTGTTGCGCCCGGCAAGTTAACGGCGCGTTCAGCAATGAAAGCGGAATCCTGAGCCCTGTTCATGCGGAGAAGGCCGATGCGGTTCCTTGCGATGTTCATGCTGGCGGGCGCGGCCATGGCGGTGACCGGCTGCGCGCACGACGAAAGGCCCGCGCGGGCGCAGCAAGCCGCGCAGCAAACGATGATTCCAGCCGGAGACCCGGTCAATTGCGTCACGCTCTCCCAGCTCCGCGAGACCCGCGTGATCGATGACCGGACCATCGATTTCATCCTGAACGACGGCACCATATTGCGGAACACGCTCCCGAACCGTTGCCCGAGCCTGGGGTTCGAACGCGCCTTCAGCTATTCGACTTCCATCAACCGGCTGTGCAATGTGGATATCATCACGGTGATCGCCCAGGGCGGAGGGCCGCGGCGCGGCGCATCGTGCGGACTGGGCATGTTCGTGCCGGTGAAGCCGGCCGGAACGCCAGCCGAAACGCCGGCAGGCTAGCGCGAGTCTCGATCTGACTGCATCAGATCGGCCGCTCCATCTTCTTGTTTTTCCGCATGGTTTTCCGATGCCGGTGATTCCACCAGATCGGAACATGCTCTAGCAGTTCAGATCCGGTCTGTGATGGCGCCGGATTGTCGACATCATTGTCGATATCACTGGCCGGGCCCGGGCGGCTGATCGGTTCGGCCATGCGCTTCGTTGCTGCGGGCGCCTGCCAGCACGACGGCGAGGCACAGCCGCTCGGCGGTCGCCAGATCTGTCCGTCCGGAGGCTATGAGGCCGCCGGCGCGCAGGCAGACCGCAGTCAGCGCAGCGGTCGAGGCGTTGGCGATCCGCCGGTCCATCGCGAAGCGGTTGGACAGGAAGCGCAGGATCGGCTCGCGGGCAATGGCCGCTGCTTCGGCGCGTTCGGCCCGAAGCGCCTGGCGAATTTCCGGTGTGTGCAGCAGGATCTGCAACAACGGCCCGCGCGCCTGCGCCTCGTGCAGGTAGCTGATCGTCGAAATGGCGATCATGGCGATGCGGTCGGTGCCGCGCGCCACGGCAGAAAGGCGCCTGCTCTCGACGATGCCGATCTCGCGCCGGGCTAACGCCAGCAGCAGATCGAGCCGCCCGGGAAAGCAGTTGTGGGCCTGCGCCTCGCTGATGCCCACCTGCCGGGCCAGCCGCTTCAGCGTCACATCCTGGACGCCGTCGGTCATCGCCACGCGGGCGGCTTCGTCCAGCAGCTGATTGCGCCGCGCTGCCAGCGGCATCCGCGAGCGCGGGCGCCGGGCCGACTGGCGCGGACCGCCCAGCAGGATGCGGTCGTCGGCACCGAGGGGCGTTGCCGGCAGCGGTCTCTGCGCGACTCGCCCGGAGGCTGGGCGCGTCCAGTGCCCGCGCGGCGGACGCGGAATACCCATCCTGTCGCACACCTTGGCGATGCCGTTGGCGCTGAGCCCGAAGCGCACGGCGACGACGGCCAGCGGCTCCTCCCACACCAGCACGTGCAGTTCCTGGCGGGTGATTGATATGCCCCTGGACAGCGTCCGTCTCTCCCCGCCGCCCATCGGGGCGGCGTTGCCATACTTCCCGCCGCCCATCGGGGCGGCGTTGCCATACTTCCCGCCGCCCATCGGGGCGGCGCTGCCATACTTCCCGCCGCCCCGAAAGGCGGCGCTGCCATAATGGCCGCACAATGCCTGCCGTGCCAAGCCCCGGCGCGAACCTCGGCAAAAGCAGGCGAGGAACGCCAATGTCCAAGATGCCGGCAATTTAGTGGTTCGTTTGAAAATTATATTGACCGTTGCGATTCCCGTGTCATTCTGCCCAGCGGGATTGCCGCAAAGACGGCCGGGAGGGGAATGATGATGCCGAACTTGCAAGGCGCGCTGCTGGCGGGCATTGCCGCTGGAGCGCTGTTCACCGGGCAATCCGCCGCCGCGCAGGAGGACGCCGCCCAGCAGGCGGCGCTCGCCCCCGGGCTCCAGGATATCGTGGTGACAGCCACCCGCCGGGCAATCGGCATCGCCGATGTTCCGATCGCCGTTTCCGCGATCGGCGAAAGCGCTCTCAGAAACTCCGGCACCACCGACATTCGCCAGTTGAACCAGCTGGCGCCGTCGCTGCTTGTTTCCACTACTGGTTCAGAAGCCAACACCTCTGCCCGTATTCGCGGGATCGGCACCGTGGGCGATAATGCCGGGCTCGAAAGCTCGGTCGCGATCTTCGTCGACGGCGTTTACCGCTCGCGCACCGGCGTCGGGATGAACGAGTTGGGCGAAGTGGAACGAATCGAGGTGCTGCGCGGCCCCCAGGGCACGCTGTTCGGTCGCAACGCATCGGCCGGCCTCATTCACATCATCACAAAGGCCCCGGAGTTCGAGCTGCGCGGCTATGGCTTTGCCAGCTACGGAAGCCATGATTATCTGCGCCTTGAAGGGGGCGTTACCGGGCCGATCACCAGCACGCTGGCAGCCAGGCTGGAAGCCGTGCATGAATCGCGCAGTGGCTTCTATCTCGATGTCACGTCGGGCGACAGCATCAACACCCGCGACCGCTATATGCTGCGCGGCCAGCTGCTGTTCGAACCGACCGACGCGCTTTCGGTGCGGGCCATAGCCGACTATTCGAAGCGCAGCGAAGCCTGCTGCGGCGCCGTCTTTGCCACCGACGCCGTCGCGCCGGGCAATTCGGCGGCGCTCAATCCGGCCAACAACCCCATCGTCCGCGTCCTCGACCTGCTGGCGCCCGGGACCCTTGACGACATCTATCCAGCGCTCGGTGATCCCTTCTCGCGCCGCATGGCGCTGTCGCCCGGACGCAGCTTTGCCGGCGAGACGAAGGACTATGGCGGCTCGGTCGAAATCAGCTGGAACCCCGGCGCCGTCAATCTCACCTCGCTCACCGCTTATCGGGAATATCGCAACAGCCAGGGCTCGGATGCCGATTACAATCTGGTGGACCTGCTGTGGACCAGCCCCGGACCGGGGCGGCGTTTTTACACTTTCTCGCAGGAAATCCGCCTTCAGGGCGCTCTGTTCGACGATCGGCTCGACTGGCTGGTGGGCGGCTACTATTCCAACGAAATACTCCGCAGCAGTCCGACGTTGAAGTTCGGCAGCCAGTACGGCCAGTACGCCGCCTGCCGGGTGGTCTCGTCGATCAGTTTCGCGCTGGTTTCGGCGGCCGCGCCCGGCTGTCTTTCGCCCACCGGGCGGCTGGTTCTGGGCGGCAGCGCCTCGCCGACGGTCCGCGCCCTCGACCTTCTGAGCCGTGTCGCCAATGTCGGCGACGAAGGCACGCGCTACCGGCAGGAAAGCAACAGCTTCGCGCTCTTCACCCACAATATCGTGCGGCTGACCGACAGGCTCGATGCAACGCTGGGGTTGCGCTACACCCGCGAGTCGAAGGATTTCAACGCCGTCTTCGACAACAGCAACATATTCTGCCCGCAGATTCGGGCGCTGCTCCCGGCTGCTTCGGGCATCACCACACTCGGCTGCCTTGGCAACAGCTCATCGGAACTCAACAGCCTCGACATCGAGGACCGGATGACCGAGCAGGAACTGACGGGAACGGCAGTGCTGTCGTGGAAGCCGGTCGATGATCTTCTGGTCTATGCAAGCTATTCGCGCGGCTACAAGGCCGGCGGGTTCAACCTCGACCGCTCGGCCCTGGGTTCGCCCAACCGGCTGATCACCAACGCCGACGTGGCGCAACTCCGCTTCGATCCCGAAACGGTCAGGTCCGTCGAGGTCGGGGTCAAATATGCCGTCCCGTCGTTCAGCATCGCGATCGCGGGCTTCCGGTCCGAGTTCGAGAATTTCCAGTTGAACACTTTCGACGGAACGGTCTTCATCGTCGAAACCATCAATGGCTGTTCGGCCAGCCTTGGCGGCGCCGACCGCGACACCAGCCCGCTGACCGGCGCCTGCGACCCCGGCGACATCGTCGCGGGCGTGGTGACGCAAGGGGTCGAGATCGAGGCTGCGATGTCGCCGCTGCCGCACCTGAATATCGGGGTGGGCATGACCTATGCCGACACCCGCTACGCCGATCATCTGGTCGGGGACGCCCTTGGCGCGCCGCTCAATCCGGTGCTGCGCCGCCTGCCCGGCGAGCAGATCTCGAACGCGGCCGAGTTCGTGGTCACCAGCTCGCTGAGCTACACGCCCCCCATCGGCAACGGCGGGCTTTCCGGGCTGTTCTTTGTCAACGCGCGGATGATGGGCGACTATAACACCGGGTCGAGCCTCGGGAACAACAGGGTGCAGGATGGCTTTGTCGTGGTGAACGGCCGTGTCGGCCTGCGCGGCCCGGACGAACGCTGGGCCATCGAGCTGTGGGGCCAGAATATTCTGAACACCGACTATTCGCAGGTGATATTCGACAGCGCGCTGCAGAATACATTTTCGGCCTTTCTGGCCGAACCGCGAACCTATGGCGTCACCGCGCGCTTTCGCTTCTGACCGGCAAGGCGGCTCCCGCCGGGCCGGTCAGATCGCAGATTTCCGTCAGACTGCGGCTTTCAGGGCGTCGATCAGATCGGTCCGTTCCCAGCTGAATCCGCCCTCGGAATCCGGCTCGCGGCCGAAGTGGCCGTAGGCCGCCGTGCGCTGATAGATCGGCCGGTTCAGGCCAAGATGCGTGCGGATGCCCTTGGGAGTGAGGCGCACCAGTTGCGGCAGAATCCGTTCGATCCGGTCTTCCGGGACGGTTCCGGTGCCGTGGGTGTCGACGAGAAGCGAAAGCGGCTCGGCGACGCCGATGGCATAGGAGAGCTGGATGGTGACGCGGCGCGCGAGGCCCGCGGCCACGATGTTCTTGGCCAGATAGCGCGCGATATAGGCGGCCGAGCGGTCCACCTTGGTGGGATCCTTGCCCGAAAATGCGCCGCCGCCGTGCGGTGCCGCGCCGCCATATGTGTCGACGATGATCTTGCGGCCGGTGAGGCCGGCATCGCCATCCGGGCCGCCGATCTCGAACAGTCCCGTCGGGTTGACGTAGATGGACGACCGGTCGGCCGGCATCCAGCCCCGGGGCAGGGTTTCCTCGAAAACCGTCATCGCATAATCGCGCAGCCGCTTCTGGCCGGCGTCGTTGGAAAAATCGCGGGTGTGCTGGGTGGATACCACAAGCGCGGTCGCGCCGACGGGGCGTTCGTCCTCGTAGGCGAGCGTGACCTGGCTTTTGGCGTCGGGTTCGAGGAAATCCACCGCGCGGGCGTGGCGGTCTCTGGCGATGCGTTCGAGGATGCGGTGCGCGTAATAGAGGGTCGCGGGCATGAGGTCGGGCGTTTCGTCGGTGGCGTAGCCGAACATGATGCCCTGGTCGCCGGCGCCTTCGTCCTTGTTGCCGCTTTCATCGACGCCCTGTGCGATATGGACGGACTGGCCGTGCAGGTGGCAGGCGAAGTCAGCCGTCTGCCAGTGGAATCCATGCTGTTCATAGCCGATCCGGCGGACCGTGGCGCGCGCAGCCTTTTCGATCTCGTCGAGCGAGGGGAAGACATCGGGGTTGCAGCGGACTTCTCCGGCGAGAATGATCCGCTGGGTTGTCACCATGGTTTCGCAGGCCACGCGGGCAACCGGATCGCGGCTGATGAAAAGATCGACGATGGCGTCGGAAATCTGGTCTGCGACCTTGTCGGGGTGGCCTTCGGACACCGATTCGGACGTGAAAGTGAAGCTTTTGCGGGCCATGATATGTTCCTTGCTGCTTCTCATGGGCTAGACCGGACACCCGCCTTTGGCAAGTTACTTAAAGAAATGTTTATGTCTTTTTGCGATTCGTCAGGAATGCCAGAACAAGCAGGAAAAGCGCAAACAGCCCCGGCGCGGCAAGGCCCATGCGGGAAAAAGGTGTCGGCGCCAGCGGTGCGTGCGCGGCCATTGCCGAGACGCCGGGCACATGCCGGGGCAGTGTTTCGTGCATGCCGCCACGCGGGTCGATGAAGCCCGAGACACCCGTCGGGGTCACGCGGACCACGGGGAGCCCTTCTTCTATCGCGCGCAGCCGTGCCTGGGCATGGTGCTGCGGCGGGCCAGAACGCCCGAACCAGGCATCATTGGAAACGGTGAGAATGAGATCGGGGCGATCTTCCCGATCGACCACTGCGCCGGGGAAGATTATCTCGTAGCAGATCGCAGGGCCGATGGAGGGAAGGCCGGGCAGGCGGAAGGTGGCCGGGCCGGGGCCGGGCAGAAAATCGAGACTGCCGGGCACCAGACGCGCAAGGCCCAGCGGCTCGGCCAGCCAGCGCAGCGGAAGATATTCTCCGCCGGGAACAAGATGCGCCTTGTCGTAGCGCATCAGGATGCGGCCCCGCTGATCGAGGGCGTAAAGGCTGTTGCGGGCGCCGATGGCCTGGCCGTCGGCGTTGCGCTCGATGGCGACGCCGCCAGTCAGCAGGGTCTGGCCGGGCTCCAGCATGGCGCCGAGGAGCGCACGAAGATCCGCGCGCTCCTCCAGCGGAAATTCGACGGCGGCTTCAGGCCAGACGACGGCCTGCGCCCGGGGATAGCGGAGCAGG
>Ga0207951_100862_pt1 | contig 12823 bp, 10 predicted proteins | sample Subbio12Aug_8Bad_FD_184830 | JGI IMG/M metagenome (GOLD analysis project Ga0207951, IMG submission 184830) | Serpentinite rock and fluid subsurface biosphere microbial communities from McLaughlin Reserve, California, USA - CR12Aug_8Bad (SPAdes) | ecosystem: Environmental > Terrestrial > Deep... | reverse complement strand
GCCCGGGGGGAATGGGGAAAACGGCACGCCCCGACGCCGCGGTGGAGGAAGCCGCCGCACTCGCCCCATGTCTGAGGATACCCTCACGACGATGGCGCTTTGCCTCAGACGGCCCGCCGCGGCAGCGGTGGACGGAACTGTGGATGAAAGACGGATCGGTTGCGTCCCCGTCTTCCACAGGCATCAACCCCTATCCCTGCCTTCCTTGATTCCTTCTTATCTGAGTAGTTTGTGCCATGGACAGTGAACGCCCCGTCACGCCCGCCAAGCCGCTCCTGCGCGCCCTTTCCGGCGAGTCGGTGTGGCCACCGCCAGCCTGGCTGATGCGCCAGGCTGGCCGATACCTGCCGGAATACCGGGCGTTGCGCGCCCAGGCAGGCGATTTTGTCACGCTCTGCACCACGCCCGAACTCGCCGCCGAGGTGACGCTGCAACCCATACGCCGCTACGGCATGGAGGCGGCGATCCTGTTCTCGGACATCCTGATTGTGCCCTGGGCGCTCGGGCAGCCGCTGCGTTTCGCCGAAGGCGAGGGGCCGCTGCTCGACCCCCTGCGCGATGCGGAGAGCATCATCGCGCTCGACCCGGGCGTGGTCGCCGCCAGGGCTGCACCGATCATGGAGACGGTCGCGCGAGTGCGCGCGGGGCTTGCCGCCGAAGCGCCGCGCACCACTCTGATCGGCTTCGCCGGGGGCTGCTTCACCGTTGCCTGCTACATGCTGGAAGGTCGGGGCTCGAAGGAATTTCCCGCAGCGCGCGGCCTCGCCTACGCCGATCCGCCGTTGTTCGGACGGCTGATCCGCACCTTGCAGGAAGCCACCGTGGAATATCTCGTCGCGCAGGTGGAGGCAGGCGCCGAGGCGCTGATGATCTTCGATTCCTGGGCAGGGATGCTCTCCCCCGGCCAGTTCCGGCGCTGGGTGATCGGGCCCACCGCTTCCATCACACGTTCCCTCAAGCGCCGCTGCCCTGGCGTGCCGCTGATCGGCTTTCCGCGCCTTGCCGGGCCGCTGCTGGCGGATTACGCGACGCGTGCGGGAGTGGACGCGACGGCGATGGACACCGGGATGGATCCGCGTTGGGCCGCACAGGCGGTACCGGCGGGCATGGCGCTGCAAGGCAACCTCGATCCGCTGGCGCTTGTGGCCGGCGGTGCCGCGCTGGAGGCGGAGACGCGCTCCATCCTCGCGGCCATGCGCGGGCGACCCTACGTGTTCAATCTGGGCCATGGCATCGTGCCGCAGACGCCGCCCGAACACGTGACGGCCCTGATGCGGATCCTTCGCAGTGCCTGACAGGAGAGCGGGCCGGTGCCGGCATTCCCAGACGGCTGCTCAGCCTTGATTTTCGATGAAGGACGACTTGAGCCACAGCGCGTCCTTCACCTTGGCGCCAAGGAAGCCGCGATGGGTCGCGAGACGCTCCTCGGGCACGGCGATGGGCATGGGCGTCCATTCCACCGGCTCGCCGGCTGCGAGCATCGCGCCGCTCGCGGCCAGGGCGGCGCCGAGCTCGAAGCCCGGCTGCTTGCCGCCCATCAGTTCGAGATAAACCTGCGCCAGCAGGCAGCAATCCAGGACGGCGTTGTGGGAACCGCGCATGGAGTTGTCCACGCCGAGCCGCCGGCATAATGCATCAAGACTGTTCGGCATGCCCGGATACCGCTGCTTCGCCAGCGCGAGGCTGTCCACCATGCGCGAGCGGTCGAGCGGCGGGAGCCCGCAGCGCAGCAATTCCGCGTCGAGGAAACCGAAGTCGAAGGGAGCGTTGTGCGCGATGATGGGGGCATCGCCGAGGAAGCCGAGCATTTCTTCCGTGATCTCCGCAAAGAGCGGCTTCCCCTCAAGGTCGCCATTCGTGAAGCCGTGGACGCGCGTTGCTTCGGCCGGAATGTCGCGCTGGGGGTCCACCAGGCGGTGGAAGGTCGCGCCCGTGGGCAGCAGGTTCACGAGTTCGATTGCCGCGACCTCGATGATGCGGTCGCCTTGCAGCGGGTCGAGACCGGTGGTCTCGGTGTCGAGCACGATCTGGCGCATGCTGGAACCTAACCTGCGCGGACCGGCCGCGCATCCCGCAACCCGCGCACCAACCGCCGGATCGCCGCCTGGGCGAAGTGCCGGCTGAGCCCGGTCGGAATGACATGATCGGCGTGGCGGCGCTTCTCGGCATCGGGCATCTGGCGTGCGCGGATCGCGGCGAGGCGTTCCTCCGTCATGCCCGGCCGGCGCAGCACGCGCAGCCGCTGCACGGCAGCCGGCGCTGAGACCACGACGACACGATCCACACGGGCCTGCCCGCCCGTTTCGAGCAGCAGCGGCACGTCGAGCACGGCGATGGAAGCTCCGGCGCGTCGCGCGCGTGCGAGGAAGCGGCGTTCCTCGTCGCGCACTAGCGGGTGGACGATGCCTTCGAGGCGTTTCAGCGCCGCTGCGTCGCCCAACACGGCCCGGCGCAGTGCTTCGCGGTCCACCCGCCCCTCGCGCAGCGTGCCGGGAAAGGCCGCGCCGATCGGGCCGACCGCGCGGCCGCCGCGGGCCTGGAGCCGGTGCACCGCGGCGTCGGCATCGAAGACCGGGATTCGCATCCGCCGCAGGCAGGCGGTCGCGGCGGATTTGCCCATGCCGATGCTGCCGGTGAGGCCGAGCACGATCATCGCGGCGGGATATCCGCCGCGACCACGGCGCGCAACGCGGCATCCACGCGCGGCGCCGCGCCGAACCAAGCCTCGAAGCCCGGGCGCGCCTGGTGCAGCAGCATGCCGAGACCATCCACCGCAGCGAGCCCGCGCGCCCGCGCGGCGGCCAGCAGCGGCGTCTCGAGCGGCACATAGACGATGTCGGCAACCACGGCCGAGGCCGGCAAAGACGCCAGGTCGAGCACCAGCGGCGGCTGCCCCTCCATGCCGAGGGAGGTGGTGTTCACCAGCAGCGCCGCTTCGCTGATCGGCGGCACGTCGGCAACCGCGATGGCGCCGCCGATTGCCCGCGCCAGGGCCTCGGCGCGGACGCGCGAGCGGTTGACCAGCGTCACGCCCGGGCAGCCGGCATCGAGCAGCGCTGCGGCAATCGCCCGCGCCGCGCCGCCGGCGCCGAGCAGCACTGCCGGGCCCGCCTGCGGCTGCCAGCCCGGCGCCTGCTCGCGCACGCTTTCGAGGAAGCCGAACCCGTCGGTGTTCGAGCCCTCGATGCGGCCGTCGCGGAAGACCAGCGTGTTGACCGCGCCGGCGCGGCGGGCGGAGGCGTCCACCGAGTCGCACACCGCGAAGGCCGCCTGCTTGTGCGGGATGGTGACATTGGCGCCGCGGAAGCCGAGATCGGCCAGCGCGCGCACCGCGCCGGCGAAACGGTCGGGATGCACGGGCAGCGGCAGGTAGGCGCCGTCGAGACCGAGCGCCTCCAGCCAGTGACCATGCAGCCGCGGGGAGCGGGAATGCGAGACCGGCCAGCCGAGCACGCCGGCAAGGCGCGCATGTCCGGTAAGGAGCCTCATGCCCGGCGCGCCAGGGCGAAGCCTTCATGCGGCTCGGGCGCGGCGGGCCGGGGGCCGGATGTCGGGAGGGTCGGCATCATGCGCGCAGCAAGCCCCGGCGGCGCGACCAAGGCAAGGCGTGCCTTACGCCGGCGGGCGAGGACTTCGCCCGCCGGGCGCAAACCTGCGGTTTGTCCGGCCTCGCCCCAGCCGGCGCCGCGCCGGCACATTCCGCCTCACGGCTGGAGGCCGAGCCGGCCGATCAGCATTTCCTCCATCTGCGTGGATTCCGCGAGGAAGGCGCGATAGGCCGCGCCGTCACGGTAATCCTCCGCCATGTCGAAGCGGTCCATCAGGGCGCGGACCGCCTCGTTCCGCAAGGCCGCGAGGAAGGCATCGTGCAGCGCCGCGACGATGGCGGCGGGCAGGCCCGGCGGGCCGACGATGCCGAAGGGCGCCGTGACGACGAGACCGTAGCCGAGATCGAGCAGCGTCGGGGCGTCCGGCCAGCGTGCCAGGCGCCGCGCGGCCCAGACGTGCATCCAGGCGGCCTCGCCCGCGGTCACGGCCTCCCCCCCGATCGAGGCCGGCCCAGCCATCAGGTCGACATCCCCGGCGAGCAGCGCGTTGACACCGTGCGTGGCGCCGCGGAAGGGCACATGGGCGGCCTGCACCCGCTCGCGCAGCAGCAGCCGCGCCATGGTCAGGTGGCCGGTCGAGTTGGTCCCTGGCGAGCCATAGGAAAGGGTGCCGGGTCTCTCCCGGGCCTCGGCCAGGAAGCCGGCCCAGCCGCCGGGGAAGCGCCCGGCCCGGGCGATGCAGCCGAAGGCGCTGCCGGCGAGACCGATGATCGGAGTGGTGTCGCGCGCCGCGGCGAAGGGCAGGTTCTCGAGCAGGGCGGTGCGGATGGCCGAAGCGGGGAGTTGCGCGATCAGCCGCCCGTCGGGCGGCGCGGAGAGCAGCCCAGCGATCGCCCGCACACCGCGTCGCCCGGCCTTGTTCTCGATGGCGATCGGCTGGCCGAGGGTGCGGGATGCCTCGGCTGCCAGCGCGCGCATGGCCTCATCGTTCCGGCCGCCGGGGGCATAGGGGACCACGAGCGTCACCGGTCCGGGCGGCGACCAGGCCGCGCGCGCGGAGCGGATGAAGACGGGCAGCACTAGGGCGCCGGCGAAGGCTGCCCGGCGCGCGATCCCCGGCATGTGGCGGCGATCCCCTGGATACGAATTGGTGCATTCTGGGCCAGACTGGGGGCCGGCGCCAGCGATCGCACGTTGCATGGCGGTCATGCGGCACGCATCCGGCGTCTTGCTTCCGCCCTGAAGCGAGGGCACAGGGCGGGTGATGCTGCGATCCGTGCTCACCGTCGGCGGCTGGACCATGGCGAGCCGGATCCTCGGCTTCGCGCGCGACATTCTGATCGCGTCGCGGCTGGGCGCCGGGCCGGTGGCCGATGCCTTCTTCGTCGCGCTGAAACTGCCCAACCTGTTCCGCCGCCTGTTCGGGGAGGGTGCCTTCAATGCCGCCTTCGTGCCCGCCTTCGCGGGGGCGCTGGTGCAGGACGGGCGGGCGGCGGCGCAGGCGCTGGCAGAGCGGATGGGCGCCCTGCTGGGCCTATGGCTGGCGGCGCTGACGATCGCCGGCATGGTCTTCATGCCGCAGGTGCTGACGGTGCTGGCGCCCGGCTTCCGCGCAGATCCGGGCAAGTTCGCGCTGGCGGTGGAACTCACGCGCATCACATTCGGCTACCTGCCGCTGATCTGCCTGACCGCGCTGGTCTCGGGCGTGCTGAACGGGCTGGACCGCTTCGCGGCGGCGGCCGCCGCGCCGGTTTTCTTCAATGTGATCCTGATGGCCTCGCTGGTCGGGCTGACGCCGCATGTGGCCACCCCCGGCCATGCGCTGGCCTGGGGCGTGCTGGCCTCGGGCGTGGTGCAGTTGGCGATGGTCTGGATCGCGGCACGCCAGGCGGGGATGATGCTGAACCTGGTGCGCCCGCTCGTGCTGACGCCGGAGGTGCGGCAGGTGCTGCGCCGCATGGTCCCCGGCGTGCTGGGCGCCGGGGTGACGCAGGTGAACCTGGCGGTGGACGTGATCATCGCCTCCTACCTGCCTTCGGGCGCGGTGTCGTTCCTCTACTACGCGGATCGGGTGGCGCAGCTGCCGCTGGGCGTGGTCGGCGCGGCGCTGGGGACGGCGCTGCTGCCGCTGCTTTCGCGCCAGTTGGGGGTGGGGCAGCGTCTGTCGGCGCATCGCAGCATGAACCGCGGGCTCGAACTGGCGCTGCTGCTGGCGCTGCCCTGCGCGGCCGGGCTGGCGGCGGCGGCGGGGCCGATCATCGCGGCGCTGTTCCAGCGCGGCGCCTTCGGCGAGGCGGCGGCGGCGGCGAGCGCGGCCGCGCTCGTCGCGTATGCGGTGGGGCTGCCGGCCTTCATCCTGGTGAAGGTCTTCGCACCCGGCTTCTTCGCGCGCGGGGATACGCGCACGCCGGTCAAGGTCGGCATCGCGACGGTGGCGCTGAATCTCGCGCTGAACCTGATGCTGATGGGTCCGCTCGGCCATGTCGGCATCGCGCTCTCCACCTCGTTGGCGGCCTGGGCGAATGCGGGACTGCTCGCCTGGCTGCTGGCGCGGCGGCGCTGCTTCGTCGCTGACCGGCGAACGCGGCGTGTGCTGCCGCGGCTGCTGGTGGCAAGCCTCGCGATGGGGCTCGGCGTGGCGGCGCTGGCGGCGCTGGCACCGGCGGCTGAGGGGAACGGGGGGCGCGCGATGCTGGCGGCCGCGCTGATCGCGGCAGGGGCGGCGGGCTATCTCGGCGCAGCGCTGGCGCTGCGCGCCTTCGACCCGCGGGAGGTGCTGCGGATGTTGCGGCGCCGGGGCGCGCGTGCGGGGGCATGAGGGCGCGGGCTGCGTGAACGGGCTTAGCCTTGGAGGCTGCTGCTCAAAGGGCTTTCACAAACCTCCCAACTCCACCCTGGCCGCCAGGTCCGATGGCCTCCCCGGCCCTAAACCCCAGTCGAAACCGGTATTTCCACCACCAGCGCAGACGCTACCTCGAGAGAGCGCCGGCGGGCTGGGATGCAGGACGGGAATCGGCCGGGGGGGTCTGTTGGGAAAGTTCCTCCTGCCGCCGCCCGAGATCGCGACGAACCGGTCCGGTTCTTGTCGATCAGACCGGCGTTGGTGCGAAAGCGCCCTCGCGCGCGCAGGGCAAAGCAAGGGAGATGGCCCAGCACAGAACCAGCATAGCCGCCGCGCCGAGCAGGCAGGCCACCAGCCCGGCCCAGGCGTAGAGCAGCCCCGAGAGCAGCGTCCCGGCGAAGCGCCCGGCTGCGTTGGCGGCGTAGTAGAAACCCACGTCCTCCGCCGCCTTCTCGCTGCCGGCATAGGCCAGCACCAGGTAGGAATGGACCGAGGAATTCACCGCGAAGAGCAGGCCGAAGACGCACAGCCCGAGCGGCACGAACAGGTCAGGCCGCGGGATGCCGGCCAGCATCATGGCGGCGAGGATGGCCGGCACGGCGGCCAGCGCGAGGGACCAGGCACGCGCGGCGGGAACCTCCGCCGAGAGCCCGTCCGCGCCGCGCGCGACGAAGGCGGGGGCGGCGGCCTGCATCACGCCGTAGCCGATGGTCCAGAGCGCGAGGAAGCCGCCGACCATGGTGAAGGTCCAGCCGGAGGCATAGAGGAACACCGGCAGGCCGACGACGAACCACACGTCCCGCGCGCCGAAGAGGAACACCCGCGCGGCGGCGAGCAGGTTGATGCCGCGCGACTTGCCGAGGAATTCGCGCGCCGAGCGCGAGGCCCTGGCCTTGCCCATCATCGGGGGCAGCGACAGCACCACGCCGAGGAGCACGGCCGCGAGACAGGCCGCCATCGCCCAGAGCGCGCCCCGGAAGCCGAGCAGTTCGAGCAGCACGCCACCCAGGAAGAAGCCCGCGCCCTTCATCGCGTTCTTGCTGCCGGTGAAGAAGGCGACCCATCGGAACAGGCGGCCGGAGGCCTCGCCGGCGGTCAGCTTGATGGCGGATTTCGAGGCGGTCTTGGTGAGATCCTTCGCCACGCCGCAGACGCCCTGCGCGGCCACCACCCAGGCGACCGAGAATGCGGCCGCCCAGTGGGGCGAGGCGGCCGAGAGCATCAGGAAGCCCGCGATCTGGGTGGCGAGGCCGACCGCCAGCATCCGCGCGATGCCGAAGCGCGTGGCGAGCCAGCCGCCGATCAGGTTGGCGCCGATTCCGGCGGCCTCATACAGCAGGAACAGGAGGGCGAGGGTGAAGGGCGAATAGCCGAGGCGGAAGAAATGCAGCAGCACGAGCATGCGCAGCGCGCCATCGGTCAGCGTGAAACCCCAATAGGCGAGGGTGACGATGGCGTAGTCGCGGGTGCCCTTGGTGCTCACAGTCCCAGACGCTCCATGTGGCAGGCGAGGTCCACCATGCGGCAGGCATAGCCCATCTCGTTGTCGTACCAGGCATAGACCTTGAGCAGTGTGCCGTCGGTGACCATGGTCGAGAGCGCATCGACGATGGAACTGCGCGTGTCGCGCGCGTAGTCGGCGGAGACGAGCGGGCGTTCCTCGTAGCCGAGGATTCCGGCGAGTAGGCCGGCGGCGGCGGCTGCGAACAGCGCGTTCACCTCCGCTGCGCTCGTCTCGCGGCGCATCTCGAAGACGCAGTCGGTGAGCGAGGCGTTGAGCACTGGCGCGCGCACGGCGTGGCCGTTCAGCTTGTCCTTGAGCTCGGGATAGATCAGCGCGATGGCTGTGGCGCTGCCGGTGGTGGTCGGCTGCAGCGACAGCATCGCGGATCGCGCGCGGCGCAGATCCTTGTGCGGTGCGTCCACCACGACATTGGTGTTGGTCGGGTCATGGATGGTGGTGATCTGGCCGTGGCGGATGCCGATCGCCTCGTGCACCACCTTCACCACAGGGGCGAGGCAGTTGGTGGTGCAGGAGGCGGCGGTGACGATCGGGTGGCGGGAGGGATCATACAGGTGCTCGTTCACGCCGACGACGATGTTGAGCACGCTGTCGAACTTCACCGGCGCGGCGACGATCACGCGCTTCGCGCCGCGGTCGAGATGACCCTGCAGCGTCTCCGGCGTCAGGAATTTGCCCGTGCATTCCAGAACGAGATCCACGACCAGGTCGCCCCAGGCGATGTCGGCCGGCTTCGCGTGCTCGGAGAAGGTCAGGCGCGCATCGCCGATGCGGATGGCCGCGCTGTCCTCGGCGGCGATGGGGGCGCGCCAGCGGCCCTGCACGCTGTCGAATTCGAGCAGATGCGCCGTGGCCGCGGCGCCGCCCTTCACCTCGTTGAGGTGCACGACATCGAGGCGATTTCCCGCGCGCGGGTCGTCCTGCGGGCGCTCGGCCGCACCCATCGCGGCGCGCAGCGCGAGGCGCCCGATGCGGCCCATGCCGTTGATGCCGACCCTCATGCGCGGGCGCCCGCGAGCGGCTGGGCGAGCTCGTCCAGCCGCGCCTTGAGTGCCATGCGGTCGAGCGCGCCGAAGGGCAGGCTGACGAAGATGGACAGGCGGCGGTGCAGCGCGGCGTAGAGCTCGTTGAGCAGGCTGGCGCGTTCCGTGGCGCTGCCGGCGTATTTCGCGGGATCGGGCAGCGGCCACGCGGCGGTGACGTGGGTGCCGGCGAAATCCGGACAGGCCTGCAGATTCAGCACGTCGCAGAGCGCGATGACGAAATCCATCCGCGGCGCGTCCGGCCCGGTGAATTCCTCCCAGGATTTCGAGCGCCGGGCCGAGACGTCGTGGCCCATGGCGCGGAGCTGGGCCAGCACCTCGGGCAGCGGGCCGTCCGGCGCGGGATCCGAGCCCGCGGAGAAGGCGCGGAAACGTCCCTTGCCGAGGTCGTCGAGGATGGCCTCTGCCATGATCGAGCGTGCGGAGTTGCGCGCGCAGAGGAACAGGACGTTGAAGGCAGGCTGCATGGGGCGGGTCTCCGCGACGGGGTCGAGCAGGCGATGGAGGTCGCCGCAGCGGGCGCTGCCGCAGCACGCATCGGCGAGGAAGGCAAAGACGCCGCGCAGCCGCGCGAGCTGCGCCGCATAGACCAGGCTGCGGCCCCGCCGCGTCGCGGCGATCAGCCCGGCCTGTTCCAGCGCCCGCAGGTGGAAGGAGAGGGTGGACGACGCAACGCAGAGCTGTGCCGCAAGATCCCCGGCGGCGATGCCGTCGGGCCCGGCGGCGAGCAGGGCGCGCAGCAGCGCGAGGCGCGTCTGCTGGCCAAGCGCGGCGAAGGCTGCGGCGGCGCCATCAATTTCCATGTTTCCAGAATAACAGAAACAGAATGACGGCGACGCGACGCTTTCATGACGTCCGCCACCCGTGCTGAAAGGGCCCGACGATGCAGCGGTATGGACGATCCGGGTTGCGCGCCGCCGCCTGCGCGGCGCTGGCGGTGCTGGCCGGCGGCGCGGCGGCGGAGGTGCCGGGCCTCGGGCCGGTGGACACGCGGCGGCCGGTCGCGCCGGACGAGGCGCCCTTCGACGCCATCGCATTGGTCGAGACGGAGGCCGGGGGGCGCTGCACCGGCGCGATGGTGGCGCCGAACGTCGTGCTCACGGCCGCGCATTGCCTGGTGACGGGCGATGCCAGGCGGCTGGTGGCGCCGGGGCGGATCAGGGTGCGGCTCGGGCCGGCGACGGTGCGGGGCGTGGCGCTGCGCAGCGGGGCGGGCTTCGACCCTGCGCGCGAGGAGCCCTGGCGCGCCGACTGGGCGCTGGTGACGCTGGCCGCGCCGATCGGGCGGGGGCGCGTGCTGCCGCTGCTGCGGGAGGCGCCGCCGGTCGGCGCGCCGCTGACCCTGCCCGCCTGGCAGCATGACCGGCCGGATGTGCTGTTGGCCGATCGCGGCTGCCGGGTGGTGATCGTCGGCACCTTCGGGCCACAGGGGATCCTGGTCGGGCACGATTGCGCGGCGACGACGGGCTCGAGCGGCGCGCCGCTGCTGGTGGCAACCGCCGGCGGCCATGCCATCGCGGGCGTTCAGGTGAAGGCGGCGCTGGGGCGGCCCCTTGGCGTGGCGGTGCCGGCCTTCACGATCCCCGCCCCCTGAGGGCGAGCAGCACGCGCTCGGGCGTCGCGGGAAGGTCGAGGCGCTCGACGCCGGTCGCGTCGCGCAGCGCGCTCCACACCGCGGCGGCGAGCATCAGCGGTGGTTCGCCGACCGCTTTCGAGCGGAAGATGGTGTCGGCGCGGGCGGGGGCGTCGGCCAGCAGGCGGATGCGGAAATCCGGCGGCGCGTCGCGCGAGCCGGGGATCTTGTAGGTGGAGGGGCCGAGGGAGCGTTGGCGGCCATCCGCGTCCCAGACCAGTTCCTCGCAGGTGAGCCAGCCGATTCCCTGGACGAAGGCGCCCTCGATCTGGCCGCGGTCCACCGCGGGGTTCAGGGAGCGGCCGCAATCCTGCACCAGGTCGGCGCGCAGGACGCGGTGCTCGCCGGTCAGCGTGTCCACCACCACCTCGGCCGTCGCGGCGCCATAGGAGAAGTAGAAGAAGGGCTCGCCGCGCATCGCCTGCGCGTCCCAGTGGATGTCGGGCGTGCGGTAGAAGCCGGTGGCGGAGAGGCCGACGCGCTCGAGCCAGCAGCGATGGGCGAGTTCGCCGAACTTCATCGCGCGGTTGTCGCCAGGGCGGGCGACGAAGGCGCGGCCCTCGGCGAAGGCGACGGCCTCGGGCGGGACCTCCCACAGCGCGGCGGCGACCTCGGCCATGCGCATGCGGATCGCGAGCGCCGCGTTGTGCGCGGCCCAGCCGTTGAGGTCGCTGCCGGTGCTCGCCGCGGTGGGGGCGGTGTTGGGCACCTCGGCCGTGGAGGTCGCGGTGATGCGCACGCGGTCGAGCGGGACGCCGAAATCCTCGGCGACGATCTGCGCGACCTTGATGTTGAGGCCCTGGCCCATCTCGGTGCCGCCGTGGTTCAGGCGGATGGAGCCATCGGCATAGACATGCACCAGCGCACCGGCCTGGTTGAGATGCCGCACCCCGAAGGAGATGCCGAAGGCGAGCACGAAGGAACCGAGGCCGCGGCGGAGATACGGGTGCGCGGCATTGAAGGCGGCGACCTGCGCGCGGCGGGACTCCCACTCCGAGCCCGCCCTGCACTCGGCCCAGACGCGGCGGATCAGGTCGCCTTCGAGCGCCTGGCCGTAGGGGGTGCGGGCGTCATTCGCGCCGCCGGCGAAATTGCGTTCGCGCACGGCCTCGGGCGTCAGCGCCGTGGCGCGGGCGACGGTGCGGATCACGTCCTCCATCAGCAGCACGCCCTGCGGGCCGCCGAAGCCGCGGAAGGCGGTGTGCGAGACGGTGTCGGTGCGAAGCGCGAGCGCGGTCAGCCGCACATCCGGCACGTCGTAGCAGTTCAGCGCATGCGTCACGGCGCGGAAGACGACGCCGGGCGTGAGGTCGAGGCTGTGCCCGCCATCGGCCGCCAGCGTGGCATCGAGCGCGAGGATGCGGCCCGCGGCGTCGAAGCCCGCCTGCCAGCGGAACAGGAAGGGATGGCGCTTGCCGGTCGCCGCCATGTCCGCCTTGCGGGAGAGGCGCAGCTTCACCGGCCGGCCCGTCACGCGCGCGCCGAGCGCCGCCGCCGCCGCCACCCAGGAGGCGTTGCTTTCCTTGCCGCCGAAGCCGCCGCCCATGCGCCGGCAGGTGACGGTGATGCGGTTGAAGTCGCACCCCAGCACGCGCGCCGCGATATGCTGCACCTCGGTCGGATGCTGCGTCGAGGCGGTGACGGCGAGGCTGCCATCCTCCTCCGGCACGGCGATGGCGACCTGGCCTTCGAGGTAGAAATGCTCCTGCCCGCCGGCGCGGAACTCGCCCCGCGCGGTCAGCGGCGCGGCCGCGATGGCCGCCGCCGCGTCGCCGCGCGCGATGACCTGCGGTGGCATCAGGAGGTCCCGTCGGGCGATCGCGTCCTCGAGGTCGAGGCGGGGCGGTGCGGGCTCGCGCGGGATGACTGTCACCGCGGCCGCGGCGCGCAGCGCGGCGTCGCGCGTGGTGGCCAGCACCATGGCGAGCGGCTGGCCGTGATGGCGCAGCGGGCCGTCGGCGAAGAGCGGCTCGCCGCCCTTGCCGGTTGGGGAGATGTCGTTCTGGGCCGGGATCGCCGCCGCATCGAGCAGCGCGACGAAGCCTTCCACGGCGCGGGCCGGCGCCTCGTCCAGCGTGAAGCCGGCGGCGCGCGCGACCGGGCTCAGCACCAGGGCAGCGTGGAGCAGGCCGGGGGGCTCGGGCAGGTCGTCGGCGAAGCGCGCGGCGCCGGTGGCGTGGGCGAGGGCGCTGTCGTGCGGGAGAGGCGCGCCGGTGGTCATGCGGGCAGGGCGGG
>Ga0207951_100861_pt1 | contig 12837 bp, 10 predicted proteins | sample Subbio12Aug_8Bad_FD_184830 | JGI IMG/M metagenome (GOLD analysis project Ga0207951, IMG submission 184830) | Serpentinite rock and fluid subsurface biosphere microbial communities from McLaughlin Reserve, California, USA - CR12Aug_8Bad (SPAdes) | ecosystem: Environmental > Terrestrial > Deep... | reverse complement strand
CCCGCTCGGAGGGCAGAAGCGGTTGACAGGTAGCGGGCCATCCCCTACCCGCCGCCTTCGTCGAGAGATTCCCCCTCCCCACGCAACCGGGTCGGGCGCGTAGCTCAGTGGTAGAGCACACCCTTCACACGGGTGGGGTCGCAGGTTCAATCCCTGCCGCGCCCACCAGCTTCCGGCGGTCGCGCTTGTCACGCGGCTCCGCCTCCGCTCGCTAGAGCGAGTCTCGATCTGACTGCATCAGATCGGCCGCCCCATCTCCTTGTTTTTCCGCATGGTTTTCCGATGCCGTGATTCCACGGGATCGGAACATGCTCTAATGCTCCAGGCCGTTGCGTGCCCGTCAGGGGATGATGCGCGATATGATCAGTTCTGCTGCTTCGTCTGGGGTCATCCGGGTCGTGTCGATGCGGATGTCGGCAGACTCCGGGGGCTCATAGGGGCTGTCGATCCCGGTGAAATTCTTCAGCTGGCCCGCCCGGGCTTTCCGGTAGAGCCCCTTCACGTCGCGCGCCTCGGCCTCGGCCAGCGGGGTATCGACATGGATTTCGACAAACTCTCCCTCGGGCAGCATTTCACGCACCATCTGCCGTTCGGCGCGGAACGGGCTGATGAAGGCGGTAATCACGATAAGCCCGGCATCGGCCATCAGCTTCGCCACTTCACCCACCCGCCTGATGTTCTCGATCCGGTCGGCTTCGGTGAAGCCCAGATCCTTGCTCAGCCCGTGCCGCACATTGTCGCCGTCCAGCAGGAATGTGTGCCGGTTCATCCGGTGCAGCTTCCGCTCCAAGACGTTGGCGATCGTCGATTTCCCCGCGCCCGAAAGCCCGGTGAACCACAGCACCATCGGCGACTGGTTCTTCATTGCGGCATGCGCCTCGCGGCTGATATCCAGCGCCTGCCAGTGCACATTCTGCGCCCGGCGCAGGCTGAAGTGCAACATGCCGGCCGCCACCGTCGCGTTGGTCAGCTTGTCGATCAGGATGAACCCGCCCAGCGTCCGTTCATCGGCATAAGGCGCAAAGACTATCGGCCGGTCGGTTGTCAGTTCCGCCACGCCAATCGCGTTGAGCTCCAGCGTCTTGGCCGCCAGATGCTCCAGCGTGTTCACATTCACCTGATATTTCGGCTGCTGCACCGTCGCTGAAACCGTCTGCGTGGCCAGCTTCAGCCAATAGGCACGGCCCGGAATCAGCGCATCTTCGGCCATCCACACCAGCGTCGCCTCGAACTGGTCCGAGACTTCGGGCGGGCTGTCGGCCACGGCAATCACGCACCCGCGCGAACAGTCGATCTCGTCGGCCAGCGTCAGTGTCACGGATTGCCCGGCAACGGCGCGTTCAAGATCGCCGTCAAAGGTGACGATCCGCTCCACGGTCGATGTCTTGCCCGAAGGCAGCACCCGCACAGCATCGCCCGGCGCCAGCGATCCGCTCGAGATCAGCCCCGAAAAGCCCCGGAAATCCAGATTGGGCCGGTTCACCCACTGCACCGGCATCCGGAACGGCGCACCCTGGGCCACCTCGGAATCCACGGGCACATCCTCAAGATGCGCCACCAGTGTCGGTCCCGCATACCAGGGCGTATTGGGCGACAATGTGGTGATGTTATCGCCCCGGAAACCCGAAATCGGAATTGCCGTGAACGCCCCGATCCCGATCGTGTCCGCAAACGCCCGGTAATCTGCCGCGATCGCATCGAACACCGCCTGGTCATAGCCCACCAGGTCCATCTTGTTCACAGCCAACACCAGATTGCGGATACCGATCAGGTGCGCCAGATAGCTGTGCCGCCGCGTCTGTGTCAGCACCCCCTTGCGCGCATCGACAAGGATCACGGCGAGGTCGGCGGTCGAAGCGCCCGTCACCATGTTGCGCGTATATTGTTCATGGCCCGGCGTATCGGCAACGATGAACTTGCGCTTTTCGGTCGTGAAAAAGCGATAGGCCACATCGATGGTGATGCCCTGCTCCCGCTCGGCCGCCAGCCCGTCCACCAGCAGGGCGAAATCAATGTCCTGCCCTTGTGTCCCCACCCGCTTGCTGTCCGCTTCCAGCGCGGCGAGCTGATCTTCGAAGATCATCTTCGAATCATAGAGCAGCCGCCCGATCAGCGTGGACTTGCCGTCATCGACAGACCCGCAGGTGATGAAACGCAGCAGGCTTTTCTGCTGGTGCGCCTCCAGATAGGCGTCGATATCGGATTCGATCAGCGCATCCGTCTCGTAAATCGGCAGGCCTGTAGTGTCGGTCATCAAGAATAGCCTCCCTGCTTCATTTTCTCCATGCCGGCAGCGCCTCCGTGCTGCCGCGGCCAGGGCCGATGCGTCGGCCTTTCCCGCGGGCACAGCGCAATTCCGGATCGTCCACAGTCGCAAAGCCTATGGCCGAAAATGCAGCAGGTTGGAGAAAGAAATTCTGTTCACCAGAACAGCCGGGCGCTGGCCCGCCCGCCGTCGGGCAGCCCGCGCCATCTTCTTCCCTGCGCTCTTTGGAAAACAGCCCGCAACCGGCTATAGTCTGGCGGAAATCCCCGTCACAAAGGATCAGCCATGACAACAGCGGCCATGACAGCAACGCTCGCAGACGCCGAAGCCATGCTGCCGGATCTCGTCACGCTTCGCCGTTCCATCCACGAAGAGCCCGAACTCGGCCTCCACAACCCGAAAACCGCCGCCAAGATCCGCGCAGCACTGGCCGGCCTTCCGCTGGAATGGCGCGAAGGAAAATCCTCCACCGGCCTCGTCGCCACCCTTCGCGGCGGCGCAGGCACCCCGGCGCCTTCGGGCGCAGGCGCCCCGGCGCCTTCGGGTGCCGCCACCAACGGCCGGACCGTCCTCCTGCGCGGAGATTCAGACGCGCTCCCCATGCAGGAAGACACCGGCCTCCCCTTCGCTTCCCGCACACCGGGCGCCATGCACGCCTGCGGCCACGACAGCCATGTCGCCATGCTTGTCGGCGCTGCCCGCATCCTCGCGGCCCGCCGCGAAAAGCTTGCCGGCAATGTCCAGTTCATGTTCCAGCCCGGCGAGGAAGGCCACCACGGCGCCCGCTTCATGCTGGAAGACGGCCTGATCGATCCCCTGCCCGATGCCGCCTTTGCGCTTCATGTCATGCCCAACGCCCCGCATGGAATAGTCTCCGGCAGGGCCGGCACCCTCATGGCATCGGCCGACAAGATCCGCATCACCGTGAAGGGAGCGGGCGGCCACGCCTCCATGCCGCACGACGCCTGCGATCCCATCCCGATTGCCTGCGCCATCGTGCTCGGCATCCAGCAGCTCGTCACGCGCACCGTCTCCATCGCCGATCCCGCGGTCGTCACGATCGGCCAGATCCAGGCCGGCAGCACCGATAACGTCATCCCCGAAACGGCGATGCTCTACGGCACCATCCGCACCCTTTCGCCCCGCACCCGCATCGAAATTCGGAACAACCTCAAACGCCTCGCTGAAAACATCGCCATGGCCCATGGCGCAACCGCCACCGTCGAGCTCACCGAAGGCTTCCCCGTCACCGTATGCAACGCAGATGCCGTCGCCTTTGGCGAACGCACCGTGAAATCGCTTCTGGGCCCGAATTCCTGGATCACCCTCAACAGCCCGGTCATGGGCGCGGAGGATTTTTCCTATGTGCTGGAAAAGGTGCCCGGCGCCATGTTCTTCCTCGGCGCATCTCACGAGGGCGACGACTGGCGCCAGTGCTGCGCGCTGCATTCCAACCGCATGGTGCTGGATGAAACCGTCATGGCGCGCGGCGCCGCCATACACGCAGCACTCGCCGAACGCTTTCTGACAGAGGGATTCGGGGCATAGGGCATATTCCGATCCGGCTTCTTGCTAGAGCATGTTCCGATCTGGTGGAATCACCGGCATCGGAAAACCATGCGGAAAAACAAGGAGATGGGGCGGCCGATCTGATGCAGTCAGATCGAGACTCGCTCTAGCCCCCGGGTCGGAAGGCTGCTGCTGCGCCCGACGCCTACAAGCTGATCCCCACCCTGGGCGCCAGCCAGAAAAACCCGATATAGAGGAGCGCCGTCGCTCCCACCGCAAGGCCCAGCGCTACCCAGAACCCGAACCCGCCCCGCAACAGCGCAGGCAGGATCAGGAACATCGGCAGCGACGGCAGCAGGAACCAGAAAGTGCTCTGGGAAAGCTGGGCGATCCGATCCACATCCCGCGTTTCCAGCCACAGCCACAGGAATGTCAGGATCGAGATCAGCGGCAGGGAGACGATCAGTCCGCCCACCGCAGGCCAGCGACGCGCCGCCTCCGAAGCGATCGCAATGATCGCCCCAGACAGCAGCGCGCGCGCCAGCAGGAACCACATCGCCGGTGTCTCCGCTTACTTCGCAGTCCCCAACGCCGCCTTCAGCCCCGGCGCATACTGCGCCCCGTGCGGCACCTTGGCGCTCGATGCGGCCACAGTTCCGCCGATCGGCTCGGCCCGTCCGCCGATGCACCCGCTCAGGAAATTTTCCGTCACGGCCATAAAGGCAATATTGTTTTCGGGCCGGGCAAAGCCATGGCCTTCATCGGGGAACAGCACATAGGTGACGGGGATGTTTTTCGCCTGCATCGCGGCCACGATCTGATCGCTTTCGGCCTGCTTCACCCGCGGGTCGTTCGCGCCCTGCCCGATCAGCAGCGGCCGCACGATCCGGTTGGCATGGGTAAGGGGCGACCGCTCCTTCAGCCATGCGCGTCCTTCTTCGGTGTCGGGGTCGCCCATCCGCTGGATAAGCTGCTTTCTGAAACTTTCCCAATAAGGCGGCACGGTCGACAGCAGCGTCATCAGATTCGATGGCCCCACGATGCTCACACCACAGGCAAAGGTCTCCGGCGTGAAGGCAAGGCCCGCAAGCGTGGCATAGCCGCCATAAGAGCCGCCCATGATGGCCACCCTCTTCGGGTCCGCATGACCCTGCGCCACTGCCCAGTCCATCGCATCGAGCAGATCGTCCTGCATTTCCCGGCCCCATGCGCCGTCGCCGGCGTTGATGAAGTCCTTGCCGAACCCGGTCGAGCCGCGGAAGTTCACCTGCAGCACGCCATATCCGCGGTTCGCCAGAAATTGCGCTTCCCGGTCAAATCCATAGCTGTCCCGAGCCCAGGGGCCACCATGGACCAGCAACACCATCGGCAAAGGCTTTGCAGGCCTTGTGCCCACACCGACAGGCAAAGTCAGGTAACTCACCAGCGTCTTGCCGTCGCGCGATCTGATCTTCACGGGCTGCATCGTTGCCAGCGGCGTCCCGGCCAGTTCGGGCCGGCTTTCGAACAGCTTCGTCAACCCCCTGGTCCTGCGATCATAAAGCCATGTCGCCGACGCCTCGTTGCTGTTGTCGGTCGCCACCACCCACTTGTCGTCGGCGTCGGTCCGCGAAGACAGCATCCACCGGCCCAGCCTTGCGTCCAGCGCGGCAATGTCGTCTTTCACGCCCGGGTCCAGTATCTTCCACTCGGGCTTCAGGTAATTCACCGAAACCGCTTCCAGCTTTCCTGTCACCGGGTGCCTCAGCACTCCGTCCACGTCAGCGCGCGGGTCGTCGGCCAGCATGGTCATCGCGCCGGTCCCGAAATCCATCGCAAAGGCTGCCGCGGTGTCCCGCCCGCGGGAATCGATCCAGTACAATGTCCTGCCGTCGGCCGAGAAACCGACCGGCTGCGTCGTCTGGCTGTCGTCCAGCCCGTGGGTCAGGAACGGCTCGGCGGCAATAGTGCCGTCCACCATCCGGAAATAGTCCTGCCCACCCGCAACATTGGGCCTTATCGCCACGCGCAGCCTCAGTTGCTCGTCGGCGATGAAGCCCGCATAGCCGTCATTGCGCTGCACCAGCGTCAATTTTCCGGTCCTCAGGTCGAGCGAATGCACATCATGCCAGCGCTGGTCGCGGTTGTTCAGCCCCACAAGCAGCCGGTCCGGGTGCTTGTGCGACATGCCCACGATCTCCGCCCTGGTCTTCTCGAACGGCGTGAAGTTCACCGGGTCCCCGCCCGCCACATTCACTCCGAACAGCGCGAAATCCTCGTTTCCGCCCACATCGTTGATGAACATGATCATGCTGCTGTCGGGGGCCCAGAAATGCTGGCGGATCGGCCGCTTTGTCTCGCTGGTCAGCACGCGTGCCTTTTCCGACGCGTCGGCCGGTGCCACCCAGATGTTCAGCACCCCGTTGGCGGGCGCGATCCAGCTCAGCCACCTGCCGTCGGGCGAAAGCCGGCCTTGCGCTCGCGTCGGGTTCCCGAACAGCTTTGTGCGTTCGATAAGGGGGGTCTCGCTCATCCTTGCTCCGGAATGGTGGGGATGTTGGGCAGCAGCCGGCGCGCATGCCAGCAGCGCGAAACCGGCGAGAAATGCGGTCTTCATGAGGGTGTCTCTCCCGGAGTGCAGGTGCCTCTGTTTCCTCAGTCAGGCACGCCGCTGTCATGATAGCAGGCGGGAAGCTTCGAGCAATAGCGCGGCTCGGTAAATCCGGGCCCGTCGGACATGAAAAAGGGCGGGGGTATGTCCCCCGCCCTTTCGCATGTCGTCCGAAGTATCAGCCGATCCGCGGACCAGCGCCGAGCACTGGCCGCGACCGGCTGCTTCGGCTCAGAAGTCCATGCCGCCCATGCCGCCCATGCCGCCGGGCATCCCGCCAGCGGCAGGCTTGTCGTCGGGCAGTTCGGCGATGGTCGCCTCGGTGGTGATCAGCAGTCCGGCTACCGAGGCTGCGTCCTGCAGCGCCGTGCGGACAACCTTGGTCGGGTCGATGACACCGGCGGCGACCAGATTTTCATAGACATCGGTCTGGGCGTTGAAGCCCCTGGTCTCATCGTTTTCGCGCAGCAGGTTGCCGGCGACCACCGCGCCATCATGTCCGGCGTTCTGGGCAATCTGGCGAAGCGGCGTCTGCAGCGCACGACGGATGATGTCGATGCCCCGCGTCTGGTCGTCGTTCGCACCCTTCATGCCCTCGAGCGCCTTGGTGGCATAAAGAAGCGCCGTGCCGCCGCCCGGGACAATGCCCTCTTCGACAGCAGCGCGGGTGGCGTGCAGGGCATCGTCAACCCGATCCTTGCGCTCCTTGACTTCCACTTCCGTCGCGCCGCCGACCTTGATCACGGCTACGCCTCCGGCAAGCTTTGCCAGACGCTCCTGCAGCTTCTCGCGGTCATAATCGCTGGTCGTCGTCTCGATCTGCGCACGGATCTGCTCGACCCGGCCCTTGATCCTGTCCGCAGCGCCGGCGCCATCGACAATCGTGGTATTGTCCTTGTCGATGGTGATCTTCTTGGCCTGGCCCAGCATCTGGAGGCTGACATTTTCCAGCTTGATGCCAAGGTCTTCCGAGATCATCTCGCCCGCCGTCAGGATCGCGATGTCTTCCAGCATCGCCTTGCGACGATCGCCAAAGCCGGGCGCCTTCACGGCCGCGACCTTGAGGCCGCCGCGCAGCTTGTTCACGACCAGCGTAGCAAGCGCTTCGCCCTCGACATCTTCCGCGATGATCAGCAGCGGGCGGCCCGACTGCACGACAGCTTCCAGCACCGGCAGCATCGCCTGCAGGTTCGAAAGCTTCTTTTCGTGGATCAGGATGTAGGGGTTGTCGAGTTCCACCTGCATTTTCTCGGCGTTGGTGATGAAGTAGGGGCTCAGATAACCGCGGTCGAACTGCATTCCCTCGACAACGTCGAGTTCGAAGTCGAGGCCCTTGGCCTCCTCCACGGTGATCACGCCTTCCTTGCCGACCTTTTCCATCGCTTCGGCAATCTTCTCGCCAACCACGGTGTCGCCGTTCGCGGAGATGATGCCAACCTGGGCGATTTCAGCCGAATTGGAAACCGGCTTGGAACGCGCCTTCAGGTCTGCGACCACCCGGATAACGGCAAGGTCGACGCCGCGCTTCAGATCCATCGGGTTCATGCCGGCTGCAACCGACTTCAGGCCTTCGCGGACAATGGCCTGGGCGAGCACGGTCGCGGTGGTGGTGCCGTCACCGGCGGCGTCGTTGGTCTTGGAAGCAACTTCGCGGACCATCTGGGCGCCAATGTTCTGGTACCTGTCCTTGAGTTCGATTTCCTTGGCGACGGTCACGCCGTCCTTGGTGATGCGCGGAGCGCCGAAGCTCTTCTCGATCACCACGTTGCGGCCCTTCGGCCCCAGCGTCACCTTCACCGCATCGGCGAGGATATCCACACCCTGCAGGATACGTTCGCGGGCGTCACGCCCGAACTTTACTTCTTTAGCTGCCATTTTTGCTATTCCCTTGATAAATGAAGTTGAAAACGTTTCAGGCCATCAGGCCCAGAATGTCGCTTTCCTTCATGATGATCAGGTCTTCGCCACCAACCTTTACTTCGGTGCCAGACCATTTTCCAAACAGGATCCTGTCGCCAACCTTGACGTCCATTTCGATCCTGTCGCCATCATCGTCCTTGGCGCCGCGGCCAACGGCGACAACTTCGCCTTCCTGCGGCTTTTCCTTGGCGCTGTCGGGAATTATGATGCCGCCGGCCGTCTTTTCTTCAGCCTCGACACGGCGAACCAGCACGCGATCGTGCAGTGGGGTGAAAGTCATGGTTATCCCTCTTGTCGCTTCAGTTTGCGAAAGCGCACCAAGGCAGGGATGACCCAAGGGAACAGCCCCGCCCCGACACGTTTAGCACTCTGCATAGGCGAGTGCTAACAAGGGGGAAGTAAGACCGCGCCAGAGCCTGGTCAAGACCGCGCCTGCATGAAATTTATATGGCAGTTCCGGGGGCAGCCAGCGCCGTCAGCGCCTGTGCCGCACCTGTATCGGGAACCATTTCGCCCGCCCGGTCGCGGATCTCGTCGATCCGCGCGGCCACCGTTTCGGCCGTCATGGCATCTGCCGCCACATGCACGCCTTTCGTCAGCGTCACATGCGCCGCCTCGAACCCGCCGCCGCCAGCGTTCAGCACCACGCCGGTCGGCGCATCCTCGCTCACGAGGTAAACGGCAGCCGGCGCGACCGTCTCGGGCCCCATTTTCGCCAGCATCCCGGGCGGCAGCAGATCTTCTGTCAGGCGGGTGGCGGCCAGCGGGGCGATCGTGTTCACCCGCACATTATATTTCGCGCCCTCCAGCGCCAGCGTCTTCATCAGCCCAACAAGACCCATCTTGGCCGCAGCGTAATTGGCCTGCCCGAAATTGCCGTATAACCCGGTTGACGATGTCGTCATCAGGATCCGGCCATAGGCCTGCTCGCGCATCAAATCCCATACCGCCTTGGTGCAGATCACGCTGCCCATCAGATGCACTTCGATCACGGCGCGGAAATCATCGAGCGTCATCCTGGCAAACGTCCGGTCGCGCAGGATTCCGGCGTTGTTCACCAGAATGTCGATCCGCCCCCACTTCGCCTTCACATCCTCGACCATTGCAAAGATGGCATCGACATCCGTCACCGATGCGCCATTGGCCATCGCTTCGCCACCGGCCGCCACGATCTCGTCCGCCACGGCCCGCGCCGCCGAGATGCTGCCGCCCGAGCCATCGCGTCCGCCGCCCAGGTCGTTCACGACCACCTTCGCGCCGCGCGCAGCCAGATCGAGCGCATATTGCCGGCCAAGCCCGCCGCCGGCACCCGTCACGATGGCAACGCGATTGTCGAAACAAATGGTCATGTGGATCGTCTCCCGAAAATGCTGTGGCACGCAGCTTGTGCCGCGTCATGATGATGAAAAGCCGTGGCCGCCGGCGGCGATGCCGCCAAGCCCCTGCTTTCAGCTTCAAGGAAACCAGCTCGGACAGCAACCCGCAAGCCCGAAAAAAGCAGGGACGCACAGCCTGATCGCAGGGGTCTCCCCCCCGGTATCAGCTCGCCATCTTCAGCGAAGCTTCACTGTCCAGCGCATAGCCCGCCGAGCGCACCGTGCGGATGAGATCGGGCAGGTCGTCGCCGTTGATCGCCTTCCTCAACCGCCGGATATGCACGTCCACCGTGCGCTGCTCCACATAGACATCGCGGCCCCAGACTGCGTCGAGCAGTTGCTCGCGGCTGAACACCCGGCCGGGATGCTCCAGGAAATGGCGCAGAAGCCTGAACTCCGTCGGTCCCAGCTGGATCTGAACGCCATCGCGCGCCACCTTGTGGGCCGAGGTGTCCATGATGATGCCGCCATAATCCAGGTTTCCGCCCGAAAGCGCCGGACGCAACCGCCGCAACAGCGCCCGAACCCGCGCTACCAGCTCGCGCGGGCTGAAGGGCTTGGTCACATAATCGTCGGCTCCGGTCTCCAGCCCCCGCACCCGGTCGCTCTCCTCGGCGCGCGCGGTCAGCATGATGATGGGCAGGTTCGCCGTCTCGGGCGCACGGCGAAGCCGCCGGCACACTTCGATGCCGGAAAGATTTGCGATCATCCAGTCCAGCACGACGATATCGGGACGGACTTCCTCGGCCAGCACCAGCGCCTCCTCGCCATCGGGCGTGGAAACGACATCGAAACCTTCCTTGTCCAGATTGTAACGGATCAGCTCAACCAGATTGGCGTCATCTTCCACGAGCAGGATCTTCGGGCGCATGCCATTCTCCTTATGGGTCCGAATCTTGATTGGGCGCGACGATGGTCGCGGTATCGTCGGTCTTCGTGCGTTCGGCGATATGCTCGCCCGTGACCGAAAAATGCACCATTTCTGCGATATTGGTCGCATGATCGCCCACCCGCTCGAGATTTTTCGCAATGAACAGCAGATGCGCCGATGCCGTGATGTGATGCGGGTTTTCCATCATGAACGTCAGGAGGGAGCGGAACAGCGAGTTGTAGAACTGGTCCACCCGCTGGTCGCGATCCATGACCTGCAGCGCAAGGTCCGCATCGCGGTCGACATAGCTGTCGAGCGCATCACGGATCATGGAAGCAACAATCCGCGCCATTTCCGGTATGATCACGGATGGCCCGACAGGCGCGGCCTGCATCAGAACCGGCACCCGCTTTGCTATGTTCTTTGCATAATCCCCGATCCGCTCGATTATGGCGGAAATCTTCAGGGCGGCCACGATCTCGCGCAGATCGTCCGCCATCGGCGCCCGCAGCGCGATGATGGTCACGGCCATCCGCTCGGCCTCTATTTCCATACGGTCCAGCTCGGCGTCCCGGCCAACCACCAGCTTCGCGGCGTCGCCATCACGGCGCAAAAGCGCATCGACTGCATCGCCGACCTGCGCTTCGGCAAGTCCGCCCATCTGCCCGATCAGGGAACGCAGCTCGTCGATCTCATGGTCGAAGGAACGGACGGTATGGGCGCTGGGCGTATGGCCGGTGGGCGATTGCGACATGTGTTCCTCCTCAGCCGTATCGGCCGGTAATGTAATCCTTGGTGCGTGGCTGCTTGGGGTTGGTGAATATCTCCCGCGTGTCGCCATATTCCACCAGCGTCCCGAGATGAAAGAAAGCCGTCTTCTGGCTCACCCGCGCTGCCTGTTGCATGTTGTGCGTCACGATCACGATTGCATAGCGCCCGCGCAACTCGTCGATCAGCTCCTCGATCCTGGCTGTCGCGATCGGGTCCAGCGACGAGGCCGGCTCGTCCATCAATATCACTTCGGGGTTCACGGCAATCGCGCGCGCGATGCAGAGCCGCTGCTGCTGCCCGCCCGAAAGCGCGGTGCCCGAATCCTGCAGCCGGTCCTTCACCTCGTCCCACAGCCCCGCCCGGCGCAGCGCCTTCTCGACGATCACATCCATGTCCGCCTTCTTCGAAGCCAGGCCGTGAATGCGCGGCCCATAGGCCACATTCTCGTAGATCGATTTCGGGAAGGGGTTGGGCTTCTGAAACACCATGCCGACCCGTGCGCGCAACTGCACCACATCCATGTGGGCGGCATGAATGTCATGCCCGTCGAGCAATATCTCTCCTGAAACCCGCGCGCCGACAATCGTATCGTTCATCCGGTTGAGACAGCGCAAAAAGGTGGATTTCCCGCAGCCGGAAGGGCCGATGAACGCTGTCACATCCTCGGTCGATACATCGATCGAAACGCCTTTCAGTGCCTCGATCTCGCCATAGGATACCCGGACATTGCGCGCCGTCATCTTGGGGGGCGTCGCCCCCGTCGAAGCGCCCGCCTCGGGCACTGTCATCGTCAGTTCGTTCACCAGCGCACCTCGAACCTGTTGCGGAGATAGATAGCAAGGCTGTTGATCGTCAGCAGGAACACCAGCAGCACGATGATTGCACCACTCGTCTTCTCCACAAAGCCCCGCGACACATTGTCGGACCAGAGGAAGATCTGAACCGGAAGCGCAGTCGCCGGCTGGGTCAGCCCCTGCGGCACGCTCGTCAGAAACGCCCGCATGCCGATCATCAGCAGGGGCGCCGTTTCACCAAGGGCTCGCGACATGCCCAGGATCGTGCCTGTCAGCATGCCCGGCAGCGCCAGCGGAATCACATGGTGAAACACCACCTGCACCGGGCTCGCGCCGATCGCAAGCGCCCCATCCCGGATGGAAGGCGGCACCGCCTTGATGGCGGCCCGGCTGGCGATCACGATAACCGGCAGCGTCATCAGCGCCAGCGTCAGGCCGCCCACCACGGGTGCCGATCGCGGCATGTTCATGGTGTTCAGGAACACCGCAAGCCCCAACAGGCCAAAGATGATCGAAGGCACGGCGGCCAGATTGTTGATGCTTACCTCGACGATGTCCGTCCAGCGGTTCTTCGCCGCGAACTCCTCGAGATAGATCGCCGCAAGCACCCCGATCGGAAAGCTGATCGCCAGCGTCACGATCAGCGTCAGCAAGCTGCCCTTCAGCGCACCCCAGACACCCGCAAGCTCGGGGTCCACCGAATCGGCGCTCGTCAGGAAGGTAAGGTTCAGCACCATGCG
>Ga0207951_100860_pt1 | contig 12848 bp, 11 predicted proteins | sample Subbio12Aug_8Bad_FD_184830 | JGI IMG/M metagenome (GOLD analysis project Ga0207951, IMG submission 184830) | Serpentinite rock and fluid subsurface biosphere microbial communities from McLaughlin Reserve, California, USA - CR12Aug_8Bad (SPAdes) | ecosystem: Environmental > Terrestrial > Deep... | reverse complement strand
ATCGTTCTTACCTGCTCGTCCGTAAGTCGTTTGTGAATATGATCTGTCATTTTTCCCTCCATGTTTCATTTGAATTTATGGGTTCAGATTAACATAGAGGAGTGCACTTTTGAATTTTAAATCACTCAAAAACAGTGCACTTTTGATTTTTAACTGACATTTTCATTTTTTTTCTTGACAAACTACACCCTTCATTGTATATTCATTGTTAGTATACAACTTGCATACTAATTGGATACATAGGAAAGCCTTTATTCATGTTACGAAAGAGGGGAAGCCATGAGAAAGGATGATTTTAAAAGCTCAGAAAAACCACCAACGAAAAGTATGACAGGAGTGGGGGAAATCAAGGAAGACCTCTGGATCTCTACTTTATGCGAGTCGCAGTGTGCTGACGCTCCTTGTCTACTCAAAGTCCGTCGGGTGAATGGAGTGGCAATGAATATTGAACCAAATACGGGGATAGAAGATTTCGAAAAACTTACGAAGAACCAAGGGAGACTATGCCCCAAACCCTACGGGCTTTTACAAAAACTTTACAATCCACATCGCATCAAAGGTCCGCTAAAAAGGACTAACCCCCAAAAAGGACGTGGTGTAGATCCAAAATGGGTAAACATAAGTTGGGATGAAGCATTGGACTTAATTGCTGAGAAGCTTAAGAACATCAGGGAGAAAGACACGAAAAGGCTTGCAGAAGGTGGAGGAATCGGTGGTATGCGACAAGCATGTTGGCCAATATTCTTTCACGCATTTGGACCTACACAATCACTTTATGGAGGACGCTCCACCCGCTGCGATCAAAATGAACATGCATTTGGCAATCGAATCCATGGTGCATTTCAGTGCGAACCTGATGTCGACTATTGCAATTACCTAATACTCTTCGGATCCAATACCTCAACCTCAGGAGGTACTGTTGAGAATGTGCTATTCTCTTCTGCGAAAGAAAGGGGTATAAAAATAGTAGCTATTGATCCTGTCCTTTCTCCTACAGCTGCAAAGGCGGACGAGTGGCTACCCATAAGGCCCTGTACGGATCTTGCTTTTATGTTAGCTATGATCAATACGATCATTAATGAATTTAAGATTTATGATAAGGAGTTCCTTAAAGAAATGACCAACTCACCTTATCTCGTTCAGCCAGACGGATATTTTATGCGAGATAAGAGTAAAGGGAAGGTCCTCATTTGGGATTCGGTTGATAAGAGACCTAAAGCCTATGACGATGAGATAATCAAAGATATTGCATTAGAAGGAAACTATGAAGTTGAGGGCATCATTTGTAAACCAGCATTCCAATGTCTCAAGGACCATGTAAAAGGGTATACAGCTGAATGGGCCTCATCCATAACGGACATTTCGGCTGAAACCATTCGGCGAATAAGCAAAGAGTTCGTTGATAACGCACGCATAGGAAGTACGATTGAGATCCAAGGAGTAAAATTGCCTTATAGGCCTGTGGCCACAAAATTGGGTCGTGGAGTAATGGGTGTCATGCGCTCTTACCAAACCATGTTAGCTAACCATGTCTTAGCAGCTCTCGTTGGCTCCATTGAGATACCTGGTGGGCATATGGGTGGTTCTACTTTTCAAAAAGGTAAGTACAAAGATGGAATATTATGGAAGCTGTATCAGTTGGACGCGGGTATCATCCCAGGCGAAGACGGGATGCGAGAAGTTAACCATTATCCTTTTATCTGGCCGCCCCTTACTTATGGAGCCATAGAAACTCTATGCCCCATGTCGGATTATGCACCAGCCAAGGCTCCATATACAGATCCAAGCGAGTGGCATTTTCAAATGGATCATCTCAACTGGCGAAACTTAGTGGATCCTCCAAAGGGACTACCAGTCCCCCCTCCGCCTGAAATGTGGATAAGATATCGAACTAACCCTTTGTTAGGGCTCGGAGAGAACGAGTTTATTTTCGAAGCAATAAAGAGGATTCCTTTTATCGTAAGTATTTCATATGTTATGGACGAAATTACTGAGTTTGCTGATATAGTATTGCCAGAACAAATTGAGTTTGAAAGATACATGCCTTATTTCAATATAAGAAATGCTTTACATAAGAAGTATTTCATGCTTGCGTTAGCACAACCCGTCGTTAATTTAGCAAATACCATGAATATAAACGATATTCTGATTGAACTTGCTGATAGAATAGGAATGTTGAACGAGTTTAATAAGATAGTGAATCAAAAGATGAACTTAAGTGACCTCAACAAGTTGGAGTCCGGAAAAAAGTACACCTGGATGGATATAACGAATAGGGTCTGCAAATCTTATACCAACAATGCTTATGATTTGGATTGGTTTGAAAAGAATAGTGCATTGGTCCGACCGGTTGATGCTGAAGAACAATATGATATTCATCTCGAAATGAAGGCTCAAAAACTAAGATATCCAATCCCTTATATGGAGCAAGTAAAGAAAGTGGGAGAGAGCCTTGCCCACAATTTAGCAAACGTGGGTATTGATTGGTGGCCAACTGATGAATATACAGCTCTTCCGACCTATTTCCCTTCTAAATTGGATGAGGTCTCCCCTGAATATGATTTCTATGTTACGACTTGCCGAGCTATCATGTTTAGTTATGGTTCAAACTTGGGTCTCCCCTGGATCAATGAAATTGCAAAACATGTAACAGGGGTGGAAGACATTTTGATGAATGCCAGCGCGGCGGAAGCTCGTGGAATCAAAGATGAAGACGAAATATGGGTTGAATCTCCTGTTGGTAGAGTCAAGAGGAAAGTAAAGCTGTGTGAGGGAATACGACCAGATACCCTGCTAATCACAGGTCAGTTCGGCCAATGGGCAATGCCGGTTGCAAAGGATACAGGTAGAGTGACACTCTCCACACTCTTACCAATCAACTATAATTGGACCGATCCAGTGATCGGAGTTCAACAGGGACATGTGATCAAAGCTAAGATATGGAAGGAGCACCCAGAGAAAAGGAGAAAATAACATGCGATACGGAATGGTGATAGATTTGAAAAAATGTGTTGGGTGTATGGCTTGCACGATTGCATGTAAAACCACCAATCAAACTCGGCCAGGAATCTTCTGGAATATTGTTAAAGATTTAGAAGTGGGTAAATACCCCTCAGTAAGGAGGTTTTTTTTGCCTACCCTTTGTATGCATTGTGAAAACGCACCCTGTATTGAGGTATGTCCCACCCGAGCTTCTTATCGACAGGATGATGGAATTGTTGTTATTGACTATGACAATTGTGTCGGCTGTAAATCTTGTATTGAGAATTGTCCCTATGGGGCCCGGTACTTTAATGGGGATCCAGATGGTTATTTTGGGGATCAATTAACCACTAGCGAGAAGATTGGCTATAGGCAGCATAAGCTGGGAGTAGTAGAAAAGTGTAATTTTTGCATTGATAGATTGAAACAAGGAAAAGAGCCAGCTTGTGTTCAGACCTGTGTAGGGAAAGCTAGATATTTCGGCGACTTGGATGATCCAAAAAGTGAAGTTTCAAAGCGAATAAGATCAAAGCATGGCTTCCAACTTCATAAGGAGTGTGGGACAAATCCTTCGGTCTACTATTTACCAGAATGAAGGAGTGACCATCATGACTATAGAAAAACAAAATTCTTTTGGCGGACTTATAGCCATCGATTTATTTTTAGGAGGAGCTGGTGCAGGTATATTCTTCATCAGCTTTATAATGGACCTTATGAACAGATTTCAAAATATTACAAAAATTGGGGCTATTACTGGACTTATTCTGGTCCTAATGGGTACCCTAATCCTATTTTTCGACCTTGGCAGCAAGAGCAGGTTATATAGACTCTTTATCAACCCATCTTCATGGGTGACAAGGGGTACTTTTTTTATCACAGGATTTGTTATCTTTGGTATTGCATATTCAGTATTTTCTTGGAGTTTATTTGGTTGGACCCTTTTGGACAAAACAACATTACTTGGAAAAGTTGTGGGAGGAATCGCAGCTTTTTTCTCTTTTATGACTATGCTTTATACTGGAATGCTCTTTAGTACAATGAAACGTATCCCCATTTGGAATACACCCATCTTGCCATTGCTCTTTTTTTTCTCAAGCCTATACACAGCGATGGCGTTTCTCCTTTTAATAGGCGGATTGCTGGTAGGAATCCCCATAGAAGATCTCCATGTTTTGTCGATGATTGAAATTACCTTTATTTTGTTACAGCTACTTCTTTTAGGAGTATTTTTGTGGGCAAGCGGTTACAATACCACTACAACCGCCGAATCTATACGTCTTCTGAAAAAACCATTATTTAATATCGGGGTAATCATTGTTGGATTAATAATTCCGCTAGGACTTTTAATCTATTATAATGTTGTCGATAACGGAAGTATGCTAACTATATTATTAGCGGCATTACTTCTAATCGAAGGTGGTTTTTTGGGGAGATACTGTATTATAAAAGCTGGCATACGTTTCCCTCTGCACACAGTCTAAAGAAGTTGTTACAGGAAAATCATAACTGTCACTGGGTAAGGATAAAAGAACTTTGCATAACAAATAATAAGGTGGACCCGGAATTCCGCTTCACTTCACTCCGGATACAATCTTATTCGTTCTATTCATTTAGAGGTTATTCGTAAATAAATATAGGGGGTATGCACATCATTTCATTTTTTTTCATTTTTTTCTTGACAAACTATTTCCTTTATTGTATTTTCTTTTTCAGTATACAACTTGCATACTAATTGGATACATTTAAAAGACTCTATCCTTTATTATTTCACCCACGGGACCGGGGGATAAGAATTCAGGGCTTACACCACTTATCCAAGGCCTTTAACGAAACACAAGAGTTTTGACCGAATAATTAAATAGGGCTATACACTTGACTCCACCTCTTAACGGCTATCTATTTGAATGCTAAGGAGTTTTTCATATTTCAACTATGAACAGACTAAGTTACTGAAAAAACTTAGATTCGAGGCAATTGAAGAATTCGGTTTAGAACCAATGGGGCGGCGTTTCCAGGTTGGATCGCATTTGAGAGGGGATGGATCAGCCCTGGATTGTAGGATTTAAGACATTGGCGAGGGGATGAAAGGGGGAGGATTTTCGGGTCTAGGCCGACTTAAAGAAAGAGATCCCCTGCGGGTTGATGAGGAGATAAATACGATAAGGCGGAATAGACCCATGACCACTTCATTCCCTCTGAACGAGGTTGAGGATGAACTTGGGGACCTTAGGTCCCCGGATGATGATAAAGCCGCGAGGGTTTTTGATTCTTTCTTTTCTCACGGCGAGGGTGACCTTGATGATGAATTGTGAGACCCGTTTGAGGAGGATTGCGATCAGGGTCAGTTGAGCGAGGATACCTGCTCGTTTCAGGCCCCTGACTTTTGGTTTGTTAAGGATCTCCAGATCCTCTTTAGCAGTGCTGTTCAACCTTTCGGAAGCAGGGCGGAGAGATCGGAGGGTTTGGTAGCGTGGGGTGCCACGGATGATCTCGGTAATCAGCCTGGGATGCTGTTTGATGGGCATATGTTTAATGAAGCCGTGGTAATTGATGAAGAAAGGACAGCTTTGGGAGTATTCTTTGAGCTTATCCTCTTGGGATAAGACGCACTGCCTTTGGCAGGTGAAAGTTGCTCTTTGACAATTTGGATCGAAGCCATTGGGACGGCAGAGGACACCGCATGGGGCGAAGGGCCAGCCGTTTCGATCGTAGCCTCTGAGTTTTAAGCTGTCGGCTGAGACGTTCTCATTTCGGACGTTATAGTCGATGAGGGGAATGGAGCCCATTTTTCTTGCATACTCGTAGTTGTGGAGCTCATCGTATTTGGCATCGGCCAGATCGACTTTGGTATTGGGGTGATGCCTTGAGAGCTGTTCTTTGAGGGGGATGAATTGATTTCCTTCTTCGGCATTTCCCGAGATGTTGAGGCAACCGACAGGGAGCTCGATGCCTAAAGAGAGTTCAATGGATGTTGTGATGATGGCATTGTATCCGAAGATTTTTTCTAGCCTATCCGGGTTTTTGGGATTTCTTCTGACTCCGATACGGGCATCACGATCGGAAGGCAGTTTGGGGCAGCGGAAGAAGAAGGAGTCGATTTGATCGAGACTGATGCTGTGGAGATGAGTCTTTCGGACGCTGACATCGAGGCCATGGGGTTTTAGTAGTTCATCGACTCCGAAGATCTTACTAAAGGGGTTTGGCTGTTCGGGGTCGGCAATTTTAAGAGACAGGGTCAGCAGATCAACTTTGGGTTTAAGGACCCCTTCGGGGAAACGAGTGGAGGGGCAATCGACACGAACCTTGATCTCTTTGCCGAGGGCGAGGCGTTTGGGGTCTTGCAATTTATAGAGGATTCTTCTTCGGACATTTTCGATCAGGCCTCTGAATTCAATGGACTGACACTCCTCGCAGAAGTAGGTGCAGCCTTTGTAGTGGGAGTAGGAGGGGAAGAGGGTACCGTCGGTAGAGAGGATGTTAAAGGAGAGAAAGCCTAAGAGGCGAACGATCTCAACCAGGACCTGAGAGATTTCGATATAGAGGGCTTCTCCCAACCGATCTTTGAGGTGAGTGAAATCGGCATCCCTTGGGACATGAGAAGGAGAGAGACCGGCATAGAGGCGATAATGTTTTCCCTTTTCTTGATCCCGGACCGTGGAGAGGAAAGTCTTTAGATCAGGGAACTTCTCGAGGTATCGGAACAGTTCTAAAAGGAAGAGGCTGACGGGATCGTAGGCATGCCCTCCTCGGGAAGAGTAAGCAGAGGCGCAGATGGATCTGACGAAAGAGAAATCGATCAGGGAAGTGACAAAACGGGAGAGCCCTCCGGCGATCTCCCCGGAGGGATGGATCTTGATTCGTCTGGGAACAAAGCAGTAATAAGAAAGGAGCCTGTTTTTCGATTTAGGAAAGGGCTGCTGATGTTTGGGGTTAATGGCAATACGGATCTCATTGAGTTTTCGGATCACATTCCCTAAATGGAAAGGAAAGAGATTTCTCAATCTGAGATCCTGGAGTTACAAGTAGACGCGTTTACGACACTGTTTGCAAATGAACCTCGGCATATCGACAAAAGCGCCATCCGCTCCTTTAACGGGATAGTAGCCATTGAGCAGAATCCGGGTATGACCACAATGGGGGCAGCGGTCAGGGCGAATTAGCTTGGCATATTTGACAGAGGGAATAGATTGTGAATCGTGTGATAATCTCCTTATTTCAGTTTCAAGATTGGAAACTTTCTGTTCGAGGAAAAGGATGACTTCTTCACTCTTTAAGGCCTTCTTAAATTTGGGGCCACGCTTTTGGGGGCTGAGGGCATGGAGGCAGGCTTGGGTAGCGGTATGCATCCAGGAATAGATGGAATCCCTGCAAACTCTATACCTTCTAGCGATTTGGGCAATCTTACGGCCTGCCCAGGCTTCCTTGACGATAGCGAATTTGACTTCTGGTGTGGGATGATTTTCTGACATCGTGACACTAATAAAATCATAAAAAAGCGGGTTTGTCAAGGGAAAAATGTCGGATAATTAAGAATAAATTAACAGGGGGAAGTTCCAAGGGAGGGTCGAAGGTCGTATGTCTTGGCTATGAGAAGGGGAATGAAAAAGGCTGAGGGGACGGTGCTGTCCCGAGAGAGTGATCGAATTTCAAACGATTGGGTTGGTCGACATTGGATTGAACTAACATCTAATGGAAAATATTTACACTTTGCAAATAGGTAAAAAACCACTTGACTTTTTTGGGGGGGGGGTAGAATGGAGTTAGGCTCGGAATTTGGGAAAAAGGAGTAGAAAGGGGGTGATGGTCTTCAAGGGGAAACGGTTTAAGATGCTGGAGGCAATCGATGGCAGGGGATTAACTTGTGTTGGGAAGCTTTTTAAACAGTTTGAAGTAGTTTTAATGAAGAAGGGGGCCAAAAAGTATCAGGCAAAGCGTGATCGGGCAACCCAAATTGGGTTGATCGACATAGGATGTGCCCAATAGCTAACCGAAAACATTACGTTTTGAATTCTTGAATTGGCTAAGATTCAAGAGGTTAACAATGAATTATCTGAGTCAAGTGCATAGCCTTATAATTAAAATTATGGTGAAGAAAGCGTTTAGCCTACTGGCCTGGGGATTAATTATTAGCTTTCCCCTCATATTTCCTAAATCATATTTTTTAGGTATTCTTATTTTTGCAGGGATATGGTCTATTATGCTTATAGGCTTTGATGTCCTAGTGGGATATTGCGGCCAATTATCGCTCGGACATAATGCTTTCTTTGCTATCGGGGCCTATTCTGCAGGCATTTTAGCTGTCAAATATAACTTTCATCACCCTCTTTTAGCCATGGCAATCGGGGTGGGGATCAGCCTGCTTCTTGCCTGGATCATCGGCCTTCCCTCCCTCCGATTGAAGGGGTACTACCTGGCCATTGCCACTCTCGGATTTGGACTTATCATCAACAATGTCATTTTGGGTTTAAACCAATTGACTGGCGGGGCTTCCGGATTGAATTTTATACCTTCTTTTGAATTTGCGGGTTTATCCTTTGACACGGATATTAGATTTTATTTCCTGGTCTGGTTTTTTGTGGCGGTGATCCTTGTGGTTTCTTTAAACCTAGTTAAATCCCGCTTTGGAAGGGCCTTCTTGGCCATTCGGGAAGAAGAGACTTTCGCCAGTATGATGCGGATTCCCGTATTCCGGTATAAGCTCTTTGCCTTTTTTTACAGCGCCGTATGTGCATCCATTGCAGGAAGTTTGTACGCCCATTATGCGGGAACTATAACCCCTGACGGTTTCACTTTTATGATCTCCATCCACATGGTGGTCATGCTCTTTTTAGGCGGCAAAGGAACAATCTGGGGGGGCATCATGGGGGCGGTTTTTCTAAAACTGCTTTCGGAATGGCTGACCGCCTTTCAGGAATATGAAATGCCTGTATGGGCCGCTATTTTTATCATGGTTCTCATTTTTATGCCCAAAGGGATACTGGGAAGCCTCCAGGTTGCATTTAAAAACTTTGGAGTGAAGACAATAAAAGAGGGGGAATAGGTCCAGCCCATTTTTTGGTTTTATTATGGAAGCCACCTGCTTAGAAATAAGGAATGTGAGCAAAAACTTTAACGGCTTGCTTGCAGTTAATAAGGTCTCCTTTTCTATTGGCATCGGTCAGATAGTCTCCATTATAGGACCCAACGGAGCCGGGAAAACCTGTCTCCTTAACCTTATCACCGGTGTATATCCATCAAGCGCCGGGAAAATATTGGTGCAGGGGACTGAGATCATGGATAAAAAACCTCATGAAATAGCCTCCCTCGGAATTTCCCGAACCTTCCAAACCGGCGGACTTTTTAAAGAAATAACAGTGCTGGAAAATGTCATGCTCGGGCTCCACGGGACGGTAAATTCAGGGTTTTTCAGTTCCATGGTGAGATTGCCATCAGTCAAACAGAGTGAAGAGGAAATTACAAAAAAATCCCTCTGGGCACTTAGAAATATTAATTTAGAAACTAAAAGGGATACTCTAGCTGCCAATCTCTCTTACGGGGAACAAAAGCTTGTGGAGTTAGCACGGGCCGTCGTGAGTAACCCCAGCTTACTATTGCTGGATGAGCCCGGTGCGGGCTTAAACGAAACGGAAAAAGAAAAACTCATCAAACTCATTCAGGCTCTTAAAAAAGAAGGGATGACTATCCTCCTGGTGGAACATCATATGGATATGGTCATGCGTATATCCGATAACATTATTGTTCTTAATTTCGGACAAAAAATTGCAGAAGGGTGTCCTGAAGAAATCACCAGAAACCCTGATGTAATTACTGCTTATCTGGGGATTGATGATGCGCCCTATGCTGGAGATTCATAATCTTACCGTTGCCTACGGGAAAGTCCCTGCCCTTATGGGGGTATCCCTCAAGGTGGAGGAAACGGACATTTATACCATCATTGGTGCCAATGGGGCCGGGAAAACCACCCTTTTAATGACCATTTCCGGCCTGAACAAGCCCCAAAAAGGAGAGATTCTTTTTTACGGCAAAGACATTTCCAAACTGAACTCCTGGGATATTGTCAAACTCGGCATTGCCCAGGTACCCGAAGGACGCATGATTTTAGATTCTTTCTCCACCTTTGAAAATATGCTCTTAGGGGCATACCGCCGGAAACACTCCTCCAAAAAAGAGATCCAGAAGAATTTAGAACACATTTATTCCATCTTCCCTGTTCTAAAAGAGCGCCGGAACCAGAAGGGAGGAAGTTTGAGCGGGGGGGAACAGCAGATGCTGGCTATTGGCCGGGCACTGATGGCCAAACCCAAGCTTCTCCTTCTGGATGAACCATCCCTAGGACTTGCGCCTCTTTTGGTTGCCGAAGTCTTTAAAATTATTAAAACCTTAAACAAGGAACATATTACCATCCTTTTAGTGGAACAAAACGCTAGAGCCGCTTTAAAGCTCGCCCAAAAGGCAAGTGTATTTGAACTGGGAAAGGTGGTAATGGAGGGTGAGGCCAAGATGTTACTCCATGATGAACGTATCCAGACCGCTTATCTGGGGAAACATTCGGCATAGCAGGAAAATTAAATTAAAAAGGAGGTAAGCTATGGAAAAGAAAATGTTTTTAGTGTTTGGGATCTTGGGTGTGTTTTTCATGTTTGGAGTAGCATTTGCTGCGGATATCGTTAAAATCGGAGTAACCTATGACCAAACCGGACCCTGCGCGCATGCTTCCATTCATGCCATGAACGGACTGCTCATAGCTGTGGACGAAATTAACGCCAAGGGGGGGATCAACGGTAAAAAAGTGGAGTTGATTTCTATTGACGGCGCGTGCTCCGTTGAAAAATCTCTTGGTAACGTTAAACGGTTTATTCTAAAAGATAAGGTAGATACCATTATTGGTCCCATGTTCACGGGCCCGAGCATGGCTTGTATGCCGGTGGTGAATAAAGAAAAGATCTTGCTGGTAACCGGATCAGGAGGGAATCCCATCAATGAAATGCTTGCGGAAAAGCCCGGGGAAAAACAGTTCCTTTTTGCCTTAAGTATGGGAATTGTTTTCCAGCATGAACACAACGTGAACTGGTTAAAGAAGAGGGGCATCACCAAGGTAGCCATGATTAATCCCTTGAATAAGCTGGGCGAAGGAAGCAACGCGTGGTATCAGAATTTTGCTCCCAAGTTCGGGGTTCAGATTGTGGCTTCTGAAAATTATGACCCTGCTTCCATGGATTTAACACCCCAGCTAATCAAATTAAAAGCAGCCAATCCGGGGGCCATTGTTACCATGGCCAGCGGTGCGGACGGGGCCATCATGATTAAGGGTTTTCACCAGTTGGGCATGAATATTCCATTGATCACTTCTGATGCCAATGTCACCGCTTCCTTTGTTGAAAGTCTGGAAGGGAAAACGGAACATGTCTATGCACCAGGTCCCATCTCCACCGCCCCTGTGGAAACCCTTGCTGCCGATGATCCCCGAAGAAAAAGGATCGAAAAATTCATGAAGGATTATGAGAAAAAATTCGGCAAGAGATCCCAATCGTTGAACTGGGAAGGGGTGGGCTATGACAGTATGATGGTGACTTATGAAGCTATTAAAAATGCCGGTGGCGACCAGACCAAAATGCGCGACTATATTGAAAATATGAAAAATTATCCCGGTATCAATGCCACCTATACCTTTTCTGCTACCAATCACCGGGGATATTCGGTTGACCAGATCCAAATGTTCAAAATTAAAGGCAACGTCTGGAATTTGGCTGATTAGTCTATAAAAATTTTCTACCCAATACGGATGGTATGGAACCTCTAACCTATTATACGCAATTCCTTTTTTCGGGACTCACCGTAGGCGCCATTTATGCTCTAGTGGGGCTTGGATTTGCCCTGGTGTATAATGTTTCAAAGGTGCTGAATTTCGCCCAGGGGGAATTTGTCATGCTCGGGGCCATGGCCATGATATATCTGGTTAAGGGTCTCCAGCTTGCCATTCCCCTGGCTTTCTTGCTATCCATGCTCTTCGTGGCGGTTATTGGTTCCCTGCTGGACCTCATTGCCATCCGTCCGGTTCAGCGGGGCTCTCCCCTCATCATGATCCTTATTACTATAGGGGGCTCTGTATTAATTCAGGGGATTGCGGGATTGGTCTTTGGCCGGGAACATTTGAGCCTTCCACCCCTCTTTTTCCGGGGAAAAGTGATTACCCTGTTTGAAGCGGTTTTTGATCCCCAGATTATCAGCATTATCGTCTTAACCGTTTTGGCTAGTATCAGCCTTAAAATATTTCTTACCCAAAGCTGGGAAGGAAAGGCCTTGCGGGCCTGCGGAGAAAACAAGATAGCAGCCTATCTTCTGGGTATGAATGTCCCTTTTATGAGGACCCTGTCTTTTGCCCTCAGCGGCGCCTTGGGCGCCCTTGCCGGAATTTTGGTCACTCCTATCTGTCTCATGTCTTTCCAGGGGGGCGTAATGCTCGGAGTGAAAGGTATCTGCGGGGCCGTGATTGGAGGGCTCAACAATATCTGGGGAGCCTTAATAGGGGGGTTGATTTTAGGATTATCGGAGTCCTTCGGGGTTGGAATCATTTCTTCTAAATATAAAGATGCCATTGCCTTTTGTATATTACTAATCATCCTATTTATCAAACCTCAAGGGATATTAGGAAGTAATAAATAAGCCATCTTTCGTATTTAAGTTGAAAGCCTTGGGTTGAGTAGCCCGCAATGCTGATGGATCTTGAGTAAGAAGTATTTGACGTCTTTAAAGCCGTAGGCCATGCGGGATAGCCGTTTTATCTTGTTGTTGATGCCTTCGGAAACAGCCGTTGTAATTCTGCAGATGAAGTAGTTGAGGATATAGTGCCTCTTGCGGAAAAACTT
>Ga0207951_100857_pt1 | contig 12883 bp, 14 predicted proteins | sample Subbio12Aug_8Bad_FD_184830 | JGI IMG/M metagenome (GOLD analysis project Ga0207951, IMG submission 184830) | Serpentinite rock and fluid subsurface biosphere microbial communities from McLaughlin Reserve, California, USA - CR12Aug_8Bad (SPAdes) | ecosystem: Environmental > Terrestrial > Deep... | reverse complement strand
GAAACTGTGATCGATAAGGGTTTCGTATGACGGCCGTGACGGTGTCGGAGAAGTTCCAGGTCGTGATCCCCAAGGAGGTTCGCGAAGCGCTGGCGATCAAGCCGGGGCAGAGAATCGAGGTGATCGTGCACCAGGGGCGCGCCGAGTTCATCCCCGTGCGCGACATCAAGCAGATGCGCGGCTTTCTGCGAGGCATCGACACCCACGTGCAACGGGACAAGGACAGGGTTTGAACGTCGTCGATTCCTCCGGCTGGCTCGAGTACTTTGCCGACGGCCCCAATGCCGGCTTCTTCGCCAAGCCGATCACCGACACCGCGCGTCTGATCGTGCCGACGATCAGTCTGCTCGAGGTATTCAAGCGCGTTCTGCAGCAACGCGGCGAGGACCCCGCGTTGCAGGCAGTGGCTCAGATGAAGCAAGGCGAGGTGGTTGCCCTCGATGCGCAAATCGCACTGTCGGCGGCTCACCTCGGCGTGATGCACAAGCTGCCGCTGGCGGACTCGCTGATGCTTGCAACCGCCCGCAAGTACAGTGCCGTCCTTTGGAGCCAGGATGCGGGCTTCGAGGGCGTCGAATCGGTCCGTTTCGTAGCCAAGGCAATGTAAGGGCGCAGCGTTCCGACCGGACCAGGTCGGCGGCGCGCTCGGCGCAGCGAAACCTGCCCGGAGCTTGTACGCGAGATGAAGAAGGCACTGATCACCGGCATCACCGGCCAGGACGGCGCGTATCTGGCCGAGTTCCTGCTGAAGAAGGGCTACGAGGTGCACGGCATCAAGCGCCGCACCTCGCTGTTCAACACCGACCGCATCGACCACCTGTACCAGGATCCGCACGTCGAGGGCCGCCACTTCATCCTGCACTACGGCGACATGACCGACTCGCTGTCGCTGCTGCGCGTGGTGCAGAAGGTGCGGCCGGACGAGGTCTACAACCTGGCGGCGCAGTCGCACGTGGCGGTGAGCTTCGAGGAGCCGGAGTTCACCGCCAATGCGGATGCGCTGGGGGCGCTGCGCATGCTGGAGGCGATCCGCATCGCCGGGCTGGAGAAGTCCGCGCGCTTCTACCAGGCCGCGACCTCGGAGCTCTATGGCCTGGTGCAACAGGTGCCGCAGTCGGAGACCACGCCGTTCTACCCGCGCTCGCCGTACGCGGTGGCCAAGCTCTACGCGTACTGGATCACGGTCAACTACCGCGAGGCTTACGGCATCTACGCCTGCAACGGGATTCTCTTCAATCACGAGAGTCCCGTGCGGGGGGAGACTTTCGTCACCCGCAAGATCACGCGCGCGCTGGCGCGCATCAGGCTCGGACTGCAGGACTGCCTTTACCTCGGCAACTTGAATGCGCGGCGCGACTGGGGCCATGCGCGCGACTTCGTCGAGGCGATGTGGCTGATGCTCCAGTTGCCGGCGCCGGAGGACTTCGTGATCGCCACCGGCGTGCAGAAGAGCGTGCGCGAGTTCGTCGACGCCGCGGCCGCCGAGCTGGGTATGAAACTGCACTGGGTGGGTCGCGGCGTCGACGAGCATGCACTCGACGACCGGGGCCGGTGCGTGGTCGCCATCGACCCGCGCTACTTTCGCCCGACCGAGGTCGAAACGCTGCTTGGCGATGCGAGCAAGGCGCGCGAGATGCTGGGCTGGGTGCCGAAGATCGGCTTCGACGAGCTGGTCGCGGAGATGGTGCGCGAGGACCTGAAGAGCGCCGAGCGCGATGAGCTGGTCAAGCGGCACGGGTATCGGCCGTTCGACTTTCACGAGTAGCGGAGCGAATCTTCGTACAATCGTCAATCCTCATGAGGACCAATGCCTATGACTCAGTTGCTGGAAAGGGCATTTGCCGAAATCGGCAAGCTCCCGGACGGTGAGCAGGATGCATTGGCCGCCATCATTCTGGCGGAGATCGCTTCCGAGCAGCGATGGTCGCAGACCTTCGCGAAGTCGCAAGACGTTCTTGCCAAGCTCGCTGAGGAGGCCCTGGCGGAGCACGCGGCCGGCAATACCAAACCGCTGAACCTCGGTGCGGTCGCAGACCACTGAGAAGTTCCGGGCGCTCTTCGCGGCAGCGCCGGCCGCTGTCCAGGAGCGCATTCGAGCGGCCTACCGCCTGTGGGCGGAGAACCCCCACCATCCATCGCTGCGCTTCAAGAAGGTGCACAACACGCTGCCCATCTATTCGGTGCGCGTGGTCCTGGACTGGCGTGCGGTCGGCGTGCTGAAGGGCGACACGATGGTCTGGTTTTGGGTTGGCCCGCACAGCGAATACGAGAAGCCCCTGGCAGCGATTTGACGGCCACGCTATGGGCCCCGACAGGTCGATGAGGATCTACGTCGCTGGCCACCGCGGTCTTGTCGGCGGTGCAGTGCTCCGCGAACTGCAACGGCAGCGATATACGAACCTGTTGGTTCGCACGCATTCCGAACTCGATCTTGAAGACGCAAGGTCGACGCAGCGCTTCTTCGCCGAGCAGCGGCCCGAGGTCGTCTTTCTGTGCGCCGCCAAAGTCGGCGGCATCCTCGCCAACAACACCTATCCGGCAGACTTCCTGCTGCGCAACCTGCTGATCGAGGCGAACGTCATCCGTGCCGCGCACGAGGCGGGTGTGGAGCGCCTGGTCTTCCTCGGCAGCTCGTGCATCTATCCGCGCGACTGCCCGCAGCCGATCCGCGAGGAGTACCTGCTGACCGGCCCGCTGGAGCCGACCAACCGTCCGTACGCGCTGGCCAAGATCGCCGGCATCGAGCTGTGCTGGGCGTACAACCGGCAGCATGGCACGCAGTTCCTGGCGGCGATGCCGACCAACCTCTACGGCCCGGGCGACAGCTACGACCTCGCGAACTCGCACGTGCTGCCGGCGCTGATCCGCAAGGTGCACGAAGCCAAGCGCGACGGGCGCGGCGAGGTGGAGCTGTGGGGCAGCGGCACGCCGCGCCGCGAGTTCCTGTACGCCGACGATCTGGCACGCGCGCTGGTCTTCCTGGCCGAGCTGGACGAGGCGCGATTCGCCGCGCTGACCGATCCGGCGCAGTGCCCGCTGATCAACGTCGGCACCGGCGAGGATCTGGAGGTGCGCGAGCTCGCGCAACTGATCGCCGAGGTGATCGGCTGGCGCGGCCGCTTCGTGCACGACACCGGCAAGCCCGACGGCACGCTGCGCAAGGTGATGGACGTGTCGCGGCTGCGGGCGCTGGGCTGGGCGCCGGCGGTCGGGCTGCGCGAAGGCATTGCAAGGGCGTACGAGGACTACCTGCGTCGGACCGGCGCCGGGCAGTTGGCCTGACCCGCACGCCCGCCTTGCACGGGCGGTGCGTGTCAGCCGCTCGCTTCAGTCACGCTTGGCAGCCACCCTCGACAGTGGCACGTGCCACTCGCCTGCGTCGGCAGCGACTGTCAGCCGCGCCCAGGCAGCTTGGCGACAAGCACCAGTTCCTCGCCGAGCGCTAGACCGGCGCCGACGGCCGCGTGCTCGACCAGTTCCAGAAGTCGATCGGTCATAGTCGGCTGAGGTTGCGTCGGATCGGTGCTGAAGCGCCCGGCGGAGACCGAGCGCAGGCTGCGGCTGGCGCGAAGCATCGCGGCGCTGCTGCGCGCGCTGCTGCGCGCCAGTTCGAGTTCGAAACCGCAATCAGCCATCAAGCGTTTGAGGGCGGGCAGCGAGAACAACTGCAGGTGGCGCGGCGGTTCGAGTCCGCGCCAGTGCGCTCCGAACAACCGCGCGCCGAGTGCGTCGACGTTCGGCGTGATGATCACCAGGCGTCCGCCCGGCGCGAGGTGCTCTCGGGCCGCCTGCAGGTGCAGGCGCGGATCAACCAGGTGCTCGATCACGTGCACCAGCGTGATCGCGTCGACGGTCCGATCGCCCGGCTGAGACAACAGGTCGCCGACCACCGCCTGCAGCCCGCGCGCACAGGCCGTATCCACCGCCTGCGGATCGACATCGAGCCCGCGCACCTCCCAGCCGAGGTCGCGCAGCATCAGCATCTGGTCACCGGCACCGCAGCCAACGTCGAGCAGGCATCGCCCGTCGCGGCGCGTGAGATACATGCGCGAAAACCGTGCCAACTCGCGGCGATGAGGCAGCGCCGCGCTCAGCCGCGTCGTCAACCCCGCCACGGCTGCCGGCGGCACGCCGAACTCTCGGCTGCCGGTGAACTCGAGGTCCGCGGCGCGCCACCAGGGCTGGCTCGTGCGACGATCGGCTTCATGCGTGTAGTAGCGGGCGTAGCTCAGATGCAGGTCGCGCGGGTCGGGCGCCGGGTCGAGCCAGCACGCACCGCAGTCCGCATCGGTGCAGCGCTGCATCGTCCACTCGCCTGGCGCGCCAAACAGCAAGTCCCGCAACCCGCTGTGCCAAGTGCGGCCGTTGCCGCCGCACACCGGGCATTCGCAGTGCCTGACTGTTCGCATTGGAGCGGACTGCGCGGTCATGGGTCGATCTCACTCGGCTTGCGCGGTTGCGGCCGCAGAACCACGCGCCAGTCGCAGCAAGCGCCGCATCTGCAGCGCCGCCAGCAGCAGACCCGCGGCCATGAGCGCATCGCGGACGGCGCTCGACGACGCCAGGTTGCCGGCGCCGATCAGGGCAACAATCGCCAACCCCCCGGCGAGATCCCCGGCGATCTGGCGGACGCGAAACAGCCCGAGGCGCGCGGCGAGCGCGAATAGCAGGGCGCAGTCGGCGATCATCCGCAGCGACCATGCGATCGCGACGCCGATGACGCCAAACGAGGTGACCGCGACCAACAGCACGGCTGCGTAAGGCAGTGCCTCCGCCAGGTGCAAGCGCCCGGTCAGGTCGGCGCGACCGCGAGCCTGCACCCAGGTGAAAGGCACCTGTGCCACGCAGTTGGCCAGCAAGCCGCAGGCGAGGATCGCAGCGATCGGGCCGATGGCCTCCGCGAACTCGGCGCCGAGCCACAGTGCCACGGCCGGTTGGGCGAAGGCGGCGAAGGCAGCGCACAGCGGCAAGCTAATCAGGAGGACCGCGTGGACGCTGCCGCGTCCAATGCTGGCGGCGGCCGTCGCCGAGCGCTCCGACAGTGCCGGAAAGACGGTCGCCGAGAGCGCCAGCGGCACGACCAACAGGCGCAACGCGATCTCCTGGATGACCGCGTAGTGCGCAACTGCCGCGGCCGAAACGAGCGCCGCTACCGCGAAGCGATCGAAGGTCACCAACAACGGGCCGACCACGTTGGTGACCGTCATCCAGCCGCCTTCGGCGAGGAGTGGGCCGATGCGCTGGGTGCGCCCGGCCGCGGTCGGGCGCGGCAGCGCGCGCATGACGACCCAAGCATGCGCGACGCCGCCGGCCAGTCGCGTGACCGCCACCGCCAGGGCCATGGAGGGCAGCGTCGGCGACAGGTAAGCTGCCGCCATCGGGGCCGCGAAGGTCAGCGAGCCGAAGATCACCTTCAGCGCGTTGGAATGACCGAACAGCGAACGGCCCTCTAGGGCGCCGCGTAGCAGCGAGGACACCACGACCGCAGGCAGTACCGCCAGCACTATCCACGCGGCCGCGACCGCCTCGGCGCCCAGTGCGGACTGAGCCGACTGCCCCGGCAGGCTGAAGGCCCACAGCAGTGCCGCGAGCAGCGCCGCAATCGCGATCGTCGTCGCTCCGGCGATGCGGCAGATGCGCCACAGCAGCGCCATGGCTGCGCCGACCTCGGCCGCATCCGCGCACTGCGCGAAGCGGCGGATCAGCACACGGCCGAGCCCAAGGTCGAGCAGCCCGAGGTAGCCGACCAGGGTCCAGATCAGCATCAGCCACCCGAGCCGCTCGATCCCGGCAAGGTTCTCGATGACCGGTACCGAGAACAGAGCCGCCGCCAGCGGCAGAACGCCGCCAGCGAGGTTCAGTCCGAAGTGGTGAAGGCGAATGCCGGGCACTGGGGTGAATGAAGGGATGTCTGCTATCGAATATAGTCGGGCGCGCTTGTAGGCCTTGACCGTCCGCTTCGCCTCGACGGCCGGCCTCGAACCGGCCCACCGCCACGCTCATGACTCGCAGCGATGTCTCCGTCGCCCTGTGCACCTTCAACGGTGCCCGCTTCCTGCGCGCACAGGTGGAGAGCATCTGGGCGCAGTCGCTGCGGCCGGCGGAGATTGTCGCCATCGACGACCGCTCGTCGGACGGCACCTACGAGTTGCTGCTGAACCTCGCGAGCGAGAGCCCGGTGCCGATGCGGATCGAGCGCAACGCGGCCAATCTCGGGTACGTGGCCAACTTCGAGCAGGCGCTTTCCCTTGTGCGCGGGGACATCGTATTCCTTTGCGACCAGGACGACGTCTGGGTTTCGCGCAAGATCGAGACCATGCTCGCTGCCTTCGAGGACCCGGCCGTGTTGCTGGTGTACTCGGATGCGCAGCTGGTCGACGAGGCGCTGCGTCCACTGGCGAAGACGCTGTTCGGAGCGCTGCGGCTTTCCGCCGAAGAGTTGCATGCGGTCGAGAGTGCCGAGCTGTTTCGCGCGCTTCTAAAGCGCAACTCGGTGGCGGGCGCAGGGAGCGCGGTCAGGCGGCGTCTGGTCGAGATGGCGCGTCCATTCGAACCAGGGTTCGTGCAGGACGAGTGGCTCGCGCTGATCGCTTGTCTGTCCGGTCGCGTGGTCAGGCTCGACCAGGCGCTGCTGCTTTACCGCCAGCACGGGATGAACCAGATCGGGGTTCCGATCACGAATCTGGCGCGGCTGCAGCGTCTGTTTTCCGCGGCTTCGATCGGCCGCCGCGGGGTCGTCGCACGCCTGCAGCGCCTGCACTCTCGGATGCTTGCGCTCGGTGGCGGTGCCGGTAGTGCGGAGATCGCCGCGGTTGAGGCCACGCTTGCCTTCGCGCAGCGACGCGTCGCGTTGCCCGAGCCCCGCCTCCTGCGGCTACCGGGCATCGCGCGGCTTTGGCTTACGGGCGACTACCGTCGATATGGGCGCGGGCTGCGCACGGCGTTGCGCGATCTGATCGAGCCACCGCGCGGCGCCGGCCAAGTCGCGCTCGGTTCAGCAACCTAGAGCCGCGTCGCGTCGATGTCATCGCGCCAGCCGCAGGTCTCGGTGGCCCTGGCTAGCTTCAACGGCGCCCGCTGGCTGCCGCTGCAACTGGCATCCATCCTTGCCGAACTCGTGAGCGACGACGAACTCGTGGTGGTCGACGACGGCTCGACCGACGCTTCGGCAGAGGTCGTCGAGGCGCTGGCTGACGTGCGCGTGCGGCTGCTGCGCAACGCGTCCAATCGCGGCGTGCGCGCCAGCTTCGATCGTGCACTCGCCGCCTGCCGTGGCGACTTCATCGTCCTCGCCGATCAGGACGACGTCTGGCTGCCGGGCAAGCGCGATGCGCTGGTCGATGCGTTGCAGGCGGGCGCGCTGCTGGCGATCAGCGACGCCGCCGTGATCGATGCCGAGGGTCGCGAAGTGGAACGCTCGTTCATGGCGCGCCGGGGTGGCTTCCGCGGCGGCCTGGCGGCCACGCTGGTGAAGAACCGCTATCTCGGCTGCGCGATGGCCTTCCGGCGCGAACTGCTCGCCGACGTGCTGCCGATCCCGCCGACGGTGCCGATGCACGACATGTGGATCGGCGCGCTGGCTTCGCTGCGGGGCCGCGTCGCCTACGTCGACCGACCGCTGATGCAGTATCGGCGCCATGATGGCAACCTGTCGCCCGCCGGCCGCGCCGGGGTCGGGCAGATGCTCGCCTGGCGCTGGCGACTGCTGTATCTGGTGCTCGCGCGCCGGCTGCGCGGGCCGCTGCCCGTGTTGACGGAAGCCTCGACTTGAAAGTCAGCGTCATCACCGTCTGCCTGAACTCGGCGGCGACCATCCGCGACACCATCGAGTCGGTGCTGGCGCAGGACTATCCGGATATCGAGTATCTGATCATCGACGGCGCGTCGACCGACGGCACGATGGACATCGTGCGCGGCTTCGGCGCGCGGATTGCACGGGTGGTCAGCGAGCGCGACCGCGGGATGTACGACTCGATGAACAAGGGTCTGCGGATGGCGAGCGGCGAGGTGGTCGGCTTTCTGCACTCCGACGACATGGCCGGCTCGCCGTCGATCATCAGCGAGATCATCGCCGCGTTCCGCCAGACCGATGCCGAGTGCGTGTACGGTGACATCGACATCGTGCATCCGCGCGACACCGGCCGGGTCGTGCGCCGCTGGCGCGCCGGACCGCATCGGCGCGGGGCGCTGGCGCGCGGCTGGTACCCGCCGCACCCGACGCTGTACATCCGCCGTTCGGTGCTGGACGAGGTGGGACCTTTCGACGAGCGCTATCGGATCGCTGCCGACATGGATCACATGCTGCGGCTGTTCGAAGTGCGCGGGGTGCGTTCGCACTACCTGCCGCGCGTCATCGTCCACATGCGCGCCGGCGGCTTGAGCAACAGATCCTTGCGCAACATCTGGCGCGCGAACATGGAAACCTGGCGGTCGCTTCGGCAACACGGCTTCCACGTCGGACCCTGGTTCATCGGACGCAAGATCCTGCGCAAGATCCCGCAGCTTTTCTTCCGCCGCGAGGCGCGCTGAAGGCGCGCTGCCGCCTCAGTCGATCAACCCCTCCTTGCGCCCGAACGCGAGGTTCGCCTGCAGGAAGCCCTGCTTCGACCCGCAGTCGTAGCGCGTGCCCTCGAACCGCCGCGCGATCACCTCGCCGCGCGCCACGCGGCGCGCGATCGCGTCGGTGAGCTGGATCTCGCCGCCGCGGCCGCGCGGCGTGTTCGCCAGCTCGGTGAAGACCTCCGGGCGCAGCACGTAGCGGCCGACGACCGCGAGCGTCGACGGCGCCTCCTCGGCCGGCGGCTTCTCGACGATGCGCGTGACGCGCTCCTCGTGGCGGTTGATCGGCTCGGTGGCGACGATCCCGTACTTCAAGGTGTCGGCGGCGGCAACGTCCTCGACCGCGAGCACCGAGGCGCCCGTGCGCCGGTAGCTGTCGACGAGCTGCGCGGTGACGCCGGGGCTGGCGTCGATCAGATCGTCGGCGAGGATCACGGCGAAGGGCTCGTCGCCGACGATCTGCTCGGCGCACAGCACCGCGTGGCCGAGGCCGAGCGGCTCGGGCTGGCGCACGTAGACGAAGTTCACGCCGGCGGGCGTGGCCGACATCAGCCGCTCGAGCAGTTGATGCTTGCACTGCGCGTCCAGGAACTGCTCCAGTTCCGGCGCGCGGTCGAAGTGGTCTTCGATCGCGCGCTTGCCGCGGCCGGTGACGAAGATCATCTGCTCGATGCCGGCGGCGGCGGCTTCCTCGACCGCGTACTGGATCAGCGGCTTGTCGACGATCGGCAGCATCTCCTTCGGCATCGCCTTGGTCGCCGGCAGGAAGCGCGTGCCGAGGCCGGCCACCGGAAACACCGCCTTGCGGACTCGCTTCGTCGTCACCTCGCTCCCCTCTCGCTGCAAAGAATCGGGGTCAGATTCCGATTTCGAGATTGGACTCTGACCCCGATTATCGAGTGCGGCGGCGCCGCCATCAGCCGCCGGTGCGGCCGTACTTGTCTTCGAAGCGGACGATGTCGTCCTCGCCGACGTAGTCGCCGCATTGCACTTCGATCATCACCAGCGGCACCTTGCCGGGATTCTCGAGGCGGTGCTTGGCGCCGACCGGCACGTAGGTGGATTCGTTCGGCGACACCAGCGCGTCGCGGCCGTCGATCGCGACCTTGGCGGTGCCGCTGACGACGACCCAGTGCTCGCTGCGGTGGTGGTGCATCTGCAGCGACAGCGACGCCCCCGGCTTGACCTCGATGCGCTTGATCTTGAAGCGCGGGCCTTCCTGCAGCGTCGTGTAGCTGCCCCACGGCCGCGCGACCGTGCGATGCAGCTTGTGCGCCTCGTGTCCGCGCCGCTTCAGCTCGGCGACGACCTCCTTCACGCGTTGCGTGGCGCTGCGGTTGCAGACCAGCAGCGCGTCGGCGGTGTCGACCACGACGACGTCGTCGAGCCCGACCGCGGCCACCAGCCGGTCTTCGCTCTGCACGTGCGTGTTGCGGCAGTCGGCGAGCAGCACGTCGCCGCCGACGGTGTTGCCGGCGGCGTCGGCGTTCAAGTGCTGCGCCACCGCCAGCCAGGAGCCGATGTCGCTCCAGCCGAAGTCGCCGGCCAGCACCTGCACGCCGCTCGCCTTCTCCAGCACCGCGTAGTCGATCGAGATGTCGGGCGCGCGCTGGAACGCGGTCGCGTCGAGTTCCACGCGGCCGCCCGCGCCGGCGCCTTCGGGCAGGGCGGCGCGCACGGCCGCCAGCACCTCGGGCGCATGGGCGGCCAGAGCGTCGGTGATCGTCCGCGGCGTGAAGCAGAACATGCCGCTGTTCCACAGGAAGCGCCCGCTCGCCAGATACTCGGCCGCGGTCTCCAGGTTCGGCTTCTCGACGAATCGGACCACCGCCTGCGGCCGGTCGCCCAGCGGCACCTCGCGGCACTCGATGTAGCCGAAGCCGGTTTCGGGCATCGTCGGCCGGATGCCGAACAGCACGATCTGGCCGTCGGCGGCCAGTTGTGCCGCGCGCGCGGCGAGTGCGGCGAAGCGCCGTTCGTCCTGGATCAGATGATCGGCCGGCATCACCAGCATCGGCGTATCGGCCAGGCCGCAGGCCATCGCCCAGGCGGCCGCGGCGGCGATCGCCGGCGCCGTGTTGCGGCCGACCGGTTCCAGCAGCGAGGCCACCGGCGCGGCGAAGCGCGACTGCAGCGCCTCCAGTTCCTCCTGCGTGCGGAACTGGTACTCGCGGTTGGTGACCACCAGGCAGCGGCCGGCGCCGGCGGCTGCGGCGCGCGCGACCGTCCGCTGCAGCAGCGACGGCCCTTCGCCGATGCGCATGAACGGCTTCGGCAGCGCCTCGCGCGAGACCGGCCACAGGCGGGTGCCCGAACCTCCCGACAAAACGACCGCCAGCAGGGTTGCTGTGCTCATCGAACCGGCCTTCGCGGACAAGGCGCCCCGGGTGCGGAGCGGGAGCGCGATTATCGTCCACGGCCCGCGCCCGAGCGCTCGCCTGGCGCGCGCCGGTCGGCCCCTACAATGCGCCGGTCTCGCGCTCGCGCTGCGGTGTCGCCGGTGCCGCAGCGAGCGCGAATGGTGCCCTGTTCCGATCCTTGCCTGCCATGACGCGCGCCCTCGATCCCTCGCTGTTCAAGGCCTACGACATCCGCGGCGTGGTCGACCGGACGCTGACCGTGGAGGCGGTGCGCGCGATCGGCGCGGCGATCGGCTCGGAGGGCGCGGCGCACGGCGTGCGCGAGATCGCGGTCGGCCGCGACGGGCGCCTGTCGGGGCCGCGCCTGCGCGATGCGCTGGCCGAGGGCATCCGCTCGACCGGCGTCGATGTGGTCGACATCGGCATGGTGGCCACGCCGATGCTGTACTTCGCGACCTTTCATCTGGGCACCGGCTCGGGGGTCGAGATCACCGGCAGTCACAACCCGCCCGACTACAACGGGCTGAAGATGGTGCTGGCCGGCAGCACGCTGCACGGCGAGGCGATCCAGAAGCTGCGCCAGCGGATCGCCGACGGCGATCTGGTGCGCGCCAGCGTGCCCGGCGCGCTGCGCAGCGCCGAGGTGGCCGATGCCTACGTCGCGCGCATCGCCGGCGACGTCAAGCTGGCGCGGCCGATGACGATCGCCGTCGACTGCGGCAACGGTGTCGCCGGCGCGTACGCGCCGCGCCTGTTCCGCGCGCTCGGCTGCGAAGTGATCGAACTGTTCTGCGAGGTCGACGGCCGCTTCCCGAACCACCACCCCGATCCCGCCCATCCGGAAAACCTGCAGGATCTGATCGCTTGCCTGCGCCGCAGCGACGCCGAGATCGGGCTGGCCTTCGACGGCGACGGCGACCGGCTGGGCGTGGTCACCAAGGACGGCCGCATCATCTGGCCGGACCGCCAGTTGATCCTGTTCGCGCGCGGCGTGCTGGCCGAGGTGCCCGGGGCGCAGATCATCTTCGACGTCAAGTGCTCGCGCCACGTGGCGGCACAGATCCGCGCCCACGGCGGCGTGCCGACGATGTGGCGCACCGGCCATTCGCTGATCAAGGCCAAGCTCAAGGAGACCGGCGCGCCGCTGGCCGGCGAGATGAGTGGCCACATCTTCTTCAAGCACCGCTGGTACGGCTTCGACGATGGCCTGTACGCCGGCGCGCGCCTGCTCGAACTGCTCAGCCGCGAGGCCGACGCCTCGGCGCTGCTCAATGCGCTGCCCGATTCGGCGAGCACGCCCGAGCTGCACCTGAAGACCGCCGAGGGCGAGAACTTCGCGCTCGTCGAGCGCCTGCAGCGCGAGGCGAAGTTCACCGATGCGCGCGAGGTGATCACGATCGACGGCGTGCGCGTCGAGTACGCCGATGGCTTCGGCCTGGCGCGGCCGTCGAATACGACGCCGGTCGTCGTGCTGCGCTTCGAGGCCGACGACGCCGCCGCACTGGCGCGCATCCAGGCCGACTTCCGGCGCGCGCTGCTGGCGGTCAAGCCCGACGCGGCGCTGCCGTTCTAGTGGCTCGTGGCGGGAGCGTCGCCCACCGCGGCCGAGCGCGCCGCGCATGAGGTCGGTGGGTGAGCGGCGCGCGCATCCTGATCGTCAAGACCTCGTCGATGGGCGACATCGTCCATGCGCTGCCGCTGGCGAGCGATCTCGCTGCGCGGCTGCCGCAGGCGCGCATCGACTGGCTGGTCGAGGAGAGCTTCGCCGCGATTCCGCGCCTGCACCCGGCGGTCGCGCGCGTGATCCCGGTGGCGCTGCGCCGCTGGCGCCGGCACCTGCTGGCGGCCGCCACCTGGAGCGAAGTGCGCGCCGCACGCCGGCAGTTGAACGAGTTCGCCTACGACCGGATCATCGACTGCCAGGGGCTGCTCAAGAGCGCGTGGCTCGCGCGCTGGGCGCGCGG
>Ga0207951_100856_pt1 | contig 12894 bp, 13 predicted proteins | sample Subbio12Aug_8Bad_FD_184830 | JGI IMG/M metagenome (GOLD analysis project Ga0207951, IMG submission 184830) | Serpentinite rock and fluid subsurface biosphere microbial communities from McLaughlin Reserve, California, USA - CR12Aug_8Bad (SPAdes) | ecosystem: Environmental > Terrestrial > Deep... | reverse complement strand
GCCATTCCGCTGGTCGGTTGGGTGTTGTATCTGGCCGTGCTGCTGTGGGCGCTGGTGTACGACACGATGTACGCCATGGTAGACATTGACGACGACTTGAAAATCGGCGTCAAATCCACCGCCATTCTGTTCGGCAAGCGGGTGCGGGAAATTACCGCAGCCTTGCAAATCGTGATATTGAGTTTGCTGGTGTGGGTGGGGTTGATGCAGCAACTGACCTGGCCGTATTACGGCGGTTTGCTGCTTGCAGCAGGGCTGGCGGTTTATCAGCAAACGCTGATTTTTCATTTTCACAAACCGGATTGTTTCAAGGCGTTTTTGAATAACAACTGGTTCGGGCTGGCGGTGTTTGTCGGCCTGGTGCTGGCTTATCTTTGAGCGCCATGCACGAATTGTCGCTACTGCAAAACGTGCGTGACATTCTGGAAGCGGAAGCGCTCAAGCAGGGTTTTTGCAAAGTGCGGCAGGTGACGCTGGAAATCGGTGAACTGGCGTGCATCGAAGCCGAGGCGCTACGCTTTGGTTTCGACGTGGTGATGAAAGACAGCCTGGCCGCCGATGCCGAACTGGTCATTGAACACCTGGCCGCACGCGGACGCTGTCGGCATTGCCACCAGGACATGGCAATGGATGGCCTGCAACAGATTTGCCAGTTCTGTGGCCAGTACGGCGTCGACATTCTGCAAGGCGACACCATGAAAATTAAAGAATTGCGGGTTATTTAGGAGGTTCACGATGTGCGGTATCTGCGGCTGCGACTCAGGCGAAAGCGAAACGAAAGGTCACGTCCATGACCATCACGACCATCACGACCACCACCCGCACGATCACATCCACCATCACGATGACACCAGCCCCGAGCGCCTGGTCAAAATCGAGCAGGACATCCTCGGCAAGAACAATCGCTACGCCGAACAGAACCGGCGTTATTTCCAGCAGCACGGCATTCTGGCCTTGAACCTGGTGTCCAGCCCCGGCGCCGGTAAAACCACGTTGCTGGTTGCGACGATACGCGCGTTGAAAGACCGTATGGCCATTGCCGTCATCGAAGGCGATCAGCAAACCCGCCACGACGCAGACCGCATCGAAGCCGAGGGCGTAGCCGCCGTGCAAATCAACACCGGTCGCGCCTGCCACCTCGATGCCCATGGTGTCGGCCATGCGGTGTGGGATTTACAAATGCCCGACAACAGTCTGCTGGCCATCGAGAATGTCGGCAATCTGGTGTGTCCGGCCTCGTTCGATTTGGGCGAGGCGCACAAGGTGGTGGTATTGTCGGTGACCGAAGGCGACGACAAACCGCTGAAATACCCCGACATATTTCGCGCCGCCGATGTGATGATCGTCAACAAGATCGATTTGTTGCCCTATGTCGATTTCGATGTCGAGCGCTGCATCGACTTCGCCCGGCGCGTGCAGCCATCAATTGCAATCATAAAGCTGTCCGCCACCAGCGGCGATGGCTTTTCCGGCTGGATCAATTGGCTGCTCGAACGCGCTGGGCGCCAGCAAACCCAAAACACCCAGGAGGCCATGCCATGACGATACCCTCGCTATTTGCAACCCTGTTGACGCTTGCCGCATCGACCACGACTTTTGCCGCCGAAATGACCCGCGCCCAGGTCGAACAAGCCCTGGCCACCGCCAGCAAGCACCGCCCCGCTAACCTCAAGCGCAAGGATTTGACCGATCTGGATTTGTCGGGCCTGGATTTCCGCAATGCCGATCTGTGGGGCGCTGATTTGCGACGTACCAATTTGAGTCGCGCTAATCTGTCGGGGCTGAATCTGGATTTGACCGTGATGACCAACATCAAACTGGTGGGCGCCAACCTGTCCAACACCAGCATCTTCGGTGTCAGCATGATGCATGCCGATGCCAGCGGTGCCGATTTCAGCGGCAGCCGGGTCATCGCGGTAATGGAAGGCGCCAATTTTTCAGGTGCCAACCTCAGCAACGCCGACTGGGCGGCTGACATGAAAAATCAGTCCATGGGCTTGATGCGCGCCAATCTGAAAGGCGCCAACCTGACCGGTGCCAACCTCAGCAACAGCAAACTGGGACGTGCCATGTTGCGCCACGCCAAGCTGAACCATGCCAATCTGCAAAACGCCGATTTGTTTTCGGCGGAAATGGACGGCGCCAACCTGACGGGTGCCAATCTGGCCGGTGCCAATCTGTCATCGGCCAAGTTGCACGATGCCATTTTCAACAACACCAACATCCAGGGCACCCGTTTCGACGATGCCCAACACCTGCCTCCCGGCATAGGCCGCTAACGGACATCGACGATGCAACTACCCAAACAACTGCTGCAACGCAAACCGGTCGACGCCTTGACCGCCGCCGAGAACAGCCTGAAACGGACGCTAACCGCGAAAGACCTGACGCTGCTCGGTGTCGGCGCCATTATCGGCGCCGGCATTTTCGTGCTGACCGGCATCGCCGCCGCCAAATACGCAGGCCCTGCCATTGTGATGTCGTTTGTGCTGGCCGGTATCGCCTGTGCACTGGCAGCCTTGTGCTACAGCGAAATGGCCTCGATGATTCCGGTATCCGGCAGCGCCTACAGTTACGCCTATGCCACGCTGGGCGAGCTGATGGCGTGGATCATAGGCTGGGATCTGGTGCTGGAATACGCACTGGCCAGCAGCACGGTGGCCATAGGCTGGGCCGGTTATTTGCTCAGTTTTCTGCAACCTTTGGGCTTGAATTTGCCGCCGTCGCTGACCACGGCCTATCTCGCCGATCCGGCGGCGGGCTTCATCAATCTGCCTGCCGTGCTGATCGTGTTGATGCTGACCGCCTTACTGGTGGTCGGCATACGCCAATCAGCCGTGTTCAATTTTTTCATGGTCGTCATCAAGCTGGCGGTCATCGTCGCCTTCATCCTGGCCGGTATGGGCCATGTCGACAGCACAAACTGGGCGGATTTCGCGCCCTTCGGTTTTGGTGGCATCCTGACCGGTGCCGGTGTGATTTTCTTCGCCTACATCGGCTTCGATGCGGTATCGACCACCGCGCAGGAAGCCATCAATCCGCAAAAAGACGTGCCATTCGGCATCATTGCCTCGCTGGCGATCTGCACGGTGTTGTACATTCTGGTGGCCGGGGTGTTGACCGGCGTCATTGCTTACGACCAGCTCAACGTCGCGGCCCCGATCGCGTTGGCCGTCGATCACATGGGCATGATCTGGCTGTCGCCCATCATCAAGATTGGCGCCATTGCCGGATTGACTTCGGTCATGCTGGTGTTGCTGATGGGTCAGAGCCGGATTTTCTTCACCATGGCAAAAGACGGCCTGCTACCACCGCTGTTCGCACAGGTGCATGACGACTTCAAAACGCCGCATCGGTCGACGCTGATGGTGGGCGTTGCCGTTGCGCTGCTGGCCGGTTTCATGCCCATCGAAAAACTCGGCGAACTGGTCAGCATTGGCACCTTGTTCGCGTTCGTACTGGTTTGCGCCGGTGTGCTGGTGTTGCGCAGCAGCCATCCGGAAATGGAACGCCAGTTTCGCTGCCCGGCGGTGCCCTGGGTGCCGCTGGCCGGTATCGTGGTTTGCCTGGTACTGATGGCCGGCCTGCCGCTCGATACCTGGATGCGCTTGCTGGCCTGGCTGGCAATCGGTTTTGTGATTTACTTCCGCTATGGCATCAGGCACAGCCGCTTGCAAACGAGCGATTGACTCGTCCATCAGCGACCGGATGGTCTGGATCGATGGCAAGGTTTATCGTAACTATTTCTCGTTCCCACGCTCTGCGTGGGAACGCAGGCCGGTACGCTCCGCGTACCGCAGCTCACGCCGCGCAGAGCGCGGCAGGCAGCGTTCCTTTGCTGTGCATGGGAACGAGAAGCCAACTGGGCGCTGAACCTTGCCGTTGCAACACTGTCAAGCGCCACCCGATCAATCCACACGGCTTTCCCGGCACACAACGAAAAGAGCGGCTATGAGTGATTCACAAAAATGGCTGGCATTGGCGGCTTTCATCGCAGCAGGCTGGCTGCTGTATCTGTTGTCCCCCATCCTGATGCCTTTTGCCATCGCCGCCGCCCTGGCCTATTTGGGCGATCCCTTGGTCGATCGCCTGGAAACTCTGAGCTGGCGTAACTGGCGTCTGAGCCGTACCCTGGCCGTGATCATGGTGTTTTTGGGCATCATTCTGGCAAGCACACTGCTGTTGCTGATCGTGGTGCCGACCATCGAATACCAGATCGGCGAGTTCATCAACAAGCTGTCGTTTTACCTGCAATGGCTGAACAAGTCGGTCATCCCCGTGCTGCAAAAATATCTGGGGCGCGGCATACGGCCTTTGAAAGCCGAGCAGTTGATCGGCCTGGTACAAACTCATTGGCAGGTCGGCGGAACGGCAACCGAAAGACTGCTCGAATCCGTGTCGCATTCCGGCGTGGTCATACTCGGCTGGCTGATGAATCTGATCCTGATTCCGGTGATTACCTTTTATTTGCTGCGCGACTGGGATCATGTCATGACCCGGACTCACGATTTGTTTCCGCGCCGTATGGCCACAACGGTCACGGAGCTGGCGCAGGAATCCGATACCGTACTGGCGGCCTTTTTGCGTGGCCAGTTCTACGTCATGCTCATCATGAGCGCGGTCTACAGCATCGGCTTGTGGATCATCGGTCTCGACCTGGCGCTGTTGATCGGCATGGTGTCCGGCTTGATAAGCTTCGTGCCTTACCTGGGCTTGATTATCGGGCTGGCGATGGCCTGTATTGCGGCGGTTCTGCAATTCCAGGATGCAATTCATCTGGTGTGGGTGTTGCTGGTTTTCGGTGTCGGCCACGCGCTGGAAGGCATGTGGCTGACGCCATGGCTGGTGGGCAACAAAATTGGCCTGCACCCGGTTGCCGTCATTTTCGCCATTCTGGCCGGTGGCCAGTTGTTCGGTTTTCTGGGCATCCTGCTGGCTTTGCCGGTGGCCTCCATCGTGATGGTGTTGTTGCGCCATGTGCACGATCGTTACACCGGCAGCGGTTTTTACAGCAGCAACACCCGGCCATGATCCACGTTTTTGTCGTCGTCGCCAGCATGGTCTGCTTGCAGGCCGCCAGTGCAAGCGACAGCCAGCGCGAAGCCGATCTGGCCGATGCGCTGCGCAAAACCCTGGCGCTGGGCCGCGCCATCAGCTTGAACGCCAATGGCGATGCATTTCTGGCCATTCATACCGAAGCCGAAAAAACCGATGACCACTTCGCCGCGATCATCCTGCACGACCTGGATGCCCACCCGGATCAAAAGCCGCTCATCCATGAATTGAGAACCTCGCTACCGCTACGCAACATTGCCACCTTGTCCATCATGTTGCCTCTGCGCGAAGCCGGTGCCGATGACGCTGACTATTTGCCGTTGTTCGAACAGGCCAGCGCCCGCATCAAGGCCGCGATAGACCATCTCAAGCAGCAGGGCGGCCAACAAATCGCGCTGATAGGCCATGGCCTGGGCGCACAAATGGCCTTGTTTCATCTGAGTGCACATCCCGAGAATGTCGCCGCTTTCGTCGCCATCGGCCTGCCGGTAGTGGACGATGCGCCGCCGCAAGGCAGAACCATTGAATTGATACCGCGCGTGGCCCTGCCGTTTCTCGACATCTATGCTGAATTCGACGAAGCCTCGGTGCAGAACAGCGCACGAATGCGACGAATGGCGGGCAAGGACAACCCGGTATTCAGGCAAATCAGAATGGCAGGCGAAAACCATGGCCATGACCGCGACGCCGTTCTGACCGTCAAGCGGGTGTACAGCTGGCTGGCAACGACGTTTGATTTCAACAAGCTATAAGGATTGTTCGGGTTGCTCTTGTTCCTACGCGCAGCAAAGGAGGTCGGGACGCTCTGCGTATCGCAGCTCACACCGCGCAGTACGTGGGAACGAGGAAGCCCCTCATCCCCAACCCTTCTCCCTAAGGGAGAAGGGAGTAAAAGCCCTCCCTCGGGGAGAGGGGTCGGGGGTGATGGAAGCCAAGTCCGTAGGCGGTAAGCGCGCACCGCATCGATCGCGATTGATGCGGTTTTCTGGTTCCCACGGTCTCCGTTGGAACCCATACCGGTTTTTCTACGCAGATTTACCCTCGTGTAGCGTCCTCATTCCCACGCAGAATGTGGGAACGATGACACTGAAGGTTACAACACGTTTAGCAATCGACTTTTCCGGACAATCGCCCGAGCGAGCAAACCCATGATGATTTTTCGACTGACCCTGGCTTTTTTGACGCTGTGGCTTTGGCTACCGACAGCCCATGCCACCGACATTCAGGTTCGCACCGATCGCAACCCGGTTGCCATCAATGAATCGTTCAAACTGACGTTCACCGCCGACGGCAAACCCGACGATGAACCTGATTTTTCACCACTGGAACAACAGTTCGACATCATCAGCCAGCAACACGGCAGCAGCACATCGTGGGTCAACGGCAAAAGCAGTCGAACCCAGCAATGGGTTTTACGGGTGATGGCCAAAGCTGAGGGCAATATACTGATTCCGCCCATCGCTTTTGGCAGCGACAGCAGCCCGCCATCAGCCATTCAAGTGGTCGAGCAGGCGCAAGCCACAGGCAATCGCGACGAAATTTTCCTGCGAGTCGAAGCCAGCCCGGAACAACCCTGGGTGCAATCGCAAGTGCTTTACACGCTCAAACTGTTCCGCCGCATTCAAATCACCCAGGCCAGCCTGGACGAACCCGACGTCAAGGACGCCATCGTCGAACGTCTGGGCGAAGACAGCACCTATATGACTCAGGTCGATGGCATCGATTACTGGGTGACCGAACGCAAATACGCGATCTTTCCGCAGCAAGCCGGTATCGTCAGCATTGCGCCGCTAACCTTGACCGCCGAAGTCATCACCGACCATCAGCCGCGCTTCAACGGCTTTTTCAGCCGCCAGAACACCGAAACCCGGCGCGTGCAATCCCAGGCACTGACGCTGACCGTCAAGCCGATACCCGAGGTTTTCAAGGCACCGCACTGGCTGAGCGCGACGTCGTTGCAACTGACCGAGCGGTGGTCGACGCAGGTTATGGAAGTCAAGGTCGGCGAGCCTTTGACCCGTACCCTCAGCCTCAGCGCCAAGGGTGCGAGCGTCGGCCAGTTGCCGGAGCTGGTCGGCCAAACCCGCATCGACGGCCTGAAAACCTACCCCGACCAACCGGTTTTGCGCGAAGACCAACAGCCGGATGGCCTAATTGCCCGCCGCGAAGAAAAACTGGCGTACATTGCCAGCCACCCCGGCCACTATACCTTGCCGGAACTGGCCATTCCTTGGTTCAACACCCAAACCCAGCGCGTGGAAATCGCTAGCATTCCGGCGGTGACCATCACAGTCTTGCCTGCGGCTGCCGCGCCGACATCGGCGCCCGTCGTCACAGAGCCAACCCAGATCCAGACGGGTTTGCGTGACAATGCCGATGCACGGCTGTGGCAAGGCGTATCGGCCCTGCTTGCCGCAGGCTGGATGGTGACGCTAATCGTTGGCGGCTGGTGCAAGCGCAGAATGGTCGCGGCACCAGCGCCCCAGGGCGTAGCATTGCCGCAGCCCGGTTTTCAGGCGCACGCCTTGCAGCAGGCGTGCCAGCGCAACGACGGCCAGGCCGCCAAACTCGCCTTGCTGGCCTGGGGCAAACAGACTTACGGCACTCACAGCCTGAGTGAGCTGGCGGCGCATTGCGACGACCCCTTGTCGGGGCATATCGAAACATTGAATCGAGCACTGTACGCGCCGGAAGATGGCAACGAGTGGAACGGCGATGGCTTGTGGCTGGCATTCAAGGCTCAGCCGGTTTTGTCCCGTCCTCGGAATCTGGGCGAAGATGACGGCCTGGAGCCACTTTTCAGGTTGTAATGAGGTCTTGAGACTGTTTCTCTAAACCAGATCATCCAGCCCCAGCGCCAAGGCGATTTTTTCAACACTTCCACCGACCCGCTGCGTTTGAAGCTTTCGATCTGGGCAATGCTGGCCTGGGCCAAGCCACAGTGTTCCGCCAGCCCGGTTTGCGCCAAGCCGCGATATTCCCGTCATACCTTGACCTTGTTTTCGTCCAGCAGCCGATAAACCACCTCGGCGGGCAATCCTCTCAACTTAAGCCAATTTTATTTGTTGCTAACACTTTCTCCCCTGGGCATCGTATCGATGCGAACTTTATCGATTCGATATGTTTTGACAGTGCTGTGTACTCTGGTTTATTGTTTCGACTCGCTACCAATATCAAGAATCCATAAAAACACCCGGTAGCGAACAGCACCGGTTCGAGCGTTCGAATCCGTCTGTTTTTAGCCCAGTTGGGCTGGCACTCAACACCTTATTTTTGCTCAAGCGAGGTAATCATCATGTCCGAAAATGTCGAACAAAAGCAGGAAAAAGACCATTTCGTACTCTATCTGTCACTGATCGTGGTGGCGCTGGTTGGCGTTATCCTGGCGGTAAAATCCGCCGAAAGTGAGAAATTTGCACCTATTCGTGCAGAGATTGGCGAGGAAATGGCGCAGATGAACATTCGGGTTATTGCCGAGCGTGGAGATTAAGGTATGAAAATCAAGTATCCGACCCACGCCTTGTTGGTAGTTTTCCTATGCGCAGTCAGCGTCAGTGCAGGGGCTGCTGAATATATCTATCGCGATTTGATGGGCAACACGCTGAACTCGGCAAAATGCGATACCGAGGCCGCTGCCATGCAAAATGCGAGCAAGTCATACAATATTGATCGTTACAGCAAGCGTTTTTGCCAGTCGCAGGGCTATGGCTGGCATGTCGATGACGTGAAATCGCCTGGCAAAACGGTGTGTGTACCCTGCGACAAGCAGACGGGTTTGCAGAAGTGTCGTCAGGAAGATGTCGTCGTAACCTGCAAACGCATCAAGCCCGGTTCGGTGGGTATGTTGCCCGGTAAGGGATAATCCTGTCTGAGTCAAGGCTCTTGCCGTGCACCAGGCTTGGCGCACGGCAGAGGGCTACCTCCATTTTGTCCTTGAAAGCGGACAGCATCTGGTTTCAAGCAGGACGTAACCGTAAGCCTTCAGCATCATCATTGGCGGCTGGAGTGACACGACCGTAGATACCGTCGGGCTTCGCCATTTTCAGCGCCTGGTGGTTATACAGCTTATAGCCGACCGCACTGCCCTTGACCGTCAGATTGACAGCGTAATAGTCCTCGCCTATCCGCAACGGCACAACCAGCGTATAAACGCTGGTCAATCATGGCCAATCGGCTGACTGCGGCGCTAGTTTTTCTGCGGCACGTAACCTTCCGGCATTTCAAAACCACCGGCGAACAAAAACTTCTCGCGCTCGGTTTCCAGGATTTTCTTGGCAGCCAGGTCGAAGCTGGCCAGACGGCGTTCGTTGATTATCATGGTCTGCATCGCCAGCCAGTCTTTCCAGGCTTGCTTGGAGACATGGTCGAAAATGTATAGGCCTTTGGGGCCGGGAAACGGCGGGGCGTCCAGGCCATCCGCTTCGATACCCAATTTCACGCAGTTAACCCGTCTGGTCATGAATGTCCTCTTGCATCAGTTCGTTGAGTAATTGCCGCACGGGAGCGGGCAGCCCCAGTCCGGCGATGTCGCGGGCTTTATACCAAACCGCTTTGTCTGCTTCCATCACATTGTTCATGGGGTTTTGCAGTCGGGCAATCAGCGGTGTGTAGTCGAGGCAGTAATGCGAAAACCCGTGACGACGGCTTGGCATGTGGCTGAATGCGCCAATCGGCAGGTTTTGCAGGGCGCACCATAGGCTGGCATGTTCGGTGGTTTCGAATTCCGGCAGGCTCCACAGTCCACCCCAAATGCCGCTGGCTGGCCGCTTGGTTAGCAATATGCGTCGCTCGGGATCACGCAAGATGAGCATGGCGATTTGTTTGATCGGCAAGGCTTTACGGGGCTTGGGCGTTGGCAAATTGGCAACCAGACCCAGGCGCCGGGCCTGGCAGCCGGGTTGTACCGGGCATTCGTGGCAGCGTGGCCGACTACGGGTACAAAGCGTTGCGCCCAGGTCCATCATGGCCTGGGTGTAGTCGGCGACCCTCGATGTCGGTGTGCAGGTTTCGGCAATCTGCCAGAGTCTGTTGCTGATTCGGGCTTCGCCCGGCCAGCCTTGAATACCGTGAAAGCGCGTCAGAACTCGCTTGACGTTGCCGTCCAGAATCGGCTGGCGTTGACCGCAGGCGATGCTGAGGATGGCGCCCGCAGTCGAACGGCCTATACCGGGCAGTGCGATCATTTCCGCCAGGGTTTGCGGAAACGTGCCACCATTTCCCGAGAGGATGCGCGCAGTTTTGTGCAGGTTGCGGGCGCGGGCGTAATAGCCCAGGCCAGCCCAGTGTTTTAGTACGTCGTCAAGATCCGCCCGGGCCAGGTCGTGTAGGTCGGGAAAGCGCATCATGAAGCGGTTGAAGTAAGCGATGACGCTGACGACTTGCGTCTGTTGCAACATGATTTCCGATACCCAGATCCGGTAAGGTGAAATGTCCTGCTGCCAGGGCAAATCCTTGCGACCGTGCAGGTCGAACCAGGCAAGAAGTCGTTGCTGGAATTGGGCAGGTGGAAGGGTGGTGTCGGTCACGACAGGCTCGTCGTGTTGAAGACGGCATTGCGGGCCTGGATTTTCAACCCCGCTTGATTTTGCCTAGATACAGGTGGTTTTTCTGATGAGTCAGCCGGTACTTGTTGCGCAGCCAGATTGCCGCCAGGCCAGCAATCATCAGACCGCAGGATACGAAGGTCAGATACACCAAGCTTTTCAGTTCCGCCAATTCACTGATGACGGCCTGATTCACCGAGTTGTCCGGCGCAGGCTTCACGCCTGGGTTGTTACCGTAGGTGGTCAGCACTTTTACATCGGTTTTCAGATCATGAATCGTGTTGAGCGATTCAGCCACGCTGCCGCGTTTGATGTTTTCTTCGAGGGTTCTCAGTTTGCTTTCGATGGAGCCGCTCACCAGCCCGAACATCTGGCCTTTGAGTGCGTTGACTTCGTCCGACAGGGCGGGATTACGCACGGCATCGTTTATGGCGCCCCGTGCGGCATGTGGATTGCGATCATTCGTCCAGAAATCCTGGTCTGGAATCAGGAAGGAACCCATGGCGAATACGGCGAACAGCAAGACGAACACGATGACAGCCAGCAACCGATTGGCTTTCACCAATGCCTGGTTATCCTGCTCAGTTTTGAGAACAGCCAGCGCCTGCTTGTCACTGCGAGGGTGCTCAAAGTCGATCTCAGGCATGTTGCGCATGTCCAGTTCTCATGTTGTAAAACGAAAGCCAAGCTGTTGGCGGATACGGGCTGGCCATGGTGCTCGCAAACTGCGGGCGACCGCGCGCATTATACAAGCTTCGTCACGAATGTCTCGGCTCAGTGTCCCCGCCTTTTCTGGGCGGCGATACGCATTCTCAAAGCATTCAGTTTGATGAAACCTTCGGCATCTTTCTGGTTGTAGGCACCGCCGTCTTCCTCGAAAGTGGCGATATGTTCGTCGAACAGACTGTCGGTTGCGGATTTGCGGCCGACGACGCTGACGTTGCCTTTGTAAAGCTTGACCCTGACTTTGCCATTGACGCTGACCTGCGAGGCATCGATCATGGTTTGCAACATTTCACGTTCAGGACTCCACCAGTAGCCGTTGTAAATCAACGAAGCGTAGCGCGGCATCAGCTCATCTTTCAAATGGGCGACTTCTCTGTCCAGCGTTAGTGATTCGATGGCCCGATGGGCTTTCAGCATGACGGTGCCAGCCGGTGTTTCGTAGCAGCCACGCGACTTCATGCCGACATAGCGATTCTCGACGATGTCCAGCCTGCCTATGCCGTTGGCACCTGCAATATCGTTCAATGTGGTCATGACCTGGGCAGGGGTCAGTGGCTGATCGTTGACGGCAACGATGTCGCCCAGCCGATACGTCAGTTCGATGTAGGTCGGGCTGTCCGGCGCCTGCTCGGGTGAAACTGTCCAGCGCCACATATCGTCTTCGGGTTCGGCCCACGGGTCTTCCAGCACCCGGCCTTCATAAGAGATATGCAACGAATTGGCGTCCATGGAGTAAGGCGATGCCTTGCCTTTTTTCATCTCCACGGGTATGCCGTGCGTCTCGGCGTAATCGAGCAGTTTCTGCCGCGAGTTCAAATCCCATTCCCGCCAGGGCGCAATCACCTTGATGTCAGGCCGCAGCGCGTAAGCGCCCAGTTCGAAACGTACCTGGTCGTTGCCTTTTCCTGTGGCGCCATGAGAAATGGCATCGGCGCCGGTTGCGTTGGCGATTTCGATCAGGCGTTTGGCTATCAAAGGCCGGGCGATCGATGTGCCCAGCAGATACTCGCCCTCGTAGATCGTATTGGCGCGGAACATCGGAAAAATGAAGTCGCGGGCGAATTCTTCCCGCAGATCGTCGATGTAAATTTCCTTGATGCCTGCGGCCTGGGCTTTCATGCGTGCCGGTTCCAGCTCTTCGCCTTGGCCTATGTCTGCAGTGAAGGTTACGACTTCGCATTGATAAACATCCTGTAACCATTTCAGAATGACCGAGGTATCCAAACCGCCCGAGTAGGCGAGCACGACTTTTTTTATGTCCGACATGATGAGATTCGCAGTTTTCTTAAGCCAAAAAGACTGGCGGATTATAACGAAAAATGTAGGGGCTCACCCCGCACTATCCTTTTTCCATTGCACGAGTTTTCAGCCGACACACTAGCAGCCGCACCGGGATAAAAACAAAATGTGAATCAACTATGGTTTTTTGGATAAAACCCGATAGAATTCTTGAAAAAAATAAAAACACCCCAAAAACGGCGACAGAGGAGGGAGTCGTGAAGCCGGAAAAGCGCAACCATAAACGCATCAAACCCCAAGGGCTGAAAGCAGGCCTGACATTCAATGCCGC